>WPCJ01253143.1_pt1 | contig 36772 bp, 32 predicted proteins | sample 5399831 | NCBI WGS metagenome assembly WPCJ01 (sample SAMN12869470, study PRJNA574797) | sludge metagenome | isolation source: wastewater treatment of pH10 | place: China:Beijing | collected 2019-05-20 | reverse complement strand
GCGGTCGCCGCGCCAATCGCGTGGTCGGCGTCCTGGCGCCCGCCGAGGCGCTGCGCCGCATGGTGGAGGGCACGGGCCTGACCGTGACGCCGGTCGGCGCGCGCACCTTTTCTGTTGCAGTCGCTCATGCCGATCTCGGATCCGACGGCGTCACCGCGATCGAGGACGTGATCGTCACGGCTCAGAAGCGCGCCCAGCGCATCCAGGACGTGCCGCTGGCCGTCACCATGCTGAACGGTGAAGACGCCCTTCGTCGCGGCATCGACAGCGTGACCGACCTGGTGGACGAAGTTCCGGGCGTGTCGGTGAACTACGCCTTCGGTGGCACCAACTACGGCCTGATCAGCATCCGCGGCATCGGCGGCGCCGATGACTACAAGCCTAACGGCAATCCCTCGGTCGCCCTGCACGTCGACGGCGTCTATCAGACCTCGAACGCCTATCTGGGCATGCCTCTGTTCGACCTGGACCGGGTCGAGATCCTGAAAGGACCGCAAGGCACCCTGTACGGCCGCAACACCACGGCGGGCGTCATCAACGCCATCACAAAGGGGCCGGGCGAGGCGGTCGAAGGCTCGGGCCGTCTCGAGTTCGGCAGCTATGACTATCTGGCGATGGAGGCGGCCGTCGGCGGTCCCCTGAGCGACACGGTCGGCGTGCGGCTGGCCGTGCTGGCCGAGCAGGGCGGCGGCTTCATGACCGGGGCGGGCGCGGGCGACTTGGCGGGCTTCCAGCCGGTCATCGCAGGCGTGACCCAGACCCAGGTTCCGCCCATCGTCGATCCGGGCCGCCGTGAAGGTTTCGGCGACAAGGATCTGTTCGCCGGCCGGGCCACGGTCGCCTTTGACTTCACGCCGGACACCAACCTGACCGTGAAGCTGTTCGGCAGCCGCGACCGGGGCGACACGCGCCAGTACGACCGTATCTCGGCGACGCTGGACAGCAATATCGCCAATGCGGGCGAGAACGACGACCCATACGAGTTCTATTCGTCGGAGTATCCGACCCACAGCATCGACATCTATGGCGTGTCGGCGGCGTTGCAGCATCGTCTGGGCGATGACCTGAATCTGGCGGTGATGGGCAACGTCCAGGGCACGACCCGCTCGGTGCAGGGCAACGGCGACGGCTCGCCCTATCCGGCCTCGCGCTTCGATGCCGATGAGATGCTGAACCAAACCTCGCTGGAAATGCGCTTGAGCGACGACAACGACGGTCGTCTGGACTGGATCGTGGGCGCCTTCTACGTCTCGGACGATATCGACTTCGACACCCACTGGACCAGCTATACGGCCCGGACCCAGTACGACAACCTGCACAAGCAGACGCGCAACAGCTTCGCCGTGTTCGGCCAGGTCGACTATGACCTGACCGACAAGCTGACCCTGTCGGGCGGTCTGCGTTACACCCGCGACGAGGCGACCTTCAGCGGGCGCAACGACGACCTGGACCCGTGGGGCATCTCGACCTTCACCAAGACCTTCGCCACGACCGATCCCTTCATCTGGGACCGTGCCTTCGAGGATGACAACGTGTCGGGTCGGGTCACGGCCAAATACGCCTTTACCCCGAACCTGAACGTCTTCGTTTCGGCGGGCACCGGCTATCGCGGCGGCGGCTTCGATGGCACCTCGATCTTCACCCAGGCCGAGACGCTGCCGTTCGATTCCGAAACCGTCACCGCCTATGAGGCCGGGCTGCGTTGGACGACGAACCGTCTTCGCCTGTCGGTGGACATCTTCTCCTATGAATTCAAGGAGCTGCAAGCGACGACCCGTCTGGCCAATGACACCAACGGCCGCGCCAACGTCGGCGAAGCCGAGAGCAAGGGGATCGAGTTCGCGCTCAACGCCGTCCTGTTCGAAAGCGCGAACCAGAGCCTGGATCTCGACGTCGCCGCCGCCTTCCTGGACACGGAGATCATCTCGTTCAGCTCGGCGCGCGTGGCCGAGGTGCTGTCGACCGTCGGCGACCCCCTGCCGGGCGCGCCGGACGTGACGGCGACGGTTTCGCTGAACCACGGCCTGGTGCTGGCCAACGGCTGGCGTCTGGACAGCCGCCTGTCGGTCTCGCACCACGGCGAGGAGAGCAACCGCCTGAACGCGGCTCCAGGCAATACTGCGGACGCCTATACCTTGCTGAATGCGCGCGTGGAGTTGCAGACGGCGGCCGACTGGGCTGTCTACGCCTATGGCCGCAACATCACCGACGAGGTGTATTTCCCCGAAAAGAACGGCGCTTCGCGTCTGGTCGGGGCGCCTGCGACCTATGGCGTGGGCCTGCGCTACAGGTTCTGACGACACTGAGGTAGCGCCGTCGCTCGCGTGTTGGAGCGGCGGCGCAACCTCACCAGCGCGTGCCCGCTAGCGGGCAGCGGGGTTTGCCTACGACAGCGAGCAGGAAGGTTTGTAGGTTGGCAGCCGGACGTGGCTATGGAAGGCCGCAAGCCTAGGTCAGCTTCGGCCCTGATGTCCGTCGAGGGAGGTTGATTGGCTTTGACGCGCGAGGCGTGATTAAACGAACTCATGCGCCAGATTTCATTGACCGTCATCGCCGTGTCCTTGTTGCTCGCCGGTTGCAACGCCGGCGCTTCCGCTCGAGACGGCGTGGATCAGGTGGGCACAGGATTAGGCGACGCCGTTACCGCGCCGCTTGAGGATCTGAACCTCAAGCGTCAGGAAATCCCAACCATTCTGCTTCAGGCGGAATCCAATCCGTATGACCTGCGCAACATGACGCGATGCTCGGTGATCGCTGCCGAAATCGGGCGATTGGATGAGGCTCTGGGCCCGGATACGGACGCTGCGCCTACCGATGATGGAACCTTTATGAGCGAGCGCGCTGCCGACGCTGCGGCAGGCGCGACGCTGGACGCCGTGCGCGGCACGGTGACGGACTTCATTCCGGCTCGCAGCTGGGTGCGCCGTCTGACCGGCGCCGACGCGCACAGCAAGCACGTTCAGTCAGCCATTCAGGCGGGCCTGCGCCGCCGCTCCTTCCTGAAGGGCGTGGGAATGCAGCGGAACTGTGCGCCTCCGGCGGCTCCGGCGGGCTTCGTTCCGCGTAGAGGCTAGGCCTTCAGGTGCCGCGCGCGGAAGTCGCGGCGGAACTTCTCGAACCGCCCCTCGGCGATGGCCGCGCGCATGGCGGCCGTCAGGGCCTGGAAGAAGGCGATGTTGTGCCAGCTCAGCAGGATCTTGCCGAGAATCTCATCAGCGCGGATCAGGTGGTGCAGGTAAGCCTTTGAATAATCTTGTGAGGCCGGGCAGGGAACTTCGGGGTCCAGAGGATCCTGATCCTCGGCGAAGCGCGCGTTCTTGAGATTCAGCGGGCCGTCCCAGGTCCAGGCCTGACCATGGCGCCCCGCGCGCGTCGGAAGGACGCAGTCGAACATGTCGACGCCGCGATAGACTGCTTCGACCAGGTCGATCGGCTTGCCGACGCCCATCAGATAGCGTGGGCGGTCCTTGGGCAGGAACTCGGGCGCATAGTCCAACACTTCGCACATGGCTTCATGGCCTTCGCCGACGGCCAGGCCGCCGATGGCGTAGCCGTCGAAACCGATCTCCTGCAGGCGTTCTGAGGATTCACGGCGCAGGTTCTCATAGGTCGAACCCTGCTGAATGCCGAACAGGGCCTGCGCATCGCGCGTGCCGAAGGCGTTCTTGGAGCGCTGGGCCCAACGCGCCGACAACTCCATGCCTTCGCGCGCGCGCTTTTCCTCGGCGGGCCAGGCGACGCATTCGTCCAGCTGCATGACGATGTCGGAGCCGAGGCGGTCGGCCTGGATCTGGATTGAGCGCTCCGGCGTCAGGACGTGTTTGGAGCCGTCGATGTGGCTGGAGAAGGTCACGGCCTCCTCGGACAGCTTGGAGATGCCCGACAGGCTCATGACCTGGAAGCCGCCTGAGTCCGTCAGGATCGGCTTGTCCCAGCGCATGAAGTTATGGAGGCCGCCCAGGCGCTCCATCCGCTCGGGGCCGGGCCGCAGCATCAAATGGTAGGTGTTGCCCAGAATGATGTCCGCGCCGGTCTGCTTGACCTGATCCACCGTCATCGCCTTGACTGTTGCGGCGGTGCCGACGGGCATGAAGGCGGGGGTGCGGATTTCGCCGCGCGTGGTTTTCAGCACGCCGGTGCGGGCGCGGCCTTCGACAGCGGAGATCTCAAACGGAAAAGGCATGGGCGTTCCTTGCAGGGAGGCGCGTCTTAGGCCGAACGGCGGGAGGCCGCCAGCCCTGGGCCTGCTTCGCCCCGGTACGGCGGCGGTTCTGTGGCGGCAATCCGGCGTTGCCGCCTTTGTTTGAATAGCGACGGTTGTTTGGCAACCGAACGATCACGCGGCTGTTAGGGCAGCGCACGAAACCGTGAAAGTCGCCTGATTAATGCTGCTCCGTTCGGGAACCCTGGGTTCCGTCTCTCTGCTTGCGCTCGCTGTCGCCCACCCCGCCTGGTCTCAGGATTCCATTGAAGTCACGCCGCCGCCGGGCGTCTCGGACGGTCCCGTCCAGGTGCAGGACGTGGTGGTGACGGGCCTGCGCGGCAGTCTGCGCTCGGCCCAGGCGCTGAAACGCAACGCCGACGAGGTGATGGACGCCATCGTCGCTGAGGACATCGGCAAGCTGCCGGACGTGAACGCCTCGGAATCCCTGGCGCGGGTCACGGGCATCCAGGTCGAGCGGGGAGGCGGGGAGGCGTCGCGCGTGATCGTGCGAGGCCTGCCTGACGTGGCCACCACCTACAACGGCCGCGACATCTTCACGGATCAGGGCCGCTCTGTCGCCATGCAGGACTTCCCGGCGGCCGCCATCGCCGCGCTGGAGGTCTACAAGTCTAGTTCCGCCTGGCGATTGGAGTCGGGCATTGCGGGCCTGATCAATGTGCGTTCGCGCAGGCCGTTCGATTTCGACGGCTTCGAGTTGTCGGCTTCGATGAAGGGATCCTATGCGACCCAGTCGGAAAGCTATGACCCGAACGGCGACATCCTGATCAGCAATCGCTGGAATACCGGCGCGGGCGAGATCGGGGTCTTGCTGAACCTGTCCTACACCAGCCTGCGCTACCTCGACGCCGTGCGCTGGGACAGCGGCGGCGTCGTCGCCGTGGATGGGCAGTCGGCTGATCCGGCGGTGCAGGGCGCGCACTATCCCGATTCGGTCGGCATCTTCTACGGAACCGGCGATCGCTGGCGGCCGTCGGCCAATCTGGCGTTGCAGTGGCGACCGAACGACCAGTGGGAATTCTACGTCGACGCCCTCTATCAGGGCTATCGCAACAAGATTTCGGACCGTCAGTTCATCGTGCCGCTGAACCACGAGACGACCCGGTTCGCGGATGTGACGTTGCGCGACGGCGGCAATGAGATTCAGAGCCTGACACAGGTTGCGGGCCGTCGTCCGGAGCAGTGGCAGGGCGCTTCGACCGGCAAAACGAACACTTGGCAGGCGGCCGTGGGCGGCAGCTACAACGCCGGGCCGCTTCAGATCGCCTTTGATCTGGCGCGCACCGACAGCACCTATGAGTTCTCGAACTACAGCTTCGACACGGCCTTTACCCATGCTCCGGTGACGCTGATCGATTTCGATACGCCGGGCGAAGACGGCGGGGCGAGCTTCGAGTTCCGCGACTTCGACGTTACGAACCCGGACAACTACGTCTATCGCGGTCTGTTCGATCGCCATTTCATCGGCGCGGGCGACGATTGGCAGGCGAAGATCGACCTGACCTATGACACGGGAAACAGCCTGATCCCGCAGTTGAAGTTCGGCGTGCGCTATGTCGACCGCAACGGCTCCTATCAGAACGGCGAGCGGTATCAGAACCAGGAAGATCTGGGCCTGCCGTTGACCGCCCTTCCGGTCGAACTGGCCCTGATCCCGGCCGGGTTCAACGGCAGCGACGTTCAGGCCATGCGCGCCTGGGTGTCGCCGACCTACGGCAGCCTGCGCTCCAACATGGACGCTTTGCGCGCTCTGGCTGGGTTCGGGCCGGGCCGTCCGCCGATAAACCCTGTTCAGACCTATGAGGCGTCCGAAACGGCCTATACGGCCTATGGTCAGGCCGATTTTGCCATCAACACCCGTATCCCGATCGAGGGCGAGCTGGGCCTGCGGATCGTCGCCACCGACTTCAGCGTGCGTGGGACCAGCCGTTCGATCGAGGGCGAAGAAGAGGTCTTCACGTCGGTCGATCAGGGCGGACGCTACACCGACCTGCTGCCCAGCCTGGGTGTGCGCTTCATGCTGGAAGACGGCCTGATCCTGCGGCTGGCGGCGAACCAGACGCGGACGCGCCCGGCCTTCGGGCAACTGAACCCCAGCCTGTTCGTCAGCCCGTCGGCCGATACCTCTGGGCGGCGAACGGCCTCGGGCGGCAATCCCGATTTGAAGCCGATCGAGTCGGTCAATTACGACCTGACGCTGGAGCGCTATTTCGCCGATACCGGCGCGGCGACCCTGGCCCTGTTCCGGCGCGAGATTTCAGGCTTCATCGCCGATCAGACGATGGACGTGGACGATCCCGTTTATGGCGTCCTGCGCGTCACCCGGCCGGTCAATCTGAACGACGCCGTGCTGCAGGGCGTCGAGGCCTCGTTCACGACCTTCTTCGACTACGACTTCGTGCCGCAATGGGCGCGCTCGTTCGGCGTGCAGGCCAACTCCACCTACATCGACGGGGCGCTGCCTTATGTGTCGAAGTATTCCTACAATCTGACCGGCATGTACGAGAACGGGCCGTGGACGGCGCGGCTGGCCTATAACCTGCGGACCAAGTTCGGCAACGGCGTCGTCGGCGAGCATGTCGACGACGTGGGGCGGCTGGACTTCTCGGCGGGCTGGTCGCCGACCGAGCGGATCACCGTCAGCTTCGACGCGACCAACATCCTGGGCCAGCCGTTTCGGTCGTTCTACGACTATGGCGAGGGCGTCTATCCGCGCGACGTGCGCCACGAAGAGAGCCTCTACACCGTGGGTCTGCGCTTCCGGTATTGAGGTGGTCTCAGCGCAGGAGCGTCTCGAGGCGCTCCGCGCGCTGCAGATCCTTGGGGCGGCCGAACAGGCGGCATTTCTCGATCTGTTCGGAAACGGTGGGGATGTAAATCGTCCCCCCGTCCAGTTCGACACCCTGGCGCGTGGTGAAGATGACCGGGGTCCAGTCCGCGCCTGCGCGGACGTCCATCATCGCCATGACCTCGATTGGAACCGGCGTGGTCAGGATTTCGCCGAACACCTGCGACCGGAACAGGCCTTCGCCGGGGTCTTCGATGGCTTCGCCGTGCAAGGCCTCGATCAGGCGCCGCGCGTCGCGCGGACTGGTCATGACGTCGACGTCAGGCACGTGCCACTCCGACAGGCCCGACAGGGCCATGCCGGCGCCGCCGAACACCCACCAGGGATCCTGAAGCTCACTCGCCGCCGAGGCCAGGATGTCGAAGGTCGCGGCCAGATTTTCGGGCAGGTCGTCGATGTGGCTCATTGGGCGTCTTCCCGAAACAGCAGGCTTCCGTCGCCATAAGAATAGAAGCGATAGCCGCTGTCGATGGCGTGGGCGTAGGCGGCGCGCATCGTCTCCAGCCCCGCGAAGGCGCTGACCAGCATGAACAGCGTCGATTTCGGCAGGTGGAAGTTGGTCATCAGCACGTCGCAGGCGCGGAAGCGATAGCCCGGCGTGATGAAGATGGCCGTGTCGCCGTGGAAGGGCTGGACCACGTCGTCCTCGCCGGTGGCGCTTTCCAGCAGGCGAAGCGAGGTGGTGCCGACGCAGACGATGCGCCCGCCCGCCGCGCGCACGGCGTTCAGGGCGCCGGCGGTCTCGGCCGAGACCTCGCCCCACTCGGAATGCATCTTGTGATCGGCCGTGTCGTCGGCCTTGACCGGCAGGAAGGTGCCCGCCCCGACGTGCAGGGTCACGGCGTGGGTCGTCACGCCGCGCGCCCGGATGGCGTCCAGCAAGGCCGGGGTGAAGTGCAGACCCGCCGTCGGCGCCGCGACCGAGCCGTCATGCTCGGCGAAGACGGTTTGGTAATCCTTCAGATCCTGATCGTCCTCGGCCCGCTTGGCTGCGATATAGGGGGGCAGGGGCATGACCCCGACCTCGCGGATGGCGTCGTCCAGCACCGGACCCGTCAGCTCGAAACGCAGGGTGACGAGGCCGTCCTCGCCCTTGGCGGTGATTTCGGCGTCGACCTGACCCAGAAGGCAGGCGTTGTCTTCCTCGCGACCGAAGCGCACCCGGTCGCCGACCTTCAGCCGCTTGCCCGGCTTCATGAAGGCGCTCCAGACATCGGGCGCGTCGCGGTGGTGCAGGGTGGCCTCGACCGGGACTGACAGCAGCTCGCCTTCCGGCCCGGTGCGGTGGCGCACGCCCGACAGGCGCGCGGGGATCACGCGGGTGTCGTTGAACACCAGGGCGTCGCCCGGTTGCAGAAAACCTGGCAGGTCGCGGATGATCCGGTCCTGAAGATCGCCGCCCTTCACGACCAGAAGGCGGGCCGAGTCGCGCGGGTCGGCGGGGCGCAGGGCGATGCACGCCTCGGGCAGGTCGAAGTCGAAATCGGATGTCCGCATGGGGCGGGGAATGCTCACGCCCCGCCTTTGCGGTCAAGCGAGACCCAGCGGAAAGTCGACTGGCGAAAACCGCTCCAGCCGCTATGTCAGACGCAGCCCATGGGAGTTTGAGTGCATGACCGACCGCTATCTGGACGACCTGACCGTCGGCGAAAGCTGGGACAGCGAACCCTTCACCATGACCGAAGCCGAGATCATCGCCTTCGCGACCGAGTTCGACCCCCAGCCCATGCATATCGACAAGGCGGCGGCCGAGGCTGGGCGCTTCGGCGGTCTGATCGCCAGCGGCTGGCACGTCTGTTCGCGCGTCATGCGCCAGTTCGTGGATGAAGCCTATTTCGGCCAGACGCCGCTACTGGGAATGAACGTCGACGCCCTGTGGTGGGTACGGCCCGTGCGCCCCGGCGATAGCCTGACCGTGCGCCGCGAGATCATCGAAATCCGCCCGTCCAAGAGTCAGCCCGATCGCGGCGTCGTGCGCACCAAGACGACCGTCACCAATCAGGACGGCGATCTGGCCATGAGCTTCGAGAACCAGATGCAACTGCCGAGAAACGCTGAAGCGCGGCTCTAGGCGTCGTTCGGGCGCAGGAATAACGCCATGCCGATTGAGGCGGGCGCCGTGGGCTGAAAGCCGTATTGGGCATAGAGGCGATGGGCCTCTCCGTCGGCGATTAGGCTGATGTAGGCCTCTGCGGGCACGGCGGCGCGCAGGTGTTCAACCAGAGCCTTCATGATCGCCTTGCCCAGACCGCGTCCCTGGTGGACGGGATCGACGGCGATGTCGACGATCTGGAAGAACAGCCCTTTGTCGCCGATGACCCGTCCCATGCCGACGACTTCGCCCGACTGGTTCTCAATCACCACGGCGAAGACAGTGTTAGGCAGGCCGGCGGCCGCTGCTTCTGCGCTACGCGGGGTTAGACCTGAGATGGCCCTGAGGCGACGGTAGTCGTCGATGACGGGCGTGCGGGCGACAAGGCGGTAATCGGGGCTCATTACATCCTGATATTGGATGCGCGGTCAGGGCGACAGGGAGAGTCATCAAAAGTTGACCTCGCGCGCTCAAGGCGTCAAAGCCCGGTGCATGCTTCAGAACCTTGAAACCCTGTCCCGTGAGGCCCGTTCGTGGCCGTTTGAGCAAGCGCGCAACCTGCTGGCCCACGTGCTCAAGAAACGGCTGTCGGACGCGGAGCGCGATGCGGCGAAACTGCTGATCGACGCGGGCAAGGCGGACGAGGCTCTGGCGACCTTCGAGGCGCTGAACCGGCCGGTGATCCTGGAGACGGGTTACGGCCCGTCGGGCCTGCCGCACATGGGCACCTTCGGCGAAGTTGCGCGCACGACCATGGTGCGCAACGCGTTTCGCGCCCTGACCGGCGATCACTGGGCCACGCGTCTGATCGCCTTCAGCGACGACATGGACGGCCTGCGCAAGGTGCCCGAGGGCGTGCCGAACCCCGAGATGCTGCGCGAAGACCTGCACCTGCCGCTGACCAAGGTGCGCGATCCGTTCGGCACGCATGACAGCTTTGGCGCGCACAACAACGCCCGCCTGCGCGCCTTCCTCGACAGCTTCGGCTTCGACTATGAGTTCATGTCCTCGACCGAGACCTATCGGTCAGGCAGGTTCGACGCGACCCTGCTGACCCTGCTGGAACGCTTCGACAAGGTCATGGGCATCATGTTGCCGACCCTGGGCGAGGAGCGCCGCGCCACCTATTCGCCCTTCCTGCCGATCAGCCCGATCACCGGCCATGTGCTGCAGGTGCCCACGCTGGAGCGCAACGTCGAGCGTGGGACCATCGTTTTCGACGACCCGGCCGGCGGCCGCACCGAGGTTCCCGTCACCGGCGGCCATGTGAAGCTGCAGTGGAAACCCGACTGGGCCATGCGCTGGACCGCGCTGGACGTCGACTACGAGATGTCGGGCAAGGATTTGATCGAGAGCGTGCGCGAGAGCGGCAAGATCTGTCGCGCCCTGGGCGGAACGCCGCCGGAGGGCTTCAACTACGAACTCTTCCTCGACGTCGAGGGCAAGAAGATCTCCAAGTCCAAGGGCAACGGCCTGACGATGGACGAGTGGCTGCGCTACGGCACGCCCGAGAGCCTGAGCTGGTACATGTTCCAGTCGCCGAAGTCGGCTAAAAGCCTGCACTTCAACGTCATTCCGCGCGCGACGGACGACTATCTGTCCTTCATCGAGCAGTACAAGACGCAGGAACCGGCCAAGCAGATCGACAACGCCGTCTGGCATATCCACTCAGGGACTCCGCCCGAGAGCGTCTCGCCGGTGTCCTTCGCCCTGCTGCTGAACCTGGTGGGCGTGGCCAACGCCTCGACCAAGGAACAGTTGTGGGCCTATTTCGCCAAATACCTGCCGGACGCCACGCCCGAGAATGAGCCGGTTCTGGACCGGTTGATGGGCTATGCGCTGAACTACTACGAGGACTTCGTGAAGCCCTCGAAGACCTATCGTCTGCCCGGCGACAAGGAGAAGGCGGCGCTGCTGGATCTGGCGGAACGTCTGAAGGCCCTGCCGGCCGACACGACCGACGGAGAGATCATTCAGGGCGAGGTTTACGCCGTGGGCAAGGCGCACGAGTTCGAGCCGCTACGGGCTTGGTTCCAGGCGCTGTATGAAGTGCTTTTGGGCGCCTCGCAGGGGCCGCGTTTTGGTTCGTTCGCGGCCATCTACGGCCTGTCCCAGACAATCGAACTGCTCGAGAAGGGCGCTGCAGGCGGCTTGGTCGAGGGGTAGGGACTGAAAGTTTCGGGCCGCTGATCTCATCAGCGGCCCGTCTTCGTTCTGGGTCTGATCAGGCGACGAAGACGGCCCCGACGAGGGACGCTAGAGCCAGCATCAAGAGCAGACTCTCAAACGGGGACGGCAGCCAGATTGATCTGCGATGGCGTCGGCGGGTGCTGGGGACCATGATTTTCGCTCACATTCCATAATGACCTGCAGGGCGAGCTCAGCAGAGCCGGAGATCGGCAGGGGCTGGCCGTAAAGGCTGCGCCACAGCACATCCAGAGCCACGTCTGCTTTTCCAAGTGCGCCCATGGATGCCATAGCGCACGACAATGCGGCCTCTGCCCATCCCCCGTATGGGGGAGGAAATGAACAATATCTGTTTTTTCATACGAACTTGGGCGGGGTCGGAGCGTCAGGCGGCTCTGCGTCCGACAAGAAAGATGAACGGCACATAACGACAGGGCTGGGGGAGCCTTCAGCTTGGGCGAGGCATTCTCACTCCATCGACAACTCGATGACAGGAGAGCCATATGTCGAAGACCTTCAAGGCGGGTTTGGCCGCCACCGCCATGTTCACCGCGCTGGCCGCCGCCGCTGCGCCCATGACCGCCAGCGCCATGCCTCAGGCCAACGGCATCACCAACTGTGACGCGCCGGGCGGCCGTCAGCAGGCGGGCGCCGCAATCGGCGCCGTGCTGGGCGGTCTGGCTGGCAGTCAGGTGTCGAAGAATGAGCGCGCCCTGGGCGCCGTGGTCGGCGCGGGCGCTGGCGCTGCGGCCGGCTCCTATATCGGCTGCAATCAGCAGCGCACGCGCGCTGCGGCCCAGTCTAACGCCAACATGTACCGCGCCACGTCCAACCTGCGCATCCGTTCGGGCCCCGGCACGCAATATCGCCAAGCCGGCAGTCTGTCGGCCGGTCAGCCCTTCACGGCCACGGGCTCGCAGGGCGAGTGGGTGCAGATCGCCGGCGGCGGCTGGGTCAACGCTCGCTACGTGGCGCCGAACTGATCGGCGGATTTCTCCCCCGCGTCGATCACATGCGAGGGCCGTCCCGAAAGGGGCGGCCTTCTGCTGTTATTGGCTGACCCACAGGATGCGGGCCATCCACCGGATCTGGCCGCGCGGCAGGATGCGCGGCTCATAGTGCGGATTGACCGAAGCTAGAACGACTTCGCGACCATTCAGGGCGGCGATTTCCTTGGCCAGGGTCTCGCCCTCTGCCGTGCGAACCACCACCCGGTCGCCGCGCCGGACCTCTGTAGCGTCCAGGTCGACGATGACCCGGTCGCCTGGCCGATATACCGGCTCCATGGAGTCGCCGTCGATAGTCAGACTGAACAGACTGTCTTTGTGGGCAGGCAGTTCGGTCTGATCCCAGCCTTCCGCCATCGGCAGGCCGGCGTCGTCGAAGAAGCCCTCGTCGCCTGCGCGAGCGAGGCCCAGAAGCGGTATGGCGCGAGGGTGCGGCGCGGCGTCATCCGCAAGGGCGGCGAACTCGCCCAGACTTAGACCGCTCGCCTGAAGCACGCGCATCAGGCTTTCCGTCGAGGGCCAGCGAGGGCGAGGAGGCTGGCCGGGCCCTAGCCGCTTGGAGGGATTGAAGCTGGTGGCGTCCAAGCCCGCGCGTCGCGCCAGACCCGAAGCCGAAACGCCCTCTCGTCGCGCCAGGGCGTCGATGGCCTTCCAAATTTGGGCGTGGGACAAGGGCAATGGCGCGCGTTCCAAAAAACTCGAGGCTCAGTTTAATCGAGAGGGCTAGGAATTTCTACCTATTCTTCGTCGTCGAGGCCTACTGCACGGCGTTCTTGCCAGGCGAAGAAGGCGCCGATAGCTAGGGCGATGATGACGCCGTAACCCGCCATGTTGGTGACGGTGTAAAAGGCGGAGATCTCGGGACGCAGCTTCATCAGAGCCATGACGTGGCTGGCGACGGCGAGTAGTTGAAATGCGCTGGCCCAGACTGGCCAGGATCGCGGTGATTTCCACACTAACGCGACAAAAATGGCCAAGCCGACCACATCGATGATCAGAGTGGGCCACTGAACAGATGCGTAACCGATGTAGGTTTGGGCGAGGATCGATAGGAACCATCCGCCGAGAACCGTGGCGGCTCCGATGCGCTCTGGCCGGTTCCCCTTGGTCAAGGCGAAAAGGCAGACCAGCACGATAAAGCCGGCGCCGATTAATGCGGATATGGTTTCCAGCAACGAAAGCCCCCATTTGTCTTTCGACAATGGGGGCTAAGTTACATCATGCATATCGGAAATCGGAGCGCGGACTCCGAATGTTACGCCGAATTCACGCCACGCGGAGGTGGCGCTCCTGGCTGCCCATCGGGCGGCTGTCCCACTCGTCGGGCTTGTTGACCGGACCCAGGGCGTAGGTGCCGTAGCCGAGACGACGATGGTCCTTCTCGAGTTCGGCGTGGCACGCGATCAGGGCTTCACGAGCGGTGCTGAGAGCGGCGATGGCTTCCATGGCCTTGGTCTGGGAGCCTGCTGCGGCGACGGCTGAGAGCGACAGAGCCGAGCGTGCGCCGATCATGGTCTGAACCAGGGTCGCGGCGTGGGCGATGGCGTCATCCAGCGCTTTTTCGGTGGCGTGCAGTTCGCCGGCGACACCGGCGATGACTTCGTTGCGATCCATGACTTAACCCCTCGTTGAAAAGAACAACGAGAAAAGGTTAACGCGTATTAACTAATTTGAACAGGGCTTTCTTTACAAAATTTACAATTGACGTTGTCGCTCCATCGCTCGTCAGGAGCCTTCACTTTCGGGGTCCAGCAGGAAGTGGGCGGTAAGAGAGGCTATCGGGTCTTGCCGGGCGTCCTGCCACGCTTCGGCGACCACATGGGCGACGCGGCGTCCGGCCTTGTTGATTCTGGCGCGTGCGTAGACGTCGATCGGGCGACCCGAACGAAGATAGGCCACGGTGACGTTGATCGGGCGCGGCAATCGCAGCCTTGGATAGGTGAGAGAGACCTGGGCCATGGCCGTCATTTCCAGCAGGGCCGCGGTTGAGCCGCCGTGCAGAGCCGGCAGCATCGGGTTGCCGATCAATTTGTCGGCGAACGGCATGACGACGGTGATCTCGTCGCCGTTCATCTGAGTTTGAAGGCCCAGGAAGCGGGCGTAGGGCAGGCTGTCGAGCAGGGAGGCGGTCATGCGACGGTCCTGGATTTCAGGTTTGCGCCGGGGCGGTGATCGCCTTCCGCGCTGACCATATAGGCGGACTGGGCGGCGGCGACGGGATCGGTCGGATCATCTTCGAAGGCCCAGGCGCGTACGAAGGCGAGATTGCGCGTCAGGCGATAGCACCGCGCCTCGGCCAGCAGATCGCGACCGGGCGCTGCGGCGCGCATATAGTCGACGCGAAGATCGAGCGTCGCCACGGGCCGAAACGTTCCCAGCCCCACCCAGACGGCCAGACCGCCGACGTGGTCCAGCAGGGTGGTGACGAGGCCGCCGGCCAGGACGCCGGTCTCGGGATCGCCGATCAGATCATCCCGATAGGGAACGCGAATGCGGACGCGATCTCTGTCCAGGCCTTCGAAAGCGAAGCCCAGGGCGTGGGTGTGCGCCGCGCCGGATGCGAGTTGCGGCAATAGAGTCTCTAGGAACGAATCCGTCATCGAGGCGTCCTGTGTTGCGTCTCGTCTTGGTCGCCCGTCAGGGGCGTCCTTGTCCAGCGAGCGGATAGATTGATGATCCGACCTCAAGATCTTCTGAGGCCCGCGCCAGCCGGTCTCTACTGCCCGATTGGCGATTTCTATGTGGATCCCGTGCGTCCGGTGGATCGGGCGGTGATCACGCACGGCCATTCTGATCACGCGCGGCCGGGGCACGGCGCCGTATTGGCGACGCCCGAGACCCTGGCCATCATGGCTGAACGATACGGACCCGACTTCGCCGGACGGGCTCAGCCCGCCGCTTGCGGAGAGACGACGACGATCAACGGCGTGGCGGTGCGCTTTGCCCCCGCCGGGCATGTGCTGGGCTCGGCCCAGGCCGTCATCGAGCGAGACGGCCTGATCATGGTGGTGTCTGGCGACTACAAACGGCGACGCGATCCGACCTGTCTGCCGTTCGAGCCGGTTCGCTGTCATGTGTTCATTTCTGAGGCGACGTTCGGTCTGCCGGTCTTTATTCACCCCTCGGACGAGGAGGAGATTGCGCGCCTGGTTCATTCTCTGACTCAGTTTGCTGAGCGCGCCCACCTGGTCGGCGCCTACGCCTTGGGCAAGGCGCAGCGGGTGATCCGCCTGCTACGCGAGGCGGGCTGGGATCGGACCATTCATGTTCACGGCGCGCTTGAGCGTCTGAACCGCCTTTATCAGAACGAAGGGATCGACCTGGGATCGCTGGCTCCCGCCACAGGGCTGAAGGCGGGTGCCTTGGGCGGCGAGGTGGTGATTGCGCCGCCTTCGGCCATTCAGGACCGCTGGGCGCGCCGGTTCGCTGATCCGGTGACCGCCTTCGCCTCCGGGTGGATGGGCGTGAGGGCGCGAGCGCGTCAAAGGGGCGTGGAGCTGCCCCTGGTCATTTCGGATCATGCGGACTGGCCCGAACTGATCCAGACCTTTGAAGAGCTGGCGCCGGAAGAAATCTGGATCACGCACGGGCGCGAGGAAGGCCTGCTGCGCTGGGCGGAGCTGAAGGGGGTGAAGGCGCGCGCCTTGCGTCTTGTCGGCTATGACGAGGACGATGAAGAAACGCTGTGCGAGCCGGCGACGGCTTGATCGCCTTCAGGCGACGTCTCGCGCCCGCGCAGGGGCGGCGTTCGCCGGTTCCAGCGCGGTGTTCATGGCCAGGCGCAGGCGCTCCGGCTTGATGGGCTTCTCCACCACGGCGGCCATGCCGGCGGCCAGGTAGGCCTTGGCGTCGTCCGGGTCGGCATTGGCGGTCAGGGCGATGATCGGAATGTCGCGCTGAGGGCCGTCGAGGGCGCGAATTGCGCGTGTCGCGCCGACGCCGTCGAGACGCGGCATCTTGATGTCCATCAGGATCAGGTCGAAGGGGCGCGACTGGACGGCTTCGACCGCTTCCTGACCATCTTCGACGGTCTCGGAGGTGCAGCCGAACATCTCGCACAGGGCCTGGGCCACCACGCGGTTGGTGGCGTTGTCGTCTGCGATCAGCACATGCGGACGCGCCTGAAGATGAAGGCTGTCCAGATCGGCGACGTTGGTCGGTTCGTCACGCTCGATGAAGGCGATCGGCGCGGACAGGTCGAAGGCGAAGGTAGCGCCGCGCCCCGTATTGTTCTCGGCCCAGATGCGACCGTCCATGCATTCGATCAGGCGTCGGCTGATCGCCAGGCCCAGTCCGGCGTCTGGCGCCGAAGGATTTAGCAGGCCGCTGGTGCGGCTTTCGTCAGCGGGACCGTCATCGCGGATGCGAGCCTCGATCTGCACGCGGTCGCCATAGGCGTGGGCCTTGAGGCTGGCCTCGACCATGCCGTGGCGGGCAAAGCTCAGGGCGTTGCCGATCAGGTTGTTGAACACCTGGCGCAGGCGGTCTGCGTCGACCATGGCCGCCAGTTCCGTGTCGCCTTCATAGCCGACCATCAGGGTGACGCCGTCCTGAGCCGCGCGCGGCGACCAATGGCTCTGCAACTCATCCATCAGGGTGCGCAGAGGGGTGGCGGTTGCGCTGATCTGCAGTTCGCCCGCCTCGGCGCGCGCCAGGTCGAGGGCGTCGCGCAGGCTGTCCAGCATGTCCTCGGCGGAATCCATGATGGTCCGGGCATGGGCCTTGGCGGCCTCGTTCAGCGGCTGACGGTGCAGCAGCTCAGCCACGGCCAGCACCCCGTTCATCGAGGTGCTGAGTTCGCGGTTCAGCAGGCTCATGAAGCGGCTTTTGTCCCGCGCCGCGGTCTGGAGCGCGCGCTCGGCCGCGTCGGAGGCGCGGAGCTGCTCGACCAGGCGCTGGTTCTCGTGACGCTGGTCTTCATTGATGGCGCGCAGCAGGGCCACGGCCGTGCCGACGCCGCGATAGGCTCCGCCATGCGTGACGATGAAGCCGCGCATCAGGGCGCCGGGACCGCTCTTCAGGATGATGGAGGAAAAGGCGTCCACCCGAACGCCGGATTCGATCACGGCCGGTTCCGGGTCCATCACATGGACGACCTCGCGGGCGCCGTACAGGCTCTGGCCCAGCGGGCCGGCCAGCTTCAGCAGGAAGTCTCCGCGCTCAATCAGGCCGATAGGGCGATCGCCGTCGACGACCGGTATCACCAGGGTGTCCGGTTCGCGCTGGAACCGCGCGAGAATGTCGCCGGTCATGGCGGTTTTCGCCACCGGCTCCACGCGGTCAGTCAGCACTTCAATCGTCGGCATTCGGCCGGCTCCTACTGAGGTTCTTTTACAATCTCAGAGAATCTTTTGCAGAAGGGTTAAGCCGCCTTGTTTATTGTCAATCTCGCGTCCTTTGCCGAGCCCGTCGCTCTGGCGTATAGGGGACGACGTCCCATCTATCCGACCCTGGTTCCTTTTTTCGAATGCGCGCGGCCTGCGGGCCGACCGCAGGCTTGTCATGAGCGCAATCGTGCAACACTCTGAAAAAACAGCTCTTGTTCTCTTTTCCGGCGGGCAGGACAGCGCCACCTGCCTGGCCTGGGCGTTGGAGCGTTTCGATCGGGTGGAGACCGTCGGCTTCGACTACGGCCAGCGTCATGCGGTCGAGATGCAGGCGCGCCAGTCCGTTCGCAAGGAACTGGTTAAGGCCTTGCCGCAGTGGGCCGACCGCCTGGGCGACGATCATGTGGTCGATCTGACGGGCTTCGGCGCCATCGGCGAGACGGCGATGACGACCGAGCGCGCCATCGAGGCGGACGCGCGCGGCCTGCCGAACACCTTCGTGCCGGGGCGCAATCTGATCTTCCTGGTCGCGGCGGCGGCCCTGGCCGACAGGCGCGGGCTGGAAGTCCTGATCGGCGGCATGTGCGAGACCGACTACTCCGGCTATCCCGACTGTCGCAACGACACGATCCAGGCCACGGCCCGCGCCCTCTCGCTGGGGCTGGACAAGTCCGTGCCGGTCGAGACGCCGCTGATGTTCCTGACCAAGGCCCAGACGTGGGAGTTGGCGGATCAGATCGGCGGTCGAGCCCTGGTCGAGGCCATCATCGAGTTCAGCCATACCTGCTATCTGGGCGACCGGACGCATCGCCATGTCTGGGGTTATGGCTGCGGGGCCTGTCCGGCCTGCGAACTGCGCGCGGCGGGCTATGCGCAATGGGCGGCCGCATGACCTATTCGGCCAAGGAAGTCTTCCTGACGGTGCAGGGCGAGGGCGGGCAGGCGGGCCGCCCCGCCGTCTTCCTGCGCTTCGCCGGATGCAATCTGTGGAGCGGGCTGGAGCGGGACCGTGCAACGGCGATCTGCACCTTCTGCGACACGGATTTCGTCGGGGTGAATGGCGACGGCGGCGGCAAGTTCAAGACGGCCGACCTGATGGCTGACCATGTCGCAGGGATGTGGCGTGGTCGCGAAGGCGATCCGAAGCTGGTGGTCTGCACGGGCGGCGAGCCGCTGATGCAACTGGATACGCCGCTGATCGACGCCCTGCATGCGCGCGGGTTCGAGATCGCGATCGAATCCAACGGCACCTTGGTCGCGCCCGAGGGAATCGACTGGATCTGCATCAGCCCCAAGGCCGACGCCCCCGTGGTTCAGACCTCAGGACAGGAGCTGAAGCTGGTCTATCCGCAGCTCCTGGCTATGCCCGATCGGTTCGAGAGCCTCGACTTCCAGCATTTCTGGCTGCAGCCCATGGACGGCCCCGACCAGGCCGCCAACACCGCCGCCGCCATCGAATATTGTCTGACCCACCCGCAATGGCGGCTTAGCGTTCAGACGCACAAGTACATCGGGGTGCGGTAGGGCGAGGGCAGGGCGGCGAACCGCCCTGCCGGATGCCTTAGGCCGCCAGAAGCATCTGGGCGTTCTCAAAAGGCAGACCTGAATCGTCCGTCGCGCGGCGCGATTGCTCCTGGAAGCCGAGGGCTTCGTAGAAGCGCATCGCCTGATCATTGTCCGTATAGACTTCCAACATCAGCGTCCCTTTCAGTGAAAGGGCGTGCGCGACCAGGGCGCGTCCGATCCCGTGGCCCTGTTGGTCGGGGGCGACGAACAGGCCGCCGATGAAGCTGTCGATCAGGCTGATGAAGCCGACGGGATGGCCTCCACGGCAAGCGACCCAGGTTTCTGCGCTGGGCAGGTATTGGCTCTCGATCAGGCCCTGCTGTTCGAGAAGGCGGTCCTCGCCGATGAAGGCGTGGGCGAGGATCGAGGCTTGCAGCCAGATGTCCGACAGCGAGGCCGTGTCGGTCGAAGGGTTATAGGCACGAATGATCGTGTCCATGTGTGGCATGAGTTTTCCGCAGATAGATATGCAAACAGAGACTGCGCCCGATCAGGCGCAGGAAAATCCCGCGTGGGCGGGCCTAGTTGAGGGCTCTGCGCATAAATCTCCTTCTGCGAGCCGAGGCGGTTAGCAGGCGGCGGAGAGAGTTTCAATGGAGTGTCGGCGAAACGCCTTGAAGCGAAGGGGACTTAGCAGTCCTTGCCCTGCCGCTGCCTTTGTTCGCAGCGGCGCTGTTCGCGTTCATACTCGCGTTGTTCGCGCTCGCGCTTGGCCTTGGTTTCCTCGTCCGAGGTGGTGACCGCGTCGAAACCTGCGCCGACGGCGGCGCCCGTCACCTTGGCCGCGCCGCCGACGACGGCGGCTCCGGCGCCGACGACGGCGCCTGCGACACAGCCCTGAAGCATCAAGGCGCCGGACAGACAGAAGGCGAGGGCGGTAAGGCGCTGGATCATGACGCCAGTTTGCCGCGCCGCCTGCCTTCTGTCAGCGCGCAAAAGAAAGGGGGCGCTCTTTCGAACGCCCCCTGTGATCTTTCGATCAGCGTAGACTTACAGGCTGTCGACCATGACCAGTTCGGCGTCCTGCTTGGCCGTGATGGTGATGGTCGACTCGTCGACGATGCCGGCGCCGTCGCGAGCGTTCAGCGTGGTTCCGTTGACCTCGACTTGCCCCACGGCGGGAACCAGATAGGCGCGGCGACCGGCGGCCAGGTCATAGGAAAGGCTTTCGTCCGCCTTCAGCGTGGCGGCCAGGATTTTGGCGTCGGCGTTGATCAACAAGGCTTCGTCCGCCGGATCGCCCGAGGCGACGACAGTGAAGCGGCCCGAGCGATCGTTCTTGGGAAACTCACGCTGGCCCCAGGACGGTTGAGCGCCCGGTTTGTCGGTCTCGATCCAGATCTGGAACAAGGTGGTTGTTTCATTTTCGAGATTGAACTCGGAGTGACGCACGCCTGTACCCGCGCTCATCACCTGAACGTCGCCCGCGCCGGTGCGGCCCTTGTTGCCCATGGAGTCCTCGTGGGTGATGGCCCCGGTGCGGACGTAGGTGATGATCTCCATGTCGGCGTGCGGGTGAGGCGGAAAGCCCGACCGGGCGCCGATTTCATCATCGTTCCAGACGCGCAGGCGGCCCCAGCCCATCCGCTTGGGATCATAGTAGTTGGCGAACGAGAAGTGGTGTTTGGCGTTCAGCCAGCCGTGGTTGGCGCCGCCGAGGGTGTTGAAAGGTCTGACGTCGATCATGGTTCGGTCTCCCATCAGAGAAATGCTTGAAACCTAGATAGGATCGCGCGCCCTTATTCGCAACTGTTATTGTTCCTGATGGCCTCAGCCCATCTGAGCTCGGTGGCGCAGCATGGCGTCGGCCAGGACGATGGCGGCCATGGCCTCGACCACGGGGACGCCGCGCAGGGCGACGCAGGGGTCGTGGCGGCCCTTGGTGCGCAGGTCGACCTCGGCGCCGTCGCGGTTGATGGTCTGGCGCAGAGTCAGGATCGAAGAGGTCGGTTTGAACGCCACGCGCGCCGTCAGCGGCTGGCCGGTGGAGATGCCCCCAAGGACGCCGCCCGCCTTGTTCGACAGGAAGACGGGCTGGCCGTCGTCGCCCAGCCGCATTTCGTCGGCGTTGTCCTCGCCCGACAGTGCGGCGGCGCCGAAGCCCGCGCCGATCTCGACGCCCTTCACGGCGTTGATGGACATCAGGCCCGCGGCGAGTTCCGCATCCAGCTTGGCGTAGAGGGGCGCGCCCCATCCGGCCGGGACGCCCGTGACTTCCAGCGTGACGACGGCTCCGATGGACGAGCCCGCCTTGCGCACGTCGTCCAGATACCGCTCCCACTCAGGCACGACCTCGGTCGAGGCGGCGAACAGGGCGTTGTCGTAGACGGCGTCGAAGTCGACCGCCTCATCTGGGATTCTGTGCGGGCCCAGTTGGACCACGCCTGCGCGAATCCGCACATCCGGGCCAAGGACTTTGCGGGCGACCGCGCCCGCCGCAACGCGACTGGCCGTCTCGCGCGCTGACGACCGGCCGCCGCCGCGATGATCGCGCACGCCGTATTTGGCCTGATAGGCGTAATCGGCGTGGCCGGGACGGAAGGCGCGGGCGATCTCGCCGTAGTCCTTGGATCGCTGGTCGGTGTTCTCGATCATCAGGCTGATTGGGGTTCCGGTCGTGACCGGGCCGTCGCCGTCATCATAGACGCCTGACAGGATACGGACCTGATCGGCCTCCTGTCGCTGAGTGACGAAGCGGCTGCCGCCGGGCTTGCGCAAATCCAGCCAGGGCTGGATATCGGCTTCAGTCAGCGGGATCAGCGGCGGACAGCCGTCGACGACGCAGCCGATGGCGGGGCCGTGGCTTTCGCCCCAGGTGGTGACGCGGAACAGGTGGCCGAAGGTGTTGTGCGACATGATGGCGAGGCTTAAGCCGCCATCCGCTCCGGCGTCCAGACCCGAGTGAAGCGAAGCAGCATATCCTCGGCGGCCGAAGGCAGGTCGTCAGAAGGAACCAGCTTGACGAACAGGTCGCCGGCGACCTGCTTGCGCCGGGCGGGCAGGCCGAGGCCGGGAAGGCGCAGTCGCACCGGTTCGACCATGTCCGGCACCAGCCAGGCGGCTTGTGGTCCGGCGTGCGTGTCGATCTCGATCCGTCCGCCGTCCCGCATCAGACGCGGCGCGATGGGCCAATCCATGAAGAGATCCGCTCCCAGAACGGACAAGCCGTCGGCCGGTCGGATCAAGACGCGCAGCAGGGCAGGGCAGCCTTTCAGGCGGATGCGGTCGGCGGTCCTCACGCCTGGAGGAACGTGGATCAGCAGGCGCCGCCCCCAGGCATTGACGATCACGCTGCCTCCGGTGAGCGCCTGCATCGGCGTCAGCACGATCAGAGGCGGCGGAGGAGAGGCGGTGCGCGCAGTTTGGACGCCTGGAGCCTCGGAATCTCTGCGTGGTGCGGGCAGGGGGCGCGTTTCGGTTTGCAACAGGCGATAGGCCGCGATTACGCGCCGGAACCGTTCGGCGTCGCCGCCGGGCTGATCCGGGCGAGAGGCCTTGATCGCGATGCGGAAGGCGGCGGCCAGAGCCTGCGGCCCTGCGGGGCCGTTGAGGCCGAGCAGGCGCCGAGCGTCCATGAAGGAGAGGCTGTCTGCGCGCATGGCGGCCACTGTGCGGGCCGTATGGTCAAGACAGGGTTAACCTTATTTGCAAAGCTGACGCAGGATTGAACGAACGCCATGTGACGCGAACCGCGAGCGGGACTATAGGTCCAACATGACTCAGTCAGTGATCCCCCCCAGCCCGTCTCGCGAAGACTATGCCGCCCAGCTCGAGGCGAACGCGGATGAAAGCCTGTTCGACCGGGACGAGCCTATCGCCCTGTTCGTGGAGTGGCTGGAGGATGCGCGAGCATCAGAACCCAATGACCCCAACGCGATGGCCCTGGCTACGGTCGATGTCGACGGTCATCCTGACGTGCGGATGGTGTTGCTGAAGGATGTCGATACGCGGGGGTTCACCTTCTTCTCCAATCAGGAAAGCGCCAAGGGCGGTCAATTGTGGTCCAGCCCCAGCGCCGCCCTGCTGTTCCACTGGAAGAGCCTGCGCCGCCAGGTGCGTGTTCGCGGTCCGGTCGAGCCGGTCAGCGTGGAAGAAGCCGACGCCTATTTCGCCAGCCGGGCGCGCGAAAGCCGAATCGGCGCCTGGGTGTCGGATCAGTCGCGCCCTCTGGCGGACCGGGCGACGCTGGAACGGCGGGTGACGGAACAGACCGCGCGCTTTGACGGTCAGGAGGTGCCTCGTCCTGATCGCTGGACCGGCTGGCGGGTCAAGCCCGTACAGATCGAGTTCTGGCGCGATCGTCCTTTCCGTCTGCACGACCGCCTGCGCTTTGATCGGGCGACGGAAGATCAGCCTTGGCGCCGCAGTCGTCTGTGGCCCTAGGCGGTTTTGAAGCGGCTCAGGCGGCGTAGCGGGCCAGAAAGGTCTCCACGGCGTCCTCGGCGATGGCGGCGGGAGATCGGGTAGGCAGAACCTGGTCCCCGGTCACTGTCGGCACAAAGAACAGTGGGTGCTCCACCATGCCCATCAACTGGCTGGCGGCCCACGAAGGCTTGTGGAGATTCAACTCGCCCTTGGCGGCCATTTCGGCCAGGGCCGAGACCAGCACTGTGCCAAAGTCGTGCTTCGCTTGCTCATAGAAGGTGGTCGCCAAGCTCTCGAAGCGGCGCCGCTCGGTCATAACCAGGCGAAAGATGGCCCTGACGAACGGGTCGCTGATGAAGTCGGCGTAAGCGGTCAGGAAGCTGTTCAATCTCGGCTGCGCCGGGCCGCTGCAGGTTTTCACCTTGGCCATGCGTTCAGCGAAATCGGCGGATGCTTCATCGATCACCGCCGCGAACAGCGCCGCCTTGTTTTCGAACATGGCGTAGAGGGTCGCCGTCGATACGCCCGCTTCGCGGGCGATCGGCTCCATCTTGGTGCCGGCGTAGCCTTCTTCGACAAAGTGCAGACGAGCCTGGCGCACAAGGGCGTCGCGTCGAGGGTCGTCGAGGACATGGACCGAGACGGTCATCGGATTGTCACCAGCCGTTAGACGGTGATATTGCCTTTAATTTGCCACGATTGCAACGATCACGGTTAATACGCTCAACGAGGCCCGTTACTTCAGCCAGGGCTCGAGCAGAGGGTGAGCCAGCACGGGCGCGGCCAGACGCACGACGGCCTGAGGGTCTTCCAGACGTACGGCGGCGGTGGCGTCTGCGACAATGAAATCGGCATGAACCCGCGAGGGTTCCGTCAGGCGTTCGTGACCGGGGCGGACGGTGGCGAGGTACTGATGGATGACCGATTCCGCCGTTCGTCCACGCTCCGTCTGGTCGCGCAGCAGCCGGCGAATGAAGCGGATATCCGCCGGGGTGTCGACGAAAACGCGAATGTCGAACAGGGCGGTCAGGGCCGGCGTGCACAGCAGGTGCGTGCCTTCGACGACGACGACCTGGGCGGCCGGCACCGGTTCGCCGCCCGGTTCGCGTCCATGATGGATGAAGGAGTAGAGGGGGGCGGTCACGCTGCGCCCGGCCTTGAGGTCGGTCAGATCGGAAATCAGCAGATCGTGATCGCGAGCGGCGACATCGTCAAAGTCATGCGTCGCGGCGTCGAAGCCCGGCACGGACGCCGCGTCCAGATAGTAGGAATCCTCGCGCAACAGCGCGGCGACGCCCTCCGGCAGCGAGGAAATCAGGGCTTCGGCCAGGGTGCTCTTGCCGGAGCCCGAGCCGCCGGTGATGGCGATCAGTATGGTCATGGGCGGCTCATTCACCCGGATGCAGCCGGATGCAAGCCTTGATCGCGCGCTGAAACGGCGATCTGTCGCGGCCTGCCTTCCCTTGCGTCACGTTGCTTGTCGCTGTTCACCTGTCTTAGCGTGGGCGCAAGCGCCGCTTTCAACCAAGGCGCATAGACGAGGGAAGACGCCGAATGCTGGGTATGATGCAGGACTGGCCGTTGACGGTCGACAAGATCCTCGATCACGCGAAGAACTGGCACGGGGAGCGTGAGGTCGTCACGCGTTCGGTCGAGGGGCCGATCGTCCGCACCAACTACGCGGCCATCCATGAACGGGCGCGTCGCGTGTCGAACGCTCTTCTGGCCTGGGGAATCAAGCCAGGCGACCGCGTCGCGACACTGGCCTGGAACACCGGCAACCATATCGAGACCTGGTACGGAATCATGGGGATCGGGGCCGTATGCCACACCCTGAATCCCCGCCTGTTCCCAGAACAGTTGGCCTACATCATCAACCACGCCGAAGACCGGATCCTGTTCGCCGATCTGACCTTCGTGCCGCTGCTGGAAGCCGTTCTGCCGCATTGTCCGACGGTTGAGCGCGTCATCGTCATGACCGACGCCGCCCACATGCCGCAGGCCAAGCTGCCGAGGGCGGAGGCCTATGAGGCTGTGCTGGAGCAATCGTCGAGCGACGTGACCTGGGGCGGGTTCGACGAGCAGACGGCCTGCGGCCTCTGCTACACCTCAGGCACGACGGGCAACCCTAAGGGCGTGCTGTATTCGCACCGCTCCAACTTCATCCATACGCTGCTGGGGATGCAGGCGACGGTCGTCGGGGGCACTCCCAGCGAAGTCATTCTGCCCGTGGTGCCGATGTTCCACGCCAACGCCTGGGGAATCGCCTTCGTCGGCCCGGCTGCGGGCTCCAAGCTGGTCATGCCGGGCGCCAAGATGGACGGCGCTTCCATTTATGAGTTGATCGAGACCGAGGGCGTCACCTTCTCGGCCGCCGTGCCCACGGTCTGGCAGGGGCTGTTCGGTCACATGGTGGAGAACAATCTGAAGTTCTCGACTCTGCGAAAGGTGCTGATCGGCGGTTCGGCTTGCCCCGAGGCTCTGATCCGCGGGTTCCAGGACAAGTTCGGCGTCGAGGTAGTTCACGCCTGGGGCATGACCGAGACCTCGCCCATCGGCACCATCGCCAATCTGACGCCGGAGCTGAAGGCGCTGCCTTATGATCAGCAGATGGCCTGGCGCATGAAGCAGGGCACGCCCCCGCTGGGCGTCGAGCTGAAGATCAAGAACTACGGCGGCCAGGACATGCCGCATGACGGCAAGACCTATGGTCGGGTCATGGTCAAGGGACCGACCATCGCCGGCGCCTATTTCAAGGGCGAGGGCGGCGATATCCTGGATCACGAAGGCTTCTTCGACACGGGCGATATCGCCAGCGTCGATTCCCACGGCTTCATGCAGATCACCGACCGCGCCAAGGACGTCATCAAGTCGGGCGGGGAGTGGATCAGCTCGATCGACATCGAGAACATCGCTGTCGGCCATCCCAAGGTCGCGCTGGCCGCCGTCATCGGCGCGGCCCATCCCAAGTGGGACGAACGGCCGGTGCTGCTGGTCAAGCTCAAGGAGGGCGAGGCCGAGGACAAGCAAGAGCACCTCGACTTCCTGCAGGGCAAGATCGCCAAATGGTGGATGCCGGACGATGTGGTCTTCGTCGATGACATTCCTCTGGGCGCCACCGGCAAGATCGATAAGAAGACGCTGCGCGAGCGGATGAAGGATTACCAATTGCCCGCCGCCGGCTGACAGCGACGGAGGACGCCATGTCGACCACACGCCCCAAGGGCCAGTCTCTAGCCGTGACGTTGCTGCTCGTTGCGCTTTTGGCGCCGACGTTGTTGCTGGTCGCGGTCTGCGGCGCGCGGGTGGGCGTGTGGAGCGCTGATTTCAGTCTGGGCGTGCTGGCCTTGAAAGCGGGGCGGGTGCTGGCCTATCTGGGCTTGGCGGCCGCCCTGACCGCCTGCCTGATGGCGTTTCGCGAGCGTCGGCTGTTGGGGATTGCGGGAGCGGCCCTGGCGATCGCAGGCGTGACCCTGGGCGGCTATCTGGTTCAGGAGCGCCGTTTCACCGATGCTCCGCGCGATGTGGCGACCGATCCATCGGAGCCGCCGGCCTTCGCGCGTATTCTGGCGGCGGAGCGGCGCCTTGCGGGCGTGCCCGAAACCCGGCCTCAGGCCTGTGAAGGATTGAGTCCCGCGCCGACCCAGGTCGCGCCGGAGACCGCCGCCTGGGCGCTTGAAAAGGCGGGGTTCACGGTTCTGGGCACGGCGCCTTTCCGTGTGGACGGGCGCAAGGAAGGCGCGTGGTTCGGCCTGACCCATGACGTCACTGTCCGAATCCGTCCTGGCCGCACCGACGTTCGCGTCGCCGGGCGCGACAGCCTTCAGGTCGGGGATGAGGCTTGTCGTCTCGCCAAGGCCGTCGTCGCAGAGTTGACGCCCTAGAGGGCTGGATCGGTCAGTCGCCAACTCGCGGCCATCTCTGGCTGAGGGGATGCCTGGACGCGTCCCTCTTTCTCCAGCTTGATCAGATGGGCGAGCACAGAAAGGCTGGCGGCGGGCCACAGTCGCGGATCGACGGCGGCGTATAGGGCGGGCACCATGTCCGCGATCATCTGGTCGCCTGACGCGAGCCGAGCCATGATCTGGGCCTCACGCTCCAACCTGTGGTCGCGATAGGCCTTCAGGAAGGGGGCGACCTGGGTGATCGCCGGGCCGTGCGTCGGCCATATCGTCGAGAAACCACGCGCCAGGACGGCGTCCAGGCTGTTCATGTAATCGGCCATATCGCCGTCCGGCGGAGCCACCACTGTGGTCGACCAACCCATCACATGATCGCCGCTGAACAGGGCGTTCTCCTGTCGCAGCACGAAGGCCATATGGTTGGAGGCGTGCCCTGGCGTGGCCATGGCTTCCAGCGTCCACCCGTCGCCCTCGATCCATTCGCCTCCGGCTAGGAGCACGTCAGGGTGGAAGTCGGCGTCATCATCCTCATCCAGCGCGGATGAGACGAGCAGGGGCCGCTCAGGCGGTCGAGCCGCCAGGATCGGTGCGCCGCCGACGGCCTCGGCCAGCGAGCGGGCGAGGGGGGCGTGGTCGCGATGGGTGTGCGTCACAAGGATATGGCTGACCACGCGGCCTTCAATGGCGCGCAGTAGGGCCGAAAGATGAGCGTCATCGTCCGGTCCGGGATCAATCACTGCCACTTCGGCGCCCGGCAGGCTGCGTCCGACGATATAGGTTCCTGTACCTGTGAAGGTGAATGGCCCCGGATTGTCGGCGATCACGCGTTGAATCAACGGGGAGACCTGATCGCGCCGCCCGTAGGCGAAGTCGAACTGACGGAGATAGGGGATCATGGCCAGCCTCCCTGCGTGTGCGAATCCAGCAGTCGCTTCTCCACAAAGGAGAGCGGCTCGCACCATAGCCGGACTCGAGAGTGAGCGCGTGCCGTTTGCCTTAGCTTATTGTCGTTTGACTCGAACGGCGCGGCTGTTGCCGGCAGTCAGCAGGTAACTGCCCAGGGCTGCGCGGCGTACTCTAACTTCGGCTCCGCTTCGATTCTGGAAGATAACCGGAGCCGAATCGATCTGCCGCCATTCGCCGCCGTCGGCCAGACGGAAAGTCCATTTACCCTCAAGATCCCGACTGGCGCTCACCAAGGTCGTTTCCAGAGAGGCGACTTCCGGCTCGGTGTCCGTTCCGTCGTCGCGGCGGTTGAAGATCGTGGGGAGGGCTGGGGCGCTGAAGCCGAAGAGCTGGCGCCGTGCTTCGCGAATCTGCTGGCGCTCCATCACCACCAGTTCGCCTTGGCGTTCAGCCGTATCCAGCGCGTCTGCCGTTCGGTCGAAGCAGGCCAGGCGAACAACGGCGTCCGGAATGGCGCGGCATTCGGAAAGATCGCGCAGAAGCGCGGCACGTTCCGAGGATTGAACTTGCGCCAAAGTGTCGCAGCTGAGGCCGAATGTGCCGATCGTCGCCACGTAGAAGGTCAACATTATTCGCATTCTTGGCGCATCCCGAAATCATGACTTTGAAGATATCGGATCATCGCATGAGATTTGAAGAAATGTCATCCGAGTCATTGCGTGGCGAAATTGCGACATACTGAAGGCTCAATCGTGAATCTGATGTAATTTGCGTGGCCTGTAGTCGCGTGTCGTGGCTACTTTTTCGCTCGGGTATCGGGCGCGCCTTATAGCTTAGGCGATGGTCGAGATTATCCCGTGGTCGACGGATGGGGGTGGACCTCATCAGAGTCGTCCACAACTTAGGAGGATAAGCTTTGAATTTTCAGATCAAACGTGAGCGTCTTCTGGCGTCGACGATGATCGCGGGCCTTGCGCTGGTCGGCTTCGCCGCTCCGGCTGCAGCCCAGACCACGCCGAGTCCCGAGGCCGATCAACCGAGTCAGGTGAGCGACATCGTCGTTACCGGCTCGCGCCTACGCCAGCCGAACCTGACCACCACCAGCCCTGTGACCCAAGTCACGGGCGAAGACATCGACGTTCAGGGCGTGACCCGCGTTGAAGATCTGGTCACCCAGCTGCCTCAAGCCTTCGCTGCCCAGAACTCGACGGTCGCCAACGGTGCTTCCGGCACGGCGACGGTGTCGCTGCGGAACCTCGGCTCGTCGCGCACGCTGGTGCTGATCGACGGCAAGCGAATGGGTTACGGCTCTCCGCAGGACGACGCGGCTGACTTGAACCAGATTCCGGGCCAAATGGTCGAGCGTGTTGAAGTGCTGACCGGCGGCGCCTCGGCTGTCTATGGTTCGGACGCCATTGCTGGCGTCGTGAACTTCATCATGCGTCGCAACTTCGAGGGCATCGAGATCGACGCCCAATACGGCTTCAATCAGCACAACAACGACTACGACGGCGTGGGCAACCTGCGTGACGTTATTAAACGTCGCTCCGCCTCCAACCCGTCGCAGTTCCAGTTGCCGGACGACAACGTCTATACGGGGTTCAGCCGTGAAGTGAACCTGCTGATGGGCGTCAACGCTCCTGATGATCGCGGCAACATCACATTGTATGCAGGTTATCGCAAGAATAACAAAGTCTTGGGTCGTGATTACGACTATTCGTCTTGTTCCTTATCGGCGCCTGCGGCCAGCACGCCTCCTGGTGAATTTAACTGCGGTGGTTCCGGCACATCTTTCCCAGGTCAGTTCACTGATTTCGGCGGGAATGAACTCGTTATCAACGATATTGACGTCAATCCGCTGCCGAGTTTCGCCTACACGGTAAACGGCACGGGATTCCGTAATTATGTTGGTGCGACTGACGCTTATAATTTTGGACCTTCCAACTATTTTCAGCGTCCAGATGAAAGGTATACATTAGGGGCGTTTGGTCACTATGATGTAACCGACAAGATTGAAGTTTACACGCAATTGATGTTTAGCGATTATTCTACTATCGCTCAAATTGCGCCTTCAGGAAACTTCTTTGGCGAGTTCAAGAACGGTTTCCGGACGACGGATGGGTCATCGTTCATCAACTGCGACAGCCCATTGCTGAATGCGCAGCAGGCAGCGGCGATTGGTTGCGGCGCGCTAGCTACCGAGGCCTACAATACGTGGGTGATCCAAAACGATGACAAGACGTTCTCGCTTTCGGCTCCGGGGGGCACGACACCGGGCGGCAACGAGGCGTTCCGTCTACTGGAAGACCCTAACCTGGTGCCGCTGTACATCGGGCGTCGTAACGTGGAAGGCGGCGGACGCCAGTCCGACATCCGTTTCGAGTCGTATCGCGGCGTGATCGGCGCCCGTGGCGATCTGAATGACGCCTGGAGCTACGATCTGTCGATCCAATATTCTCGCGCGCAGTACACCAATATCTACCGCAACGAATTCTCGAACACGCGCTTGGCGCGTGCTCTGGATGTCGTGTTGGACCCCAGCACTAACACGCCGGTTTGCCGGTCCGTTCTAGCGGGCATCGATGCAGATTGCGTTCCTTACGATATCTTCAAGCCGGGCGGCGTGTCGCAAGAAGCGCTGAACTATCTGCAGGTGCCGCTTGTGGCGACCGGCTGGACGACCCAGCAGGTGGCTTCAGGTTCGTTGACGGTTGATCTGGGCGCCTATGGAGTGAAGTCGCCTTGGGCGACGCGGAGCGTTCAGGCGGCCTTCGGCGGCGAGTATCGCCGAGACGCTCTGGACCTGACTCCTGACGTGTCGTTCTCGACTGGGGACGGCGCCGGTCAAGGCGGTCCGACGCTGGGCCTGAATGGTGCGAACCAGGTTTACGACGTCTTCGTCGAGGCTCAGATCCCGATCGCCGAAGGTATGGCTTTCGCTGATCAGTTGTCGCTCGACCTAGCTTACCGTCATTCGGAGTATGACCTTGGCGGCGGTACGGATTCGTGGAAGATCGGCGGCGACTGGGCGCCGGTTCCTTCTGTTCGTTTCCGCGCCAGCGCACAACGCGCGGTTCGTGCGCCGAACGTCATTGAGCTGTTTACCGCGCAGGGCTTCAACCTATTCGATATGGATGATGACCCCTGCGATTTCACTGACCCGGGCGACGATGGAACTGCGTCTCAGGCTGCCTGCGTCGGTACTAACCCGTGGCAGGTCTCGCCAAACCAAGCGAACAACGGCAGCCTGAGCAGCCCTTCTGGCCAATATAATGTGCTGCAAGGCGGAGAAACCAGCCTGACGCCAGAAAGCTCTGACACTCTGACTTTCGGTGTGGTTTTCACGCCGGAGTTTCTGCCTGGCTTTAATCTGACGCTGGATTACTTTGACATCCAGATTGACAACCTGATCTCATCGGTCGGCCCGCAGAACGCCTTGGACGCCTGCTACGAGGGCGGCTTCATGGCGGCCTGTAACAGCATCCAGCGGAACGCCAACGGACAGCTTTGGGTCGGCACCGGCAATGTGGTGGATCTGAACACCAACATTGGCGGCTTGAAGACTTCCGGCGTCGACGTTGCAGCCAACTACAATATCGATCTGGCTGATTTTGGTTGGAGCGGCGTCGGCAGCTTGGGCTTTGCCCTCGTCGGCACCTGGCTGGACAAGCTTGAGACTGACACAGGTCTGGGCTTGGCTCGCTCGACGTATGACTGCGCCGGTTTTTACGCCAACCAGTGCGGCGTGCCGAACCCCGAGTGGCGTCACCGCTTCCGGGTTGACTGGAACACCCCGATTGATGGTCTGAACCTGAACGGCACGTGGCGTTACTATGGTGAGGCCGAAATCGCGGCTCTGGGCTCAGATGGCAGTCTGAACAACTCGCCGAGTGACCGTATCGATCGCGTTCTGGACTCTCAGAACTATTTCGATCTGGCGGGCACTTGGCAGATGCGGGATAATATCTCTCTGCGCGCCGGCGTGAATAACGTCTTCGACTCCGATCCGCCGCTGTCCTACAGCGTCGGCACGACGGGTAACAACAATACCTACCCGCAGCTGTATAACGCCATGGGTCGCTACTTCTTCTTTGGCGTCACGGCAAACTTCTGATCATAAGGTATGCAAAACGGGGCGGCGGGTTTCACACCTGCCGCCTTTTTGCTGGAAGGACTTTGGGTGAAAGGCGCTACCTCCTGATTGGGAGGGGCAAGGGGCGCTTCACTATTGACGGCGGGCTCTTACCGCAGGGCTGTCGCCGACCTTAAGCATGTAGCTGCCCACAGCGGCGCGACGAATCCGGACGGGCATGCCTTCGCGCGGGCGGAAGTTCAGCGCAGTCGTATCCACCTGCCGCCAGACCGAGCCGTCAGCAAGACGGAACACCCATCCGTCGCCTTGGCTGGCGCTGATCAGAGTTGTCTCGACAGCTTCAAGCGCTGGGCCTCCAGACATTATGTCGGGAAGGCTGGGCACGGCAAATCCGAACAAGGCCCTTCTAGTTTCCTCTACGCGAGCGCGGGGCATGATGATGACAGCGCCGCTCTGCTCGGCGGCTTTTAGGCGGGCGGTTTCGCGGTCGAAGCAGGCCAAGCGATCCGCGTCTGGCGTCACGGCGGAGCAGGCGATGAGATTTTGGTACTCGGCGGAGGTCGGAGCTTCCTGTGCGTTTGGCGCGATTGCTGCGCCAAGTGTGAGTGATGAGGCAATAATTTCTACAAACAACGACGTTTTCCTGAATTATTTTTTGCTATAACGCGGCGAAGGTGGGGTTAATTTCTGACGCTTGAGGGGCTTCTGCGTGGCTTTTCTGCGACAATCCGGTTCGGACGAGCTCGAGAGCGGCAAAAATATGAGGCTTTTATGGCGGCTCAGTCTATCAGCAACGACCATGGCTGCCCAATCCGGGTAGCCGAGAGTGAGGGGGAGGCGGGGTGCGATAGTATTCGTGTTCTGTTCTTCTCTTATTTGGAGGTTTAAAAGTGCGATTCTCAGTAAATCGTAAGCGTTTGCTTTCTACGACCATGATTGCCGGTGCGGCCGCTATGGGCCTGGCCATGCCGGCTGTGGCCCAGGAAAACGATCAGGTCAGCCAAGTTAGCGACATCGTTGTCACCGGGTCGCGTATCGCCCGCCAAGATTACAAGTCGAGCAGCCCCATCGTGACTGTCAGCGCGGAAGATTTCCAAGCGACGGGCGCTGTCACGATTGACTCGCTGATGAACGACATGCCGCAGTTCACGCCGTCGGTTTCGTCGACCTCGAACAACCCGTCGAACGGCGGTCAGGCCAACCTGGACCTGCGCAGCCTGGGTTCCAAGCGCACGCTGGTTCTGATGAACGGTCGCCGCCTGGTGCCGTCGAACTCGGACGGTTCGGTTGACGTCAACCTGATCCCGACGGCCCTGATCAAGTCGGTTGAAACCATCTCGGGCGGCGCCTCGGCGGCCTATGGTTCGGACGCCGTCGCCGGCGTGGCCAACTTCATCATCAACGACAGCTTTGAAGGCGTGCAGATCGACGCCCAGTACGGCCAGACGGACCGCAATGACGGCGAGACCGAAAGCTACTCCCTGACCATCGGCGGCAACTTCGCTGACGACAAGGGCAACGCGGTCATCTCGATCAACCGTTCGACGCGCTCGATGATCTACAATGCGGCGCGCGACTTCGCCGCTATCTCCGGCGGTTCGGGGACCACCCCGCTGGGTTCGACCACGTTTGACGCCAACAACCTGCCGAGCGACGCTCTCTTTAAGCAGTACTTTAACAGCCAAGACGCTAAGAACACGGGCGCCATTGGCTACAATGTCGATGGAACCCTGTTTGCACACCAGGGCGCCTTGGGCTTCAAGAGCCCAGGCGGTATTGAGTACGATGGTTTCCACGTCCCAGGTTCGAACTATGTGTTCAACACGGGCGCGCTGAACTACCTGCAGCTCCCGCTGGAACGCTGGAACGTTTACTCGAGCGCGCGCTACAAGGTGAATGACAACGCCGAATTCTACGGCAACGCTCTCTTCAACCAGTACGTTGCGGATCAGGAACTGGCCGCCACGCCGGCCTCCAGCAACACCGGCTTCCGCGTACCGTCAACTAACCCGTTCATCGGCGCCGACTTGCGTGCTCTGTTGGACTCGCGCGCCAACCCCAACTCCTCATTCCAGCTGAGCAAGCGCTTCACGGATTTGGGCGGCCGCCACGCCAGCTATGACTACAACGTCTACCAGGTTACCGGCGGTATCCGTGGTCAGGTGCCGCAAAGCTCCTGGACCTATGACGTCTATGCATCGTTCGGCCGCGTCAGCGCCAACGAAACGCAGACGGGCAACGTGTCGCGCTCGTCCGTGCAGACGCTGCTGGATGATCCGTGGGGTGGCGCTGGCAATGGCGTAGATGAAGCAACGATGCTGTGCGAGGGTGGCTTCAACCCCTTCGGTCTGGCGCCGATCTCGGCCAGCTGCCTTAACTATATCGGACGTACCTCACGCACGGCGACTACGGTCGAGCAGAATGTGGTTGAAGGTACCCTGCAAGGTAAGGCGTTTGATCTACCGGCTGGTGAAGTTCGCGTCGCCATGGGGGTTCAGTATCGCGAGAACAGCTATCGCTTTGACACGGATCCTTCGCTAGGAAAGGAAAATCCGAAGGTGCCGCACCTTGGCGCTGATGGTCTGCCGGACGGCGGTATGATTGGTGGCGATGAGATCGCTGGATTCAACCCGTCGCCGTCGGTGAACGGCAGCGTCAACTCGATCGACTTGTTCGGTGAAGCGCTAGTTCCGTTGCTTTCGAACCTGCCGTTCATCCAACAGTTGGATATGACGCTGGGCTATCGTTATTCTGACTATAGCTCGATCGGCGGCACTCAGGCCTACCGTGCCGATTTGGATTGGACCATCATTGACGGTCTGCGTCTGCGTGGCGGTTACAACCGCGCCGTTCGCGCGCCTTCGGTTGGTGAGCTGTATTCGCCGCTGGGCACGAACTACATGGCCATTGGCCAGGCGAATGCTTCGGCCCCTGGCGGGGATCCCTGCGACAGCAACGGGTTCTATATGAAGGGCCCGAACTACGCTCAGGTGAAGCAGCTGTGTATCGCTCAAGGTATCGCTAACCCTGACAACTTCGTTTACGTTGACAATCAAGTTGCCGGCAAAGAAGGCGGAAACCCTGGGTTGTCAGAGGAAACGGCTGACACTTGGTCGTTCGGGGTTGTTTATCAGCCTCGATTCGAATCGGCTCTGCTGTCTAACATGTCGTTCGCTATCGATTATTATAGCATCGAAATCGAAGACGTGATCTCCAGCATCTCGGCGGCTGACATGCTGAAGGGGTGCTTCAACGGCGCGGGTGAGAATCCGACCTACGACCCGAACAATTCTTATTGCCAGATGTTCGAGCGTAACCCGTTGAATGGCGCTATTTTCAACGCTACCTCCAACTTGGAGAACCTGGGCGTTTTGAAGACTGCCGGTATCGACGCTCAATTCGACTGGCGCTTCGATCTGGTTGATCTGGGGGCGCCAGACTGGGGCACGTTGAACTTTAACGCTGTGGTCAGCTGGCTGGCCGAGCGTGAAGACAGCGTCGTCGCCGGCGGGGAGTTCACGGACCGTAAGGGCACGATCTCGGACGACTTCGGCAACACCTTCCCTGAGTGGAAGTCGCTGGCGTCGGTTGACTGGGCCAAGGGGCCGTTCTCGGCCACGGCGCGCTGGCGCCGTGTGGGCGAGATGACCATCTACGGTTCGGATGAGAAGCTTGATGCGACTCACTATTTCGACCTGATGGGCAGCTGGGCCATCAACGACACGGTCTCGCTGCGTGCTGGCGTGAACAACGTCGGTGATCAGCAGCCGCGCGTTTGGGATCCGGGCGTGCAGGCGAACACTGATCCGTCGACCTACGACGTGCTCGGCCGCCGCTACTTTGTCGGCCTGACCGCTCGCTTCTAAGCCACGCGGTTTGAATAAGGATGGGCGGCGGGTCATGGATCCGCCGCCCATTTCTTTGGACGCTATTCAAGTTGCGAACAGAAAGGGGGCGGTAGCCTCTGGGCGTGAGCAGGCCTTGACGGCTTGCTGGGATGTGGTGGTCTGATCGCGCCGGTGCTTGGCCGGGAATTTGCTGCGCAACACGACGCCATGCGGCGCGTATGAAGCAGCTTGTTGAGCGCAGGGTATGGCGCGCACGACGACGGCGCCTGCGTTCAATCTAAATTGTCGGAGTATCGAGAGCGGCGGCGCGCCCCACCCTCATTTAGGTGTAGGAGTGGCGCGAGTGACGGGGCTCGAACCCGCGACCTCCGGCGTGACAGGCCGGCACTCTAACCAACTGAGCTACACC
>WPCJ01026067.1_pt1 | contig 36963 bp, 36 predicted proteins | sample 5399831 | NCBI WGS metagenome assembly WPCJ01 (sample SAMN12869470, study PRJNA574797) | sludge metagenome | isolation source: wastewater treatment of pH10 | place: China:Beijing | collected 2019-05-20 | reverse complement strand
CCTCGATGGATGCCGCGCCCCTGCCCCGGCCGCTCAGCGCGAAGTCGCACACCGCCACGATCGCGCTCGGGCTATACGGCCGGCTCCCACGTGCCAAGCACGCGCACGACGAGCGCGGCGGGGTCGACGGTGCCGTGGGCGGCGAGGGCGAGGCCGAAGTCGTCGCCGTCGAGCTGGATGGGCTCGGGGTGCGAGACGGAGAGCGCATACCTCTTCGCCCGCGTATAGGTGACTGATCGGGTGTCGTTGACGAGGTCGATCATCTTTCGGCCGGTCCTGGTCTTGCGCAGCACGCCGTTCTCCCAGCCGATCTTGTGCCAGATGCGCAGCCACGAGAACGCGCCGAGCGGCCGCAGCGCGACCACGTCGAGCATGCCGTCGTCGAGCTCGGCCTCCGGGATCAGCAGCACTCCGCCCGGCAGCAGACCGCAGTTGCCGATCATCACGGTGAACACGGTGAGCGTCTTCACGGGCGCCCCGTCGACCGAGTAGTGGATCGAGAGCGGCTCGTCGCCCAGCATGGTGCGCATGCCCGCATCGACGTAGGCCAGCCAGCCCAGCCTCTTCTTGAGCGATGATCGGGTCGCCGTGATCGCCCGTGCGTCGAGGCCCATGCCGGCCAGCACGAGGAAGACGTGCTCGTCTTCGCCCTCGTCGGGGCGGGTGATCGTGATCACGCCCAGATCGATCGGACGGTTGCGGCCGAAGAAGGCGGCGCGCGTCGCCTCCTCGATGTCTCCGAGCGGCATGCCGAGGTTGCGGGCCAGCAGATTGCCGGTGCCCTGCGGCACCACCGCGACCGGTACTCCGGTGCCGCGCAGCACCTCCGAGACCGCGCGCACCGTGCCGTCGCCGCCCGAGGCGAGCACGAGACTCGCCCCTTCCGCGAGAGCGCGCCGCGTCGCCGCGATGCCCGCATCCGCCTCGTCGGTCGGGTACCAGCCGGTCTTGGCCCAGCCCGCGCGAGCCTCGTAGCGGTTCACGGCGGTGCGCAAGCCCGGCAGATCCGTCTTCAAGGGGTGGTAGACGACAGCTGCGCGGGGCTGTGCATTGGCCATGCAACCACGTTACCCGCGATCCTCGCCCGTTCTCGCCGCCGCCACGAGGATCGCGCCCTCCCCGCGAACAGGCCGTTCCCACAGGGCGATGGCTAGACTGGTGGGGTGATCGATCCCCTGCTGCTGCGCAACGAACCCGAGACCATCAAGCGCTCGCAACGAGCACGCGGCAACGACGAATCGCTCGTCGACCAGGCGATCTCCGCTGACGAGGCCCGTCGCGCAGCGCTCGGCGAGTTCGAGACGCTGCGCGCCGAGCAGAACCAGTTCGGCAAGCAGGTCAAGGCCGCCTCGAAGGACGAGAAGCCCGCCCTCATCGCGAAGGCGCAGGAGCTCGCCGCCGGCGTCAAAGCCGCCGAGGCTCGCGTGCGCGAGACCGAGGCCGAGTTCGAGGCTGCCGCGGGCCGCATCGAGAACATCGTGATCGAGGGCGTGCCCGCCGGTGGCGAAGAGAACTTCGTCACCCTGCGCGAGGTCGGCGAGGTTCCGAACTTCGACTTCGAGCCGCGCGACCACCTCGAGCTCGGCGAGATGCTCGACGCGATCGACATGCAGCGCGGGGCCAAGGTCTCCGGCGCCCGCTTCTACTTCTTGAAGGGCGTCGGCGCGCGCCTCGAACTCGCACTCATGAGCCTCGCCCTCGACCAGGCGCTCGCCGCCGGCTTCGTGCCCCTCATCCCGCCGACGCTCGTGAAGCCCGAGATCATGCAGGGCACCGGGTTCCTCGGCGAGCACGCCGACGAGGTCTACCACCTGCCCCAGCAGGACCTCTTCCTCACCGGCACGAGCGAGGTCGCCCTCGCCGGCTACCACTCCGACGAGATCCTCGACCTCTCGCAGGGCCCGCTGCGCTACGCCGGCTGGAGCACCTGCTACCGCAGCGAGGCCGGCTCGCACGGCAAGGACACCCGCGGTATCCTGCGCGTGCACCAGTTCAACAAGCTCGAGATGTTCGTCTACACGACGCCCGAGCAGGCCGAGGCGGAGCATGAGCGCCTCGTCACCTGGCAGGAGCAGATGCTGCAGAAGCTCGGCCTCAGCTACCGCGTGATCGACGTCGCCGCCGGCGACCTCGGCTCGAGCGCCGCGCGCAAATTCGACATCGAGGCGTGGGTGCCGACCCAGGGCACCTATCGGGAGCTCACCTCGACGAGCAACTGCACCACCTATCAGTCCCGCCGCCTCGCGACCCGCTTCCGAGGCGAAAACGGCAAGACCTCACCCGTGGCGACGCTGAACGGCACCCTCGCGACGACCCGCTGGATCGTCGCGATCCTCGAAACCCATCAGCAGGCCGACGGCAGCGTCCGCGTGCCGGAGGCCCTGCGGCCATACCTCGGCGGCCTCGACGTGCTCACCCCGGTGGGTGCGTGAGCATGCGGCAGGACAAGCGACACCTCATCGCGCTCGACATCGACGGCACGGTGATGCCGTTCGGCATGCGCGATGAACAGGGCGAGTACATCCCGGCGACCCCCGACCCCGAGGTCGCCGACGCCATTCGCGCCCTGCACCGCGCCGGCCACGAGGTCGTGCTCTCGACCGGCCGCTCGGTCGAGGCCACCCTCGACGTGGCCGAGCAGCTGCGCATCCAGCCGGAGTGGATCGTGGCCTGCAACGGCGCGGTCACGCTCAAGCGCGACCCGCTCGCCACCCGCGCCTACCGTCGCCAGCACGTCGAGGCCTTCGACCCGACCGAGCTGCTGCTGCGCATCCGCACCCACCTCGTCTCGGCGATGTACGGCGTCGAGACGGCCGAGGGGGAGTTCCTCTACACCGAGAAGATCCCCTCGGGCACGCTCCCGCGACGCCAGCGCCAGGTGACGTTCGACGAGCTACTCGGCGTGCAGACCAGCCGTGTGCTCGTGGTCTCGCCCGACCACGCGCTGCAGGACTTCCTCGAGATATCCAAGACCCTCGGCCTCAACCGTGTCTCGTACGCGGTCGGCCTCACCACCTGGTTCGACATCGCGCCCGAGGGCGTGACCAAGGCGAGCGCGCTCGAGGTGCTGCGCGAGCGTCTCGGCATCGAGCGCTCCAACGTGTTCGCGGCCGGCGACGGCGAGAACGACATGCAGATGCTGCGCTGGGCCGGGCGCCTCGGCGACTCCGTCGCCATGGGCCAGGCCGACCCGCACGTCATCGAGGCCGCGAAGCGCGTCACCGGCACCGTCTTCGAGAACGGTCTGCTCACCGCGCTGCGCGACCGCTTCGGGGAGCTGCTCGCGCGGTAGCGCGGATCCTCGCCGGGGGTGCAGCGCGACCATTCCGGGCGCGACCATTCCGCTAAGCTCGAACGCGGAGGGTTGTCCGAGCGGCCGAAGGAACTTGTCTTGAAAACAAGCAGGCGGTAACCCCGTCTCAGGGGTTCAAATCCCCTACCCTCCGCGGCGAGACCCCCTGCACAGCAGGGGGTCTCCTTCTTCGGGAGCGGAATCTTCGAGGGCGTTATGCTGCGAGAACATCGAGGAACCGATGGTTGATGAACAGACGTTCCCGGCCGGTGCGCCCGTTCGAGAGCCGACCGCCGCTTGTTCCACATGCAGCAGCACCATTGCCGCTTGCGCAAAACGTGTAAAAGAATCCGCTAATTTTTTACATGTTCTGCCAATGGGCGAAAACACTTTATGCGTTTAGGCGAGGATCGTCGGCCATTGTACGCAGCGATACCGGGCGTGCACAGCCCCTGTCGGCATCCTCGTCGCGCAGCGAAGCTGGAACCTCACGGCGTGCGAACGCACGCAGCGAACGCACGCAGAACGAGGGAGGCAACCATGTCGATGATCGACGACGCCGCGGACGAGACGAAGGACGCGATCAAGGAGTCGCGCAAGCGGTCGGAGCACGAGCACGAGCGCGCCGACGCGGGGCACGAGACCGGCGAGCAGACAGGCTCAGGGGCCGAGCAGGAGGGGAGTGAGCGCGAGACCAGCGGGGACGTTCCCGTCGACAACCTCGAGTAGCGCGCGCCGACGCCCTCCTCGGGCCGTTTCAGCGAGAACACAGAGCACGCCGGTAAAATCGCGAGAGGCGCACTTCTCGGTGCGCGGGTTCTCACAACGTAAGGGCTGCATTTCATGGGGCGACACACTCGCGGGCAGACGCCGGTCGGCACGACGGCGCGCCACGGTCGGCTGCGCCGCTCCGCGTCGTGGGCGAACGCCGCGAAGGTGCTGCTCACGACGGTACTGGTGCTTGCAGTGAGCGGCGTCTCGGTCGCGGCGTATGCGGCGTGGGGGCTCGCGAGCAACCTGAATACGATCGACCTTCCCCCGGGCGCCGGCGGCACCGCGGTCGAGGGTGTACAGGCCGGTACGCAGAGCCTCGACGGAGAGCTCACCATCCTGCTCGTCGGCTCCGACTCGAGACAGGGCTCGATCCTCGACGACGGCGAGGAGGGCGAGCTCAACGACGTGAACCTGCTGCTGCACGTGCCGGCGGATCACAAGAGCGCGACCATCATCAGCTTCCCCCGCGACCTCATGGTGCCGATCCCGAGCTGCCCCGGCCCCGACGGCGAGCCCGAGTACTACCCCTCCATGAGCGAGCAGATGCTCAACACCGCCATGATGTACGGTGGTCTGCCCTGCGTCGTGGCGACGATCTCCGAGCTGACGGGCATGGAGATCCCCTATGCGGGCATGGTGACCTTCGACGGCGTCATCAGCATCTCGAACGCGCTCGGCGGCGTCGACGTGTGCCTGGCGCAGCCGATCCAGGACGACAAGACCGGCCTCGACCTGCCCGAGGGCATCGTCACGCTCAAGGGCGTCGAGGCCCTGCAGTTCCTGCGCACCCGCTACGGCGTCGGCGACGGCAGCGACGTCAGCCGCATCAGCAACCAGCAGGTGTTCATGTCGGCACTGCTCCGCCAGCTGCGCAGCGCCGACACGCTCGCGAATCCGGTCAAGGTGTACAGCCTCGCGAAGGCCGGCTTCGAGAACATGACCCTCTCGAGCAGCATGGCCTCGCCGCAGTTCATGCAGGCGCTCGCGGGCACCGTGGTCGACATCGACCTCTCCCGTATCAACCTGGTGCAGTACCCCAGCTCGACGCACCCCTACAGCCCCGGCCGGCTCGCGCCCGACTACTACTCGGGCGAGCAGCTGATCGACATCGTGCTCAGCGGCCAGCCGTTCCAGATCGCCGGTGCGGGGGCCGCGGCGGTCATGCCCGGCGAGGAGGCCCCTGTCGAGGGCGAGGAGGCGCCGGTCGAGGGCGAGACGCCGCCGGAGGGTGAGGCTCCGGTCGAGGGCGAGGATCCGTCGGTCATCGTGCTCCCGTCGAACATCACCGGGCAGTCCGCTATCGACGAGACCTGTTCCGCCGGACGCACCCAGTACTAGGCGATCGGCCCTCGTCGACGCTCGATTTCCGGGTGCGCGGAGAGTGCCCTAAGATGGCTTATGGAGCCGTGCCGGAGCGGCCGAACGGACATCACTGCTAATGATGGGTCGGGCTTAAACCCGACCGCGGGTTCAAATCCCGCCGGCTCCGCTGTTGAAAACCCCCTGATAATCAGGGGGTTTTCTGTTTTCCGGGTCGCCTGGTGGGGGCGGGTCGGCGTGAGGGGGGAGACTACTGGTCGCGATGAGACGCAGCCGCTCATGAAGCTTGCTGGCGGTCGTGGATGAGCATGATTGCGGGAGCCGGGGGCGCCTCGGCAGCCTCGTATGGTGACTGCAGCAATCATCCGCCTTGAAGTGACAATCATTGCGCTCATAATTATCATTTACGCAATAAGTGATAATATTGGATGGATCCATTATCAAGTAGGTGATGCGTAATGCAGGATCCCGCAGAGACGCGATCGATCGAGGCGGGCGCTTGGCCGGCTCTGGGGTATGAAGAACGCACATGGAGCGGGGGCGGGATCGCTGCATATGGCCCTGCGGCGACGCGCGCATCGGGTCGCGGTCAGCAGTATCGTGTGGCGGTGCCGCCGACGATTGCGAATCTCTCGCCCCGCGCCTCCGCTGAGGTAGAGGAGCTTGCAAGAGAGGCCGAAGACGAACTGCGGCGATTCGATTCGGAGCATGGTGAGAAGATGCGGGCTTTCGCGCCGATCCTGTTGCGCTCGGAAGCGGCCGCCTCGTCGCAGATCGAGAATCTCACCGCATCCGCACGGCAGATCTTCACCGCGGAGCTTGGCGGCATCGGGAAGCGGAACGCTGCCGATATCGTCGCCAACACGCGAAGCATGGAGAAGGCCATCGAGCTCTCGGGAGACCTTTCGCCCAAGAGCATCAGGGAGATGCACCGCGTGCTCATGGCCGGGCAACCGCGCCATACGCCGGGCAGGTTCCGAGACCAGCCCGTCTGGATCGGAAGGAACGCTGCCAGCCCTGTCGGCGCGATCTACGTTGCTCCGGACGATGCACTCGTGCCAGCACTCATCGACGACCTCACTGCGTTCGCGCAGCGATATGACACAGCTCCACTCGTGCAGATCGCTGTAGCGCATGCGCAGTTCGAGACCATTCACCCTTTTTCCGATGGGAACGGACGAACCGGTCGTGCGCTGGCGCAAGCGATGATCCGGCGCCGACGTCTCACGCGGAACGTTGCTGTTCCGGTCTCCGCCGGTCTGCTCATCGATATCGAGGCCTACCATCAAGCGCTGACCGCCTATCGGGCAGGCGATATCACTCCTATCGTCGAGAGCTTCGCGTGGGCGTCACTCCGCGCCGTGCCGAACGGTCTGAGGCTGGTCGCCGACATCGAGGAGATCGGCGAACGATGGCGCGGCGAGGTGCGACCTCGCAAGGGGAGTGCGAGGTCGAGGCTGCTCGACTATGCGCTGCATCGGCCGGTATTCACCGCGGAGATGGCAGCTGATGCCGTTGGGGTCGGGGTGACCAATGTCTACCGGGATCTACGAGCCCTGCAGCACTGCGGGTTCCTCCAGGTCAAATCGGAGCACAAGGGCCCGACTGCGTGGCGGCAACAGGAGGTTCTCGATGCCATCGACGCCTTTGCGCAGCGCGCAGGTCGACGAGACGCAGGCTGAACGATACGCAGCCCGCAGCTTAGCGAGCTCGCCGGCTAACGCCCGCTCAGCCCTCCCAGCCGCTCGATCGCCGTGCGTAGGGTGGGTTCGTCCTTGACGAACGTGAAGCGCACCCAGTTCTGCAGCGCCGCGGCGGTGCGCGATCCTCGTCGGCAGAACGCGGTGAGCGGAACGCAGGCCACGCCGGCGTGCTCGGGCAGCCAACGCGCGAAGGCGGCGCCGTCGGGCACCTCCTCGCTCAGGAACGGCGTCGCGTCGGCGCACACGAAGTAGCTGCCCTGCGGGCGCACGGTCGTGAACCCAGCCGCATGCAGGCCGTCCATCAGCAGTTCGCGGCGCTGCTCGAGCGAATCTCGCAGGGTGGCGATGTCGTCGGCCCCCTCGTCGAGCGCCCGCGCGATCGCGGGCTGGAACGGCGAGCCGCTCGTATAGGTCAGGAACTGCTTGACCGCGAGGACGGCGGCGATGAGCCGGGCCGGGCCGGTGACCCAGCCGATCTTCCAGCCCGTGAGCGAGAAGGTCTTGCCGGACGAGGAGATGGTGAGCGTGCGCTCCCGCATTCCCGGCAGCGTCGCAGGCGGGACGTGGCGCGCCCCGTCGAACAGCAGATGCTCGTAGACCTCATCAGTGATGACGATCGCATCGGCCCGCTCGGCGGCCTCGGCGACGGCCTGCAGCTCATCGAGGGTGAGCACGGCTCCGGTGGGGTTGTGCGGGGTGTTGACGAGGATCGCGCGGGTCTGCGGCGTGATCGCCGCCTGCAGCGCTTCGACGTCGAGCCGGAACCCGCCTTCGTGCGGCACGAGCGGAACCGTGACATGCGTGGCGCCGGCCATCGCGATGCAGGCGGCGTGGGAATCGTAGAAGGGCTCCAGGGTGATGACCTCGTCGCCGGGCCCCGTGAGGGCGAGCAGCGAGGCTGCGATGGCCTCGGTCGCGCCGGTCGTGACGAGTACCTCGGTGTCCGGATCGAGTTCGATGCCGTAGTGCCTCGTCTGATGCGCGGCGATGGCGCGGCGCAGCTGAGGGATGCCCGGCCCCGGCGGGTACTGGTTCGCTCCGCCGCGGATCGCCTCGACGGCGAGCTCCCGGATCCACACGGGGCCGTCCTCGTCGGGGAAGCCCTGACCGAGGTTCGCGGCGCCGGTGCGCTGGGCGAGCGCGCTCATCTCGGCGAAGATCGTCGGGCGTGCGGCGCCGCCCTCGTCGAGCAGCCCGGAGGCGGCGGCCACGTCACGCCAGCGTTCAGTCATGCCCTCAGAATATCGCCCGCACGTATTCAGAGTCCGTTCGCGGGGCCTCGCTACACTGGCCGAATGCGAATTCGGCAGATCGTGGCGATCCTGGGGCTCCTGTGCTTCAGCGCGCTCGTGATGCTGATCACGCTCTCACCGGTGAAGGTCGATCAGGGGCGCGAGTACCTCGTCGACCGCATCCTGCAGGAACTGCACGAACGCGGCGCTCCCAGCTGGTTCGAGTACAACGAGCTCGAGTTCACGGCCAACATCGCGATGTTCGTGCCGCTCGGCTTCTTCCTCGGCCTGCTCATGCTGCGGCACCGCTGGCTCGGAGCGATCGCGATCGGGCTGTTCTCGTTCGGCATCGAGCAGGCGCAGCTGCACTTTCTGCCGGAACGGGTCGCCGACACCCGTGACCTCGTCGCGAACACCATCGGCGGCTGCATCGGCCTCGTCTGCGCCTCGCTGCTGTTCCCGCGGGAGCCCCGCCAGTCGCGCGAGGAACGCGCATACGAGCGCGGGCGCATCGGGCTCTGAGGAGGCGGTTCAGCGGGCGCGAAGTAGGGTCGGCGGCGTTCCCTCGATGCGAGCAACCGAGATCTTCAGCTCGACGACATCTGCGGCTACCGCCCGGATGTCGCTCTCGAGCTGGGTCATACGCTTGTCGGCTTGGTCGAAGCGCTTGTCGACCTTTTCGAAACGCTTGTCGACCTGATCGAACCGGGTATCGATTCTCGCTTCGAGGCGGCGCATGAGCAGGAAACTGCCGCCGAAGAGCGTCGCGACCGCGCCGAAGAAGGCGATGATCGTGCCGATCACATCCGGAGTCATTTCCATACCTCGATTCTGCCACTGTGCTGAGTGATTACAAGCGATCGTATGACGGTATTGGCGGGATGGAGGCGGGCGAGCTGGATCTGTGGATAGCCGGCCGTTCTCGCAGCTCCCTTGAGATTGTGAGCGACGAAACGCGGGCTTCTTGTTCTGATTAAACTGACCCAGTGCGTTGGCGGGATTGGACAGGCGGAATCGGGCTCACGCTTTCTGTCGGGGTCATACTGACGATTACGATGAAGCCGGGACAGTTCGACCGAAGCCAACGACGATGGATCGACCAGCTGCTGGACGCCATGCACGGCTTAGGGGCTTCTGCCTGGTTCGGCTACGACCAACTCGAGTTCACGGCGAACATCGTGATGTTCCTCCCGGTCGGGTTCTTTCTCGGCGTTCTGCTGCGACGGCGACGGTGGATCGGCGTGATCCTCGTCACGCTCCTCACCGTAACGATTGAGACCGTGCAACTGATCTTCTTGTCCGCGCGCGTTGCGAGCCTGGGCGACGTCATCGCCAACTCTCTGGGCGGGTGGATCGGGCTCGGCGCAGCCGTGTTGTTGTTGCTGGTGATCTCGCGGCGGCGCGGCACGTAGCATTGTCGACAGCGGTCTGAATCCCGGCTTTCGCTGCAGGCCCCGCGAGCGTCACCGCATGAGAACTAGGAGCCGGCACAAGAACATGGTGCAATCTGCCAGGGGCTCGACCCATATTCGAACCGATATTCAGGCGCTGCGCACGGTCGCGGTCATGGCCGTGGTCATCGTGCACATCTGGCCGAGCCGGCTCACCGGCGGCTATATCGGCGTCGATATCTTCTTCGTCATCTCCGGCTTCCTCATCACCTCGCACCTGATCCGCGAGATCGACAGGAGCGGCACGGTGCGCCTCGGCCGGTTCTGGGCGAGGCGGGTGCGCCGCCTGCTTCCGGCCGCCTTCACCGTGCTGCTCTTCAGCATCGCCGCCACACTCGTGCTGCTGCCCTGGGGACAATGGATCCAGGGTATGCGCGAGATCTTCGCCAGCGCCTTCTATGTTCAGAACTGGTTGCTGGCCTCTGACTCCGTGGACTACTTCGCCGCGGGCAACACCCCGACGATGGTGCAGCATTACTGGTCGCTCTCTGTCGAGGAGCAGTTCTACCTCGTCTGGCCGTTGCTCCTGCTCGCCGCGCTCTGGGTCGCGCGCAGGATGAAGCTGCCGACGCGCACGCTCGTCCTCGTCGCCCTCCTCATGGTGTTCGCGGCCTCTCTCGTCACCTCAGTGCTCTGGACGCAGGCCTCGCAGGCCAGCGCCTATTTCTCGACCGCCACCCGTGCCTGGGAGTTCGCGGCAGGCGGCCTGCTCGCGTTCCTCCCCTCCTGGGGAGGGGCGTCGTCAGGGTCGAGAACGCGCTTGGCGGCTCACCTGCTCGCGAGTTGGGGAGGCCTGGCGCTTATCGCGTTCGCAGTGGTCACCTTCGACGGCGGAACCGCCTTCCCCGGATATATGGCGATGATCCCGGTGATCGGCACGGCGGCCGTGATCTGGGCGGGAGAGAACGACAGCACCTGGAGTCCCAATTGGCTGGGCAAGTGCGGGCCGGTGCAGTGGATCGGAGAGGTGTCGTACTCCGTGTATCTCTGGCACTGGCCGATCGTGATTCTCTACCCCGTGCTTCGCGGCAACTCGCCCGAACTCAAGGGCGGACTGCTCATCATCGCAGTCACCTTCGCGCTCGCCTGGCTGTCGAAGAAGTACATCGAGGATCCCTTCCGCTCCAGCGCGCGGTGGTCGGGCACGAAGCGCAGCTTCGGTTTCGCATTTAGCGGCATGGGGGTGCTCGGAGCCGCTGCGGTGCTGTCGCTCTTCGTGATGAACCTCCAGATCACCGCAGCCGCGTCCACGCTCAAGCCTTACCAGACGGTTGAGGAGTTGAAGGAGGATGTGGAGGCTGCGCTGGCGGCCGAGAAGTGGGAGCTGCCCGATGCGCTACCGGATAGATCGATGCAGGCCCGCGAGTGGGTCGTCGATGACTGCCTCGGGGTCAGCACACCGCAGAAACGAGAACAGTGCGTGTACGGCGACCCCGAATCTCAGCGGGTGATCGCCGTCGTCGGCGACTCGTTCGCCACGCACTTCCTCCCTGCATTACGAGCCGGGTTCGGCGACGCGTACAGGATTCAGCCGCTTACGAAAGGGGAGTGCCCCATCGGGGCCTTCCCCGTTCGGCAGGCCGGAGGCAACCGAGAGTTTCTCGAATGCCCGAAGCACAACGCCGTTACCTTCGACTATCTCCGGGCGCACAAGCCCGATATCCTCATCATCTCGGATGCGACCGCCTCGACCCTTCAAAGGTCAGTGCTGAAGCAATCCGAGAACGAGCAGGTGGAGGCCTATCTCGACGCCACCGCCGATGCCTACGGCATCCTCGCGGGACTCGATATCCGGCATGTCTTCGTGATCGAGACGGCGCCGAGAACCAATTGCTTTCAGAAGAACCTCCTCTCCGCGCCGGAGGATTGCGAACCGGATGCAGCGACATCGAAGACGATCGAGGTGCAGAAGAAGAAGCTCGCGCTCGCCGACAGGAGCGGCTTCCGCACCATCGACGTCACCTCATGGCTCTGCGACAGCAGAGGCGTGTGCCCGGATGTCATCGGAGGCTCGCTCGTGCGCGCCGACGGCGGCCATCTGACCGACTCGTTCTCTCGACGGATCGCCCCGCTTCTCAGGCTTGCGATCGAAGACGAAGCCGCCGGTTGAACACATCGTCTCGAAGGGGCCGGCGCTTTGGTGAATCTCCTTCGATTGGGTTAGTTTTGAACGGGCCTTCGGGCAAGAAGTGAACGTAGCTCCGGTATTTCCGGCTGAATGTACCTGCCGGTGCAGTCGCGGCCAGCGGGTACGATCATCTGAGGAAGTTTGGGAGTGTAGATGTCTTTGAAGATCGTGATGATTGGCTCGGGCTATGTCGGTCTGGTCAGCGGCGCCTGCTTCGCCGACTTCGGCCACTCCGTGGTCTGCGTCGATATCGACGAGCAGAAGATCCGCAATCTGACGGACGGCCGGATCCCGATCTTCGAGCCCGGCCTCGAGGAACTCGTCGCCCAGAACGCTCGGGCGGGTCGACTCTCCTTCACCACCGATCTGTCCGGAGCGGTCGCCGAAGCCGATGTCGTCTTCATCGCAGTCGGAACACCCTCCCGGCGGGGCGATGGGCATGCCGATCTCACCTATGTCTACGAGGCCACGAAGTCGATCGCGAAAGCGATCAACGGCTACACCGTTGTCGTGACGAAATCGACGGTGCCCGTTGGTACCGGTGATGAGGTCGAACGCCTGATCCGTGAAACCGCGCCCGAGGCCGATTTCTCGGTCGTCTCCAACCCCGAGTTCCTCCGTGAAGGCGCAGCGATCGAGGACTTCCAGCGCCCGGATCGGGTCGTCGTCGGCGCGAACGACGAGCGAGCTGAGGAGGTGATGCGGGAGCTGTACCGTCCGCTCTCGCTGAACGAGGCTCCTCTGATGTTCACAGCGCGTCGAACCGCTGAACTCATCAAGTACGCGGGGAATGCCTTCCTCGCCATGAAGATCACGTTCATCAACGAGGTCGCCGACCTGTGCGAGAAGGTCGGCGCAGATGTGCAGGCCGTCGCACGCGGCATCGGGCTGGACAACCGCATCGGAAAGAAGTTCCTGAATGCGGGTCCGGGCTACGGCGGATCATGCTTCCCGAAGGATACCCTCGCCCTGGTGCAGACCGGCCGAGACTACGGCGCGCCTCTGCGCCTGGTCGAGACCACGGTCGAAGTCAACGATCAGCGTAAGCAGGAGATGGCGCAGCGCATCATCGATGCCTGCGGCGGGGACATCGAGGGGCGCACCGTCGGACTGCTCGGCCTGACGTTCAAGCCCGAGACCGACGACATGCGCGAAGCCCCCTCGCTCTCGATCATCCAGGGCTTGCTCGACGCGGGTGCCAATGTGCGCGCTTACGATCCCGAGGGCATGCCCCAGGCCCAGAAGGTGATCACGGGCATCGAGTACGCGAAGGACGCCTATAGCCTCGCCGTCGGCGCGCACTGCCTGGTTCTGGTCACCGAATGGAACGAGTTCCGCACGCTCGATCTCTCCCGGCTTCACGGCGTCATGCACACCCCGAACCTGGTCGATCTGCGCAACGTCTATCGTCGCAGCGAGGTCGTCACCGCCGGGTTCTCGTACGCGAGCATCGGCCGGGGACACGAGACTCAGCCGTCGTCGGTTCGGTAAGGGCATCGACATGACGGTGCTGGTCACGGGCTCGGCGGGATTCATCGGTTTCCACCTTGCCCGGAAACTGCTCGAACAGGGCGAGACCGTCATCGGCTACGACGGCTTCACTCCCTATTACGATGTGCAGCTCAAGCGTGACAGAACCGCGATTCTGCAGGCGTACGAGGGATTCACTCTTATCGAGGCGCAGTTGGAGGACGCCGATAGGCTGCTGAGCGTCGTGGCGGAGTCCCGGCCCGAGGTGGTGGTGCACCTCGCGGCCCAGGCGGGCGTGCGATACAGCATCGAGAATCCGGGTGCCTATATCAGTTCGAACCTATCCGGCACGTTTAACCTGCTGGAAGCGTTGCGGGCGCACCCGCCGAAGCATCTTCTGTTCGCATCGACGTCCTCGATTTACGGAAGCAATGAAGAGCAGCCGTTCCGCGAGACGCATCGCACCGACTTCCCGGTCTCGCTGTATGCGGCGACGAAGCGCGGCTGCGAGTCGATGTCCCACTCGTACGCTCACCTCTACGGCATTCCGACCACCTGCTTCCGCTTCTTCACCGTGTACGGACCCTGGGGACGCCCCGACATGGCCCTGTTCAAGTTCGTCCGCAGCATTGAGCGCGACGAGCCGATCGATGTCTACGGCAACGGCGAGATGTACCGGGACTTCACCTACATCGACGATCTCGTCGAAGCTATCCTGCTGCTCGTCGACCGGGCACCGGTTCCCGGCCGGCCCGTCTCGGAAAGCGACAGTCTGTCGCCCACCGCCCCTTGGCGAGCGGTGAACCTGGCAGGGGGAGCTCCCCAGTCTCTGGGATCCTTCATCGAAACGATAGAGAACCGTCTCGGCCGTCATGCTCTGCGGAATCTCATGCCCATGCAGCCCGGAGACGTCGTGGCGACCCATGCCGACCCCAGGCTCCTGCGCGACCTGACTGGATACGCACCCGGAACTCCGCTCTCGGAGGGCGTCGATGCTTTTGTCACCTGGTTCGAGGAGTACTACTCGATTGAACGATAAAACACATGATCGAGTGATTCCTACGGTACGGATCGGAGGCTTCGACACCGCAAGGGTCACTCGCACTGAGCTGGCCGAGCTGATGGTCGCGGATTGTCACGCAGCACGCGAGCAGGCGGCGGCGTGGACGCCCAAGCTCGTCTTCTCCTCGAACGGTCAGGGGATCGCGCTCGCAGGAAAGGACGATACCTTCCTGACGACCATGAACGAGGCTGACGTCATCCATGCTGATGGCATGCCCGTCGTGCTCGCGTCTCGCGCGACCAAGCGAAGCCTGCCCGACAGGATCGCCACGACCGACTTCTTCCACGATGCGGCCAGAGCGGCCGAGCGGGAAGGGCTGAGATTCTTCTTCCTCGGAGCCTCCGAGCCTCAGAACGCCGCCGCGGTGGCCCGAGTGCGCGAGATGTACCCGAAGCTCGAGGTCGCCGGCCGGCACCACGGCTATTTCGATTCGGATGAGACGCAGGCCGTTCTGCAGCAGATCGTCGACGCTCGCACCGACGTGCTCTGGGTCGCGCTCGGCAAGCCCCGGCAAGAGCGATGGTGCGTGGAGTTCCGAGATGCTCTGGCCGGCGTGGGCTGGATGAAGACGTGCGGCGGCCTCTACGCGTTCCTCGCCGGAGATGCGCCGCGAGCGCCGCGCTGGATGCAGGCGGTGGGCCTGGAGTGGTTGTACCGAGCCCTCGGCGACCCGAGACGTCTGCTGTGGAGATACCTCACGACGAATCCGTATGCGTTCTGGCGCATACTGAGGCACACCGATTGGCGGCAGAGCGACGGCGAGCTTCCGCAGGCTGGAAGGAAGAACTAATGTATGCCCTGATTCAAGGCGGACAGACACCTGCCGGACGCGTGCGAGTCAGCGGTGCGAAGAACTCCGCTACGAGATTGCTGGCGGCCAGCCTCCTGAGCGACTCGACGGTGCAGCTCTCCAACTTCCCCACGCAGCTCGTGGATGTGCGTCACAAGATCCGCTTCTGCGAGTATCTCGGTGCGAGGATCACCGTCGACGCGCAGAACGAGACGCTCGACATCGACGCCTCGGGACTCGGTTCGGCACAGCTCACCCGGGATGAGTACGATGTGCCCATTCGCACCACTTACCTGCTCGCCGCGGCGCAGATTCTGCGCACGGGCGAAGCGCGCATTCCATACCCCGGGGGCTGCCCGATCGGTCCAGGAGACGCCGGCAGTCGAGGCTACGACTTGCACATCCTCGTCTGGGAGGCGCTCGGGTGCACGGTTACGGAGCATCCCGACCACATTCATGTCCAAACGATGAACGGCCTTGTCGGCGGATCCATCAACTTCCCCATCTCGACGGTGGGAGGCACCGAGAACGCCCTCATCTCGGGGAGTATCGCCTCGGGACAGACTGTCATCCACAACGCCTACATCACTCCCGAGGTCGAGGATCTGATCGCGCTGCTCCGCCAGATGGGCGCCTCGATCACGGTCACCGGCACCAGCTACGTGGTCATCGACGGCGCGGCCGGAGCGCTGGCCGGCGCCCGCAAGGCCGTGATGAGCGATCGCATCGAAGCGTTGACGTGGATCGTCTACGCGGCGATCTCCGGCGGTCAGCTCACGATCGATGAGGTACCTTTCAAGGCGATGGAGGTGCCGCTGATCCATTTGGAGCAATCCGGGATCGACCTCTTCCGAAACTCCCGATCGGTGCACATCACCCCGGATTGCCTGCGATCGGGAGCGATCCAACCCTTCGAACTCGCCTGCGGCGCCCATCCGGGGGTCATATCCGACATGCAGGCGTTCTACGTCATGCTGGGCCTCAAAGCCGAGGGCACTTCGAGGATCTTCGACTATCGATACCCGGAGCGCATCGCCTTCATAGGGGAGCTGGAGAAGCTGCTCCGCCCGGGTCATGTCGAGGCTGAGCGCGGCAAGATCACCACCCATGGCCCGGCCGCGTTCGTCCCGGGCGTCGCGAACTCCACCGATCTCAGGGGATCCATGGCGGTCGTGCTCGCCGCGCTCTGCGCCGAAGGCGAGAGCCGGATCAACAACGTGCAGATGGCGTTGCGCGGCTACAACAACCTCGAGGCGAAGCTCCGGTCGCTCGGTGCCGATATCTCGATTCACGACGATGAGCGCTGAGCGAGGGGGATCCTTGGAACCCGCTCTCCTCGAACAGCTGCGCGATGCCGTGGGCGGCGCAGTCGAGACCGAGGTGTCGCTCGACCAGATTTCGCGGTGGCGGATCGGGGGAACCGCGCGCGCGCGTGTCACCGCCTCGACGAGCGCGGAGGTGCAGCGGGTCGTCCAGATCATGTCTGGGCGTCCCGAACCCCTGCTCGTCATCGGCAAGACCTCGAATCTGCTCTTCGACAGTCGAGGATTCGACGGGGTGCTTCTGCAACTCGGTGGATCGCTCGAGACATTCGGACTCGAAGGCACGCAGGTTCTCGCCGGCGGCGCTTCGGACGTGTTCGCCCTCGCCATGGCTGCGGGCGAAGCGGGCCTCACGGGTATCGAGCACATCGTGGGCATCCCGGGGACGCTGGGCGGTCTGGTCGCCATGAACGGAGGAACGCGGCGCCGGGGCATCGGTGAGAACATTCTCAGCATCGAGGTCGTCACCCCTGAGGGCGAACTCCGCGAGGTCACGCCCGAGCAGGCGGCATTCGCCTATCGAACGACCTCTTTTCAGGACGACCGTTCGGTGATCACTCGGGTGAAGCTGCAGCTGCAGGAGGGGGATCGGGAGACGATTCTCTCCGACATGCAGCGCATTCAGGAGGAGCGGGCCGGGAAGTTCCCCTCCGATCTCCCCAATTGCGGGTCGACGTTCCTCTCGGATCCTCGGATGTACGAGGAGATCGGCCCTCCGGGGCGCGCGATCGAGGAAGCGGGCCTGAAGGGCCGCCGTATCGGTGGAGCCCAGATCTCGCCGCTGCACGCCAATTTCATCAACAACGTCGGCGGTGCGAGCTCAGACGATGTGCTGAACCTGATCGCGCTCATCCAGGGGACGGTCTTCGAACGGAGCGGGTATCTGATGAAATGCGAGGTCAGGTATGTGTCCTCGACAGGAAAGGTCTGCCCGGCGAGCGATCCCTCGGTGCTTGCCGCGATCGGCGCAGATCGCTCGGAAGCGCCGGCTCCCGTCTCGAACGAGGTGAAACGATGACGAACAGGGTTCGTGTTCTCGAATCGGTCAAGGCCCCCGGACCGGTGGTCAAGTACATCGATCAGGTCGTCCGGTATGCGCCCGATGACATCGACTTCTCATACTTCTCCTGGCGGCAGGCGCTGTTCGGCGAGTTCGATGTGCTCCATGTGCATTTCCCGGAAGGAATGGTTCGCTCGGCCTCTCCGCTGAAACGTGCCTTGAAGCATGTGCTCTTCCGCGCCTTCCTTCTCCGGTTGCGTCTGAAGGGGATCCCGATCGTGCGCACCGTGCACAACGTCGAGCCCCACGATCAGGGGCGTTCCGCCGAAAGGCGCCTGTTGCAGCGTCTGGATCGTCTGGTGTCGCATCGAGTCGTTCTGAACGAGTGCACCACGGTCTACTGGGACGGCCCGACGACGCTCATCCCGCACGGTCACTACCGCGAGCAGATGGCCGCGTTCCCCCGCAGGGAGCGCATCGAAGGACGACTGCTGCTGTTCGGCCGGCTCCGCCCCTACAAGGGAGCGCTCGAGTTGATTCGCGCGCTCGACCGGGAAGAGGCGGAGGGCCTGGAACTCCGCATCGTCGGCAGTCCCACCCCGGGGCTGCAGAAGGAGATCGAGGCGGAGATATCCAAGCCCGGGCGACGCGGTGCGAAGATCAGCGTCGACTTGCGCACGGTGTCCGACGAGGAGATGGTCGCCGAGATGTCCGCGGCCGAGCTGGTCGTGATCCCGAACCAGGATCTCGCGCAGTCCAACTCCGGAGTCGCGTTGATGGCGCTTTCGCTCGATCGTCCTGTGCTGATCCAACGCGTGTGCATGACCGAGTCGCTTGCGCGCGAGACCGGGCCGGGTTGGGTGCACTTCATCGGCGATGAGCTATCGGTGACCGGTATCAAGCGGGCGCTCGAGGATCACCAGGAGCAGCGGAGCCAGGAGGCCCCCACCCTTTCCGGTCGGGACTGGGAGTCCGTCGCAGTGGCCTATGCCAGGATCCTCTCAGACGTCGCTGCAGCTCATCGCGCGTCGTAGACGTCGCTCGGGAACGCTTGGAGCAGTCGCTCCGCATCGAAATCGAGGGGAGCCTCTCCGCCCATCGAGACGGCTTCCTCGACCGTGGCGGCGCTTCTGTACTCCGGTCGCCCGGTACCCGCGTAGTAGTCGTCGTACTTGAACGGAGGCTCCGCCTCTGATCGGATCAGCCGTGCCGGGATGCCGTACGCCTCGGCGAGCACGATGCCATGCAGGGAGGTAGCGCACACGAACTCGCTTCGGACGATCTCTCGTATCACTTCGTGCGGGGAGCCCAGGGGGCTGATGACACGATCGTCGTCGAACTTCGCCATGTCGTTGTAGTTGGGGATGATCGTCACCGGCCGCGAAGTCGTGGGCAGTTCGTCCTTCAGGTAGTGCTCCTTCGGCCAGAACCGCGGCCAGAGCAGCGCGGGGTCGCCGTACACCTCAGGGACATCGGTGCCGAGCGCCTGCAGCAGGGCTCTGGTTCTCGGGCCGCGTACGGCACGTACGTCCAAGTCGGGCGCACCGCCCGTTCCCATCGTCTTGCCGTTGACGCCCGAACCCCAGATGACGTCGCCGGGTTCGCTCATGCGCATGATGGAGCCCACTGCGAGCAGGCGGCGATGCTCGGCGGGCTGAACGAGGCCGTTCTGCTCGACGACCCGGTTCACGAGCATCGGGCCGATGAGATCGCCGAAGTTGTTCAAGGGTCTGCGGGGTCGGAGCCGCCCGAGGAGGCCGCGGGGCCGCCGCATCGGATTGAAGTGCACTACTTCCACTGCCATGTCAGAACTCTCTATCGCCGAAGTCGCTTGACGGTATCGAGGAGCGCGCGGGCGTCTCTTCTCACCGCGGGGAAAAGCAGGGTCGCTGCAAGGCAGACCAGGAAGACTCCGCCCAGCGCCAGCAGCTTCGGGAGCGGTTCGAGGGGCTCCAGTGCGGAGTGGGAGAGCGCTAGGGAGAGCATCGTGATCGGCGTGTAGACCAGCACGGGGCGCACGGCGATTGCCACCAGCGAGCTCCGACGGAGGCCCGTCTTGGAGATGGGGAATACGGTGAGGAGCAGCCAATTGATGGCCTGTCCCACCGTCGCGCCGATGGCGACGCCGAGCGGACCGGCCGGTAGGCCGATGCAGATCGCCGCCACCATCGCGGTGCGCCCGATGATGGTCCACTTCAGCTGGAGCCCGGTGAGGGCGAGGGAGAGGAACACCCAGGAGTACACGAAGGTCATGCCCTGGAAGACTCCACCGAGGGCCAGGGCGAGGAAGATCGGCTTCACCTCGCCCCAGCCCGATCCGAGCATGAGGTCGATGAAGGGGTCTGAGACTGCGGCGAGTACGAAGAACGTGCCGCCGAAGCAGTACCCGAGCACGAGCTGCGCCCGATATACGTACTCGGAGTAGCGCGTGTCGTCCTGCAGCCGAGACAGGATCGGAACGCCGACCTTGGTCATGGGGGCGGCGATCTGACGCAGCGGGAGCCGGAAGATCGTGAATGCCCGATCGTACATGCCGAGCGCCGAGGCGCCCCAGAATTTGCCGATGAGGATGCTGTCGACGCTGGAGGTGAGGTAGACGAAGACCTGCACGCCGAGCGTGTTGCCTCCGTAGGCGTACAACGACCTCATGTCCGTCTTGAAATCGGGCCTTCCCGGCCACCATCGCGCGGCGAGGATCAGGCCCAGCAGGGTGACGAGGGCGAGACTCAGCTGCTGCGCGACCAGAGCCCAGAAACCGAGGCCGGCGAGGGCCGCGCCAACCGCTCCTGCGAGTGCGAGGACTGCGGCGAGGACATCGATCAGCGCCAGCTGCTTGAACCGCAGTTTCCGGGAGACTTCAGCGCGGAACTGGGCGGAGACCGCGTTCAGCACGAAGGCCAGCCCGAGTACTTGCGTGATCGGGGTCAGGTCGGGTTCGTCGTAGAAGAGCGAGATGAGCGGGGCGCTCGCGAAGATGACGAGGAAGAGGACGACTCCGAGCGCGGTGTTGGTCCAGAAGAGGTTCGAGCGTTGCGCTGCAGAGAGGGTCTTTGCTTGAATCGCCGCCATGGACAGCCCGAAATCGCCCACCACCGTTGCAAGGCCGACGATTGCGAAGACCATCGAGTAGAGGCCGAAATGCTCTGGAGAGATGAGGCGGGCGAGAACCGCCACTGACGCGAGTTGAACCAGGGCCCGAATGGCCTGGCCGACCAGGGTGACCGCGCCGCCCCGCGCCGCGGTGCCTGCAAGGCTCAGCGGTCTCCCCTTTTCAGCATGTGAGTTATCTTATCGCAGCACCACTTCGGCCCCCTGGTTGTGAAGTAGAGTCGTAGGGTCCTCTTTTCTGCGGTGTCTTTCTCCGCGCGCAGGAGGGTCGGATGCTGGATTCGATCGGCTGAGAACAAGTCAGATAAGTGAGCGCGATGCCAAAGGTTGTGGTGATCTCCGGTTTTTACAACCGAGGCGAGCTGCTCGAACGAACAGTCCAGTCGATCATGGATCAGAGTTTCGCCGACTTCGAACTCATGGTCTTCGATGACGCTTCGAAGGATGACACTGCTCTCCGCCTGCAAGAGCTCGCGAACCGGTATCCAGATGGACGCTTCCGTTTCAAGGTGTTCCCGGAGAACCGCGGATTCGTGCGGGGACTGATCGACACGATCGCCGACACCGACAGCGAGTACATCGCGATCCAGGGTTCGGGGGATGCATCGCTTCCAGAACGGTTGGCGCTGCAGGCGGCGTTCCTCGACGAGCACCCCGAGGTCGGAGCAGTCGGAGGCTGGTACTACAACGTGCTCGAGGACGGCTCGAGGCGCTTCAGACAGCCTGATGCGGGGCCTGCCACGCACGAGAGCCTCCTGCGGGGGAACGTGTTCTCGCACGGCGAGGTGATGTTCCGACGCGACGTCTACGAGCGGGTCGGCGGCTACCGGCCTCAGTTCACCTACTCTCAGGACTATGACCTCTGGCTGCGTATGGTGCAGGTCGCGAGGCTTGCCACCGTCCAAGCTCCGATCTACGAGCGGTACGTGCAGTTCGATGGAGTCTCCTACAAGCCGTCCACCAAGATCGGGCAGGCCAGACTCTCGGCCATCGCCCGTAAGCTCTCGAGGCTCGACCCCGAAGAGCAGGCACGTCAACTCGAACTGATGACGGAGCGAGGGCCCGAGGCGCTCGTGCCGTTGAGTGATCCCGGGCTTCAGAAATCGATCACTCAGGCTGTGATCCGCTCGATCATGTTCGGTGCTTACGACAACGCGGCGGATCTCATCGAGACGGGTGTCACCTCGCGGGGGAGGCGGTGGTTCTTGTCGACCAGCTTGCGCATGATGAAGAACAGGCTCTTCACTCCTGTCCGAATCCTTCTCCGGCGCATCCTCGGAATCTCCTAAGCAGATTCGAAGAAGCGTCGAAATTGACACGGTCGCACAGGGGTAGCCGGAAAGGCTGGAGATCACGGTGAATTCTCGGGTCGCGTTGAAACCCAATCCGAGCCGCAAGCGCGCGCGTCGCTCGGACATACAATCGCTGCGCGCCGTGGCCGTGATCCTCGTGATACTGGATCATCTGGTCATCCTCCAGAAGCTGCCCGGTTCCCCAGCAGGCGGCTTCATCGGCGTCGACATCTTCTTCGTCATCTCGGGGTTCCTGATCACGCAGCACCTGATCTCGGAGCGGGTTGGCACCGGACGAATCGCGTTCGGCCGGTTCTATCTGCGCCGGGTGCGGAGACTGCTCCCCTTGGCGCTGCTCGTCATCGCCGTGACCGTTCTCGCCTCCTTCGTCATTTTCTGGCCGTGGCAGGCATCCTCCTTCGCGCTGGACGGTCTCTGGTCTGCCCTCTTCGTCTCGAACATCGCCTTCGCGATACGAGGTGTCGACTACTTTGCTGCAGATCAGGTCTCGATCTTCCAGCATTACTGGTCACTCTCCGTGGAGGAGCAGTTCTACCTCTTCTGGCCCCTGATGCTCGCGGTCGCGGCGTTCTTCGCATTCCGCAGCAGACATCCGGGACGAACTCTCTTCGGTATCGCCGTGGTCGTAGGCGGACTGTCGTTCGTATGGGCCTGCTACGCCACCGCCGTTTCCCCGACCAGCGCGTACTTCTCGACCATCGCGCGCGCGTTCGAGTTCGCGATCGGCAGCCTCATCGCCATCGCAGCACCAAGGCTCGGCGGTCTTCCCAGGTGGCTGCGCATTTCGCTCAGTCTGCTCGGCCTCGCAGGCATCCTCGTATCCGTGGTCGTGATCGAGCCAGGTATCGGGTTCCCCGGCCCGATGGCATTGCTGCCTACCCTCAGCGCGGCGGCATTCATCCTGGCGGGTACCTCGTCCGAAGAACCGCTCGAACTGTGGCCGTTGAATGCGCGAGCGGTGACCTATGTCGGAGATATCTCGTACTCCCTCTACCTGTGGCACTGGCCGGTGATCCTCATCCTCGGCGCGCTCATCCCGCGGGAGATCATCGTGATTCCCGGTGCTCTCGTGCTCACGTTCATTCTTGCCGCACTCTCCTACCACTTCGTGGAACAGCCGATCCTCGCCTCTTCCTGGCTGAAACCGGGAGAGATGAAGCGCAGGTTCACGAATCGCCGGGTGATGAGGAACGTCACAGCCATGACGGCCGGTCTCGCCCTGGTCGCAGGTACGGTCGCTGCGGGAGACGTGGCGCTGAGAACCATGCTTTCGCTCCGAGACGAGGAGCCGCCGGGCGGGAACGTCGAGATGCAGCTCGACCAGCCGGCCGCTGCCGAGCAGATGGTCGGGGAGATCCAGTCCATGATCGCCGGGTCACGCGATCGCGACGGGTGGCAGGACTTGCAGCCCGATGTGTCCGAGGTGGGCCCCTATGGAGGCGACCTCACCGCGGAATGCTGGACCCGTGACGACGGCCCGCCGCGCACCTGCCTTCGCGGCAACCCCGATGCGGAGAAGACGATCGCGGTGCTCGGGGATTCCATCGCGATGAACGCCGCCTTCGCCGTCGATCGCTTCGTGGAGGAGCATCCCGACTGGAACATGGCCGTGTACGCGAAACTGGGGTGCGCGGCACCGGAGGTGCCGCTGAACTCGCCGAGCGGGGCGCCTTACACTTCTTGCGACGAGTTCCGCGAGTGGGCGATCGCCGAGATCGTGGCCAGTCAGCCCGATGCGGTCTGGCTGACCTCGGCTCTTCCTAGAACGCTGAGAGGGGTCTCCGAAGCGGATATTCCGGAGACCTGGGAGAAGGGTCTCCGCACGACGCTGCAACGGCTGGAGAGCGTGCCCGAAGTGTACGTCGTGATGCCACCCCCGGCCGGAGCCGACCTCGCGTTCTGCTCGCGACCGTTCAACGATCCTGCTGACTGCTCCAGTGAGATCACCGAGAAGTGGATCCAGATCCGCGACGTCTCGGCAGAGGCGACCGGCACCGAGGATCGGGCACTCGTGGACACTGCGCTATGGTATTGCACGCCCGATGGATACTGTCCGGCCGTGATCGGTGACTACATCGTCCGTCGCGATGAACGGCACCTCACCTATGAGTACGGCAGCTTCCTGTCCGCGCTCGTGGCTGCCTGGGTGGCGAGCTAGTAGCTGCGCACGCCGCGGGCAGCAGGGCATTCGGCGACATTCGTCAGGAAGCGGCCATTAGACTTGCGTTGCTGCGAAAGAACTGGGATTTAGAGGAGAGTCGGTTTGCGCGGGAAAGCCGATACCATCGACCTTGCGTCGGGAACGTCGGCGTCGCTCAGATCCTCCGCGACGAGGAGCGCCTGGTGGGTGGGGCTGCTGCTCGGCACGGCAGCTGCGATTGTCGGCGTGGAGTCTCCGGCTGCTCTTCCCCTGAGGCCCTGGCATCTTCTGGTGCTGATCGCGCTCGGTATCGCGCTGTACGGGCGGTTCAAGGCGGGCCCGTTCAGACTCTTCCCGAACCGCTGGGTGCTGGCGCTGGACCTCGCCTTCAGCGCGTTCGTGGTGGGTCTCACGGTGATCGAGATCGTCAACGCGGCGACATTGCACTACCCGGCTGTTCTCAGCAGCCAGGGAGAGCCCGTCTTCTGGTTCTTCGCCTATACCGCTGCCCGGTTCGCCGTTTCCGACGCCCAGCAGGCTGCGGCCGCCTTGAAGAGCTTCGTGCTGCCGATCTTCATCGTGGCGCCTCTCAGCGTCGCCCAACTGCTGCGAGTCGAGCCCGTGCTCGACTTCACGACATCGATTGTCACCGCCGACGGGTTCGAGGCCAAGGTCGGACGTGACGCGCTCTTGCGCGCAGTCGGACTCATCGGCGGGTGGACCTCACTCGGCGCATATGCATCGGGCATATTCGCGATCGGCGTGGCCCTGCTGGTGCTGGCGCGCTCGGGCAGATCTCCGAAAGGCCTCATCGGATTCGTCCTCGCGGTTCTCCTGTGCAGCATCGTCACGGTTCTCACCACGCTGACCGCCAGCACGATCCTTGCGTTCGGATTGATCCTGCTCGGTTCTCTGCGCTATCTGCGGCTCCATTTCAGTGTCTACCTCTCGATGGCCGGCATGGCGCTTCTCGGGGTCATCGTGTTCCACGGGCCGCTGCTCGAGCGCTTTCACCAACTCTTCGCCCCCAACAACCGGGTGCAGGACTGGCTTCCGGGTTGGGTGCCGAACACGATTGCGCACAGAGTCAACATCTGGCGGAGTGAGACGATCCCGGCGATCGCGGAGCGGCCTTGGACCGGATGGGGGAGGGGCGTCTACCAGGCGGCGCTGCCTCCCGATTCTCTGGGCAACTCGGACCGGCTCGTGCCGGGTAGTCTCCGTTGGGCGAGCGCGGACTCGCAGTGGCTCTCGACCACGATGACGTCCGGTCTGCTCGGATTGCTCCTGCTGCTGGCACTCCTCGTTTGCGCCGGCGTGGTCGTGGTCAAAGGGATGAGGGTCGCCGAAGCCGCATGGCTGGCCAGGCCGGTGGGTTGGCTCTTCTTCGCGAACCTCCTGATCGCCTTCACCGCGATGAACCTGACCAACAAGGGCTTCCCCGGGGTGATCTGGCCGTTGATAGGTTTCGTCGTCGCGCTTTCAGCGTTCGCATCGGTCGAAGGGGCCGACCCTGCGGACGATGAGGGCGTCGAGCCGAGCCCGGCGGTGCCGGCTGAGGCCTCCTAGGAAGAAGGCCGCCTCACCGATCTTCGGCAGGATCTGCTCGGTATGGGTCTGATGGCTTCGCCGAGTCGATGCGATGTCGGCCTCTCGCATCACCGGTGACGGCGCCCGAACTGCCGTCTTCCGGATCTGGAGAGCTCTAGTATGCCCCCACAGGCTTCAGCACCGTCTTCACGGTGCGCCACAGCAGCACGAGGTCGCCCATGATCGACCAGTTCTCGACATAGTAGAGGTCGAGGCGCACGCTGTCCTCCCACGAGAGGTTGCTGCGGCCGCTCACCTGCCAGAGGCCCGTGATGCCCGGCTTGACGAGCAGGCGGCGGTGCACCCACTCCTCGTAGTCGGCGACCTCGCGGGGCAGCGGCGGGCGCGGGCCGACGAGCGACATGCTGCCGCCGAAGACGTTGAACAACTGGGGCAGCTCGTCGAGCGAGTACTTGCGCAGCACACGGCCGACAGCGGTGACGCGCGGGTCGTTCTTCATCTTGAAGAGCACGCCGTTGCCCTCGGAATGGTCGAGCAGGCCGGGCAGACGATCTTCGGCATCCGCCACCATCGAACGGAACTTGTACATGGGAAAGCGCCGGCCGTTCAGGCCGACGCGCTCCTGCTTGTAGATGACCGGGCCCTTGCTCGTGAACTTCACCGCGGCGGCCACGACGAGCATGATGGGCGACCCCAGCACGATGAGGATGAGCGAACCGAGCAGGTCGAACATGCGCTTCATGAAGTGCTTCGGGCCGCTGAACGTCGGGAACTCGACGTGGATCAGCGGCAGGCCCGAAACCGGGCGGGTGTGGATGCGGGGGCCGGCGACGTCGGTCAGAGCCGCCGCCACGATGAGGTCGATATGCCGAGCCTCGAGTTGCCAGCCGAATTCCCGGATATTCTCGGGCGCGATCGAATCGGAGCCCGTCATGATGACGGTGTCGACGTCGAGCTCGTCGACGGCCTCGATCACGTGCTCGAAGTCGGAGACCACCTCGATGCCGTTCACGAGCTTCGAACCGACGGGGCGCTGCGTCGAGGCGCCCACGACCCAGAAGCCGTTCACATGCGAGTCCATGATCTGTCGCGCGACGTGCTTGCTCTTCGCGTGATCGCCGAACAGCAGGGTGCGATACGAGTTCTTTCCGCGTTTTCGCTGCCGCTGCAATCGCTTACGCCAAAGCCAGCGAGAGAACAGCAGCAGGAACAGGCCGATCGGCAGGGCGTACATCAGGTAGCCGCGTCCGATCGGCACCTTCCACGCGAAGGCTGCGATAGCGAGCAGGCCGAATGCGAAGAGCGTGGTGTTGACGACCCGTTTGTACTCGGTGGCCCCGGTGCCGTAGACGATGGGTTCCCGGCTGCCGCCGAGTGCGAGCGCGACGAGCCAGGCGAGTGCGACGAGCACCGAGAGCGAGGTGTAGGCCAGGGTGAACTGCGAACGATCCGAAAGCGGGATGTGCAGATTCTGGGCGTTGGCGCCGAACCGGAGGAACTGGGCCAGCGCCACTGAGGACACGACGATCAGTGCATCGGTGGCCAGCAGCTTTCTGCCGTAGCGACGCTCCCAAGCTACGACACGGGTCACGACATCGACCTCCAGGGGTTGCTTGTGCGAGGGATCTGGCTACGGGCCGCCATTCCCGGAATCTCGCACGATGTCATCAACGTCGTTGCCTTTCGCCCTGCGCTGAGGGAGGAGACAAAAGCTCAGCCTATGCTGAGCTTTATCGTTGCGAGTTTACCGCAACACGCCGTCGTGATAGGGCGATATCGTGCGCTTGTCGGCATCGAATCGTCCGTGTTCCCGTCTCCGGCCCTTGCGGCGTGCGCGATGACGGCGCCGCCGGACGCCTCGCGCGTCGTAGCTCGCCCCGCGCCCAGCCACCTCCCGGCGCCGCCCAATACCATCGTCTCATGGCCGATCCGACCGACCCGAGCGACGACGATCTCGAGCGAGCCCGACGCTTCGGTCGCCCGATCGCACGGTTCATGCAGCGTTGGCGCGCCCTCATCGCGAAGTACCCCTGGCTCGACATGGTCTACAAGGTGCTCGTCACGGCTCTCGGTGCGATCATCGTGATCGTCGGTTTGATCCTCGTGCCGCTGCCGGGCCCGGGCTGGCTGATCGTCTTCATCGGGCTCACGGTGCTCGGCAGCGAGTACCACTGGGCCCGGCGTCTGACGAGCTGGCTGCGCATGCAGCTGGCCCGGTTCTGGGACTGGTGGAAGCGTTGGCGGGCGCAGCGGGAGGAGCGCAGGCGCGAGCGGGAGTAGCGCGGAAACGCCATCGGCCCGGCCTCCCTCGTGGAAGAGGGCGGCCGGGCCGATGTCAGCCGATCGAGGTTACTTGACCAGCGGAAGGTTGAAGATGAAGGGATCGGTCTTGCCGCCGTTGCGGTAGACCTCGGGCGCCTTGGCTGCGGCGATGATGTGGAAGACGAACAGCACGACGCTGGCGACCCACAGCAGCGCGGCGATCAGCCAGCCGATGTAGGGGATCATTCCCAGGATCCAGCCGACGACGCCGACGCCGGTGCGCACCAGCGAGAAGTTGAGGTTCGCGACGTGCAGCTCGGTGGCGCGCTGGTTGCCCTTGTCCTTCTCGATGATCCAGAAGATAAGGGCCGGGATCCACGCGAAGAACACCGAGAGCCAGTAGTTCAGGGTGATCATGCTCACGGGATCGGCGGCCGGCTGCTGATAGCCGGGCTGCTGGTAGCCGCCCGCGGGCGGTGCGGGAGGCTGCTGGTAGCCGCCTGCCGGCGGCGCCTGGTACTGCGGCTGGGACGGCTGCTCGGGAGCCGGGGGCGGAACCGAGCCTGCCGGCGGAGTGGTGGGCTGCTCGGGCTGCTGCGGCTGTTCGCCATCAGGAGGCAACGTCGTCATGATGACCCTCTTCTCTTGTGCGGTGCGCGATCGTTCGCGACATCGTTCGTATCGAAACTACCCCAGTACGACGCGTATTGGGTATAGGGGAGAGTGAATTCTGCACGACTGCCGCCGGGCGGCGATGCGGCTCGCCCGGCGGCAGTCGTGCGGGAGGCGATCAGAAGATGTCGGGGCTCGGGGTCGCCGCGTGCAGGATCGAGACGTCGGCGTGGCGGTCGAAGCGGTAGCCGGTGCCGCGCACGGTGCGCACGATGTCCTGGTACTGGGCGAGCTTCACGCGGAGACGACGCACGTGCACGTCGATGGTGCGCTCGTTGGGGGTCTCCGACTCGGGTGCGTCGGCCCAGAGCTTCTCGATGAGCTCCTCGCGGCTCACGGTGAGGCCCTCGCGCAGCACGAAGTACTGCAGCAGCTCGAACTCGCGGAAGGTGAGCGGCGCGACGATGTTGTCGAGCAGCACGCGCTTGCGCGAGAGGTCGATGGTCACGCCGCTGGCGGCGCGATCCTCCGGGGCCGTGGTCTGCTGCTTCTGGCGAGCGACGGCGGCGGGGTCGCCGAGTGCGAGGCGCACGACGTCGACGTCGCGTCCGCCGGTGCCCTCGGGGGCGAGGGCGACCGCGGCGTAGGTCTCGGCGGCGGGTGCGAGCCGTGCGACGAGCTGCTTGATCTGGGTCACGATCTCGCCGAGCTTCGGGTCGCCCTCGGCGATCTTCGCGTCGGCGAGGCCGACGTAGAGGGCGAAGCCGCGAACCTCGGTGCCCTCGGGCACTCGGCGCTCGGCGGTGTGCACGGTGGCGAGGTCGGGGCGGGCTTCGGCGATGGTGCGGGGGGTGGCGATGATGGTCATGATGTGCTGTCTTTCTGCGGATGCCGCTCGGCGGCGTGCGGCGCGCGAGGCCGCTGTACTGCGGATGTCGAGAGCGTGAGTCGCTGGGATGCTCGACGAGGATCGCGGCCTTCGGCCGCTGGGCACCTCGTGCAGAGGAGGTGCGGGCAGGTTACCCGGAGCGATGCCGGGTGCTAGGCGCACAAAGCGATGCTTTGTCTGTTCTCTCGCCTAGCTGAGGTGCATTCGACAGCACATGACACTACGGCGGCACATCATCATGCCGGCCTGCCCAAAGTTCACCTCGCGGGTGGCCTGGGGACGAATCGTGTCAGTCATAACGCCAAGTTAAGCAAAGCATGGCTCGAGGTGTCAAATTGTTTCTTCGCGTGACACCGGCGAGGCGCAGCCCGACCGGCGGATCGCACCGCCCGGGCTCAGTCGACGGTGCCGTAGAGGCGGTCGCCCGCGTCGCCGAGTCCCGGAACGATGTAGGCGTGCTCGTCGAGCCCGTCGTCGAGCGCGCCGAGCACGAGCGTCACATCGCGATCGCCGACGCCGTCGCGCACGGCGGCGATGCCCTCGGGCGTGCCGAGGATGCAGATCGCCGTGACCTCTTCCGCGCCGCGCTCGAACAGGAATTCGATGGCCGCCGCGAGCGAGCCGCCAGTCGCGAGCATCGGGTCCAGCACGAAGCACTGGCGCCCGTGGAGCTCGTCGGGGAGCCGCTCGGCGTAGGTCTCGGGTTCGAGCGTCTGCTCGTTGCGCTTCATGCCGAGGAACCCGACTTCGGCGGTCGGCACGAGGGTGACCATGCCGTCGAGCATGCCGAGGCCGGCGCGCAGGATGGGGACGATGAGCGGCGCCGGTTGGCTGATGCGAACGCCGGTGGTGGAGGCGACGGGGGTCTCGATCTGGACGCTCTCGACGTGCACCTCGCGGGTGGCCTCGTAGGCGAGCAGGGTCATGAGCTCGTGCACCAGTTGGCGGAAGGTGGGCGGAGGCGTGTGCTTGTCACGCAGAACCGTAAGCTTGTGGGTGATCAGCGGGTGATCCGCAATGACGACGCGCATGCTTCAAGCTTAGAGGTTCCCAAGATGAGCACCATCCCACCGACCGAGCGCGAGCTCGAGCTGATGGGCGCCGCGCTCGCCGAGGCCCGTCTCGCCGCGGGGGAGGGCGAGATCCCTGTGGGCGCCCTCGTCGTCGACGCGCGCGGCGAGGTGATCGGGAGGGGCCGCAACTCGCGCATCCTCGACGAGGATCCGACGGCGCACGCCGAAGTGAACGCCATTCGCGAAGCCGCCGCCCGGCTCTCCGACCGCGTGCTCGAGGGCTGCACGCTCGTCGTCACGCTCGAGCCCTGCGCCATGTGCGCAGGTGCGATCCTCGCCGCCCGCGTGCCCCGCGTGGTATTCGGGGCGTGGGACGAGAAGGCCGGAGCCGCCGGCGGCGTCTACGACCTGCTGCGCGACGGCAGGCTGCCGCATGCCGTGCCGGAGGTGATCGGCGGGGTGCGCGGCGAGGAGTGCGCCGAACTGCTGCGGGAGTTCTTCGAGGCGCGTCGCTGAGGGGAGTCCGTGCGTGCGTGCGCGTGGGTGTTCCGGTCGATGTGCTCTGGTCGATCGCGCTCTAGTCGATGCCGAGCACGACGATCGCGCTCGTGGTGGGCATCTCGGTCTCGGGATCGACCCAGACATCGGGCTCCACGTAGATGACCTTGGCCTCCGGCACGGCCTCCTGCACGCGGCGCTTGGCCTGATGCAGGATCACCGAGACCTCCTTCATCGTGAGTTCGGCGTCGATGTCGACCTTCGCCCCGACGACCAGATCGTCCCCGGCATGCGCGACCTGCAGGCCGATGACGCGGCGGATGCTGGCGCCCTCGAGCAGGCTGGCTTCGATCTTCGCTACGGTCTCGCTGTTCGCGCTCATATCTGTACCCCTTTGCATGCGTCGGATGGGCCTTATCCATCCTAGACTTCGTAGCTATGAGCGAAGCGAATGTGTCGGAGGCGCTGCCGCGGGTGGCGATGCTGGGCGTCGGATCGATGGGAGGCGCCATTCTGGCGGGTCTCAGGGCCCCCGGCGTGTCGATCGAGAAGCCGATCTCGGTCACCACGAGGTCGGCGGCGAGCGCCGAGGCCTTCGCAGGTTCGGACGTCGTCGTCTACGCGAACGAGCTCGACGAGCAGGCCAACCGCAAGGCCGTGCGCGGTGCGCGCGTCGTGATCCTCGCCGTGAAGCCGTGGATGATCCACGATGTGCTGAGCGACGTCGCCGATGCTCTCGAACCCGATGCGATCGTCGTGAGCGTCGCGGCGGGCGTGACCACCGAGAGCATGGAGGCCCTGCTGCCCGAGGGCGTCGCCGTCGTCCGTGCGATGCCGAACACGCCATCGCACGTCGGCCTCGGCATGACCGGCATCGCCGGCGGGGCGAGTGCGAACCCCGACGACATCGACGCCGTGCGCCGCGTGTTCGAGACGGTCGGCGAGGTGCTCGTGACCGGCGAGGATCAGATCAACGCCTTCGCCGCGGTCTCGGGCTCGGGCCCTGCCTACCTCTTCCTCTACGTCGAGCAGATGATCGCCGCCGCGCAGGGGCTCGGATTCGACGAGGATCAGGCGCGCCTGCTCGTCGAGCAGACCGTGATCGGCGCCGCCGAGCTGCTGCGCCGCAGCGGCGAGCACCCCGCCGAGTTGCGCCGAAAGGTCACGAGCCCGAAGGGCACGACCGAGCAGGCCGTGCTCGTGCTGCAGGCCGGCGGGCTCGACGAGCTGTTCGGGCGCGCGCTCGCCGCCAACGTCCGCCGCTCGGAGGAGATGGAGCGCGGAGAGTAGTCCGGGCTACCCCGCCCCGCCCTTCGCACCCCTCCCCGATCTTCCTCGCCCCGCCCCGGCCTGTTCCGCCCCGCCCCGGCCCGGCGCCCCCGGCCCCGGCCTGTTCCGCCGAGCGTGCACGATGTCGCCGAACGTGTCTGTTGTGAACGGCTTCCAGCGTGCACACTCGGCGACATCGTGCACGTTCAGCGAACGAGTCGGCGGGGGATGACGGGGATGAGGAGGTGCGGGCCGAACCTCACCCGATCGCGGCGAAGCGCTCCACGTCGGCGGCGGTGCCCGACACGATGATGAGGTCGTGCGGCGACACCACCGTGTCCTGCGTCGCGTGCGCGAAGTCCTGTCCCGGGGTCTTCACGCCGACGACGGTCACCCGGTAGCGGCTGCGCACTCCGCTGTCCTTGAGCGCGAGCCCGCGGATCGAGCGCGGCGGGTACATCTTCGCGATCACGTAGTTGTCGTCGAACTGGATGAAGTCGAGCATGCTCCCGCTCAGCAGGTGGGCGACGCGCTCGCCCGCCTCCCGTTCGGGGTAGATGACGTGGTTCACGCCGATGCGCTCGAGGATCTTGCCGTGCGACTGCGAGATGGCCTTCGCCCAGATCTGGGGGATGCCGAGGTCGACGAGGTTCGCGGCGATCAGCACGCTCGCCTCGATCGAGGCGCCGGTCGCGACGACGGCGATCTGGAACTGGTCGGCGCCGATCTGACGCAGGGCCTCCATGGAGCGGGCGTCGGCCTGCACGGCGTGCGTGACCCGATCGGCCCACTTCTGCACGAGGCCCATGTCGGTGTCGACCACGAGCACCTCGCGATCCTGGCGGTCGAGCTGGCCGGCGGTCGCGGCGCCGAAACGGCCCAGACCGATCACGAGCACGGGGGCGTCATTGCGGATATCAACCAACGATCGGCCTTTCCTCGGGCAGGCGGAACATGCGCCTGCGGTTGGTGGCCGCGATCGCCGCGGCCATGGTGACGGTTCCGACTCGGCCCGCCCACATGGTGGCGGCGAGCACGTACTTGCCGGCGTCGGGCGCCGACTCGGAGAGCCCCGTCGTGAGCCCGCAGGTGCCGAAGGCCGAGATCACCTCGAAGAGCACGACGTCGAGCGGCAGTTTGGTCATGTGCAGCAGAGCGACGGTGGCGGCCGCGACGATGGTGGCGCCCCAGATCACGATCGATACCGCGAGGCGGACGACCTCGTTCGGGATGCTGCGGTCGAAGACCTGCACGTCCTTGTACCCGCGCGCCTCGGCGTAAGCGGCGAGGAAGAGCACGGCGATCGTCGTCACCTTGATTCCGCCCGCGGTGGAGGCCGAGCCGCCTCCGACGAACATGAGCATGTCCATGACGAGCAGTGTCGAACCGTTCATGTCGTTCGGGTCGACGATGCCGAGACCGCCCGACCGGGTCATCACCGACATGTAGCCGGCGCGCATCACGGTCTGCCAGAAGTTCTCCCCTCCGAACGTCGAGGGGTTGTCGGCCTCGAGCGAGGCGATCGCGAGCCAGCCGAGGATGACGAAGGCGATGGTCGTCGCGAGCGTGAGTTTCGCATGCAGGCCGAGACGCTTGTGGGTGCGCCATCCTCGCCCCGCCAGATAGCGGTAGAGCGCGAAGATCACCGGGAAGCCGATGCTGCCGAGGAAGACTCCGAGCGCGAGCACCGAGAGCAGGTAGGTGTCGGCGGCGAAGGGCATGAGCCCGTCGGGCATGGGCACGAAGCCGGTGTTGGTGAACGCCGAGGCGGCGAGGTAGAAGCCGTACCAGACGGCGTGCCAGAAGTCGTATCCGGCGAGCATGAGCTTCGGGGCGAGCAGCAGCGTCAGGCCGAGCTCGATCACGAGCAGGCTGATGGCGACCGCGGCGAGCAGACCGCCCATCTCGCCGAGGCCGACGGCCTGGCTCTCGCTCGTGCCCTTGGCCGCGCGAGCCGGGTTGGTGTCGCTCGCGGCGAGCAGGCGCTGGCGCAGGCCGAGGCGCCGGGTCACGGTGAGGCCGAGGATGCTCGCGAGGGTGAGTACGCCCACGCCGCCGATCTGCAGGCCGGCGAGGATCACGAGGTCGCCGAAGAGCGACCAGTGCTCGGCCATGTTCACGGTCGAGAGGCCGGTGACGCAGATGGCCGACACGGCGGTGAAGAGGGCGTCGGCGAGCGGTGTCACGGTTCCCGCGCGCGAGGCGATGGGCAGTGAGAGCAGCGCCGTCCAGATGAGGATCAGGCCCGAGAAGACCATCAGGGCGAAGCGCGCCGGCGACGATTGGATCATCGCGTGAATCCAGGTCTTCTGCGACAGCGAGGCCGAAGCGCGCATCGGCGCTGGCGTTGCCCTCACGGTTCCTTCTTTCAGCGTTCTCCCGTCGGCCGTCGTGCGGCCGAGCTGCCCGGCCCCGCGTCGTGAGCGGGGCTCGTAGAGTGTCATGCTACTCTGCGGGAGCCTTTTCGGACACAGCCTCGGCGATGCTGGACTACCCTGGAGCCATGCCAGATATTTTCGGGGTGATCTCCGACGCCACAAGACGAGACATTCTGCTCGTACTGCTCGAGCGCCATCAGCACGGCGGCGAGATCAGCGTCTCGGAGATCGTGGCGCAGCTCGAGCTGAGCCAGCCGACCGTTTCGAAGCATCTCAAGGTGCTGCGGGAGGCCGAACTGGTGACGGTGCGCGAGGAGGGCCAGCACCGCTTCTACTCGCTCGACCCGGAGCCGCTCGAGATGGTCGAGGATTTCGTGATCCCCTTCCTCTCGGTGGGCTTCGACACCGAGGTGACGGTCGAGTACGTCTCCGAGACGGGGGAGGTGCTGCCCGATCCGGAGGGTTCGGAGGGCGCGCTCGTCTCGTCCGCGGGTGCTGCCGGCGACGAAGAGGAGGTGCTGCCGGAGGAGCTCGCGAGCGCTGCGGAGAACCTCGGGCGTGCTGTCGCGAGCGCCGAGCACCGGGTCAAGGAACTCGTGGCCCGTTTCCGTCTGCGCGCCTAGCGCGGCCGTCGAAGGGCCCGTGGATCGCGTTCGGTTTTCGCTCGCGGGCTTCGACCTGTAAGATTGTGTTTTTGTGAGCCACCGATCGCGCGGCTCTGAGATTTTGTGAGGTAACCGTGGGTTCAGTCATCAAGAAGCGCCGTAAGCGTATGTCGAAGAAGAAGCACCGCAAGCTGCTTCGCAAGACGCGTCACCAGCGCCGCAACAAGAAGTAACGCGGTCTCGTGCCCAGCCTCTGTCGAGAGGCTGGCCGGGATGGGAGCGCCGTGCCCTCGCGCGGCGCTCTTTCGCATACCCCCACTACACTTGGTCGGGTGCCGAAGCGAGTCGAGATCACCCTGCTGTCCAAGCCGGGCTGCCATCTCTGCGACGATGCGCGGGCGGTCATCGATCAGGTGAGATCGGCGTTCGAGGGGACGAGGATCGACACCGTCCTCGACGAGGTGAACATCCTCGATGACCCGCAGCTGGCCCGCCTGCACGCCGAGGACATCCCGGTGGTGCTCGTGAACGGCCGCCGCCACGCCATCTGGCGGGTGGACGCCGCGCGCCTCGCCGCCGCGGTCGAGAAAGCAGCCAGACCCCGCCTGTTCGGGCGGTGAACCGAGGAGAGACATGCCCCTGCGCCACATCGTCACCTGGAAGCTCAGCGGAGAGACCCGCGAGCGGCGCGAGACCCAGGCTGCCGAGATTGTCGCCGCACTCACGCCGCTCACCGAGACGGTGCCGAGTGTGCGCTCGCTCTCGGTGCACAGGAACGAGCTCTTCGACGGCGACAACTGGGATGTGACGCTCATCGCCGACTTCGACGACGCGGAGGGCCTCGCCGCCTATGCGACGCACCCCGAGCATCTCGAAGCCGGCAAGGTCATCAAGAGCCATTCGATCGGCCGCGTCGCGACCGACTTCACGGTCTGAGAAGAGACGATGGCAGCCCCGACCCCGTTCCCCGTGGCCGCGGATGTGGTCGCGCTCGTGCCGGACGGCGAGGCGAGCCTCGTGCTGCTCGTCGAGCGCGGCAACGAACCCTATCTGGGCATGCTCGCACTGCCGGGCGGCTTCGTGGATCCCGGGGAGACCGCCGAACGGGCCGCCCGTCGCGAACTCGCCGAGGAGACCGGCATCGAGTGCTTCGAGGGCCGCTTCGAGCAGCTCGGCGCTTATGGGCCCGCAGGTCGGCGCGACCCTCGCGGCGAAATCCTGAGCATCGCGTTCCTCGCCATCGCCGATGCCCCGCTCCCGGTTCAGGGCGGCGACGACGCCGTACGGGCCGAGTGGGTGCCCATCGCGGACGCGCTGCGCCCGGGACGGCTGGCGTTCGATCACGAGCGCATCCTCGTCGACGCGCTGCACCGTTCCGGGGTAGCGTTCCAGTAGGGATCAGGATTCGGAGGAATGCGATGATGCAGCCGTCACTCGCCGATGCGGGCATCGAGACCGCGCTCGAGGATCGACTCGGGCAGGAGCTGCCCGAGTTCGCGGCCTTCGTGCTGCTCGGCACCGAGCAGGGCAGGGCCGCGTTGCGCGAGTACTACCGCCCCTTCATCGAGCTCGCCGTGCGCACCGGCATGCCGCTCGTGCTCGACACCCCGACCTGGCGTGCGAATCACGACTGGGGCGAGTCGCTCGGCTACGACGCCGCGGCGCTCGAGCGCGCCAACCGGGATGCTGCCGAGCTCGTCCGAAGCGCCGCCGAGGCGATCACGGAGGAGGCGGCGGGCGGTGGAGCCCCGGATCTCGCCCCGCTCGAGCTGACGGTCGG
>WPCJ01127661.1_pt1 | contig 37022 bp, 28 predicted proteins | sample 5399831 | NCBI WGS metagenome assembly WPCJ01 (sample SAMN12869470, study PRJNA574797) | sludge metagenome | isolation source: wastewater treatment of pH10 | place: China:Beijing | collected 2019-05-20 | reverse complement strand
CCAGCAATGCGTGTCAGGCGTGCGACCCGGTTCGGGCAGCACATCTCGCCTTGGTCGAGAAGATCGTCGTGCAGCTTTCGATAGCCGTAGACCTTGCCGCCCTCTTCCCATGCCTTCACGAGCAGATCGGTCTGTCGCTTGTCCTCACTGGCCCGCCTGCTCAGCGGGTTCTTCAGCCAGGTGTAAAACCCACTGGGATAAACCCGCAGGAGGCGGCACATCGTCCGCACAGAAAACTGCAAGCGATACAGGGCAATGAACGCGTACTTCACTTTGCATCCCTGGCGAAATATGCGGCCGCTCTTTTAGGATATCTCGCTCCTCTGTGACGCGAGCCAGTTCCTTCTTCAGTCGCCTGATCTCCTCGGCTCGTCATTGCCTTTGGCGCTGGATGCAGAAAACTTCTTCTTCCATTCGTAAAGGGAATGCTGGCTGATGCCCAGACGCTGCGAAACCTCCGCGACAGGATAACCTCGCTCCGTGATCTGACGCACAGCGTCGCGCTTAAATTCTTCGCTGAAATTCGATTTGCTCATGATGCTCTTCTTGCCTCAAAATTAGGAAAGAAGCCGTCTACAAATCTAGGGGCTATTCAATTTCAAACCGGACACTCCATACAAATGCCTGCGGCTCCGCCGTCGAACAGGTAGCAAGTGCCACGGATTTTCGTTGGGTGCCCAGCGTTCCCTCAACAGCCTATTATTTTCAGAGCCGACGAAAGACCGCGTGGCTTGTTCACGGTACAGTGTATCGCAGTCGGGAAACATTACAGCCGAACACAAAAATCCGTGATGCATAAAAGAATGCGGCTTAAGCCGCGTTTGTGATGCCAGGGGCAGAAGGTAAAGACATACCGTTCCTTGCCGGATACTTTTTGAATTCGCACTTATTGTGCGTTGTCAGGAGATGTACAGAACCAGCAAAAATCATATCGTAGGGGCAACGTTGACCTCAGTCTGTGCGCACGTGGTTCGTACGCGAACAAGCGCCACTTGCGTGGCGATGCGCATGGCAAATCTATCGCATCAGCGTCCGCGAGCGTCGGAACAAAAGACTGCAGCCTCACTGACCACAAGACGGCTACACAGTCACCCGACGAAGTCATCGTCTCTTAGCGCAACCGGTCTTGGACGGAGCTGTACGACATAAAGTGGTGTGTCTCTATAAATCGCGGGGAGCTTTTGCCCAGATCGATAAGGACGTAATCCGCGCCACTGACGAAGATTGAGTTTTGCCTTAAGATTAATAATATTGCTTAAAATAACAGCAAAAAGAAATAGCTTGACGGAATTGCGCTAAATTCAGTAATTTCCGGACTAAATTCGTATTTGGCATTTGGGCCCTTCTCGGAATCTGAAAATTCCGGAGGGGCTTTTGTGTTTGGCTTTTCGCATGTCTCAAAGCAACAAAAAAGACCTTCCTGTCGGCGTCCTGTTTTCGCACTCCGGTCCCTATCAAAAACTGGGCTACGAGGGCTATTGCGGAGCTATGGCTGCGATCAAGGCCGTCAATGATCGGGACCTTCCGTTCAATCTCGTTCCACTGATTGCCGACCCGAGCGGCAACCCCGACCGTTATGCGCCGCTGAGTGAAGAACTGATTTCGCAACAGGGCGTTAAACACATCGTCGGCTGCACCACATCCTGGAGCCGCAAGGAAGTCATTCCCGTTGTCGAAAAGCGCGATGCACTGCTCTGGTATCCCTGCGTCTATGAAGGCTTTGAAGCGAGCGACCGCGTCGTTTATGCGGCGGCCTGCGCCAACCAGCATCTTGTCCCGCTGATCGACTTTATTGTGCCCCGCTTCGGCAATCGCGCCATATTGCTCGGTTCGAACTATATCTGGGGCTGGGAAACCAATCGCCTCGCTCGCGAAATGCTGAATGCGGCTGGCGGCGAAGTTCTCGGCGAGCGCGCCATTGCCATCGGTGACACGGATATCGACCATCTCATCCGGGAAATCGAAAGCAAGAAGCCAGACTTCATCCTCAACAATCTGATCGGTGAATCGTCTTATACGTTCCTGCGCGCCTATGCGGAACTGGGCCGCAGAAACAGCGATTTCCGCACCAATGTCAGGCCCGTTCTGAGCTGCAATCTCTATGAAAGCGAACTGGAGCATGTCGGCAATGCCGCCGAAGGCAATTACAGCGTAAGCTGCTATTTCCGTACGCTGCCGGGCGAAACCAATCGCGCCTTTCTGGAAGCCGTCAGAAATAATGGCTTCGGCGGCAGCCTTTCGGCCATATTCGCCCAAGCCTATTCCAGTGTTCTGATGATCGCCGCCGGTATCGAACGGGCAGGCACCGACGATGTCGAAAAAGTGCTTTCCGCAGTCCAGACGCAGGCCACAAGCACACCGCTCGGCGATGTGCTGGTCGAACCGCGGACAAACCATATCGCCCTCCCCGCCCATATCGGACGGGCCAGACAAGATTGCAGCTTTGAAATCGTGCATGAGGCCGAGGTCGCCATTGAGCCGGACCCGTTCATGGCGCGAACGCATCTTCAAACATCCGCCAATCCGGGCCAGCAGCCCGGCTTTCTGAGGCTCGTCAAATGACCATGACAGACCAGGCCTTCACCGTCGCCAGTTGGGGCGCATTCGAAAACTGGACCGCGCTGATCGTTCATCGCCGTCACACCAATGTCGATGCAATTGTGCAGCAGTTGCGCCGCATCGGCGTTGAAGCCGTGGAATGCTGGCCGGATCTGACTGAGCATGCCGACATCTCCCGGTTCAACGTCGTCTTCTTCGATGTCGATATGGGATATGACGAGCAGTTTCCGTGGCCGCCGCAACAGGCTCCCGTGCCCACAGTCGCCCTGATCGGCTCGGAAGCGCCGGGCCGGATCGGCTGGGCGCTCAATCAGGGTGCGGATGCACAGCTTCTGAAGCCAATCGGCAATGCGGGCGTTTATAGCGCTCTGGTCATCGCCATGCACAATTTCCAGCGTCGCCATGCGCTGGCAACCGAAATCGGCGAACTGCGCGAAAGCCTTGCCGGGCGCGAAGCCATTGCACAGGCAACCGCGATCCTGATGTTCGCAGACAATATTTCCGCCAGACAGGCCTATCAGAAACTGCGCCTTGCCGCGATGGCAGAGCGCATCAGTGTCGAGGCCTTTGCCCGGCGGTTTCTGAACGAAAAGCAGACAGGGAACGATCGTGAGCGCGCTTGACACTCTTCCGGTCGGCCAGAAAAAAGCCGAACGCGGCGTTCTTGGCCGCATCATCCGCCGACCGCTGGCCGCATTCGGCCTTGTGGTCATCGTCGCCACTGTCGCAGCCGCGCTCTTCGCGCCATGGATCGTTCCCTTCGATCCAAACGAACAGTTCTTCGACGGCCTGACGCTGGAAGGCGCGCCGCTCGCGCCCAACCTGAAATTCTGGTTCGGCACCGATCTCGTCGGGCGCGATCTGTTCTCCCGCCTGATCTACGGTGCGCAGACATCGCTGATCATCGGCGTGGTAGCCAACGGTATTGCGGTGCTCATCGGCTCGACTGTCGGCATTTGCGCCGGATATTTCCGTGGCTGGGTAGAAACCGTGCTGATGCGGCTCACCGATCTGATGATGGCCTTCCCCGCTTTGCTGCTGGCCATTGTGCTCGCCGCAATCTTCAAGCCGAGCCTCTGGATCGTCGCGATGGTGATCGCCATGGTCAACTGGGTTCAGATTGCGCGCGTGCTCTATACGGAAACCCGGTCTCTCTCGGAACGCGATTTCATCGAGGCCGAGCGCGCGATGGGTGCGGGTGCGCCCCGCATCATTTTGAAGCATATCCTGCCGCATCTCTTTTCCACGATGATCGTCTGGGCCACGCTCGGTATCGCCACCACCGTTCTTCTGGAGGCGACGCTGTCCTTCCTCGGCATCGGCGTGCAGCCGCCGACTGCCTCCTGGGGCAATATCATCTTCGAAAACCAGACCTATTTCACGAGCGCACCCTGGCTCGTCTTCATTCCGGGCGCGGCAATCCTGTTGCTGGCGCTCGCCTTCAACCTCGTCGGTGATGCCTTGCGCGATGTGCTCGACCCAACCCAGCAGGGACACCACTGATGCTCGCCTATATCGCCCGCCGCCTCATCCAGACTGTGATGATCCTGATCGGCATCAGCTTCGTGACCTTCATTCTGCTTTATCTGGTGCCAGCCGATCCGGCGCGCCAGATTGCCGGGCGCAGCGCGACAGCACAGACGGTCGAGAATATTCGCGAACAGCTTGGCCTCAACCTGCCCTTCTATGAGCAATATCTGCGCTATCTGAAGGGGCTTGTTCAGGGCGATCTCGGACGCTCCTATCTTCAGAAAACCGAAGTGGCGGCGCTGATCTGGTCGCGTCTGCCTGCCAGCCTGCTGCTGATGGCCGGAGCCATCTTCTCGGAACTCGCCATCGGTCTTACCATGGGCGTCATCGCGGCCACCCGGCGCGGCAGCCGCACCGACAATGCCTTGATGATCTTTTCATTCGTCGGCGTTTCGGCCCCGCAATTCGTCATCGGCATTCTGATGCTCTACGTGTTTGCGGTTAAGCTCGGCTGGTTCCCGATTGGCGGCTACGGAACGTTCATGCATCTGGTGCTGCCCTCCCTGACGCTCGGTCTTCTGGGCGCAGGCTGGTATTCGCGCATGATGCGCTCCTCGCTGCTCGATGTTCTCCGTCAGGATTATATCCGCACCGCCCGCGCCAAGGGGCTGGCACGCTGGAAAATCCTGCTGCGTCACGCCATGCCCAACGCCATCCTGCCGATCATCGCCATGATCGGCATCGACATCGGCCTGTTCATGTCGGGCATTGTCGTCGTTGAAAGCGTGTTTGGCTGGCCCGGCATCGGTCAGCTTGCCTGGCAGGCGATCCAGCGCGTCGACATACCCATCATCATGGGCGTCACGATTGTCTCCGCTTTCGCCATCGTTCTCGGCAATCTCATCGCCGACCTCATCACTCCACTGATCGATCCGCGCATCAAGCTGCGGTGAAACCAAAAGACTCCAGAGAAAGGGACACCAATGAAAAAGACTTTTCTATCCGGCATATCGGCGCTGGCGCTCGGGCTCGCCATCTCGTTCGGCGCGCAGGCCGCCGACATCAAGCAGGGTGGCTCGATGATCGTCACCTATAAGGACGACGTTTCGACGCTCGACCCTGCTATCGGTTATGACTGGCAGAACTGGTCGATGATCAAATCGCTGTTTGACGGCCTGATGGACTACGAGCCGGGCACCACCAATCTGCGCAAGGAAATTGCGGAAGATTACACGATCTCCGACGACGGCAAGACCTTCACCTTCAAGTTGCGCAAGGGCGTGAAGTTCCACAACGGTCGCGAACTGAACGCCGATGACGTCAAATATTCCATCGAACGCGTCGTCAATCCAAAGACCCAGAGCCCCGGCGCTGGCTTCTTCGGCTCCATCGTTGGCTTTGAAGATGCATCTACAGGCAAGGCCGAGGCGCTTTCCGGCATCACCGTGGTTGACCCCTACACCATCAAGTTCGAACTGAGCCGTCCGGACGCGACCTTCCTGCATGTGCTGGCGCTGAATTTCGCCCATATCGTGCCCAAGGAAGAAGTCGAGAAATACGGCGCAGATTTCGGCAAGCATCCGGTCGGTTCCGGCGCTTTCAAGATGACCGAATGGACGCTCGGCCAGCGCATCGTCTTCGAGCGTTTCAAGGACTACTACAATCCGTCGCTGCCGAAGCTTGACCAGATCACCTTCGAGGTCGGCCAGGAGCCGGTCGTTGCCCTTCTGCGTTTGCAGAACGGCGAAGTCGACATTCCGGGTGACGGCATTCCGCCTGCGAAATTCATCGAAGTCACCAAGGATCCGAAGTTCAAGGAACTGATCATTCAGGGTGGCCAGCTGCACACCGGCTATGTGACCATGAACGTCAAGATCAAGCCTTTCGACAATGTGAAGGTGCGTCAGGCCGTCAACATGGCCATCAACAAGGACCGTATCGTCCGCATCATCAACGGTCGCGCTGTTCCGGCCAATCAGCCGCTGCCGCCGTCGATGCCGGGCTATGCCAAGGACTATAAGGGCTATCCTTACGATCCTGAAAAGGCAAAGGCGCTGCTGGCCGAAGCCGGTGTGGCTGATGGTTTCGAAACCGAGCTGTTCGTCGCCAATACCGATCCGCAGCCGCGCATTGCACAGGCCATCCAGCAGGATCTGGCCGCTATCGGCATCAAGGCCTCGATCAAATCGCTGGCGCAGGCCAATGTTATCGCAGCAGGCGGCGAGCCTGACGGCGCGCCGATGGTCTGGTCCGGCGGCATGGGCTGGATTGCCGACTTCCCTGATCCGTCCAATTTCTACGGCCCGATCCTGGGTTGCAGCGGCGCGGTACAGGGCGGCTGGAACTGGTCGTGGTACTGCAATGCAGAGCTGGACAAGAAGGCGCAGGAAGCTGACGCCATCGTTGACCCGGCTCGCAGGCAAGAGCGCGAAGCCATGTGGCGCGATATCTATCTGAAGATCATGGACGATGCGCCATGGGCGCCGATCTTCAACGAGGAGCGCTTCTCGGTTCGCTCCGAACGTCTGGGCGGTCCCGACGCGATCTTCGTCGATCCTGTCCACATCCCGGTCAATTACGACGAGGTTTATGCAAAAGATGTGCAATAATTGCCATTACACCATTCACGGTCGGCATCATCATTTCGGCTGGGACAACTCGTTCCAGCCGGCTGAAACGGTCGCGCCCGGCTCGACCCTGAAATTCGAATGCCTGGATAGCGGTGCCGGGCATTATCATCGCGGCAGCACGGTCGCCGATGTGTCGACGATGGACTTTTCCAAGGTCAATCCGGTTACCGGCCCCATCTTCGTCGATGGAGCCAAACCGGGCGATGTCCTGAAAATCACCATCCACCAGTTCGAGCCATCAGGCTTCGGCTGGACGGCAAATATTCCAGGCTTCGGTCTTCTCGCCGACGACTTCAAGGAACCGGCGCTGGCATTGTGGAACTACAATCCCACAACGCTGGAGCCAGCACTTTTCGGAGAACATGCCCGTGTTCCGCTGAAGCCATTCGCCGGAACCATCGGCGTCGCACCGGCGGAAAAGGGCCTGCATTCGGTTGTGCCGCCGCGTCGTGTCGGCGGTAATCTCGACATTCGCGATCTTGCAGCCGGAACCACGCTTTATCTGCCGATCGAAGTCGAAGGCGCTCTGTTCTCCATTGGTGATACCCATGCGGCACAGGGCGACGGCGAAGTGTGCGGCACCGCCATCGAAAGCGCGATGAATGTCGCTCTGACGCTGGATCTCATCAAGGATACGCCACTGAAGATGCCCCGGTTCACCACGCCGGGGCCAGTGACGCGCCACCTCGATACAAAGGGTTACGAAGTCACCACCGGTATCGGGTCCGATCTGTGGGAGGGCGCGAAAGCCGCCCTCTCCAACATGATCGACCTTCTTTGCCAGACGCAGAACCTCAACCCGGTGGATGCCTATATGCTCTGCTCGGCTTGCGGTGATCTGCGCATCAGCGAAATCGTCGATCAGCCGAACTGGGTCGTATCGTTCTACTTCCCGCGTTCCGTTTTCGAATAAGGCATAAGAGGGCGGTCCCGGCCGCCCTCTTCCATCACTCAGCGAGCACAAATATGAACACGCCTTCTCCGCTTCTGCAGGTAAGAGATCTGGTGACGCAGGTTGCAACACCCGATGGTGCACGCACTGTCGTCGACCGACTTTCCTTCGATCTGCAATCCGGGGAAACCTTGTGTATTGCAGGCGAAAGCGGTTCAGGCAAATCCATGACCGTGCTCTCGCTGATGCAGCTTTTGCCCAAATCATTGGCACGCGTCACCGGCGGCACCGCCGTGATGAACGGGCGCGACATTCTCAAGCTCAACGAAAACCAGATGCGCAGTGTGCGCGGGCGTCATATCGGGATGATCTTTCAGGAACCCATGACCTCGCTGAATCCGGTTCTGACCGTTGGGCGACAACTGGCGGAAGCTGTCGCCAATGAAGCTGGCCCGAATGGCGGCCTGTCCGGCGCGGCGCTGAAGCAGCGCTGCAAAGACTTGCTCGATCAGGTTCAGATTTCCGATTCCAGCCGCCGCCTGTTGCAATATCCCTACGAACTCTCCGGCGGCATGCGCCAGCGCGTCATGATCGCCATGGCGCTTGCCCAAAAGCCCGAAATCCTCATCGCCGACGAGCCGACAACCGCGCTCGACGTGACGGTCCAGTCGCAGATACTTGCGCTCATTCGCAAGCTCCAGGCAGAGAACGGCATCTCGGTCATTCTCATCACCCATGATATGGGCGTCGTCGCCGAAATGGCAGACCATGTTCTCGTCATGAACAAGGGCAGGCAAGTCGAGCAAGGCCCACTGCGCGATGTCTTCCATCACCCTCGTGACGAATATACGCAGCGATTGCTTGCCGCCGTGCCGCGGCTCGGTGAAATGACTGGCACCGACAAGCCGAAGCGCGCGCCAGCGGAACCGAAGGCCGAGCCAGCGCCTGCACCATCCAGCCCCATTCTCGAAGTCGAGAATCTGGTTGTTCGCTTCGACATAAAGGGCGGCATATTGCAGCGCCCTGTTCGGCGCGTTCATGCTGTGGAGGGCGTATCCTTTACTGTCAATCGCGGTGAGACACTGTCACTGGTTGGCGAATCCGGCTGCGGCAAGTCCACCACCGGCAAAGCTCTGCTCAATCTGGTTCCATGGAGCGGCGATATCCGCATCGACGGCAAGAGCACGAACGGTCTGAGCCGCACAGCGATGCGACCGGTGTTGCGTGACATTCAGATGATCTTTCAGGACCCCTATGCTTCGCTCGATCCGCGCATGCGGGTTGGCGACCTTGTGGGCGAACCACTGACGATCCATGGTCTGGCATCAGGCAGTGAACTGAAAGACCGTGTCGAATATCTCTTCCGCCGGGTCGGTATGTCTGCGGATCAGATGAAGCGCTATCCGCACGAATTCTCCGGCGGCCAGCGGCAGCGCATCTGCATTGCGCGTGCTTTGTCATTGTCACCGAAGCTGATTGTAGCGGACGAAAGCGTTGCGGCTTTGGACGTGTCGATACAGGCGCAGGTTCTGGATCTTTTGCAGGACATCCAGAACGAGACCGGCGTGTCCTATCTGTTCATCAGCCATGACATGGCGGTTGTTGAGCAGATCAGCCACCGTGTTGCGGTTATGTATGCGGGCCGTTTTGTTGAGACTGGAACGCGTGCGCAGGTGTTTGAGAACCCGCAGCATGCCTACACGCGTCGTTTGATGTCGGCTGTACCTGTTGCCGATCCGGATCGCGAGCGTCGGTTGTTTGTGGCCAATGAGGGCGAGCTTCCAAGCCCGGTGAAGTCGCTTGACTATGTGGCACCGCATCTCGAACATGTGGCGCTGGGCGACGGACATTCTGTCTGGCATGAGGCTGGTGTCTAGGCTCAGGACTTAGCTAACAGGGCAGTTTCCCATGACGTATGCCAATTTTCCCAACGTCTGGTCCAATATGCGACGGTGACGAATAATCTGTCGCTCCCTGATCAAAAGTGGGCAGCAACGCCTCGCTGGAGGCCGGGGCGGTCAGATCTCTTATTGCGTTGTCGAGATCTATGATGAGGATTACTTGTTAGTCGACGCCAATCCCGGTATGCCGACCAATGAAATACGCCGCCATTTGCGAGATTGGCTGATCGCCTTATGGCATTATCGATTGATTCGTAGCAACTAAGGGCGAACCGGGATTTTCCAGGACATCATGCCCCAAAATTCGAGCACATATCCGATATCATTCCAAATTTAATTGAATGATGTCGCAGGAGCTTTAGAGAGTTTTGAGGAACAAAGCTCGCGCCGTCGCGCAAGGGGGTTGCCGTAGCTCCAGCAAACCAGTTGCTAGGCTGTTGCTAGGCTAAAAATGCAAACAACCGCGCATTCTATTCGGTCAAGATTTAAATGCAATTTCAAGGAGATAAGTGGTGGGCGATGAGAGAGCGTCCACCATTCGCCTAACACCTTGATACTCTTAGCGTCGGCCAGCGGTAAGGGAACATAATGTCTCCCTTTCGTGCATCCACATCGCATAAGACCAAAGGACATGCAATAGGCGCGAGTACTCCGTACGTAGACGGAAGATACTGTCGATCACAAATCGATAAGAATAGGAGCTACACGCGGTGGCGCGGAAGGAGCGCCCACCATCAACTGAAAGCCTTAGAAACTGGACTTCGTAGGACAGCTAGAAGCTCGCAATGCCCCCTTTGGTGCCTTCGGATTGGCATACGATGTAGAAGCTTGCAACATACAAAAGCCCGTCAGTACGATAAGAATACAGAAGGGTGAAAAACCCTACTTCGAATACGACATGCGAAGCCGAAAATTAAGTTCTTTCGTTCAGTCGTTTCTGATAGTGATTTCTAACTTCATTGAACATTTGTGTGGTGGGTATGAACTGGCTTTTTGACACGCGGACTGAATGTTACTCTGTACAGACTACTATGACAATTGGCGACTACCTAGCCTTGGTAGAGAATGCTTACGCTCAGAAAGGTGCATTGAGTGGTCAACGAGACGCGTTAAAGACTACGACAGCCAAACGAATACGCGACAGAATGGTGAACGACATCCGTAGTGGTGCCGTGCTTCCTCCGGTCGTGTTAGGTGCTGTAGTAAGTGAGGAAGTTTTCAAGACTTATCCCTTGGAAGACAAAGCCACCGTCGGCGATGCACTACCCAAAGAGATACTCTCCCAGCTTTCAATCATTGATGGCATGCAACGCACTACAGCCCTCATGGAAGCGGCAAAGATGGATAGTGCTGTGCTCCGAAAGGAAATGCGCGTCGAATTCTGGCTAACCAAAACTGTAAGTGCGATGGTGTATCGCATGCTTGTCCTTAATACAGGCCAAGTACCTTGGACACTATCAAGGCAATTGTCTGTCATGTATGCGCCTTTGCTTGCTGAGGTTCAATCACGTGTTCCAAACATTGGAAGAATTCATACGCCGGATAAACCCGGTAGGCGTGTTTCAGCCGGCGAGTACGCATCTGACGCACTGGTTGAGCTATATATTGCCTTCAACCTAAGAAAGACAACTATCGACACTAAGGAGGCTCTCTCAGACGAATTCTCGAGGCTTGACTTCGTTGAGAATGTGTCTGACGAGCGTTTCCAATCCCATTTCTACAGCGCATTGACGATGCTAGTAGAAATGGATCGTGTCTTTTCGTTGTACGATGGAGGCGTTGCTGGGAGGTTCTCGAAAGGTAGGAATATCTTTGATGGACAACCCTCCCGAATCGGATTTGTGGCAGCTATTGCCCAGTACGTTATCGGTCGCCCAGGCATGGATCGCCCGGTGAACGAACGGGACGTGCGCATGCAACAGCTAATTGCGCAATGCAACGGTTTTACAGACAAGCTTTCGAACATCGGTCACGATGATCTTGGAGATTTTCTGCGTCTTGATGTCCTGTCCGAGACGCTGGACAAACGCGTAGGTCAAGTCGGTAGGTACGAACGATCTCTGTTCTTTGAAGCATTCCAAGTGTTGATTGCGGAGAAATTCGAAGTAACATCCATGGAACCTTGCTGGCGAGCACTTTAAATGTCGCGATCAATGAAAGCGGCCAACGAAGCTGTCTTCAAATCCTTGGATGCGCATTGCCAGATAAGGAATGTCGTTCTTGCGAACGCTGGCACTGCGCGTTGGATAACAAGCAACAATGATGACAGAGAATTCCTGCGTAAGGGGAAGATTAGTCAAATCGTCAACTTTTCTCCTCGTCGGAAGCTTGCTGCAGTTTCCCTTCACTCAAAGGAGTTTATCGTTGCCGTCGGCTTCGATCTTAATGACGATTATGCTGGTCTTCGGGAAATACCCTTAGCGGGGGGCCACCTGACTTTGGTTTTATCTGAACTCGAAGTCATCCCCACCGGGAGCGTAAGTGAAATCCGGCAAGTGGTGGAGTACTCTGATCGCCATGCAGATCCTGAATATGCTGGCCATGAAGCGGATCGTGTGGCGTCACTCTATCCCCGTATACTACTGTTGGAAAATACAGAGAAGTTACTATCTTGGAATATATTCTTTCGTTTGGCTTTGAATGAAAATCAGTACATAGGCTCGTGGGTCGACGAGAAGCTTGTTAACATTCTTCGAATGGTGGCTGAGCTAGACGGCACCAAAATACCCTACAAGGTTTTATGTCGATCCATTTTCGATATTGATCCGACTAGCTTCTTTCTCGCCGAGTACCGTTGTTTAGAAGCTATATTCGCGTATTCGAGCGCAAAAGAACTAAACGGCGCCTTGGCGCTTAATCTGCGTTGGGATGTGGTTGCGAACGCTCTGGAAGAAACCCTTGGCTGGTATCCCCACGAGGACGGAAGCCTTACGAAACTATTAGCGCTTGCATCAGAAGCTGATCTTAAAGAGATATCTCGGATGATCGGTAAATACACAAGTAATGTAGAAAGCCCAGCGCGACTAGCAGCACGAAATATATACTGGCTTAGAAATAGCATTGTACACTACAGGCCATCCCAGCACGAGCTCTCATTCGATACCTATGACTGGAACGCAATCTGCGCAACCATGGCAGCTATAGTGCTCCATGTTTATGGCGGAGTAGATTAGTCGGCGGCCCACGGCAGTGCGGATTTGAAATAGTACATACCATTACAAGGGGGTATTTAAGTTATCTTGTACGGTCGATTCCCCCATGGGTAGCTGCTTCGCAGCGTACTAAGCCTCGCACCTTCTAACACCAAAATCTCTGGGCATGAACTTCGCGATAAGAGTACATAAGACAACGACAGCTGTTCGTCCGTATCGGTATACCTCTACGTACACCCTGAGCCATGTACGAATGAGTGTACGTTAGGGTTGACTTCATTCATCGTACATGTATTTTAATGGACATGACCCTAACGGATAGGAATAAGTTATGTCCAAGACGGTACTCTATGCTCGCGTATCAACCATCGACCAAACGCTTGATCATCAAAGGACGCAAGCTGAAGCCGCCGGATTTGTCATTGATGAAGTGATTGCCGATCACGGAGTATCAGGCGTCAGTACGAAGCTGATTGACAGACCAGAGGGCAAGAGGCTGTACGACAAACTGCGTCACGGTGATACGCTAGTCGTACGATGGGTGGACCGCCTCGGACGTAACTATCAGGACGTAACCGATACCGTCAGGCACTTCATGAGGCAGGGCGTGATCGTCAAGACTGTCATCAACAACATGACTTTCGATGGAGCGGCAACCGACCCCATGCAGCAAGCCGTCAGAGACGCGCTGATCGCCTTCATGGCCGCATCGGCACAAGCTCAGGCGGAAGTCACGAAAGCCGCTCAGCGGGCCGGAATAGAGGCAAAGAAAGGCGATCCCAAACTCTACCCCGGAAAGAAGCCTAGTTATGACCGGAAAACATTCCAACAGGTCGTGGATATGCTCTCAGTTGGCGATGGCGCTTCGCAGATTGCAAAGGCTACCGGATTAACCCGACAGACCGTTCTTAGGATCAGAGCCGATCAGGCAGGAGCCGAAGCCGCTTTATCCAAGTGGAATATGTGACGCCTCCGGATTGCCCACCGGCAAAGAGACAATTCCGGACGCCAATAGACTATAAACGGCTGGTACACTGATCGTCACTTTATGACTGGTGTATCAGTCTAACCGGAACCTGCCCCAGCCTACCCTACCCATACCCCACCGATGGTCATATAAATAAGATAAGATAGGGAATACATACCTAGATACCTAATACAGTAGCGGAACCAGTACCGAACTAAGATAGATACATATAGTAGACGATCTCGTACAGAATAAGAAATCATGAGATAGAATTAGAAAGAGCTAGTACCGTATATATAATAGAAGCTAGTACCGTATATATACCATATTTATGCAAAACAATCAATTACTACTTCTCGTACTAGCGTCATATTTACGATTCTATAAATTGATAAATCAACAATCCGGAAAGAATGGACCTGCATATTCTTCAGACTTCCAGAGCACGCTAGATAAAAACCTATCAAGAGGCCCGCCAGCACGCAATTCGAAGAAGGGCCCGGCATTTGGGCAACTTGCTTGCCAATCGCTTCCTGTGGTCATTTATGGCGATTTGAACAGCATACTGGAATCTTTAGGCCAGCCCAATTCGACAGGTAGACCCTTATCTCCGCATTACGCCGCCGACACTGATCGACATAACAGCATCAGGCATTACTCAGACTTCGCACGAAGCCATCAGCCGCCAATCGCGGATGTGCACCATCTAGAAAACTCTGTCGTACACGTATTGGATCAATACGCCCCGTATCCAGACCAGCTCGTCCCTGCCGTTCAAAAAGACGTTTTGCTTCTCGTACAAACACCTCATGATAATCGCCGTATTCGGTGTATGTCTCGGCATTGATCGAATGCATCTCGCAAAAGACCGTAGCGAGTACTAAGGGATCAACGCCGTCACCGTACGCACGGCGTAGCGGCTCGTCATCAAGAAAATGCGCTATGGTAATTTCATCAGGTGCTTTACCGGAAAGGCGGGCAACCTCATTAAGATAGACTTGGTAGAATAGCTCGTATCCCGCACCATTCGCCGTACGGTTCGCATCGTAGCGCAATGCCCCGTACGCCACATCGACCGATAGTGTACGCGGCACTGCCAGTGCACCAGCGCGATACCAAAAAGGCATCGTGCTTCGTAGTCCGCTACGGTACGCATAACCTATAACAGGGAGTTGCTTCCCTCCGTGCACTTCACGATATTCAATAGCCGCCATGCTTATTGCGTTCTGCATCAGTACTGAGTTCGGTTCGAGAGTAGCCCGCATTACCGCCAAGTTCGCATCCTCGGGCGTCGCACCTTTGTTCAGTACTTCCAGATAGATGTATGCTCGTACTGCTTCCAAGCCCATTCGAACAGTCACGAAACGGTACAGCTTGTACGCGCCAAAACCCAGTAATGCTAAAATGATGATTTCCACGACACATCCCCGCCGTACAGGAAGGGCGATAGGCGCGGTACGTCCCCGCGAATAGCCCTTCGATCCTTGGTGATCGGGGAGTTAGTAACCGCAAGACACGGCCCTACGGCCTTTAGTTCAGAGAACCTGTTGCATACGCCGCAGGCTCCCCGACCATAGGTCGAAGAGTGGTACCAGTTCAGTGGTACAGTCCTAGTCTTGAGGGGTTACTACGCCCCGAAGCCGCACGTACGGCTCCAAGGCTTGTTTGTCGTATTCAGGAATCCGTGTCAATCCCGAACGGAACTTGCGGTTCTCGTAGCGGCAAACAGTAGTCAAGCTTCTGTATCGCCCCATACAGCTGCTGAATCGTGTATCCGCGCTTAAAGTAGTTCTGTTGCGTAACGCCTCGTCGCGTATGCCCTACGAGCGCTTGTACGATTGGCTCATCAATTCCAGCCTGCATTAACATGGTTACGACTGTATGACGAAGACTATGGAAAACAAGCTGGGGGTTTTTGATCCCTAACTTCGGTAACAACGTGTTATTGAAATGCCTACTCAGATGCCGTCCCCAGCCATTTTTCGGATCGAAGGTGAAGCTCGGAAATAGCTTCACTTCCCCACGCCCCTTCATGCCTTCCAGATGCTTTATCAATCCCAATTCTATCAGTCGCGGATGAACAGGAATAATCCGGCGCGAAGCCTCAGTCTTGAGGCTCTTTCGATCACCTTCGTCATTGAAATCAAAGCACCATATTCCTTCTTCTTCCCGTACGTCCTTGAGATGAAGCTGCGCTATTTCGTTGAGCCTAGCGCCTGTATAGATACCGATGAGTGGTCCCCATTTCTGGTAATCCTTCTTTGCTAGACCATCCTTGTTTGAAAGAATGGCATCCAGAATGGTTTGTATTTGCTCGGACGTGAAAGACATTCGGCTATCCTGATTGCGAGCCTTGTTCTGGCGTATAGAGAGACCCGCGAATAGGTTCTGATCCACATGACCATTCTGCCTCGCCCAATTAAACAGATCACCGTAGCTCTGAAGATACTTGTTCACCGAGGTCGTATGCAGCTTCGGCACCCCCGGCAAATCGAGAATTTCAGACAAGGGCCTACTACCGCGTGTGGCTTCATTCTTTTCGCGATTAACTGGATACACCCTCAAAGTGTCTTTCACCTTCTTGGCATCCATCGGACCTAGGCTCCGAACATCCCTTTCGGCTCCTAGTATCTCTTTCAACAGTTCGAAATGCCCCAGCTTTTCGCTCTCGGTCTTATTGGCCCAGTTTTTCCCGTCGCGCTTTTCATCGATGTAACCCTTGATTACTTCAACGAGAGGCATACCAGCTCGTACTGAAACAGCCTGTGAATGTAGGAGAGCATTCGGAATTGGATCAAGATCGTACTCTGTCACAGACGCTTCGTATGCGAGAACGTCTTTTACGTAACGACGATAACCGCGCTTGATATCGCGTTCCAATTGTTCGTACAGGTCCGTTTCCTTGGCGATATCCAAACTGTAGTGATCAATGAAACGTGCAACCAAATCATCGTCAGAATGCGTAAAGGAAAGCGACGTATCTGTTTCATTCGCGTGTTCCACAATCGCAAGACTGGAAAGATAGACGTTCTTGTCCAGCGCACTTAACCCGCCCGTCGCATCAATCTTGGCTTTCGCTTGCTCCCGCAGTTTGCGGAAATGATCCTGAAGGGTTGTACGTAGAGCTTGGTAATCCATACGGCATGCAATTCCGAGATTGTTGTACAGCTCCCCTATGTGGATCATCAGGCGAGACAAACGCAATGCTTTTCGCGGATCACGGGTCTGTAACGAAACCTTGATTTCTGAAGCGCGTTTCTGTGGATGCAGCTGACGCGGCAAAGGCCAACGAAGATAAAGAATGCCCGCTCGCGATCTGAGCAAATAGGTTGGATTAAGCAAGCCAATGTTCCCCTTGAATGGCTCACTGACCGCATCCAAGATATAAGGCTTTGATTTCAAAGGGAATGGTGGGCGATGAGAGACTCGAACTCCCGACATCTTCGGTGTAAACGAAGCGCTCTACCAACTGAGCTAATCGCCCGACTGTTACGCCAAATGTCTGGCCAGCCGCTGTGAGAGCCGTTTAGGCAATTCGCGCGACAAGCGCAAGTGCAAAAATCAGCATTCAGCTTCTTTCTTGTATTTTTCTACAGTCTCCATCATTGCTTCTGCCGATAGAGCAGCCACAGGAAGCAAGGTCCCCCAAAAAGCGCTGCCAGAAGGCCTGGCGACATCGGCCACGGATAAGCCAGATTGCGCCCCGCCCAGTCGGCGAAGACCAGTAGCGAAGCGCCGACAATCGCCGAAGAAGCTATACGCATCAATGCGTTACGAAACCCTAGCATTGTCACAAGATGCGGCACCATGAGCCCTATGAAGCTGATCGGGCCAATGGTCAGGGTCGCTGCTGTGGTGGCCACACCGGCAACGGCAAGAAGCACCGCGCGGCTGCCCGAAACCTTGATGCCGATGGAACGCGCCGTCGTATCGCCCAGCGGAAAGATATCGAGCGGACGCTTGAGAAATATAGCCGCGACAAGAACAGCCAAGGCGCAGGAACAGACAAGCGCCGCATCATTCCAGCCGATATTGCCCATTGACCCTGAGAACCAGTTCAAAAGCCCAGCGATGCGGGGATTTCCGCTGGCGAGCAACAGGATCATCAAAGCGTGAAACATACTTCCAAGCCCAATCCCGACCAGCAGAACGCGCTCCGGCTGGAAGGCCATGCGCCAGCCGATCAGGGAGATTGCGGTCAGGACGACGAACGCACCGATGGAAGCGACGACGAGTTTCGACATGCCGCCGGCATCGGGCAAAAACAGCACCGCAATGGCGAGGCCGAAGCCCGCGCCATAGCCGATTCCGAGCAGATCGGGGCTTGCCATCGGGTTGCGGAGCGTGCCCTGGAGGATCAATCCGGCAACCGCCAGGCATATGCCAGCGCCCGCTGCCGCAAAAATACGCGGAAATCGCCATGTCGTCGCCACAAAGTCCGGGGCGTTTAACGACATGAAAGGGGTGTTTTTTGCCACTAAAACCGACAACACCACGCAAATCACGAAAATGCCTAAAAGTTTGCAGAGCGCCAGACCGGGTTTTTTGATGCTTCTCGTTTCAGGCGTCGGTTCGTGAGCCGAAGGGGTACTCGGCAGCCGTACACGGCTCGCCAGAATGACGAGAATCGGACCGGTGAAAAGTCCAGCGGCGGCACCGGATGGAATATTGCCGATGAATGGGGTAACGGCCCGCAGGATCTGATCGATGCCGACAAGAAGCAACGCCCCGAGGACAGTTGACCAGACGAGACGGCGCCCATCCTGTCCCCGTGCAAACGCGCGGGCGAGATTTGGTGCGGCCAATCCGATCATGCCGATCAGCCCGAGACTGCTGGTGATGACTGCGGCCATGGCGGCGCTGGCGGCAAGAAGCACCAGCCGCATGAAGGCGGGAGAAACACCGAGCCCCCTCGCCTGATTGTCGCCCAGCGACAGGAGATTGAGCGGCCGTTGCAGAAGGAAGATGAGGAGCGCCAGCGGCAACAGGCGCGGCAGGAGATAGAGAAAAACCTCCCACCCGCCCTGCTGAAGCGAACCGGCCTGCCAGGTCAGAAGATTGATGAGATAGTCATGGTTGAAAAGAACCAGCAGGCTGAAGATCGCATTGCAGTATAGGCCGACCATCAGACCGGCCAGCACAACCGTCGTCGATGAGAACCGCCCGGCGGAAGCAATCAGCAGCGAAAGCCCGAGCGCAACGGCAGCGCCGGCAAGCGCGATGGCCTCACTGCCGCCAGTCCACAGGCCCGGCGCGAGGATCAAAGCCAGAGCCAGCGCAATCTGCGCGCCGGAGGCGACGCCGAGCAGGCCGGGTTCTGCCAGCGGATTGCGCAGGACGGTCTGGAACACCGCGCCGCCCAGACCGAGCGCAGCGCCGACCAGCATGGCAACGGCGAGACGCGGCAGAAAACTGTAATAGCCGATGACATGCCGCGGATCGGCCAGTTCGGGCGCCGTAACAATCCGGAGCCATTCGCCCGGAGCGGCAATGGTCAGGAAGCCCTGAACCACCAGCAACAGGACCAGCGCGACCGAGACGCCAAGCACAAGCCAGCGCAGTGAGAAGCGGCGATCCCCACGCTCTTTTCCAGATGAAACCGAACCGATGCTCATCGGGCCTCCCTCACGCCATGGTTTTCAGCGCCGACGCAACCAGATCAGCCAGATGTGCTGCAGAAGGCACGCCCCCGAAAGGATGGAACTGGTTCAGCCAGGCGACCCGCCCGTTGCGGACAGGACCGAGAAGTTTCCACATGGTGTTCTGTTGTAGCGAACGCTCCGTCTGGAGTTTTTGAGACGGGATTTCCACCACCAGAAAAGCAGCATCGTGGTTGGCCATCAACTGGTCGAGCCCGGCACGTGCCATGCCGGTTCCGTTCACCGGCCCGGTCCACACATTGTCGAGACCGAGCTTGCGCAGGACTGCATCGGGAAGTGTACCCTTCCCGTACATGGTCATTTCCCGCCCGCCAATATCGGGCAGCATGATGCCGACGGGATATCGATGCCCTTTTATAGCTGACCTTGCCGCAGCAAACCGCTGTTCAGCCGCTTCGGCAACCGATGCCGCCAACGCGCGCGGCTGGCCGCACAGATCCGCCACCCGGTTCAGGATATCGACCGCCAGTTGATAGCGCTCGACATTGGGCGTCGTGATGCTGGGAACAAGTTCTATACGCGCCACATCCGCTATGCGCGGTGTCATCACCAGATTGTAATCGGTTGCGATGACGAAGTCGGGCTTCAGCGCCGCAAGCGCCTCCAGATTGATTTCCCAGAACGGCCCGACATCGGCAACGCCGTCCGGCAGAACGGGTGAAGCCATGCGCTGGCGGTAGAAGCCGGTATCTGAAAGACCGACCGGAACGATGCCGAAGGAAAGCATGGCCTCTGCAGCCGCCCAATCGATGGCGACGACACGCGGCATGGATGCGGCGCGCACCGGAAAACCGGAAAGCCCCGCGCAAAGCGCGAGGCCCGGACCGGCTGACAAGCCAAACAATATCTGGCGACGCGTCAGCAAACCTGTTCGCCCATCAGAAACTGACCTTTACACGGCCAATGACCGACCGGCGGTCGCCCTCATAGCAGCTGAAAGTGTCTTCGCAGGTCGTGAAATACTTCTTGTCGAAGAGATTGGTCGCGTTGAGCTGGAAGGTCATGTCCTTGTATTTGTAGCTCATGCCCGCATCGACCAGCGTGCGGCCATCGACCTTGACCGTATTGGCCTTGTCGCCATAGCTGGAACCGACATAACGCACGCCGCTACCAAGGCTGAACCCTTCTAGAACGCCGCTGCCGACGGTGTAGTTGAGCCATGCCGAAGCCTGATGTTCCGGCACCATGGTCGACTGGTTGCCGATGAATTGCGGCGCGTCCTCGGTCACTTCCGTCTTGGTATAGGTGTATGAACCGATGAAGTCCCAGCCATAGGTGAGATTGACCTTGCCTTCGAGTTCCAGACCGCGCGAGCGCACCTCGCCTGTCGCCTGTGGCCCATCGACATAGCTGTAGGAAACCACATTCGATTTCACGATGTCGAACCAGGCGAGCGTGAACAGGCCGTCGAAATCCTTCGGCTGATACTTTACGCCAACTTCCCACTGGCGTCCTTCGGACGGATCGAAAGTGTTGCCGCTGTTATCCGTGCCCAGATTGGGAACGAAGGATTCCGAATAGCTGACATAGGGCGCAATGCCCCATGGTGTGACATAGGTAAGACCGGCGCGGCCGCTGAACTTGCCGATATCCTGATCCGTGTCGCTATTATCCAGCCGATTGCGATTATCGAGACTCAGCCAGTCATAACGACCGCCGAGCGTCACGATCCAGCTCTCATTCAGCTTGATCTGGTCCTGCGCGTAAACACCCGTCTGATTGTATTTCTGACGATAGCTCTGCGTCATCGTGGTCGGCACCGCGATCGGAATGCCATAGGACGGATTGAAAGGATTGAGGCTTGGAGCCGGATCACGATACTGCGTCACGTCGGAATCCGAATAGGAATAATCGAGGCCGAACAACGCCTGATGCGCAATGTTTCCGGTTTCAAATTCTGCAATCGCCTGATTGTCGACGACGAAACCGCTCATGTTTTCATCGAAACGGCGCGCCTGACGGGTGATGCCCGTCGGCCCAAGGCCAAGCGCAAGCACATTATCCAGCAGGAAACTGACCTGACCGTAACGCAGGTTCTGCTTCAACGTCCATGTGTCGTTGACGTGATGCTCGAACTCATAGCCGATGCTGCCCTGCTTCTGGACGCTGCGGTTGAAATCCGGGTCGCCCACCAGAATATCCGGCAGTCCCGGATAGAGATTGCTGATGGTGGCGGGCAGCACGCTGCCGCCGCTGTCGTCACGCAGAAGCTGGCCGGAAACCGTCAGTGTCGTGTCGGCATCGGGCGCCCAGGTCAACGACGGGGCGATCATGTAGCGATCGTCCTTCACCTTGTCGCCATTGGAATATTCGAACTGCGTATCGCTCTTCCGCACCACACCGATCAGGCGATAAAGCAGGGTCTTGTCTTCATTGACGGGACCGGTCAGATCGACGCCGAACTGCTTGCGGTTGAAGCTGCCATATTCAACGGAGGCTTCGTGGAATGCCTCAGCCTGCGGTTTCTTGGTGATGCGATTGACGAGGCCACCAGCATCGCTCTGGCCATAAAGCGACGATACGGGACCGCGCAGGACCTCGACGGAATCCAGTTCATAGGGATCGTTGCGGAAGAAGGTGTAGCTGTTGGAGAGCTGGCGCAACCCGTCCTGATAGGAACTGGTAGACTGCGCGTTGAAGCCGCGCATGAGAATCCAGTCATAGCCCTTCGGATCGGGGCCATAGGTTTCGATGGTGACCCCCGGCACATAGCGCAGCATTTCCGTCACGCTCTGGGCATTCTGGGTTTCAATCTGCTTGCGGCTGACCACCGATACCGACTGCGGCACCTCGATCAGGGGTGTGTCGGTCTTGGTGCCACCGCTGGACCTGTCGACCACGACGCTCGCCGACGTATCCCCGCTATTGTTGCCCTGAAAGGTGATCGTATCCAGCAGCAGCGAACCGTCGGCGGCGACCGTGCCGCCCTCACCCGCCTGCTGCGCCGCGATGGTGACGGTGTTGCCGCGAATGCGATAGGACAGGCCCGAGCCTGACAGGATGCGGCTCAGCGCTTCCGACCGCGTCAGGCTGCCCTGCGCACCGCCCGAATTCTTGCCGCGTACAATGTTCGCGTCGTAGAAAAGCTGAACGCCGGTCTTGCTGGAATATTGCACCAGAGCTTTTGAAAGCGGCTGTGCCGCAATATCGAATGAAACGCGCTGGACCTGCGCAGCCCCTGCCGTCTGGGCCAGAACCGGGTTTGGCGCAAGTGCTGCCACGGCAATGAGCGCACTGGCAGCGAGCAATTTTACGGGCAATCCGGATTTGAGAAGAGCTACGCGTTTCTGATTGTTTCCGGTCTGAATTTCGCTCTTCCTATCGACGCGCATGCTCTAATCCCCGATATCTGACGCCCCTGCCATAAGCAGGATTTTCCCGTTCTATGCTGGCTGCAAAACAGCCCTTCAGAGAGTCAGACACCTCGGAAACGCAAACTAATGATCGGTCAGGAAATTTTTTTGACTTTTTTTATCCACTTATGGTCTGCACATGAAAAGATCCAACTATTGGATGCTTATCTGCGCGTCACGACAGTCATCCATCCGGAAGCATTCAGAACTTTGACTGGAAGGGTTTCGGCAATGGTGGTGAGTGCGGCTTCCGCATCGCGCGTGTCGAAAATTGCCGTCACCGGCATGTTGCCGATTTCGGCATCGGTCAGGAAAATACGGCCACGCCGGTAGCGCTCCAGCTCGCTCAGGACACGGCGCAGCGGAACATCCTCAAAGATGACGCGGTCATTGCGCCAGGCTTCCACGATCTGCGTATCGGCACGATGCGGCATGGCGATCTCGTCCCCGCCATAGGTAACCTGCCATCCTTCATCGAGACGGATTGGATCGGCAACACCGAAAGCCACAGAGACGGCATGCTCGACCACCGAGACCGTCACGGCATCGTCCACCAGCTTGATGTCAAACGCCGTTCCAAGTGCGGTAATCGTGCCGCCGCCGGCATTGACGACAAAGGGGCGCGCCGGATCGGCTGCGACCTGAAAGAACCCCTGCCCTTGATGAAGCACGAGTTTGCGCCGACTGTCCGAAAAATCGACCGAAAGCGCTGAGTAGCTGCCAAGTTCCACCGTGCTGCCGTCGGCAAGGGTGAAACTGCGACGCTCGCCGACATCAGTTCGGTATGTGGCGAACAATCCCGGACGCGACAGCATGTAAGCGCTGGGCGCAAGGATCGCAGCGGCAAGCGCTCCCAGTACAACGCCCCGACGATTGACGCGGCTGGACCGGCGGTAACGATCATATTCCGGCTTCACCGCATCAAAACGCTGCCAGAGCGTCTGCGCGCGTTCATAAGCCACACGATGCGCCGGATCGGAGGCCATCCAGACCGAAAAGGCGCGCCGGTCCTCGGCGCTGGCGGTTTTGTCCTGCAAGAGAACAAACCATTCCAGCGCTTTCATGAAAACCGGATCGGTCTCGAAATCCTTCATGCGTGTTCGAACGTTCCCATTATCGGCTTTGGTTAGAGTGCGTTTCGATCCGGCTAAATCAAATCGGCGCGCCAGGTAATTGTTTCTTCTGCATTATCCTACACAAAACCGCTTCGCACTTTTCGGGATGCGCTCTATTCCGCAAGCCGCCTGTCTAGTTCGGCAAGTGCAGCCACGATCTGCGTTATAACCGTATTGCGGGAAATTCCCATACGCTCCGCGACCTCGTCATAGGTCAGCCCCTCGATCCTGTTGAGAACGAAGGCCTCACGGCGGCGCGGTGGCAGAAGCGCAATGGCCTGCAGAAGCTGGCGCAGTTCGCTACGATAAAGCGCCGTCATTTCCGGCGACGGACGGCTATCGGCAAAACGCTCCGGTGCATCGTCCTGAACTTCGACGTCGCTGCGGCGGCGCGTATCGCGCAAATGATTGAGCGCGAGGTTGCGCGCGGCGCGTTTCACATAAGCAGGCCCCGGCGCTTGCATCCCATCGTCGGGTCTGGCCAGCAGGTTGAGAAAGGCCTGTTGCACGACATCTTCCGCCGTGGTCGAGTTTCCGACGATACGCCGCACGAAAGCGCGCAGGCTCGAGCGCTCGCTTTCATAGAGTTCTGTCAGATCCCACAACCGGGAAGTCATTCGCGCCCGCTCTCCAGACTTGCATATGTACAGGCCTGCGCAAACCGTGCGAGCCCTGCATCATGCCATAACCGCCTGAAAAATATCGCGCAATCACAGTGATTTAGAAGGATTCCAAGTGCTGCATATAAACATGCGTATTACACTCATGTTTTATCCAGTCAAAACATGAGCTTCGGTGTATTCTTATCGGAAAACCCAGTGAAACCGTGCGGGCAATTTCTGCACAACATATTGCAAAAATACAACAAGCTTGTGGAGGGGCGACCAATGCCGCCCCTCGTCTTCATCCAGCCAGTCGTTCGGGCGAACGCAGGATGGAGGCGCCGCCTGCCGCCTGCACGGCGAGGCTTCCATATTCGATACCGGCTGCAAGTGCCCGGTGCGCGTCGTGACCTTCGAGCCATGCATCGATAAAGCCGGCATTGAAAGCATCACCCGCTCCGGTCGTATCGATGACCGGTACGTCCTTTGCCGCCATGTGAAGGTCCGCTTCGGCTGTACGCAGCCAGGCCCCTTCGCCGCCGCCCTTGAGAGCCACAACCGGGAAATGTCCGGCAAGTGCGTCGAGCGCCTTGGCCGGATCATCATGGCCGGTTATGGCCTGCGCTTCCTCGCGATTGGGAAGGAAGATGTCGACGCCTTCGCAGGCAGCCAGCAGGCCGGGGTCGTAGATCAGGGTTTCATCCCAGCTCGGATCGAGCGAGACGGAAAGACCTGCCGCCTTTGCCTGCTGCACGAGATCAGGGATTTCGTGCAGCGTGGCGAACTCGGCAATATGCAGATGTCCCGCATCCTTCCATTGTAGCGCGGTTTCGAGCGTCGAGGGAAGTGCCGAACCGGCGCGACGCGACAGGAATGCGCGGTCATTGCCGATCACGCTTGCCACCGTCACCTGCGGCCCGGCATCGTCGGCCCGCTCCAGAAAGCGCAGATCGACACCATCGATCTTCAGGTCCGGCTCCAGCCCGCGCGACAGGCCGTCGAAGCCGAGCCGTGCGACCAGCGCCACCGCCCTGCCCGCATGGGCAAGATGTGCTGCGGAAATGAAGGCGCCGCCACCTGCCGCCATCTTCATGTTCTCGGCAAAGACCTCGCGTCCGGGCTGCGGCAGCGATTGCAGCCCGGTGAAGATGAGGTCGCAGTAAATCCGCCCGATACTGAGAACTGCCGGACGCCTGAATTGTTGCGGCATCATAGGCGGCCCAGACTTTTCTCGGTCTTGGCGTCGAAGAGATAGAGGCTTCCGGCAGGTGCGGACACGGAAAGCGTGCCGCCCGTTGCGGGAATGACCTTGCCCGGAGCCGTTGCAATCACCGAAACGCCGTTGACGTCGAGATGCACCAGCGTCTCCGCGCCAAGCGGCTCCACCGCCGTCACTGTACCGGTGAGCGATAAGCCGCTGGCTGTCCCGCCCTCGACTTTCAGATCGTGCGGGCGAACGCCGACCAGAATGTCGCCATCCGGCGCAAGTTCCACGCCCGATCCGTTGCGGCGCCCCGCAATCAGATTCATCGACGGACTGCCGATGAAGCGCGCCGTGAACACGTCAGTCGGATTTTCATAAAGCTCGGTCGGCGTACCGGTCTGGAGAATGCGACCGTCTCGCATGACAACGATGCGGTCGGCCATGGTCATGGCTTCGATCTGGTCATGCGTCACATAGATTGACGTCGCACCAAGCGACTTGTGCAACTGGCGCAGCTCAATGCGCATGTGATGGCGCAGCTTGGCGTCAAGATTGCTCAGCGGCTCGTCGAACAGGAACGCGCGTGGTTCGCGCACCATGGCACGGCCCATCGCTACACGCTGGCGCTGGCCACCCGATAGCGCGCGTGGCTGACGATCGAGCAATGTTTCCAGATGCAGGGTGGACGCGACACGCGCGACCGATCGTTCGATCTGCTCGGGCGACGAACCGCGTAGCTTGAGCGGGAAACCGATATTTTGCGCGGTCGTCATGTGCGGATAAAGCGCATAGGTCTGGAAGACCATGGCAAGATCCCGCTTCTGTGGTCCAAGATGGTTCACCACCTCGCCATCGATGCGGATCATGCCGTCGGAAATCGGTTCCAGTCCGGCAATCATCCTGAGAAGGGTCGACTTTCCGCATCCGGAAGGCCCGACCAGAACGACGAACTCACGGTCGCCGATCGATATGTTGACATCGTCCAGGATATTTAGCGCGCCAAACTGCTTGCTGACGCCGACAAGATCTATCGAAGCCATAGGGTCCTCCTACTTCACGCCGCCCAGCGACATTCCGCCGATGAGGTATCGCTGGATGCTGGCAAAGACGACAGCCACAGGCACGGACGCGATCAGCGTCGCTGCCATGATCAGATGCCATTCAATCTGGTAGAGCGTGCCCGTCAGGAACGCGATCTGAACCGGTGCGGTCTGCTGATTGACGTCACGCAACAGCGTCAAAGACATGGCGTACTCGTTCCATGAATTGACGAAGGTGAAGATCGCCGTCACGACAACACCGGGCAGGCACAGCGGCAGGAATATGCGGACAAACGCGCTGAAACGGCTGGCTCCGTCGATCCATGCGGCTTCTTCAAGATCCTTTGGGATCGTCGCAAAATAGCTTTTCAGCATCCACACGGCAAAGGCCATGAAGAAGGCGCTGTGCGCTATGATCACCGACATCAGACTGTTTATCAGGCCGAAATAGGCGAACATGCGGAACAGGCCGATGATGAGCACGATCGGTGAGATCATCTGAGTGACAAGCAGGTAGTTGGTCAGGGCGCTGTTTCCCGGAACACGCATGCGCGTCAGCGCATAGGCGGCGGGGATAGCGACCGCGAGCGACAGCAGCGTCGCGCCGACGCTGATCGTGAGCGAATTCACCAGTGCCCGGCCAAAGTTGCGATCGACGAACAGTTCGACAAAATTGCCGAGATAGAACTCTCGCGGCAGCCAGCTGCGGTGGAACGTGAAGATCTCGTCCTTCTGTTTCAGCGCCGTCGACAGCATCGTCAGATAAGGGAACAGCACGACAATCAGAAAGGGCGACAGCGCCGCCCAGCAGAGCACGCTTTTCCTGGCCTTAGACATCGTCTCGCGCCCCCCGCGCCTTGGTCAGGTAGAGATAGATGACCGTGAAGACCAACAGCATCGCGAACATGATCACCGAGCCTGCCGCCGCATTGCCCAATTTGCCGAAAGCGAAGGCCTGCTTGTAGATGTAGGTGATCAGGATATCCGTGCGGTTCGAAGGGCCGCCATTGGTCATGATCCATATGATCGGGAATGAATTGAAGACATAGATCACGTTGAGGACGATCGCGATCTGCATGAATGGCCAAAGCAGGGGCATGGTGATGTAGCGGAGGCTGTGGAGGGCGCGCGCGCCGTCCATCGCCGAAGCCTCGTAGAGAGTGTCCGGAATGGAGGTCAGCCCACCGAGCAGGATCGTCACCGTGAACGGGACCGATACGAGAATGCCGACCAGAATTTCCAAAGTGAATGCCATCCTGGCGTCGGCAAGCCAGGGATAGCCATCGAATGGCAGGCCAAGCGCGGACAGCGTCATGTTGAGCGTGCCGAAGTCGCCGTTGACGACGTAACGCCAGACCACGGCGGTCATCGCAAGCGAGATGGCCCATGGCAGCAGGACGATGGTGCGCGCTATCGTCCGCCCGTAGAACTCCTCGTTGAGGATCAGTGCGATCGGGATCGAAACCAGCATCGTTCCGCCGACCACGGCAACTGTCCATATCAGCGTCTGCCAACAAGCCTGAACAAAAACCGGATCACTGAACGTCTTGATGAAGTTGCCGAAGCCGGTGAACTCCCTGACGACGCCGATGCGGCTGACATCAAAAACGGACATGCGGATGACGTCGAAGATCGGATAACCGATGACCGTGACGGACAGCAGCAGGCAGGGAGCCACCAGGATCAGGGCGAAGAGCGAATTGGATTGCGCAGCTCCGGATCGCCGGAGCCTGGCCATTCGAATTGGCGTGCTGCTGTCAATTGCCGACATGGGACTGAACCTGGGTCCTGAGGCGGCGACGCGGTGTTCCCGCGTCGCCTCTGAAGAATGAAGCACTGATGGAACGGCGCACGCCCCTATTTTTCGGCGAGCAAGGCGTTCATCTTTTCGGCCGCGGCCTGCAGGCCGGCTTCCGGTGTCGCTTCGCCTGCATAGATCTTCGCCAGTTCAGATTTCAGGCCATCGGCCATTTCTTCCCAGCGCGGGAACAGCGGTGCGAACTTCGCCACGGGCCCCATTTCGAGGAAGATGGCCATCTTCGGATTGCCGGTGAAGAACGGCTCGGTCGATTCCGACTTCAGCACCGGGACGAACCCTTCCAGCTTGCCGAATTCGAGGCGGTTTTCCTTGCTGAAGATGTACTCAAGGAACTTCATCGCCTGCGGTTTCACCTTCGACGTTTCGAGGATGGAGATCGTGTCGGTCACGCCATAGGTTGCCGAGGCGGTCGAGATCGGAATCTGGCTGATGCCGTAGTCGATGTCCTTGCCCTGCTCCGCCATCTGCGCGTTGAGCCATGGGCCAGACAGGACGATGCCGAGCTTGCCGGCGGCAAACAGGTTCTGCAGATCCTCGCGGCTGGAGCCGGTCACGCCGGGTTGGGTCGCCTTGGCCTCGATGAAGCGAAGATAGTTCCTGGTCGCCGCCACCGCTTCCGGTGAAGCAAAGCCGCTTTTGCCATCCGGACCGATGATGGCGCCGCCATGGGTCCAGAGCGTGTAGAACCAGTATCCCTCGGTATCGAGGTCCTTGCCCTGCATGCCCATGCCGTAGATGTCATCGCCAAGCGCATCGATTTTCTTGGCGGCTTCGAAAGCTTCATCCCAGGTCTTGGGCGGATTTGTTATGCCGGCTTTTTCAAGCAGCTTCTTGTTGTAGAACATGCCGCGCGCAGAGGCTGCGATCGGCAGACCCCAGGTGTGTCCATCCTGCTTCTGCAGGTCGAGATAGGTCGGCACGAAGGTATCGGCAAAGCCAGGTGACATCAGGCTTTCGATCGGAGCCAGCGCGCCATCCTTGGCGAAACCGGCCATCCAGCGCGTTGCCATGTGCGAAATATCCGGCGCGGTTCCCGCTGAAATATCGCTTACCAGCTGCTGTTGCATTTCAGGCCAGGGCAGATGCTCAACCTTGACTTCGATGTCGGGGTTGGCGGCATTGAACTTTTCCGCCAGACCCTGAAAGAAAGGGCCGGTCTTGGTGCTGTATTCCGCAACACGCACCCGAACGACGTCTTTCGCCCATGTGCTTGTGGTCTGCAGCGCAGCCATTGCGACGGCAGAACCAAATATCAATGCGCCTAGCAGTCTCTTGGCCATCAGAACCTCCCCGAATGCGCCATAAAATCCAGTGACGGCCGTCATGTGCTACGACAAATTCGCTTCTGTCAATATTGACTGACTAGTCGGTATGTGATTTTTTATACGTCATGTTTGGTTTGCGGCGTCGCTGGCCTAAAGCAATTTCAGGAAAAGTGCGTAGCGGTTTTCCGTCCGGAATTGCGTGAAAACAAAGAGTTTTCGCGTTCCCGTGAAAAACGGAAACGCTCTAGGGTGCGTCACGCATTGAACCAACGCAGGGGAGTAGAGTCGTGACCATCGCACACCGTGTCATCTTGAAAGGCGGAAAGGTTCTCGCTTTTGGCGGAACCGAAGCCGCCATTTCGGACGTCTCGATAGAGGGAGGCCGGATCGGACCCGTCGGTGCCGTCGATCCAAGGCCGGGCGACACCGTCATCGACGTCTCGGGCGCGATTGTCTTGCCTGCACTGAGCGATATCCATACCCATATCTATTGGGGCGCGACCTCGCTCGGAGTGAAACCCGAAATCGTTGCTCATCGCTCCGGCACGGGCGTTTTCGTCGACGCCGGCTCCGCGGGTGCTGGCAATTTTGTCGGCTTAAGAGCGTTTGTCTTCGATCCTTCGCCGTTCCACACCTACGCGTTTCTGAACGTCTCCTTTCCGGGAATATTCGGGTTTTCGAAGCGGGTCATGGTTGGCGAATGCTGCGACATCCGCCTGGCCGATCCCGATGCTTGCATCGATGCCGCCTTGGCGCATCCCGACAAGGTCGTCGGGATCAAGGTTCGCGCGGGTCGAAAGGCGGCTGGAGACAATGGCGCAAGAGCGCTGGAGATCGCGCTGGACGTGGCGGAGCGCGTCAAGCTTCCCGTGATGTGTCACGTGGACCTCGATCCGCCCTCCATCGACGACGTTCTGCGTGTCCTGCGCAAGGGTGACATCATCACCCATTGCTGCCGACCCGATCCAAATGCCGCAACGGTCAACGGACATGTCATCGAGTCGGCGTGGCAAGCGCGTGAGCGCGGCGTGCATTTCGATATCGGTCACGGCATGGGCGGCTTTTCATTCAAGGTCTGCCGGGAGATGCTTGCGGAAGGTTTTGTGCCTGATCTGATCAGCTCCGACATTCATACCTTGAGTGTCGACGGTCCCGCATTCGACCTGTTGACGACAATCAACAAGCTGATCGCTCTCGGCGTGGACCCAACGACGGCTCTCGCCTGCGGCAGCGCCAACCCGGCAACGGTCATCGGTCACCCCGAACTCGGCCGCATCGCCGTTGGTGACGAAGCCAACATCGCGGTTCTCAAATGGCGCTACGAGCCGTGGGTGTTTCATGACGCAAGCGGCGAAGCCCTGAGCGTGGAGCGCCGCCTCGTTTGCGAACGGCTGATCGTGCGCGGCCAGGAAATCACTCCCGAGGGCGAAAGCCAGCCTTTGCCGGGCCAATCCAGCTGATCGGACACATACCTCATGCAGCATCTACTCAAAGCACATCACTTCATCGGCGGCCGCTGGACCCTATCGCAGAACGGAAACATCTTTGAATCGCGCTCACCCTATGATGGCGCGCTTCTGGCGCTGCTCGCCGAGGGTGATCGCGAAGACGCGCGGGCGGCGATCGCGGCCGCCCAGGCCGGGTTCAAGGCGCTGTCGCAGATGACTGCCTGGGAGCGGTCGAAACTTTGCAATCGCGTCGCTGATGCGATGGAGAAGCGGCGCGACGAACTTGCGGCCACACTGGCACGCGAACAGGGCAAGCCGCTGGCGGCGGAGGCCTATGGCGAAATCGACGCTGCAATAGCTGGCTTTCGGGAAGCCGGCGAGCTGATCAAGTGGCTCGAAGGTGAAGTCATTCCAGTCGAGGCGCCCGGCAAGCGTGCGATCAGCTTCCGCCAGCCGCGCGGTGTGTATGCCGTGGTGACGCCGTGGAACTTCCCGATCAACATTCCGGTCGAATATCTCGCACCTTGCCTGGCAGCCGGCAACGCCGTGGTCTGGGTTCCAGCGCCGACGACATCGCTGTGCGCGGTCAAGCTGATGGAATGCATCGCCGAAGCGGGTTTGCCCGACGGTGCCGTCAATCTTGTCCTGGGACCAGGGGCGGTCGTGGGTGACGAGATTGTCGGCAGTGTCGGTACGCACGGCATCGGCTTTACCGGCAGCCCGGCAACCGGCAACGCCATTGCAAAGCGCGGCGCCGGCAAACCGATGCTGCTCGAGCTGGGCGGCAACGGGCCGGTGGTTGTGCTGGACGATGCCGATCTCGACCGCGCCGCGGCAGCCGCGGCCTTCGGAAGCTTTTTCAACGCCGGACAGGTCTGTGCCGCGTCCGGGCGTATTCTGGTCACCGAGAAGAATCACGATGCGCTCGCCGAGCGGCTCGTCGCGATCGCTTCCAGGATCAGACTGGGCGACCCACTCGACGGCGCCACCACGATGGGCCCGCTCAACAACGCGCAGGTCGTCCGCAAGATAGAAGAGCACGTTGCAGACGGCGCGAACCGAGGTGGCGAGCTTCTCTTCGGCGGCGAACGCGGGCCTGACATCGGGCCGGGCTGGTTCTACAAGCCGACCGTCATCGGGCGCGTCGAGAAACAGGCCATGCTCAACATGGCGGAGACCTTTGGTCCGATTGCCCCGCTCGTGGTCTGTGCCGACGAGGCCGATCTGCTCGATACCGCCAATGCTTCCTCGCACGGGCTCGCCGCGGGCGTCTTCACCCGTGATCTGAGCAAAGCCTTCGCGTTTGGCGAAAAGCTTCGGATGGGCCTTGTGAACATCAACAGCCCGAGTTGCTACTGGGAGCTGCATCTGCCTTTCGGCGGCGCGTCCGGCAAGTCCAGCGGTCTCGGCAGGCTGGGCGGCAAACACACTTTGCGTGAAGTCACCGACGTCAAGACGATTACGTTCGACGTCACATGACACGGCGCCGTGCATTTCAACGTTTCATCCAGGTGTAGAGAGGGGCCATGCGGCTTTGCAGTTTTGTCCACGAGGGCAGGAATGGCTACGGCGTTGTGAACGGCGACCGGATCGTTGATCTCAGCACATTGCGCAGCGGAGCCTGGCCGACGCTGCGCGACCTGATCGCAAGCCGAAACTTGATGGAGGTCTGCTCAACGGCCTTGGCTCAAGGCGGCGGGCTGCCTCTCGAAACAATCACCTTCGCGCCAGTGATTCCGAAGCCGGAAAAGATCTTCTGCGTCGGGCTGAACTACCACGACCATATGCTCGAAACGAAACACAAGCCGACTGCCTATCCGACGCTGTTCTCACGCTTCGCCGATTCCCAGTGCGGCCACAATGCGAGGCTGGTCATGCCGGACATTTCCAGCCAGTTCGATTTCGAAGCCGAACTGGCAGTCATCATCGGTAGACCGGGGCGCGACATTGCGTCTGATACTGCGCTTGACCACGTCATCGGCTATGCCTGCTACAATGACGGCTCGGTGCGCGACTGGCAGGTCCACACGACGCAGTTTCTGCCCGGCAAGAATTTTCCAGGCACCGGTGCGTTCGGTCCCTATCTGGTGACGGCCGACGAAGTGGCCGATCCGCAGAACCTGACGATCACCTGCCGGCTCAACGGCGAAACGGTACAGTCCGCCAACACCAGCGACATGATCCATTCGGTCGCCGGGCTGATTGCCTACATCTCGCGCTTTACGCCGCTGTCGCCCGGCGACGTGATCGCGACGGGCACCCCTGGCGGTGTCGGCTTCACGCGTGTGCCCCCGCTCTTCATGAAAAATGGAGATGTCGTCGAGGTCGAGATCGAGACCATCGGCATGTTGCGGAACCACGTCGTTCAAGAGGGCAGCTTAAAAGTAGCCTGACCGGGGAAGAACCAATGTCGATGTCCACAGCCGGTCAGTCGGCCGACAAGGTGTGGATGGGCTCATCACGCCGGGACAGCGACCGTTCTCCGCATTGCTCCCCGAAAATCCAGTCCTGGCAGCCAATATCCGAGGAGGCATCATTATGACCGAGATCATCGAATTCCTGGAAGGTGGCTATCGCTTCGTCAGAGGTGTGTCGCAATATTCAGGCGGTGTCGCCGCTTTGCCGGGCTATCGGCTTGAACGCGTGCGGTTCAAGGAGCCGCTCCCACTGGAAAAGGGGTTCGAGCGAATTGCCGAATTGCTGGCGTCCGCCGATCGGCCGCTGACGGCATTTGCTGCGTGCGAATTGCGCTCCCCCGCGCCATTCACGGAAGATGGTTTCATCGCCTTCAACGAAGCCTACACGAAAACGCTTGGGGCATGGGATTTGCTCGACACCGGTCTCAACCCGGTTGCGCGCAGCAATGTCTGTCCCAAGGTTTCGCCCCCGTCGGAACCTTCCTTCTACGCGTTCACCTATACGGTACCAGCCACCGGTTCCGAGCCTTCGTTTGTGGTTTCAGGTTCGGCCGAGGTGCCGGAAGGACATTTCCATTATCGCGACCACATCGTGCGGCGCGGCGACCTGTCCGAGGAGGGTCTGCGCACCAAGGCCTGCTTCGTGTTGGATGAAATGGAACGCCGTGCCAGAAAACTGGGGTTCGGCTGGAAAGACGCAACAGCCGTCCAAGTCTACACCATTCACAATCTCTACCCGTTCATGGCGGACGAAATCGTCAAGCGCGGAGCCGCTAACGCCGGCCTGACGTGGCATTACAACAATCCGCCGGTCGTCGATCTCGAATATGAAATGGACCTGCGCGGCGTGGCGGTTGAACATGTGAGGTGAGGGCTCGGCCACCGGAACGTGTTGCAATGGGCAGACCTCTCGCATGACCGTCAAACTGGAAGGCGACTTCGACTACATCATCGTCGGTGCGGGCACCGCCGGCTGCGTGTTGGCCAACCGGCTGACCCGGGATCCACGCGTCCGCGTATTGCTGCTGGAGGCCGGTGGCAGCGACAACTATCACTGGGTGCATATTCCGGTTGGATATCTTTATTGTATCGGCAATCCGCGTACCGACTGGCTCATGAAAACGGCCCCGGAACCCGGGCTGAACGGCCGATCGCTTTCCTATCCTCGCGGCAAGGTCCTGGGTGGCTGCACGTCGGTCAATGGCATGATCTATATGCGCGGGCAGGCGGCGGACTATGACCGCTGGCGGCAGATGGGCAATCTCGGCTGGGGTTGGGAAGACCTCTTGCCCTATTTTGTGAAGTCGGAGGATTTTCACGGCGGCAAATCGGACCTGCACGGCGCGGGTGGCGAATGGAAGGTGGCGAAGCAGCGTCTTGCCTGGCCGATCCTGCATGCGGTGCAGGAGGCCGCCAAGGAGTTCGGCATCCTGCCGCGTGCCGACTTCAACGACGGCAGCAACGAGGGTTCGGGGTTCTTCGAGGTGAACCAGTCGAGAGGCGTTCGCTGGAACGCGTCGAAAGCTTTTCTGCGTCCGGTGCTGAAGCGCCCCAATCTCAGGCTCATCACGAACGCTCATGCCGAGCGGCTGGTCTTCGATGGCACACGAGCGAAGGGCGTACGCTTCGGGCGAGGCGGCGAAACCTGGGAGGCGTCGGCGAGATCGGAAGTGCTTCTGGCCGCAGGCGCGATCAATTCACCGAAACTGCTGGAGTTGTCCGGCGTCGGCCGGCCCGATCTGTTGCGCGATTTCGGCATCGAGGTCGTGCATGCAAGCCGGGATGTCGGCGAAAACCTGCAGGACCATTTGCAAATCCGAACCGTCTACAGGGTTTCTGGTGTGCAGACCTTGAACACGATGTTCAACAGCCTGTTCGGCAAGGCGCGGATCGGGCTCGAATATGCGTTGCGCCGATCCGGCCCGATGTCGATGGCGCCCAGCCAGTTCGGAATGTTCACGAAGTCGGATCCGTCGATGGAGACGCCGGACCTTGAGTATCATGTGCAGCCGCTGTCGACAGACAAGCTCGGCGACCCATTGCATCCTTTTCCGGCGATCACCATTTCGGTGTGCAACCTGCGTCCCGAAAGTGTCGGCAGCGTCCACGCGACCACACGTGATCTGGCTGTGCAGCCGCAGATCAGGCCGAACTACCTGTCGGCCATTTGCGACAGGGAAGTGGCGGTGCGCTCGGTAAGACAGGCGCGGCAGATCATGATGGCCAAACACCTCGAGCAATACATGCCGGATGAGATACTACCCGGCCCCCAGCATCAATCGGATGAGGAACTTCTCCAGCAGATAGGTTCGATTGCCACGACGATCTTCCATCCCGTCGGGACCTGTCGGATGGGCGTCGATGATCACGCCGTTGTCAGCCCGGATCTGCGCGTCAAAGGTATCGCTGGCCTACGGGTCGTCGATGCCTCGATCATGCCGAAGATCGTCTCTGGCAATACCGCGTCGCCGACCATCATGATCGCGGAAAAAGCCGCGGATATGATCAGATCGGCCGCTGCCTGAAGTAAGTTGGCGACACAACAGGGCAGGTTCGATCGCTGTTGGTCAACTCAGATCAGCTGCGGGGCTCGCGATGGTTCCTCCTCCGATTTGGCGCAAGGCATCCAAACACTCTGGCTTCTGATTTACGAGGGCGAGCCCATCGAGCCTGAGTTCCTGCGCCCCTTTCCAGGCATCCGATGCCTTGTGGCTGGAGATCAGCAGGATGCGATCCTGAAGATGAGCACTCAAGCGCTCGACAATGCGGCGGGCCTGCTCAGTGTCCAGATGCTCGCCGGGTTCGTCGAGCAGGATCAGCGGGAGCGGGCTCAGCAATGCGCGGGCGAGGTTGAGCCGATGCGCCTCGCCGAGTGAAAGCTTGTCCTGGGTGATCCAGCCTTCCAGTCCGCCGGCGAGCCGGACGCGTTCGCCAAGCTCGACGGTGTCGAGTGCCGCCCAGCATTCAGCGTCGGTCGCGCCCGGTGCAAACAAGTTCTCGCGCACCGAATCTGAAAGCACGGCGGCGTCGTGCAGCCCGAGAAAGGTGAGCTGCCTGCGCGAGGTCGCCGAAAGCGCGATGCCGTCTCCAAGCAGCTTGCCATCGCCATCGGCCTCCAGCCATCCGGCAACCTGCTTCAACAGGGATGTCTTGCCACTGCCGCTAGGCCCGGAAAGCACTGTCGGGTGTCCGGCTTCCAGGATAAAATCCACCGTGCCGGCAAGTGGCCTGCCGTCTGGCGCGCAGCGTGCCAGCGCCTTGATTTCCAATCGGCCCAGATGGAAAGGTTGGTCGTCGCCGGTGGGCATATGGCTGGGCGGCGCGCCCGCGGACCATGATTTCAAGGTTCTCGAGGCGGCTTGCTCCTTGACCCGGGCAACCAGGATGCGCGAGCCGCCCTGCATGGCGTCGCCCAATGCAAGCCATGCGAAGGCGACAAATGCAGCCGGAAGCAGAGCTTCCCCGCGCAGACCACCCAGCCATGCAGCCGCCAGGACGACTACGCTGCAGCCAGGGCCAAGCAGACCA
>WPCJ01157984.1_pt1 | contig 37066 bp, 33 predicted proteins | sample 5399831 | NCBI WGS metagenome assembly WPCJ01 (sample SAMN12869470, study PRJNA574797) | sludge metagenome | isolation source: wastewater treatment of pH10 | place: China:Beijing | collected 2019-05-20 | reverse complement strand
CGGATCGCAATCGGTTCCGCGGTCCTCTCGGAGGTGCCGTGCGTGTTGAGGATGTAGTCGGCGAGCAGCTTGTAGCCCGGCCGTCGGCCCACCGGATACCGCTTCCGGTGCCGCTCGGGCCACACCTCGCGGATGAGGTGGAGGATGTACTTCACCTGCACCGCGTCGAGTTCGAAGTACACCGTATCCGGCTCATCCGCTCGCCGGGTCGCACGGACCGGATTCGCCACGACAACCGCTCCATACCGCGTGTTCTGGATCGACCCGGCAGCCGAGAAATGCCCCTGCTGGATCGCCCAATCGAACATGAGCGACATCACGTTCCGAACCTTGTTCGCGGTCGTCACCGACTTCTCCCGTGCGATGTCCATAAGCAGCCCATCAGCACGGTCGGCGGTGATGTCGGCGATGGGGATGGCCCCGGCACGCGGGATGACATGCGCGCGCACCACCGAGGCGTAGCCATCGACGGTCTGCTCGCGGCGCTGGCGCAGCACCCGCGGATCGTCGTCGTGATACGCCGTCTTCAGCCACGCCGTCGCCAACTCCGCCACGGTCATGAACTGCGTCCGTCGCGCCAGGACTCGACCGACGGCGACATCAGCCGCGTCCTGCAACGCGGTCAGAGCCTCAGCCTCGGTCGCTCCGCTGCCGCTGGGACGACGCTCTTGCCCGTTGCCGTCATAGACTCGCGCTCGCGCGATGACCAGGCCGTTCGGCTCGACGGTGTAGGTCACCTTGCCGAGTTCGCCGAGCGCGCGCTTCGGCCGCGCCATCAGTCGCCCACCCTATCCGTCGGGGCCACGATCCGCCGCGCGATGAACGCCTCGACATCCTCATCGCGGTAACGGACGTTGTGCGACGAGAGTGCGACGAACGGCAACCCGAGACCTCGGCTGCGCGCGCGCTCTGTCCGCCAGTCGGCGAGCGTCCTGATCGGGATGCCCGTGTACTCCGCAAGCTCCTGCGGAGTCCAGAGGCGGGGGCGGGCGTCGCTCATACCAATGAGGTAGGCGGCACCACCCGCAGACCTCCAGCGACCTCCGTAGGACGGCCAAGAATCGAGTAAACGGACGGGTTCTCGGACAGCCGCAGCAGCGACCCCACTCATGCTCACCATTGCACTTCCCTGTGTTTGCAGGGAAGTGTGAGCCTGCGGAACCCTCTCCGGTTCTCAGATCCTCAAGCCGAGCTGTACTTCGGGGTCTGACCACCTCGGAACGGCACGGAGAGGGCCCTACCGTCGCGACTGCGGCGGTAGGGCCCTTCGCGTCTCTGAAACCCGCTCCTCGTTGCGCCGTGGCGCGCTTGACCGCGTGACATCCGGGTGATCAACTTGTGAGTCTGAGCGTCGACCGGGGGAACCATGCGCCGTAGAAGAATGACCGTGAAGACCGAGCTGCACGCGCCGGCGGAGGACACCGCGACCCAGCGGTCGAACGCCGTCACCGCGTATGCGCGGACGAACCCGTTCAAGTTCGGCCTGCTCGGCGCACTCGGTGTGCTCGTGGCCCTGGCGATCGGCGGCGTCATCGGTCAGCTCGCCACCGTGCTCGTGTACATCGGAGTAGCGGTTTTCCTCGCGCTCGGCCTCGACCCGATCGTCACGTTCATCGAACGGAGACTCCCCCGACCGGCAGCCGTCACGATCGTCGTAGCGGGCGTGATCCTCGCTTTCGCAGGCGTCATCCTCGCCATCATCCCGCTCCTCGTCGAGCAGATCAGCAACCTGATCAAGGACGGCCCGCAGATGGTCGAGGACTTCATGGCCAGCGCCTGGTACAAGGACGTCAGCGGCCAGTTCGGCTCCACCATCACGGACGCCGTCCAGGGCGTTCTCGACTTCGTCCAGGACCCGGACAACTTCCTCGACATCGGAGGTGGTGTCTTCGCCGTCGGAGCGGGCATCGCGGGCGGGGTGACCGGCGTCACGATCGTCCTGATCCTGACCCTGTACTTCATGGCGTCGCTGCGGAGCATGAAGCACGTGGCCGCCCGCTTCGTGCCGGCCTACCAGCGCGACACCTTCAGCGGACTCCTCGAAGACGTCTCCGGCGCCGTCGGCCGCTATGTGATCGGCCAAGCGAGCCTGGCGCTCATCAACGGCATCCTGAGCCTGATCTTCCTCAGCATCATCGGCGCGCCCGTTCCTGCGCTGCTCGCCCTGATCGCCTTCATCGGGTCCCTGATCCCCTTGGTGGGAACGCTGACCGCGTCGATCATCAACTCGTTGATCTGCCTCTTCGCGTCACCTCTGACCGCCCTGATCGCGATCATCTACTACCTGGTCTATATGCAGATCGAGGCATACGTGCTCTCCCCCCGCATCATGAGCAGAGCCGTTGCGGTGCCGGGAGCGCTCGTGGTGATCGCCGCCGTGGCCGGTGGAACGCTGGGCGGCATCCTCGGCGCGCTCGTCGCGATCCCGGTCGCCGCGAGCATCATCATCATCGTGCAGAAGGTGACGTTCCCTGCGCAGGACCGGAAGATCGTTCCCCCGGCGACGTCGCACTGATCGGACTCCGCCGCCGTTCGCGCAAGCGGAGTCCCTACCGGACGAGCAGAGCGCCGGGCTCCACGCGCACCTCGAAGGCGGAGACTTCCCCCATCTCCTCGCCATCGATCTCGAACATGAGCGGCGTCGCCAACTCGACGTCGATGCGCTCGACGGGAAGGTGGCGCGTGGAATCCGTGCTGACGGCTTCGTCGGTGGCGCCGAACAGACGTCGGATGCCGTTGTCCCAGACGAAGGACCGCAGGGTGTCGAGCCACTGCAGCGCCCCGTCTGCACTGACCATCAGCACATCGAGCTTGCCGTCGTCGAGCACGGCGTCCGGCAGCAGTCTGATCCCGCCCTGCACCATCCCGCAGTTGCCGATCAGCATGGTGTGCCCGCGCAGGGCGACCGCCTTCTCCCCGTCGATCGCGAGAGTGATCTCGGTCATCTCGGTGCCGGCGAGGGCGCGGCCCATCGCTTCGACATAGGCGAGCCATCCAGCCTTCGACTTGAGGTCGTCGTCGGTCTCGACCAACATCTGCGCGTCGATACCGAAGCCGACCATCACGGCGAACGCATGCTCGGTTCCGTCGTACGACACCCATCCCAGGTCGATGCGACGTGCCTCGGCATCACGGATGCGTTCCAGCGCGGCGGTCACATCGTTCAGCGGGACCTCGAGGTTGCGAGCGAGAAGGTTGCCCGTCCCCTGCGGCACGATCCCGAGCGCCGTCTCCGAGCCCGCCAGCGCCTCTGCGACCGCGCGGACGGTGCCGTCGCCGCCGACCGCGATCACCAGGTCCCTGGCGTCAGCACGCGCCTCCCGAGCCATGCCGCGACCGGGGTCCTCCGGAGTCGTCTCCCACCACCGGACGTCATACGAATCGTCGAAGACGCCGGCTACCGCATCGTGCAGATCCGCCTGCTCGACCTTCGAGGGATTCCAGACGATGCCGATGCGCGCGTGAGTCATATCGTCAGCTTGGGACACGCGCCCCCGATACTGCAAACTCGCGGCGCGGATTCAGCCGTAGAACAGGTCCTCGAAGGTCTTGCGTGCACGCCGTGTGACACCCAGGTAGTCCTCCTCGAGCTCGGTCGCCGACCGGTCGGGATAGCCCAGAAGGCGACCGATGGCATCCAGCTGTCGTCGATCCACCGGAAGCAGATCGCTCGTCTTGCCCGTCAGGAGGGTGATCGCCGAGCGGAGCCTGCTCGACAGTCGCCACGCCTCGCGCAGCCGCTCGGCGTCGTCTTCGGTCACGAGCCCCGCTTCCACGGCGGCATCGAGCGCGCCCAACGTCGAGGTCGTGCGCAGACCGGGAATCGCATGCGCGTGCTGGAGCTGCAGCATCTGCACCAGCCATTCGACGTCGCTGAGTGTCCCGGGCCCGAGCTTCAGGTGCCGCCTGGGGTCCGCGCCCTGCGGCAATCGCTCCCCCTCGACCCTGGCCTTGATGCGCTTGATCTCGCGCGTGCTCTGGAGGTCGACCGCCTCGGGATAGCGGATCGTGTCCGCCAGCGCGGTGAACTTCTCGATCAGCTTCGTGCTCCCGGCCACGCCTCGTGCGCGCAGCAGCGCCTGCGCCTCCCACGACAACGACCAGCGACGGTAGTACTCGGTGTACGCCTCGATGGATCGAACGACGGGACCGTTGCGCCCCTCCGGACGGAGATCGGCATCGAGGTCGAGCGGGAGCCTGTGGTCGGTGACGTGCTCGCGGAGTCCGGCGACGATCTGCGTGGCGAGCTTCTGCGCGCGCTGCGGGTCTACGCCGTTCGCGTCGTACACGTAGAGGATGTCGGCATCCGAACCGAAACCGAGTTCGGCTCCCCCGAAACGTCCCATCGCGATGACGGCGAAGTCCAGATCCTCGTCCTCTGCGGGGACCACCTCGCGGAGCACGGCGCGCAGGGCGGCCTGGATGGTCGCCTCGGTGATGTCCGTGAGTGCCGTCGCCACCTCTTCGATGGTGAGTACTCCGAGAACCGCCCCCATCGCCGTACGGAGGAGCTCCCGGCGACGCAGCGCGCGCACGGCACGCAGGGCGTCGCCGATGGTCTCGTGGCGCGTCTGGATCGCCCGCGCCTCCTCATCCAACGCCGCGGCTCCGCGGGGGCGCAGCCGTCCGGAGCTGTCCAGCCACGCGACCGACTCGGGGATCCACTCCAACAGCTCACCGATGTACCGCGAGGAGGAGAGCAAGCGTGTCAGGCTCTCGGCAGCGCCGGAGGAGTCCCGCAGCATCCGGAGGAACCAGGGAGTGTCGCCGAGGCGCTCACTGATCCGCCGGAAGGCGAGGAGGGCATAGTCGGGGTCGCTCCCGTCGGCGAACCAGCGCACCATGATGGGCATCAGATGACGCTGGATGGTGGCCTTGCGAGAGAGCCCGCTTGTGAGCGCGCCGATGTGACGGAGGGCTCCCGCGGGGTCGCGGAACCCGATCGCCGCCAGTCGGTCATGTGCCTGCGCAGCCGAGAGCGTGCGCTCCTCTTCGGGGAGTCCGGCGACCGCGCTGAGAAGCGGCCGGTAGAACAGCCGTGTGTGGATCTCCCGCACCTCACGCCGCACGCTCTCCCAGCGGGACCAGACCGCGCCACCGCTCTCGGCCAATCCGGTGGCACGAGCGAGCACCCGCAGCCCCGCGGGGGTTCGGGGCATGAGGTGGGTCCGGCTGAGCTCGCGCAGCTGCAGACGGTGCTCCATCAGCCGCAGCACCCGGTAGTCGTCGGCGAAGGTGGCCGCGTCTGCGCGCCCGATGTATCCGCCGGCGACCAATGCATCGAGGCTCTCGAGCGTGCCGCGCGTACGCAGCGTCTCGTCGGTGAGGCCGTGGACGAGCTGCAGCAGCTGGACCGTGAACTCGATGTCCCGGAGTCCGCCGGCGCCGAGCTTGAGCTGATAGGGCACGTCTTCGGGGTCGATGTACTCCATCACCCGCTCACGCATCCGCTGGACGCTCTCGACGAAGTCCTGCCTGGCCGCGCTCGACCAGATCTTCGGTTGCACGGCAGCGATGTACTCCGCACCGAGCTCGGGGTCCCCTGCGAGGGGGCGCGCTTTGAGCAGGGCTTGGAACTCCCAGCTCTTGGCCCAGCGATCGTAGTACGCCAGATGGGAGGCGACGGAACGGACCAGTGCTCCTTGCTTGCCTTCCGGTCGGAGCGCGGCGTCCACCTCCCACAGCGGCGGCTCGATCTCGATGCCGCTCAGATTCCGCATGGTCTCGCGTGCGAGCCGGGTGGCGATGTCCATCGCCTTCGCTTCGCTCACGACGTCTTCGTCTCTGGTGCCGCCGACGAAGATCACGTCCACGTCGCTGACGTAGTTCAGTTCCCTCGCACCGGCTTTGCCCATACCGATCACGGCGAGGCGCGTGGCGGCGACCTCCTCCGTGCTCAACGACTCCTGCAGCCGTGTCCTGGCGACCGCGAGCGACGCTTCGAGTGCGGCGCCGGCGAGATCGGCGAGTGCGGCCGACACCTCGGCGACGATGGTCGCGGGCGACGGGTGCGTGAGGTCGTACGCCGCGATGGCGGCGAGGCTGCGACGATACGCGACCCTGAGCGCGACCACGGCGACGTCGTCACCCGTCTGCGCGAATCCGTCACGCGCCCCCACCGACGCGAGCAGGCGCTCTTGCAGCTCCCGCGAGGTCGACAGACCGCTGATCGAGCCTTCGAGGACCGAGAGCTGCTCGGGGTGACGGAGGAAGAAGTCAGCGAGCCCTTCCGACGCACCGAACACGCGCCACACCTGTCGACGGGTCACGTCGTCGTCGAGCAGCGCCCGCAGGGGTCCCGCATCCCGGCGCGCCACTCGGAGGAGCCCGCGCACGGCGGCGTCGGGGTCCGCGGCGTCGTCTGCTTCGAGCAGCACGCCGTGCGGTCGGTCGAGGATCTCGGCGAGTTCCGTGAGGGAAGCCGCGGCCTCGCTCAGTTCCGCGAAGCCGAGCCGGGCCAGCGCCGAGAGCGAGACGGAGTCGTCCGGACGGACCATGCGCGACTCAGAGCAGCTCGAGGTTGTTCTTCAGCTCCAGCGGGGTGACCTGCCCCCGGTACGCCTCCCACTCCTTGCGCTTGTTGAGCAGCACGTAGTTGAAGACCTGCTCGCCGAGCGTCTCGGCGACGAGCTCCGACTCCTCCATGTACTCGAGGGCGTGGTCGAGGCTCGCCGGCAGAGCCGAGTAGCCCAGCGCACGTCGCTCGGCGTCGCTGAGCGCCCACACGTTGTCCTCAGCCTCGGGCGGGAGCTCGTAGCCCTCTTCGATGCCCTTCAGCCCGGCAGCGAGCATGAGCGCGTAGGCGAGGTACGGGTTCGCCGCGGAATCGAGCGCACGGTACTCGACTCGTGACGACTGCCCCTTGTTCGGCTTGTACATGGGCACCCGCACGAGCGCGGAGCGGTTGTTGTGTCCCCAGGTGATGAAACTCGGGGCCTCGTCGCCGCCCCAGAGCCGCTTGTAGGAGTTGACGAACTGGTTCGTGACCGCGGAGATCTCGTTGGCGTGCTTCAGCAGGCCCGCGATGAAGTGGCGCCCGGTCTTGGAGAGCTGGTACTTGGCGCCCTCTTCGTAGAAGGCGTTCTGGTCGCCTTCGAAGAGCGACATGTGGGTGTGCATCCCACTGCCCGGCTGCCCGCTGAGCGGCTTCGGCATGAACGTCGCGTAGACGCCCTGCTCGATCGCCACCTCTTTGATCACGGTGCGGAAGGTCATCACGTTGTCGGCCGTCGTCAGCGCATCGGCGTACCGCAGGTCGATCTCGTTCTGTCCGGGACCGCCCTCATGGTGGCTGAACTCGACGGAGATGCCGAGGTCTTCCAGCATGCGCACCGAACGGCGGCGGAAGTCGTGCGCCGTGCCACCGGGGACGTTGTCGAAGTAGCCGGCCGAGTCCACGGGGACGGGCCCCTCGGGCCCGAACGACGACGACTTGAGCAGGTAGAACTCGATCTCGGGGTGCGTGTAGAAGGTGAAGCCCGCGTCCGCGGCCTTCGCGAGCGTGCGCTTGAGCACATGCCGCGGGTCGGCGACGGCCGGCTGACCGTCGGGCGTCGTCAGGTCGCAGAACATGCGCGCCGTCGGATCGATCTCGCCGCGCCACGGCAGCGTCTGGAACGTGGTCGGATCAGGCTGGGCCAGCAGGTCGGACTCCTGCGTACGGGTCAGTCCTTCGATGGCGGAGCCGTCGAAGCCGATCCCCTCCGCGAACGCGCCCTCGACCTCGGCCGGGGCGATCGCCACCGACTTGAGCGTGCCGATGACGTCCGTGAACCACAGGCGCACGAACTTGACGCCGCGCTCTTCGATCGTCCGCAGGACGAAGTCCCTCTGCTTGTCCATTGCTACTCCGTGCCCTGGCCCTTTGTGTCGCCCTTGACGTCCCAACCCTGTTCGACGGCCTCTTCCTCCGCCCAGGCGCGGGAACGCTCGCGGAGCACCTCGGGCGCGCGGCGGGCTTCCGCTTCCGTGTCGAACGGACCGATGCGATCGATGGAGGGCGAGAGCATCCCGAACTCGACCTCGCCGGTCTCCGAGTTGTACCAGTACTTGTGGTCACCGTCAGTCATGGCTGCCCCTTCTTCACGTGATGTCATCGATCCTACTGGCGTGCACGGCGGTCGCTAAGCTATCCCCCATGGCAAAAGCGATCGGCGTCGACATCGGCGGCACGGGAATCAAAGCGGGAATCGTCGACCTCGAGCACGGTGTCATGGCATCCGATCGGGTGCGGGTCCCCACTCCGGCGGGCGCATCACCGCAGGACGTGCTCGTGGCCGTGCAGACGGTCCTGAAGACCCTCGACGTGCATGAGTCCACGCTTCCGCTCGGTGTGGCGTTCCCGGCGATCGTGAAGCGGGGCAAGACGCTCTCCGCCGCCAACGTGTCCAAGGAATGGATCGACTTCGACGCGGAGCGGTTCTTCCGCGACGGACTCGGCCGCAACATCGTGTTCGTGAACGATGCGGACGCCGCCGGCGTCGCCGAAGCACGCCACGGCGCGGCCAGGGATGTGCGTGGCTTCACCCTGCTCACGACACTCGGAACAGGCATCGGTTCCGCTTTCCTCTACGACGGCATCCTGTTGCCGAACACCGAGCTCGGACACCTCAACTTCCGCGAGTACGAGTCGGTCGAGACCTACGCCGCGACGTCGGCGCGCGAACGCGAAGGCCTCACCTGGGCCGAGTGGGCGGAGCGCCTCCAGGCGTTCTACTCGCATATCGAGTTCCTGTTCAGCCCCGACCTGTTCGTGGTCGGCGGTGGCGTGTCGAAGAACGCCGGCGACTTCCTCCCGCTGCTCGACCTGAAGACGCCGATCGTCCCGGCGATCCACCGGAACAACTCGGGCATCATCGGTGCGGCGTCTCTGGCCGGCGACTGATCCCGTCCCTCCAGACACAGTGAAGGCTCCGACGACGCGGTCGCCGGAGCCTTCATCCGTCCCGCGCGCCCTCAGGCGCTGGATGTCAGGCCGTGGAGCATCTTCTGGATCTGCTGCTGCACCTGCGCATCCTCGACATCGAACATCGCGTAGCTGATCCCGGCCGACTGGAGAGGTCGGTTCGGATACTTCTGATAACTGGGAAGAACGCTCAGCAGTCGCGCTGCCATCTGCGGTGCCTGCCACGTCTTCTCCGCGAAACTCGTCATGAAGATGTCGTACCGCTCTTGCGGATCCTGCCAGAGATCGAAGAGCTCGGGCACGATCGCCGTGTAGGACGAAGGCCCGCGCCACTGATCCCGGACATTCCAGATCGCCTTCCACTTACCGACACGCACGGCTCCGGGGATCATCTCGGTCTCCGTCATGTAGAGCCAGTGGTCTCGCGTGGAGCCGCCCTCGCCCTTCAGAAGCGCCGATTGGTCGTAGCTGTCGAAGATCGTCGGCTCCCCCTCGCGATCCTCCGTGGGGAGGTCCACTCCCGCCAGACTCGCGAACGTCGCCATCAGGTCGAGCGATCCGACGATCTCCGAGTTGCGACGACCGGCTTCGATGGTTCCGGGCCACCAGGCGATCGCGGGGACCCGACTGCCGCCCTCGTAGTCCGTGCCCTTGGTCCCGCGGTACGGCGTGTACCCGCAGTCCGGATACACGTCCTGCCAGGCACCGTTGTCGGTGGTCCACACGACGAGGGTGTCTTCGGCGATCCCGAGTTCGCGGATCTTGTCGATGACGGCCCCCACCCGGTGATCGAGCTCGACGAGTGAGTCGAGGAACTTCGACTTGCCCAGCGAGGCCCCCTCGAAGTCCGGGTGCGGGAGGTTGGGCTGGTGCAGCTTGGCGGTGTTCAGGTAGAGGAAGAACGGCTCATCGGCATTCGCATGGGCTTCGATGTAGTCGATCGCGCGATCCGTCGACTTCTCGTCGATGAACGGGATGTTCTCGGAACTCAGCTTCTCCACCTCGGTCGGTTCCTCCCCGGCTTTCCCGTCGAGCGCTCCGATGACGTTGCCCCACATCTTCATGGTCGCCTCGTCGTCGAACGGGAAGTCGGGGTTGAACGCCTTGTCGGTGTAGGTGTACGCATTCAGGTGATAGAGAGTCGTGTTGTACATCTCATCGAATCCGTGGGCTGTCGGCATCGCGTAGTCCGCTTCACCCAGGTGCCATTTCCCGATGTGGCACGTGGCGTAGTCGGCCTTCTTCAGCACGCTCGCCAACGTCCACTCCGGGGCCGGCAACCCTCCCCCGTCTCCGGGGAACGCGACCGTCGTCATCCCGCTGCGGATTGGGAGGCGGCCCGTCAGAGCGGCAGCGCGTCCGGGCGTGCAACTGGGCTGACCGTAGAACGACATGAACTGCAGTCCCTCTGCTGCGAGTCGGTCGAGATTCGGCGTCGGAGCGCCGCGGTTCTCGCCGCCTCCGTAGCATCCGAGGTCGCCCCACCCGACGTCATCGGACATGAAAAGAATGATGTTGGGCTTCTTCGCCATGAGCTCTCCTCCGTCGTTTCGTGCGTGATGGAGGCGAAGGTAGCAAGCGGCTCCTCGTGCGGGAACCGCCACTCACCCTTTCGGGAGGAGACGATCGGTACAAGCGGTGCGAATGGGCCGACCTGTACGCCGGGTTCTGTTCCGGGGTTCTTCGCCCCTTCGACGGTCATCTCTCTCGGCGACACGTTGCCGTGGCACTCTAGCGGTCTACCCGAGGACTCGGCGAGCCGCGTCAACATCCTCTGTCTGACCTTGCTCCGGACGAGGTTTACCTGGCGGGCTATGTCACCATGGCCCCCGGTGGTCTCTTACACCACCCTTTCACCCTTACCCCTTGCGGGGCGGTCTACTCTCTGTGGCACTTTCTCGCGGATTGCTCCGGGTGGGTGTTACCCACCGCCCTGCCCTGTGGAGCCCGGACGTTCCTCGGTGCGGTTCCCCGCAACGCGACCGTCCAGTCGACCCATTCGCATACCCAGTCTACTTTCTCCCCGCGCACGCTCCCGCTACTTGTCGGCAGACTCGGCGATGCGCAGATCGAGGGGCACATCGATCGGGAACGAACCGAAGAGCCGGGTCGTCGCGACGGATGCGGCCTCTCGGACCGCCTCGGCCGCGGCATCGGCATGCTCCTGCGGGACGTGCAGGATCACCTCGTCGTGCAGGAAGAAGGCGAGGTGCGGCACCCGCGCGAACGGACCGGAGGCCGCCGCTGCCGTGAACACCTCCGGGATCCGCTGCAGGCGATGGCGGATCTCGGCGAGCCAGATGAGCGACCACTCCGCGGCGGTTCCCTGCACCACGAAGTTGCGCGTGAAGCGTCCCCAATCGCGTGCCCTGCGTCGGGCGAGCGCCACCGCCGCCGGCTCGGCATCGGCCCCCGTCGCATCCGATTGCAGACGCACCCACTCCGTCGACGGCCGCGGCGACGAACGGCCGAGCCACGTGGACACGATTCCTCCGTCCTCGCCGGTGCGTGCCGCCGCGTCGACCAACGCCATCGCGCGCGGGTACACCTTGCGCAGGCGCGGCACCAGCCGTCCACTGTCTCCCGTCGTGGCGCCGTACATCGCTCCCAGCACCGCGTACTTCGCCTCCTCCCGCGTCGCGACCGCACCGGAGTCGACTACGCCGGCGTAGAGGTCGCTCCCCCGCGCCGCGAGCGCCATAGCCTCGTCCGAAGCCATCGCGGCGAGCATGCGGGGCTCCAGCTGCGCCACGTCGGCGACCACGAGGGTCCATCCGGGATCGGCCCGCACCGCAGGACGAAGGCTGCGAGGCAGCTGCAGCGCTCCCCCGCCGGCCGACGCCCATCGTCCGGTGACCACGCCCCCGGGGATGTACACCGGACGGAACCGCCCGTCATGCACCCACTCGGCGAGCCAGGCCCAGCCATTGGCGCTCAGGAGCCGGGACAACTTCTTGTACGCGAGCAGCGGTTCGACGACCGGGTGATCGTGTTCGGCGAGCTCCCACCGACTCGTGGACTCGACCTGCACCCCCACGCGGTGCAACGCGCGGAGCAGCTTCTGCTGGCTGTCGAGGTGAAGTGATGCGTCCCCCAAGAGGTCTCGCACGCGATCACCGAGCTCGACCATCCGGCTCGGCACACCTCCGGCAACCGGGCGGGTGCCCAGGGTCTCGGTCAGGATCCCATCGTGCACGTCCTCATCCCAGGGCAGGCCCGCGACCCGCATCTCCTCCGCGATGAGACCGCCCGCCGACTCCGCGGCGCACAGCAGAGTGAGGCGTCCGTCCGGCGCGGCAGCGATCACCCGACGTTGCGCACGATATTGATCGAGCGTCGAGGCGATCGGATCGTCGCTTCGCTCATCGTCGAACACATCGAACAGCGAGGGCACCGCAACGGTCGGCTCGCGACGCTCCCATTCCGGGGACGACGGCAGCGGTGTCTCGACCGAGGACGTGTCCCGGAGGATCGCATGGCAGAGCACCAGATCATGGCTGCGCGCGATCCGTACCCCGTCGGCGAGGAGAAGCGCGTACGTCTCCACGGCCGAACGCATGATCCATCGCGGAGCGTCGGCGGCCTCGACGGACTGCACCCACGTCGCGAGATCGTCTGAGCGCAGTGGCGTGCGGCTCTGCTCTTCGTCGTCGGCATCGAGCTCGATGGCGACGTGGTCCTGCGGCCCCACCGAGATCAGCGCGATCCGCCGTTCGACGCCCGACGCCGGCACCGTCATGAGCGGTGCGTGCGGGCGCCGCTCATGCGAGCCCGGACTCCTCGGTACGAACCAGGATGCAGCCGCACTCGGGGCACGACACGACGAGGTCGTCCGCCGCACGACGGATGTCGTTCAGGTCGGTGCTGGGGAGCAGGATGCGGCAGCCTTCACAGGTTCCCCGGGTGAGCAACGCCGCGCCCGCACTGTTCGCTGCGCGGCGCGAGTACTCGGCGAGCAACTGCGGCGGCACGCTCTCGGCGACAGCCGCACGGTCGCGGGCGAGCTGACTCCCCAGATCGGTCGCCGCCGCAACGTCGGCCTTCGCCTGGGCCGTGAGCGACGTGCCCTCCGCCGTCGTCGTCTCCAGCAGCGCCTGCTGCGCAGCGACGGAGGCCTCCGCCTCTTCGAGTCGTCCCATCACATCGAGCTGCGCGTCTTCGAGATCGCTCTGCCGCTTGGCGAGGCTCGCCAGTTCGTGTTCGAGGGCCTGTGCGTCCTTCGGGTTCGTGGCCGTGGCGAGGCGCTCGGCGTCGCGGTTCCGACGCGCCGCGACGACCGCGACGTCGGATTCGAGCCGTGTCAGTTCGGTGCGAACGTCATCGCGGGCACCGGTGAGAGCGGTCAGCTCACGGAGCTGTTCCTGACGGATGGCGACGAGTTCGGTGATGCGGCCCGCCTGACTCGGCTTCGTTCGTGCACGCTCTGCCTGCGCGATGCGCCGATCCAGGTCGGCGATGTCGAGCAGGGTGCGCTGGTTCTCGGGGCTGGCGTTCACGCTCTCAAATCTAGTCGCTACAGCGACATCCGCCCATCAGCGGACATCTCCGTCGACGTAGAGCCACTGTCGGTCCTCGCGCACGAAGCGGCTGCGCTCGTGCAAGGAACCGCGCTCCGCACCCTGGCGCCAGAAGGCCTCGAACTCCACGACGCCCTCCCGATCGAACGGACCACCCGCCCCTCGATCCAGGACGATCAGACGCCGCCAGTGCAGCTCCGGGTCGAACTTGATGGCGTGGGGCCTCGTCGTCGGGTGCCAGGTCCGCAACAGATGCGCGGCATCCCCGAGGCGGAACGCGGTGTAGCGGGAGCGCATGAGACGCTCCGCGGTCGGGGCCGGTGCACCTCGCAGCAACGGTGCGCAGCACCGTCCGAACACGTCTCCGGAGGAGCATGGGCACCGCGACGACGCGACAGCCGAAGCGTCATCCAGCGCCGTGTCCGCGTCCTTTGTCATCCCTCCAGCGTACGCTCGGGAGAAACGCCCAGAAGGAGAATCGTGACCACTCGACCCGTCGTCCCCTCGTTCACCGCGCACAACGGCTTCGCCCTTCCGGCCATCGGCCTCGGCACCTATCGACTGAACGGCGATCACGGAGCGGATGCCGTCGCCGGGGGCATCGGGGCGGGCTACCGGCTCATCGACACGGCTTTCAACTACGAGAATGAGGGCTCGGTCGGACGAGGGGTCGCCGCCGCAGAGGTGGATCGCTCGGAGATCGTCGTCACGACGAAGCTCCCCGGCCGCCACCACCCGTCCGAGAGAGCGCGCGACAGCATCGAGGAGAGCCGCTCGCGTCTGGGACTCGACGTGACGGATCTGCACCTCATCCACTGGCCGAACCCCAGTCAGGACGAGTACGTCCAGGCGTGGGCCGCTCTGGTCGATGCACAGTCCCGTGGCGTCGTGCGGCAGATCGGCGTCTCGAACTTCCTCCCTGAACATGTGGAGCGCATCGAAGCCGAGACCGGTGTCCGTCCGGTCGTCAACCAGATCGAGGTGCACCCCTACTTCCCCCAGGAGGAGCAACTCGCGTACCACCGGGAGAAGGGCATCCTCACGGAAGCCTGGAGCCCCCTCGGTCGCGCGAAGGCGCTGCTCGACGAGGCGGTGATCCGCGAGGTCGCCGCGGCGCACGCGATCTCTCCCGCGCAGACCGTGCTCGCCTGGCACGTGGCACGAGGGACGGTGTCGATACCGAAGGCCTCGACACTGGAGCACCAGGTCGCGAACCTCGCCGCCGCAGAAGTCGTGCTCGACGAAAGCGAGGTCACGGCCATCACCGCGCTCGGACGCCCGGACGGACGACTGTTCGACGCGGATCCCCGGACGCACGAGGAGTCCTGACCCGGTATAGCGTCAGACGCGCTGCATACCGAGCACGCGAAGGAACTCGAGCTTGCCCGCCGATTCGCTCCCGGGTGCGGCGGTGAGGACGATCAGCGCCTGCGATTCGTCTTCGCTGAACAGCGCCTGGCAGTCGACCTCGATCTCCCCCAGCTCCGGGTGCACCATCACTTTGTGCTGCTCGAACCGTCGGCTCACCACGTGCGCCTCCCACAGCTCCACGAATTCCGGGCTCCGGGCTGACAGCGCCTCGACGATCTCCCCCGCCCGCGACCGGGGACCCATCACCCCGTGTGCAGCGCGCAGAGCGCCGACGAGGGCACGAGCCTGTCGCGGGTGATCGACCTCGCGATACCGCCGCCGCTCGACGTCGGGATGGGCGAACCACCGGTAGATGCCGCTCCGGTCGAGCCCGGTGAGTGCGGTCGAATCGCCCACGAGAGCGCGGGAGGCATCGTTCTGCACGAGAACTTCATCGAGCAGCGAGACGACGAATGCCGGGGTGTCGTGCAGCCGGTCGAGCACGCGGAGGATGCCGGGACGCACGTACTCGGTGAGGGGGGCGCGGTCCGGGGCACTGTGTCCGCAGAGCCGGAAGAGGTAGTCGCGCTCGTCTTCGGTCAGGCGCAGAGCACGTGCCAGGGAGGAGAGGATCTGCACGCTGGGCTGGGGTCCCCGCCGCTGCTCCAGGCGCGTGTAGTAGTCCGTCGACATGGTCGCCAGCTGTGCCACCTCTTCTCTGCGCAACCCGGAGGTCCGGCGTCGAGGTCCGGACGGAAGTCCCACGTCGGCAGGCCGCAGTGCCTCACGTCGCCGGAGCAGGAACTCGGCCAGTGCATCACGATCCACCTCTGAAGTATCCCCCGACGTCCGCGCAGGTTCCAGGGACCGGTGATCCCTGGATGACCGCTCTCTGGAGGGACGGTTCCGAGACGCCGAGGCTGATCGTATGAACATCAGCGGAAACACCATCTTCATCCCGGGCGCGACGAGCGGCATCGGCCTCGCCCTCGCCGTGCGTCTGCATGCCCGCGGCAACACCGTGATCGTGGGAGGACGCCGCGAAGACCGGCTCACAGCCATCGCCGGCGAGCACCCCGGTATCCACACGGTGCGGATCGACACGACCGACGCCGACAGCATCCATGCGGCCTCCCGAACTGTCCTCGCAGAGCACCCCGCCCTGAACGTGCTGATCACGATGGCCGGTGTCATGCGGGCCGAGGACTGGACCACGCCCACCGGATTCCTCTCCACCGCCGAGGAGACGGTCGAGACGAACATCCTCGGGCCGATCCGGCTGATCGCCGCTTTCGTCGAGCATCTGCGCGCGCAGCCGGAAGCGACGATCATGACGGTCTCGTCCGGCCTCGCCTTCGCCCCGCTCCGCGCGACGCCGAGCTACAACGCCAGCAAGGCCGCGATCCATATGCTCAGCGAATCCCTGCGCCTGCAGCTCGAAGGGAGCAGTGTGTCGGTGCTCGAGCTGGAACCGCCGGCCGTGCGCACGCCTCTCATGCCCGGACATGAGGAGAACGAGTCGGCTATGCCGCTCAACGAGTTCATCGACGAAGTGATGGAGCTGATCGAGTCGCGGCCGAACGCTACCGAGATCCAGGTGGAACGCGTGAAATTCCTCCGCTACGGAGAGGTCCGCGGTGACTACGACCGGGTCGTCGCCGCGCTGAACGCCACCGACCCGCACGGGCGCTGAGCCGACGCGGGGTGCCGGTCGCGCACCGGCACCCCGCTCACGGACGCAGAGACGCCGCTGCCGCCGTCAACGCGTCGGCGGACTGCCGCAGCAGCGCGAGCTCGTGGTCGGAGAACGACGTGTTGCGGATCGGGACAGCGCCCGTCGCACTGACGATCGAAGGCACCGACAGCGCGACTCCGTCGACACCGTGGAAGTCGCGCAACACGGTGCTCACAGGCATCACCGCGTGCTCATCGTGGAGGATGGCCTCGACGATCCGCGCACTCGACAACCCGATGGCGTAATTCGTCGCCCCCTTGCCGAGGATGACCTTGTAGGCCGCATCGCGCACGTCGACGGCGATGTCCTGCAACTCCTCGAGGGTGAACCGGGGATGTCCCGGCGTCTCCCACTCGAGGATCGGCACAGTGCCGATGGTCGCCCGAGACCACAACGGGAACTCCGTGTCGCCGTGCTCGCCGACGATATGGGCGTGGACGCTGGCGGTCGACACGCCCGCACGTTCGGCGAGTTTCCAGCGCAGCCGCGAGGTGTCGAGCACCGTGCCGGACGCGAAGATCCGCTCCGGCGGGAGTCCGGTCTCCTCCTGAGCGATCACGGTGAGCACGTCGCACGGGTTGGTGACGATCACATACACCGCGTTCGGTGCGACCTCGAGCAGTTCGGGCATCATGCGGCGGATGATCCCCGCGTTGACCTCCGCGAGCTCGATCCGGGTCTGGCCCGGCTTCTGCTTGGCTCCCGCCGTGATCACGACGACGTGCGATCCCGCGGCCACCGAGATGTCGCTGCCACCGACGATGTCGCTCGAACCCGTGAATTGCGTTCCGTGCGCGAGGTCGAGGACCTCCGCATCGACCTTCTCCGTGGCGATGTCGTAGAGCGCGACATGACGCGCAGATCCGCGGATCAGTGCGGCATAGGCGACGCTGGATCCCACGCTTCCCGCGCCGACGACCGTGAGCTTCGAGTTCTCGATGATCTCCATGCGCTCAGTCTCGCAGTGCAGTGCGCCTCTCCGGCAGGGGGAACGCCGTCGGAAATGCTCACAGCGCGGCGGCGACCGCCTGAGCGACCGTCGGATGAGCGAACTCGAAGCCCCCGCGCTCCAGAACCCGCGGCCGCACATCGGCGTCAGGAAGGAGCAGCGAGTCCGCTGCGTCGCCGAGGGCGAGGCGCAGAGCCCAGGCCGGCGCGGGGAGCCAGAACGGTCTGTGCATGCGCGCAGCGAGCTCCCGGCCGATGTCGTTCGCCGACGCGGGGGTTGGCCCCGTGAGGTTGACGGGTCCGGCGATCTTCGTGTCCAGGACGTGCCGGATCCCCCGCACCTCATCGTCGAGCGAGATCCAGGGCCAGACCTGTGTTCCGCGTCCGAGAGGACCGGAGACGCCGAAGCGGGTCAGCTGGATGAGCGGCTTGAGCACTCCGCGACGATGGATCACGGGGGCGGTGCGGAGCAGCGCGACCCTGGTGTGGTCCTCGGCGCGTCGAGCCTCGGCCTCCCAGCGCACGGTCAGATCGGCGAGAAAGGTCTCACCGGCTGCGGACTCCTCCGTGAGGACTTCGCCGGGAGCGGACCCGTAGTACCCGACAGCGGACGCCGAGACCAGTGCCGGCGCATCCGAGCGCAGAGCACGCAGGGCGGTCGTCATGGTGCGGGTCGTCTGCAATCGCGAATCGACGAGTTCCGCGCGGTAGCGGCGGGTCCAGGGCAGACGGCCGACGCTGGCACCGCCGAGCGCGACGACTGCTTCCGCACCGGCGAGCACGTCCGGATCGAGCGGACGCTCCCCCGGTGCCCATTGCGCCTCACCCGCTCCGTGCGGCGCACGACGGACCAGAACGGTGACGTCGATCCCGTCGGCGCGCAGGGAGGAGACGAGGGCTGAACCGATCAGGCCCGAGGCCCCGCTCACGACGATGCGTCGCGCCATCTGCTGCAGCTTCCTGTCCGTCGGTCGTCGAATCGTATGGTTCACCAGCGTACGCGCCGTCCCTGCGATGCCCCTAGCCGAGGTCAGTTCGAGCGACGGTAGTGCAGGGCGATCGCACCGTTGCGGAACGGCGTCGACGAGACCAGCGTCAGGCGTCGAGTGGCGGGGAGCCCCCGCTCGTACAGCGTGGGACCGTGGCACGCGATCCGCGGATGCACGAGGAACCGGTACTCGTCGATCAGGTCCAACCGGTCGAGTTCGGTCGCGAGCATGCCGCTTCCCAGGAGGACCCCGTCGCGCGTCTCGTCCTTGAGTCTCTGCACTCCGGTGCGCAGATCGCCCTGGATCCGGTGGCTGTTCGTCCACGGGAAGTCCTGGCGTGTGGCGGAGACCACGTACTTGGGTGTGGCTTCCAGGGCGACAGCCCAGTCGCGCAGCGCCGGTGGGGCGTCCGTCTCTCCACGCGCGACGGCGGGCCAGGCATCCTCCATCATCTCGTAGGTGGTGCGCCCCCAGAGCATCGCGCCGGATTCTTCGAGGAGACGGGTGTAATAGGCGTGTGTCTCGTCGTCGGCGATGCCCACTTCGTGATCGATGCAGCCGTCGAGGGTGACGTTGATGCTGAAGGTCAGGAGTCCCATGCCGGGAGCCTAGATCTGTGGCCGCGTGACCGCCACAGTCCGCAGGCGCGCGGTGGGGTGCTACTCACTCGCTCCCGTCGGGGTGAGCCTTATCGATCGAAGACGAGCTCGATGCGTACTCGCGCACGCGGTCGGTGATGTAGGAGACCACGGTCCCCGATGTGATGCCGATGATGACGATGCCGCCCAGCATCAGGAGCACGGCGAAGAACCGCCCCGCGACGGTCACGGGGTACATGTCGCCGTAGCCGACCGTCGTCAGGGTCACGAACGCCCACCACACGGCATCGCCGAAGCTGTCGATGGTCGCATCCGGCGCGGACCGCTCCACGCTCAGCGTCGAGAGAGCGAGGAAGTAGACGAAGGTCACCGCGTACGCGGCGGAGTAGATGATCAGCTCGGTCCTCACCACGCTGCCGGTGCGGGCATGGAAGAACGGCAGTTGACGAGCGAGGTCGACCACGCGCACGGCGCGGAACACCGGAAGCAGGACCGCGAGGAGCTCCATGGGGTGTCGCGCGACGTAGCGCCATCTGGTGCCCTTCCGAGTCAGGCAGACGCGCACGACATAGTCCACAGCGAACACGAACCACGTCAGGATCGTCGCGTTGCCTGCGGCCGCACGCACCGGCGGTGGCAGGTCGGGAGCGATGACGACCATCGAGAAGCCGACGATGAAGATGACCCCGGCGAACACGAGCGGCACGCGCGCGAAGCGATCCCAGCGATCGAAGGACGAACGTGACGAATCCATGCGCCCATCTAACACGAGCGTCTCGCGCGAGGTGGGCCCTGCCGGGATCGAACCGACGACATCCACGGTGTAAACGTGGCGCTCTACCAGCTGAGCTAAAGGCCCTGGTGTCGTCAGTCTATCGGGAGGCCGATGCGCACCCGCGTCGTGGAAGAGGGATAGGCTGAATCCGGCGCGCGTTGTGCACAGCTGACAAGGCTGCCCGTGTCGCTTCCCGTTTCCTTGGCATGACCTGCCAGCTTGACGAAAGGTTCCCCCGTGACCGTGCACGACCAGGATCCGTACTCCCAGGGCCCCCTCGACAGCGATCCGGAGGAGACCGGCGAGTGGCAGCAGTCCCTCGATGAGCTGGTGGATGCCAAGGGCCACGGCCGCGGCCGCGAGATCATGCTCAGCCTGCTCAAGCGTTCCAAGGAACTGCACCTGGGCGTGCCGATGGTCCCGACGACGGACTACATCAACACGATTGCCCCGGAGAACGAGCCCGAGTTCCCGGGTGACGAAGAGGTCGAGCGCCGCTATCGGGCCTGGATCCGCTGGAACGCTGCGATCACGGTGCACCGCGCACAGCGCCCCGGCATCGGCGTCGGCGGTCACATCTCGACGTATGCCTCGTCGGCCGCTCTCTACGAGGTCGGCTTCAACCACTTCTTCAAGGGCGCTGACAACCCCGGCGGGGCCGACCAGATCTTCATCCAGGGTCACGCCTCCCCCGGCACCTACGCACGGTCGTTCCTCGAGGGACGCCTGAGCGAGGACCAGCTCGACGGTTTCCGTCAGGAGAAGTCGCACGCGCCGTACGGCATCCCCTCCTACCCGCATCCGCGTCTGATGCCGGAGTACTGGCAGTTCCCGACCGTGTCGATGGGCCTCGGCCCCATCAATGCGATCTACCAGGCGATGTCGAACAAGTACCTCGAGAATCGCGGCATCAAGGACACCTCCCAGTCGCACGTCTGGGCGTTCCTCGGCGACGGTGAGATGGACGAGGTCGAGAGCCGCGGTCAGCTCCAGGTGGCAGCGAACGAGGGGCTCGACAACCTGACCTTCGTCGTGAACTGCAACCTGCAGCGTCTCGACGGTCCGGTGCGCGGCAACGGCAAGATCGTCCAGGAGCTCGAGTCGTTCTTCCGCGGCGCGGGCTGGAACGTCATCAAGGTCGTCTGGGGCCGTGAGTGGGACGATCTGCTCGCCCGCGACACTGAGGGTGCGCTGCTCAACCTGATGAACGTCACCCCCGACGGCGACTACCAGACCTACAAGGCCGAGTCCGGCGCGTACATCCGCGAGCACTTCTTCGGGCGCGATGAGCGTGCCGCTGCCCTCGTCAAGGATTACTCCGACGACGACATCTGGAACCTGAAGCGCGGAGGCCACGACTACCGCAAGGTCTACGCCGCCTTCAAGGCCGCGACCGAGCACAAGGGCAAGCCCACCGTCATCCTCGCGAAGACCGTCAAGGGCTACGGCCTCGGCCCGCACTTCGAGGGCCGCAACGCGACCCACCAGATGAAGAAGATGACGCTGGACAACCTCAAGACGTTCCGCGACGCGATGCACATCCCGATCACGGACGCGCAGCTCGAGGAGAACCCCTACCTGCCGCCCTACTACAACCCGGGGCCCCAGGACGAGACGATCCAGTACATGCTCGAGCGCCGTCAGGCTCTCGGCGGATTCCTCCCCGAGCGCCGGTCGACCCATGTGGGTCTCTCGCTGCCGGACGACGCCGCGTACGCGCTTCCCAAGAAGGGCTCCGGCACCCAGGAGATCGCCACGACCATGGCTTTCGTCCGTCTGCTGAAGGATCTCCTCCGCACGAAGGACTTCGGCCACCGCATCGTGCCGATCATCCCCGACGAGGCACGCACGTTCGGTATGGACGCGTACTTCCCGACCGCGAAGATCTACAACCCGAACGGCCAGCACTACACCTCGGTCGACCGCGAGCTGCTCCTCGCCTACAAGGAGAGCCCGCAGGGGCAGATCGTGCACGTCGGCATCAACGAAGCGGGCGCGGTCGCGGCGTTCACGGCTGCGGGAACCTCGTACGCCACCCACGGCGAGCCGCTCATCCCGATCTACATCTTCTACTCGATGTTCGGCTTCCAGCGCACGGGCGACGCCCAGTGGGCGGCGGGCGACCAGATGGCCCGTGGGTTCATCATGGGCGCGACGGCGGGTCGCACCACCCTCACGGGTGAAGGACTGCAGCACGCCGACGGTCACTCGCACCTCCTGGCCGCCACCAACCCGGCGACGCTCTCGTACGACCCGGCCTACGGCTACGAGATCGCGCACATCGTGCGATCCGGCATCGACCGCATGTACGGCGGCGAGCACGAGGACCCGAACGTGATGTACTACATCACGCTCTACAACGAGCCCCTCGTGCAGCCGGCTGAGCCGGAGAACGTGGACGTGGACGGCATCGTGCGAGGCATCCACCGCGTGTCGGTCGGCGAGGGCGACGGCCCCCGCGCCCAGCTCTTCGCGTCAGGCGTCGGCCTGCCGTGGGCGCTCGAGGCGCAGGAACTCCTGAAGAACGACTGGGGTGTGATCGCCGATGTCTGGTCGGTCACCTCCTGGACCGAGCTGCGTCGTGACGGCCTCGCCGCCGACGAGCACAACTTCCTGCACCCCGAGGCCGAGCCGCGCACCGCGTACCTCACCGAGAAGCTGCAGGGTGCCGAGGGTCCGGTCGTCGCCGTGAGCGACTTCATGCACGCCGTGCAGGATCAGATCCGCCCGTGGGTTCCGAACCGCTTCGCCACGCTCGGCGCCGACGGCTTCGGTTTCTCCGACACCCGTGCCGCCGCACGACGGTTCTTCAAGATCGACGGACCGTCCATCGTGGTCCGGACGCTGCAGTCGCTCGCCGAAGAGGGTACGGTCGACCGTTCGCTCGCGGCGCAGGCGATCCAGAAGTACAGCCTGCACGATGTGAACGCGGGAACCAGCGGCAACGCGGGCGGCGAAAGCTGAGCCCTCGGTGACAGGATCCTCTCCTTCCGGCATGGACAAGGCCGCGACGCTCACCTGGCTGCGCCGGATCTCCGGTGACATCGCCTCGGTGACGATCAAGCGCCTGGAGGACACCCTTCCGTGGTACGCCGACATGCCACCAGCCCGCCGCTCCGCGGTCGGGCTGGTGGCCCAGGCGGGCATCACGTCGTTCATCCAGTGGTACGAGGATCCGACCTCCACCCCGTGGATCGCGGCCGACATCTTCGCCGCCGCTCCCCGGGAGCTGTTGCGCAGCGTCAGCCTCCAGCAGACGCTGCAACTCATCCGCGTGACGGTGGAAGTCACCGAGGAGCGCGTCGCCGGGCGCGGGAACGACCTGCGCGAGGCGATCCTGCTCTACTCCCGCGATGTCGCCTTCGCTGCGGCCGACGTGTACGCCAGGGCGGCGGAGGCCCGAGGGCTCTGGGACGCACGTCTCGAGGCCCTCGTCGTCGACTCGATCCTCACCGGTGAGGCCGACGAAGAGCTTCCGAGCCGCATCGCGGCGCTCGGGTGGCACGGTCACGGCGAGGTCGCTGTCCTCGTCGGTACGACACCGCCGCAGTTCGACGTGGACCTGGTCCGCCGAACCGCCAGGAAGCTCGCCGTCGATGTCCTCATCGGCGTGCAGGGATCGCGTCTCGTACTCGTCCTCGGACGCGCACGCGTGGACGGTCAGGAGAACGAGGAGGAGGAACTCGGGTTCCAGGAGATCGCCTCCCGCCTCGAGCCGTCGTTCGGACCGGGTTACGTCGTCCTCGGACCGCCTGTGGCCGCACTCGTCGATGCGAGCCAGAGCGCTCGGGCCGCCCTCGCCGGGTTCGCGGTCGCGCGTGCCTGGCGCGGTGCTCCGCGCCCCGTCGAAGCCGATGATCTGCTGCCTGAGCGGGCGCTCGCCGGAGATCCGCTCGCGAAGCAGACCCTGATCGAGCGGATCTTCCGTCCCCTGCAGGCGCATTCGACCGATCTGGTCACCACGCTCTGGAGCTACCTCGACAACGGACGCTCCCTCGAGGCGACGGCGCGCGAGCTCTTCGTGCACCCCAACACCGTGCGCTATCGCCTCAAGCGCGTGAGCGAAGTCATCGGTTGGGACGCCACGGGGCCCCGCGAGGCGCTCATCCTGCAGACCGCCCTCATCCTCGGATCCATCGGCGCCGCCGAGCAGGTGCGCAAGAGGGCGCCGCTGCGACGCCCGCAGCGCTGAGCCCGTCCGCCGCCTTTCTGTACGCCACACACAAGGGTTTTTCGGAATCTTGTGATGGATCATCCACCGCTCTGCCGTAATCGTTGGCAGACTGGGTGGGTGATTGTCGTCGTATGCCCTGGTCAGGGCTCGCAGACCCCCGGTTTCCTCGCTCCTTGGCTCGAGCTCGACGGAGTGGCCGAACGCCTCGCCGCGTACTCGGACGCCGCGGAGGTCGATCTTCGGGAACACGGCACGGTGTCCGACGCCGACACGATCCGCGACACGCGTATCGCGCAGCCGCTGATCGTCGCGGCGTCGTTGATCGCCGGTGACGCACTGGTCCAGCGAGCGGGCCGACGCGCCGACGGCATCGCCGGACACTCCGTCGGCGAGATCGCCGCTCTCGTCGGCAGCAACGTCATCGATGCCGACACCGGGATGCGCCTCGTCGGCATCCGGGGCCGCGCGATGGCCGACGCCGCAGCGCAGGAGCAGACGGGCATGAGCGCTGTGCTCGGCGGCGATGAAGAAGCCCTCCTGGCGCGACTCGCCGAACTCCACCTCTCCCCCGCGAACTACAACGGTGGCGGCCAGATCGTGGTCGCCGGCGCGCTTCCGGCTCTCGCCGCTCTCGCCGAGGAACCGCTCAAGGGAACCCGCGTGGTTCCGCTGCAGGTCGCCGGCGCGTTCCATACCGGGTACATGGCCTCCGCGGTCTCCGTCCTCCGTGACGCGGTCGCCGACGTCACCCTCGCGAACCCCGACATCACGCTCTGGACCAACCGTGATGGTTCTGCCGTCACGGATGGTACCCAGGCGCTGAGCTTCCTGGTCGACCAGGTCTCGTCGCCGGTGCGCTGGGATCTCTGCATGACATCCTTCGCAGACGCCGGCGTCACCGGTGTCATCGAGCTCGCGCCCGCCGGGGCGCTGGTCGGCCTCGCCAAGCGCGGCCTCCGAGGCGTACCGACTGTCGCCGTGAAGACCCCCGAAGACCTCGATGCAGCCGTCGCGCTGCTGAACGGAGAAGCCGCATGAGCGCCACCCTCGCCCAGGTGACCGGACCGGCATACACGCGTATCTACTCCTACGGCGCTGCCCGCGGCGAGAACGCCGTGCCGAACGAAGATCTGATCGGCCCGATCGACTCCAGCGACGAGTGGATCCGCCAGCGCACCGGCATCATCACCCGCGTCCGCGCCGACAAGAACACCGATGCGATCGACCTCGCCGCGGCGGCCGCATCCGAAGCCATCGAGAAGTCGGGCGTGCCGGCCGATCAGGTCGACCTGGTCATCGTCGCGACCATCAGCAACCCGAAGCAGACCCCTTCCGTCTCGGCCATCGTCGCCGACCGCGTGGGCGCGAACCCCGCCGCGGCGTACGACATCAATGCCGCCTGCGCCGGCTACGCCTACGCGATCGCCCAGGCCGATGCACTGATCAAGGCCGGCGCCGCGCGCTACGCCCTGGTGATCGGCACCGAGAAGCTGTCCGACGTCGTCGACCCGACCGATCGCAGCATCTCCTTCCTCCTCGGCGACGGTGCGGGCGCCGCGCTCCTCGGTCCGAGCGACACGCCGGGGATCGCACCTGCCGTGTGGGGTTCCGACGGCTCGAAGGCCGATGCCGTGGGCATGAACGCCACGCTCACGGACTTCCGCGACGGTGTCGCGCCCTGGCCGACACTCCGTCAGGAAGGGCAGACCGTCTTCCGCTGGGCGGTGTGGGAGATGGCCAAGGTCGCCCGAGAGGCACTCGACAAGGCGGGTGTGGAGCCCACCGATATCGCCGCGTTCATCCCGCACCAGGCCAACATGCGCATCATCGACGAGTTCGCCAAGCAGCTGAAGCTCCCCGAGTCGACGGTGATCGCCCGCGACATCGAGACCACGGGCAACACGTCGGCCGCGTCTATCCCGCTCGCGAGCCACCGGCTGATGGCCGAGCACCCCGAGCTCTCGGGCGGGCTCGCCCTGCAGATCGGGTTCGGAGCCGGACTGGTGTTCGCCGCGCAGGTCGTCGTCCTTCCCTGAGAATGCGCTGACTTTCCCTAGACTGTTCCACGGTTCCGAATACAACCCGTAAGAAAGAGGAAGACCACATGGCTTTCACCAACGATGAGGTCCTCGCGGGCCTCGCAGAGCTCATCACCGACGAGACCGGCATCAACGCCTCCGAGGTCGCCCTGGAGAAGTCGTTCACCGACGACCTCGACATCGACTCCATCTCGATGATGACGATCGTCGTCAACGCCGAAGAGAAGTTCGGTGTCACGATCCCCGACGACGAGGTCAAGAACCTCAAGACCGTCGGCGACGCCGTCAACTTCATCGTCGCGGGCCAGGAGTAATCCCGGCAGGATGCCACCCCCGCAGCTCGCGGGGAGTGGCATCCTCCGCCTTGCCCTCTCACCCGTTCGACTTCGTTTCGACAAGGAACCACACCCCATGACCAAGCGCATCGTCGTCACCGGCATCGGCGCCACCTCCGCCATCGGCGGAACGGCCCCGGAGAACTGGACGAACCTGCTGGCCGGCATGTCCGGCACCCGCACGCTCGAACACGACTGGGTCCAGCAGTACGAGCTGCCCGTCACCTTCGCCGCCGAGGCGATCGTCCGCCCGGAAGAGGTTCTCCCCCGCCATGAGGCCAAGCGCCTCGACCCGTCCTCGCAGTTCGCCCTGATCGCAGCACGCGAGGCGTGGGCGGATGCGGGCACCCCCGAGGTCGCCCCCGAGCGCCTCGGTATCGACTTTGCCACCGGCATCGGCGGACTCTGGACGCTCCTCGACGCCTGGGACACGCTGCGCGAAAAGGGACCCCGGCGGGTCATGCCGCTCACGGTCCCGATGCTCATGCCCAATGCGGCCGCCGGCAACCTCTCCCTGCAGTTCGAGGCCCGCGCCTACGCGCAGACCGTCGTCAGCGCGTGCGCCTCGAGCACCGAATCGATCATCCACGCCTACCACCATCTGCAGGACGGTCTCGCCGACGTCGTGATCGCCGGCGGTACCGAGTCCGCGATCCACCCGATCACGATGGCTTCCTTCGCTTCGGCGCAGGCGCTGTCGCGTCGGAACGACGACCCGGCCCACGCTTCCCGCCCCGGCGCGATCGACCGTGACGGCTTCGTCATGGGCGAGGGCGCCGCCGCGCTGATCCTCGAGACCGAAGAGCACGCCAAGGCTCGCGGCGCCAAGATCTACGGCTACGTTCTGGGCGGCGGAGTCACCGCCGACGCGTACCACATCACCGGCAACGACCCCGAGGGCAACGGCGCGGCCCGTGCCGTCACGCAGGCGCTCGAAGAGGCCGGCATCACCGCTGATCAGGTCACGCACATCAACGCGCACGCGACGTCCACTCCGGTCGGCGACCCCAACGAGTACGTCGCGCTCAAGAAGGTCTTCGGAGACCGGATCGATGAGATCCCCGTCTCCGCCACGAAGGCCTCCACGGGACACCTGCTTGGCGGCACCGGCGCACTGGAGGCCATCTTCTCGATCCTCGCGCTCCGCGACCGTGTCGCACCCCCGACGATCAACATGACCGAGCCGGACCCCGCCGTGCCGTTCCGCCTCTCGGGCGCACCCACGGCGCTCGGCGAGGGTCCGCAGATCGCCATCAGCAACTCGTTCGGCTTCGGCGGACACAACGCGGTCCTCGTGGTCGCCAGCGCCGACTGACACCACCGTGCTGCGAGAGGCCTTCCGGGATTCCGGAGGGCCTCTCTTCACATATGCATGAGAATCCGACGGATGTCTGGCCTCCTCCTGGCGATCGGTCATGCAGGCGTGCGCGGATCATGCACGTGTCGAGCGCATTTCGGTCCGGAAGCCGCCGGACGGATGCGGAAGACCCGGGACGGATGCGGATGTGCCGCTCAGGCTGGGCGCAGTGTTCCGAGTCGCCGCGAACGAGCCTCACGCCATCGGGTGAGATACGGGAGGAAGACCCCGATCAACGGGCCGACCCCGAACGCGAAAAGCACCGTACCGACGCCCACAGGGCCTCCGAGGATGAAGCCGATCACCAGGACGCTGCCCTCGATCAGGGTGCGCACCACCCAGACGGCCCATCCGGTGCGCCGAACCAAACCGGTCATCAGCCCATCACGCGGACCGGGACCGAAGTCCGCGGCGATGTAGAGGCCGGTCGCGAAGGCCAACAGCACCAGCCCGAAGACGAACATCGGAGCCCCGATCCAGACGGACGGAGGCTGCGGGATCAGGAGCAGCGCGAGATCAGCGCTCGGCCCGACCAGGAGCGCGTTCAACACGGTTCCGAGGCCCACACGCTGACGTAGCGGGATCCACAGCAACAGGACGACGACCGAGACGATCACGGTCATGGCGCCGTAACCGACGCCCGTCTGGCCGGCCAGTCCGAGCGCCAGGACGTCCCACGGCGCCACCCCGATGCCGCCGCGCACCATGAACCCGAGCGCGACGCCGTAGAGGAACAGGCCGAGCACGAGCTGCATGAGACGCTCGACGAGGTCCCTGCGGGAGGACGCCTGGATGGGGAGCAGCACGGCACGGAGGAACATGATTCCACTCTGGCTCCCGCATACAGCGCGATGCCGAGGCCACTGGCGACAAGTGGCCTGCCGATGCGAGTCCAGTTTGCGCCATGCTGGACTCATGGGATCACGACTCGTCGAACAGCTCGGGGCGCACAACGTGGCCGGTGCCGCCGCGAGCGTGCTGGCCGATCGCATCCGCGCCTTGGTCCTCGACGGCCGGTTGACCGTCGGCGAACGCCTGCCCAGCGAACGCGCCCTCGCGCGGGAGCTGCGGCGGTCTCGCTCGACCATCACCCGCGCCTACGGCCTGCTGGAGGATGACGGCTACGTCACCCGGCTGCACGGGGGCAGCACGCGCGTCGCCCTCCCCCACGATCACGCAGCCCCCGGCCTCGACGCCGACGACACGGCCATCGACCTCTCCATCGCCTCCATGGACTCCACCCCCGGACTGTACGACGCCACCGTGCGGTCGCTCCCGCGGCTGGCCGCACTGCGCGGCACGAGCGGGTACTCGCTGCAAGGACTGCCGGAACTCCGAGACGCGGTCGCGCAGCGGTTCCGTGAGCGCGGAGCTCCGACATCCGCGGAGGAGATCATCATCACCTCCGGGGCGCTCAACGCGGTCAACCTGATCCTCACGGCGATCGGCCGACGGGGCGAGAGAGCGCTCGTCGAGCAACCGACCTTCCCCCACGCGCTCGAGGCTCTGCACCGCCACGGGTACCGATTGGTCCCCACGCCGGTCGACGTAGAGGGGTGGGATACACGGCACCTCAACGAGACGCTGCTCAGCGCGCGTCCTCATGTCGCCTATCTGATCCCCGACTTCCACAACCCGACCGGGGCCACCCTGCCGGACGAGGACCGCCAGCGAATCGTGACGACCTCGCGCAACGTGGGCACGCATCTGATCGTCGACGAGACGACCACGGAGTTGGACATCGACCGAGGGTGGTCGCCCACGCCGATGGCCGCGAGCGGGCCCAACGTCATCACCGTCGGATCGATGTCCAAGATCGCCTGGGGAGGAATGCGGATCGGATGGATCCGTGCCGAACGCTCCGTCGTCGCGCGGCTGCTCGCGGTACGGCCTTCCTTCGAACTCGGTACCGCACTGCTGGAGCAGTGCATCGCGATCGAGCTGCTCACGGAGATGCCCGCCCTCACCTCGCACGTGGGCCGACGTCTGCGCGCTGGACGCGCTGCCGTCGAAGCCGGCGTCGCCGGAATCCCCGGCTGGCACATGCCTCGCACACCGGGTGGGCTCTCGGCCTGGGTCGACATCGGCGGCCCGCTCTCCACCGCGTTGTCACTGGCCGCGCGTGAACGGCAGCTCATCCTGCCGCCGGGTCCACGTTTCACCACCGGTGGTGTCCTGGAACGACGGTTGCGTCTGCCCATCACCCTCCCGCCGGACCGCACCGCGGAGGCGATGACACGGTTGGCCCTGGCCTGGGAAGACGTGCGCAAGGGCACCGCATCCCGTGCCGACGAACTCGAGCACGCCGCCGTGATCTGATCCGGACGATGAGGACCCCGTCTCGTCTCCGGGGCGGGGTCCTCATCGTGCGGGGTGGGGATACGTCTTCTCAGCGTCCGGGATTATTCACCGGCATCCGATACTCACGCCTCCCCGCTCCCGGTCTCTGGAGTCGGGACTACCCGACCTTGTGGAGCCAGACGACCCTGGCGTCGTCGCTGGCGTGCCTGAAGGGCTCGAGCTCCTCGTCCCACGCGGACCCGAGCGCGATGTCGAGTTCGCGCTGCAGTTCCACCGCGCTGCCCGCGGCGATCTCCATCGCGTAGCGGATCCGGTCTTCACCGATGACGATGTTCCCGGCCGCATCGGTCTGTGCGTAGTGGATGCCGAGGTCGGGGGTGTGCAACCAGCGGCCGCCGTCGCTGCGCGGTGTCGGGTCCTCGGTGACCTCGAAGCGGAGGTGCTCCCAGCCGCGGATCGAGGTGGCGAGGGCAGCACCGGTGCCGACCGGACCGTCCCAGTAGAACTCGGCGCGTCGCGCGCCGTTCAGCACGGGCTGCTCGGTCCAATCGAAGTTCACTGCACGCCCGATAGCGCGACCCACCGCCCATTCGAGGTGCGGGCAGAGCGCGCGAGGCGCAGAGTGGATGAACACCACTCCGCGTGCGTAAGCCGTCGCCATGATCTCTCCGTTTCATCAGGTGCGTCTTCCCCAACGACCTGAACCACGAAGTGGCGAGAATATGCGGTTGTGCGCCCATTCTCGCCGAGTTCGCCCGAAATCACAAGCATGTCATTCATGACGAAGGCCCCGGTCACCGGGACCGGGGCCTTCGGACCGCAGTCGGTCCGGAGTCTGACGAGATCAGGCCTCGCTCATGGCCTGCTTCACCTGCTGGCCCTTCGCTGCATAGTAGGCCGCGCGAGCGGCGTCCTTGCGGGCCTGCTCGGCGTACCCGAACTCGAGCGTCTCCTGGTCGACCTCGTAGTTGGGCACGTCGTCGGTGCCGTGGTACTTCTCGATGTAGGCGTCGAGCTCGGGGCCCGAGGTCCACGACGTGATGAGGCAGTAGCGCGGCTCGGTGCCGTTGTGCGTCGCCGCGTGCCACAGGCGCTGCGTGTCGACGATGAGCTGCGCGCCGGCCGGGAGCGCGATGCGGTACTCGATGCTCGGGTCCGTGCGGTTCTCGCGCAGGACGAAGTAGCTGTCCTTGTCATCGGTCAGGTTGAAGAACCCGCGCACGACCCAGCCGGTGCCGTCGGGGTTCAGACGGTTGTTGTCGTCCTGGTGGAGGTTGTAGAGGCAGTCGCCGTACGGGGTCGGCTGCAGCTCGATGACGCGGCAGCGCCCGACGTTGGCGCCCGGCTCCTGCGCGCGACGCGTCAGGTTCGGGGCCTTCTCGGTCTGCGAGTCGATCCAGACGCCGTCCTTGTCGGTGCGCGGCGGCTTGTGGTTCCAGAAACCGTTGCACTCGATGTCACCGAAAGCGCTCGCAAGCGGAGCGAAGCGGGTGTCACCCGACGACTTCCAATCGTTGTACTCGATGTCGAGCCACTCCTTGGGGTCGAGCTCCTGGTTGTAGCTGTCGAGGACGACGAATCCCTTGTCCTCGAGGGCAGCGGACTTGATGTAACCCATGATCGAGTCATGTTCCTTTCATCGGGGGCCAGCACGTTTTAACAGGCCCTGATAAGGCAAGCCTAACAGCGAAGCCTGCGCCGCCTTCGGAGGTCAGCCGTGCATAACCGAATAGACTGATCGGGGTGCCCGGCGAAGTCTCGGCACCCGTCGCTACGGGAGGACGAGACACCAGTATGAGCACCGCGACCAACGTCGAGGCGACAGCAGTCAACACGATCGAATGGCTCGCGGCGGACACGTCCACGATCGTGGTGCCGGTGTACCAGCGCCAGTACCGGTGGGACATCGGCGGCTGCGAACGGCTCCTCTCCGACATCCGTGCTGTCGCGCGCGAAGACAACGCACACCGCCACTTCCTCGGGTCGATCCTGTCCGCGCAGGACGGTGCATCGAGGGAGTCCGACCTCATCCTCATCGACGGACAGCAGCGCATCACGACACTCATGCTTCTCGTCGCGGCCCTGCACCATGCCATCCGCGACACCGACCCCGTGCTGGCGTCGTCGCTCGAACGCGTCCTGGTCCGCTCCGATGACCTAGGACGCACGAAGCTGCGCCCCCACGACGCCTGGGCCGAGCTCTACGAATCCGTCGTGCTCGACCGCCGCGACGACGCGGATCGCGAGTCGCGCTTCGACGACAACTACGCGTTCTTCCGCAGCCAGATCCACGTGGATGAGGTCCCCCTGATCTGGCGCGGGCTGCAGCGGCTCGAGCACGTGTCGATCACTCTCGGCGCCCGAGCGAACGCGCAGCAGATCTTCGAGAGCCTGAACTCGACCGGCGAGCCTCTGCGCGATCACGAGCTCATCCACAACTACATCCTGATGGGCCTCAGCCACGCGGAACAGGTCGACGTCGAAGCCCGCTTCTGGGTGCCAATCGAGCACCACACGGGAGAGTCGATCGGCGCGTTCTGGCGGCACTACCTCGTCCTCGTGACGGGGCGTGAGGTCGCAGCGAACGGTGAGCACGGCGTGTACAGCGCCTTCCGCCAGTCCTTCCCCCGCGTCGACGTCGCGCATCTCCAGGCCGACGCCGAGGAGTGGCGACATCATGCAGAGATCTACGGCATCCTGCTCGACCCGACGCGCGAGCCGGATCCGGAGATCGCCCGGCAGCTGCGTCAGGTCACGACTTTCGGCCGCGCCTCCGCCCCGTTGGTGATGAGCGCCTACAGCGACCACCTCCGCGGTCGCATCGACCGCGCCGAACTCATCGAGACCCTGGAGTGGCTTCAGGCGCTGTATCTCCGTCGGGCACTGGTCAACCTGCCGTCCGAACGTCTCATCGCGCGCCTCTGCCGCGCGCGCCGCGACGGCCGTGACGCGCTCGCACGCGCGTTCGCCCGCATCACTCCGTCGGACGAGCGAGTGAGCGCAGTTCTGAAGTACAGCGAACTCCCCCACCCCGCCTACGTCCTGGGACGTGTGGAAGGCGTCGACGACCTCGACGCGTACGACATCGAGCACATCGTCCCGACCGTTCCGGGAGACGCCTGGTCCGGCGACGGTGAGCGCCCGTGGAGCGAATACACCGAGGATGAGCAGAACAGCCACCGGGCGCTCGCGCCGACCCTCGGCAATCTGACTCTTCTCGAGCAGCCGTTGGCGGAACGGGTGTTCGGTGCTTCCTTCCCGATCAAGCGCGTCGAGGCCTACGCCCGAAGCTCCGTGCCTGCGACTCGTGACCTCGCTGAGATCCCCTCGTGGGGCACGGCGGCCATCACCCAGCGCACCGTCGCCCTCACCGCCGAGCTGATCCGCATCTGGGCGCGCCCCGCCCTCCCGGAGATCGACGACGACGGACTCACACCGATCCTGGACGCCGTGCGGCGTCGCGGATGGCCCACCGGATGGGAGCGCGAGTTCGACTATGTCGAGTACCGCGGTGAGCGCTGGGAGGTCCCCGACGTCAAGTACCTGTTCAACCGGGTCTTCCGTCGCGCCTGGACCGACACGAGGGAGGCAGCCCTGGCTTATTGCGCGGCACACGGTGGACCGATCTACCAGGACATGGCGTGGAAGGGCCAGTGGGACCAGCTCGACGAGGGCCACTTCCTCTACATGGGCTGGGACTCCAACTACATGATGACCGCTGTGCAGGGCGTGCTCGAGGAGTCGGGCATCGCCTCAGAGGTCTTCGTCAAGTACTCCTACATCGGGAACGTGATGTGACCATGAGCACCACCGTCCGCCAGCTGCTCGACCTCACCATCGAGGACCACACCCTCACCGTCCCCCTGGTCTGGGACGACGCCTCCGACCCCCGCACGATCGAGGTGTTCGCCCGTGTGGTCTCCCGCGCCGGCGGGGAGTCGCTCCCGTATCTGGTCTTCCTCCAGGGCGGTCCGGGCCACGAGGCGCCGCGTCCGTTCCACTCCTCGACCGCGCCCGCGTGGCTCGACGGCGCACTCGCGCACTATCGGGTGGTGCTCCTCGACCAGCGGGGTACCGGGCGCTCGACCCCGGTCGGAGATCACGACCTGGAGCGCGGTACGGACGCCGTGGCCGAGCACCTCACCCATCTGCGTGCGGACGCGATCGTGCGCGACTGCGAGGCCGTGCGCGAGCATCTGGGTGCCACCACCTGGAGCGTGCTCGGACAATCGTTCGGCGGCTTCACCACCCTCGCGTATCTCTCCACCGACGCCTCTTCGCTCGACGACGTGTTCATCACCGGCGGCCTCAGCGCCGTCGGGCGCCACCCGGACGACGTGTATGCGCTCTGCTACGACAAGATGCGCGACGCCTCGGAGCGCTACTACCGCCGCTTCCCCGAGCATCGCGAGGTGATGCGGCGCCTCGTCGAACGTGCGGATGCCGGAGACATCGTCCTGCCCGACGGAGAAGTCGTCTCACGCTCGCGGCTGCGGTCGCTGGGATCCGCTCTCGGCACCGACGACGGCTGGCAGACGGTGTGGTCGATTCTGGAACGCGACCCGTCCTCCAACGCCTTCCGGTACGACCTGATGCACGCGATGCCCTTCGACGGCCGCAACCCGCTCTACTTCGCCTTCCACGAGTCGAGCTACGCCGACGGACACGCCACGCGGTGGTCGGCTGAACGCGCCGAGCCCTCCGACTTCCGCGACGACCCGACGCTGTTCACGGGCGAGCACATCCGTCGCGAGTGGACCGAGACGGTGCCCGCTTTCCAGCCGTGGCGCGATGTCACCCTCGCGCTCGCGGAGCACGAGTGGCCGAGCATCTACGATGCAGACGCGATCGCCTCATCGGGAGCGACGGGCGCCGCCGCGGTCTACGTCAACGACGTCTACGTCCCGATGGAGTTCTCCCTCGAGACCGCACGCCTGCTTCCCGACGTCACGCTGTGGGTGACGAGCGAACACGAGCACAACGGACTCCGCTCCGGGCCGGTACTGTCGCGCCTGATCGACCTGGCCCACGGGCGCCGTCTGCGCTGAGCGACTCCTCCCCCTCGGGGCGGATGCCCTCGTTCCCGCTGCCGTCTACCCTGGAGGGCATGGAAGAGGGTGTGGGCGTGCTCGTCACGGTCGGCGTGCTGCTGCTCCTGCTTTCCGCCGTCATCGTCGCCATCGCCTTCGGCTTCTCGCGGATACCGATCGAGAAGAAGTACGAATCCGGCGGAGGGGGCCTCGGCGGCGCGTTCGATGCCGTCTGGTCGCCGTCTGCGCATGAGGCGGGTATCGAGCGCGACCGTCAGACGCAGCGGACCGCCCCGGCCCCATCCCCGGGCGATCCTCCGGACACGATCGAGGACGGCCGGATCCGGCTCGACATCTGACGACCGGATCCGACGCACACCTCCGAGCACGAAGAAGGCCCCACGCTCCGAGGAGCATGGGGCCTTCGTCGTGGCAGTCGTTACTTGGACGAGCCGCCGAAGCCCTTGAAGCGCTGGTTGAACTTCTCGACGCGACCGGCCGAGTCCATGATGCGCTGCTTGCCCGTGTAGAACGGGTGCGATGCCGAGGAGATCTCGACGTCGATCACCGGGTACTCCACGCCGTCCAGCTCGATGGTCTTGTCGCTGGTGACGGTCGAACGGGTGAGGAACGTCTCGCCCGAGCCGAGGTCGCGGAACACGACTGCCTGGTAGTCGGGGTGAATGTCAGTCTTCATGGGATTCCTTAGTTGCTGCCCTGGATTGTGCCAGGGACGAGGGAAGTCTGCGGTGCAGAGAGCACCAAGGGTCGATTCTATCAGACGCTGGTCACGCAGCTGCGCGGGCGGCGTAGCGGCCGTCTTCGCTGCTGAGCACGATGGGCATGCCGAACGCCTCGGTCAGGGTCTCGGCCGTGAGCGTCTCGCCGATGGGGCCCGCCGCGACGACGGAACCCTCACGGATCAGCATCACGTGCGTGAAGCCCACGGGGATCTCCTCCACATGGTGCGTGACCATGAGCATCGCCGGGGTGGTCGGGGACGACGCGTATCCGCTGAGCAGCGCCAGAAGCTCCTCCCGCGAACCGAGGTCGAGGGATGCCGTCGGCTCGTCGAGCAGCAGCAGCTCCGGGTCGGTCATCACCGCACGCGCGATCTGCACACGCTTCTGTTCTCCGTCGCTGAGAGTGCCGAAGGTGCGGTCGGCCAGGTGGTCGAGACGCCAGTCGCCGAGAACGCGGAGGGCCCGACGCTCGTCGATGTCCTCGTAGTTCTCGTTCCAGCGGCCGAGCACCGAGTACGCAGCGGTGAGCACGGTGTTGAGGACCGTCTCGTCACGAGGGACACGCTTGGCCATCGCCGACGACGCGAATCCGATACGCGGACGCACCTCGAACACGTCGGTGCGTCCCAGAGTCTCTCCGAGCACGGTCACGGTTCCCGACGTCGGGTGCATGAGCGTGTCGGCGAGCTGCAGCAGCGTCGTCTTGCCCGCGCCGTTCGGGCCGAGGATCACCCATCGCTGATCGTCGTCGACCTCCCAGGTCACGTGATCGATGATGTTGCGCCCCTCACGGCGCACGACGACGTCGGTGAATTCCAGAGCACTCGGCATGGTCCCAGCCTATCGGCTCAGGGCGTCAGCTCCGCGTAGAGCGCGCGCGTCGTCTCCGCGATCGATGCCCAGCTGAAGTCGCTGCGCGCACGCTCCCTCCCGGCCTCGCCGTAGGCCCGCGCCCGCTCCGGATCCATGGCCACTTCGGTGAGCACGGCGGCGAGATCGGCGACGAAGCGGTCCGGGTCGACCGGCGTGCCGGTACCGTCCTGCACCTGATCGATCGGCACGAGCCGACCCGTGCGCCCATCCGCGACCACCTCGGGGATACCCCCGGTGGCGGTGCCGACGACGGCAGCTCCACAGGCCATCGCTTCGAGATTCACGATGCCCAGAGGCTCGTACACCGAGGGGCACACGAACGTCGTGGCGGCGGTGAGAATCGCGGAGAGTTCATCACGCGGCAGCATCCGCTCGATCCAGATCACTCCGTCGCGA
>WPCJ01191338.1_pt1 | contig 37133 bp, 32 predicted proteins | sample 5399831 | NCBI WGS metagenome assembly WPCJ01 (sample SAMN12869470, study PRJNA574797) | sludge metagenome | isolation source: wastewater treatment of pH10 | place: China:Beijing | collected 2019-05-20 | reverse complement strand
GTCGCGGAAAAGTGGAAACCGGTTTTCCGGAACCGACATGCTCCAGAAAATAAACAGCTAAAGCGCATCGCAAAGATATGATAGAACGCGACGCGCTTTAGCTATCTGAGCAAGGATTTATAAACGATACCGTAAGGTTTCAGTTTTAAAATTCGACGTTCAGGAAATTGGCTTTTGCTCATAAAGTCTCTGGCGTAGCTCTAACAGACTCGATGCGACATGAAGATCAGAACCGCAATTCTAGGCTCCGTAATGGCAACCGCGCTTCTCGCGGGCTGTCAGGGTTCGTCCGTATCCGATCTGAGCCTCCGGGCCGAGAAACCGCTTCCCGAGAAAGTCGTTGCCAAGATGAAGGCGAAGGGCATGACCCGTACCTCGCCGATCATGGTGCGCATCTTCAAGGAGGAAGGCACTCTCGAGGTCTGGAAGCAGAAGAACAACGGCAAGTACGACCAGATTGCGTCCTACGAAATCTGCAAGTGGTCGGGCAAGCTCGGGCCGAAATATATCGAGGGTGACCGTCAGGCGCCGGAAGGTTTCTACAACGTCCGCCCCGCCCAGATGAACCCGAATTCGAGCTATTATCTCTCGTTCAATATCGGCTTCCCCAACGCTTATGACCGCGCCAATGGACGCACAGGCCAGCACCTGATGGTGCACGGCGCATGTTCGTCGTCGGGCTGCTATTCGATGACCGACGAACAGGTCGCCGAGATTTATGCCTTCGGTCGCGACGCCTTCAAAGGCGGCCAGCGCGACTTCCAGATTCAGGCGTTTCCGTTCCGTATGACCGCTGCCAACATGGCGCGCTACAAGAGCGACCCGAATTATTCCTTCTGGAAGATGCTGAAACAGGGTTACGACTCTTTCGAGGTCACCAAGGTGCCGCCGAAGGTTGATGTCTGCGAAAAGCGCTATGTGTTCAACGTTGCGACGCCGGACGGCCAGCCTCTGTCTGCAACGGACGCCTGCCCGCCATCGGTTGGCGGCGAGGCCATGTCCTATGCGTCTTACGAAAAGACCTACCAGTCGGCATTCAGCGCCAGCCAGAAGGCACCGGCACCGTCCATTCAGGGCATTGCCGAAGCCAAGCTGGTCTCCGCCTGGAGCGCTGCGCGCGCACGCGGTGAAAAGGTAACGCGGGAACCGCCGTCACTCACCGCTTCTTCCGCTGAAAAGGCAGGCGCACCGGACATTCGCCCGGCAATGCCAGCCGTACAGCCGACGGCCATTGCGGCGACGCCGCAACCGGCTCCTGTTCCGGCTCAGCCCGCAACACAGACCGCAGCCGTGCCCGCACCGCAGTCAAACCCGGTTGCAGCGCAGGTTGCTGCCCCTCAGGTTTCATCGCAAGTCTCGCCGATGACGACGGCCAGCACGGTGGCTCAGAATGTCGAGCAACCGGCACCTGTCGCGGCCCCCGAACCGAAAAAGCCATGGTGGAAGATCATCGGGAACTGATGACTTTGCAGGATGACATTCCTGTCTATGATCTGAGGGGGCTTAAATGCCCCCTTCCGGTTTTGAAAACCCGCAATCGTCTGGAAAAAATGCCGAGCGAAGCGCTGCTCTGGGTGGAAACGACCGATCCGCTGTCAGGCATCGACGTCCCGCATTTCTGCACGCAGGAAGGCCACGCCCTCGTCGCGCAGGAGCGTCAAGGATCGTTGCATCGCTTCCTTATTCGCAGGAAGTGAGTATCAGTTGCGCGGCGAGAAACCAGGAATGGCCAGCGGGTTTTCGGTCAGTGCGGCGCGGTCGGGCCTGTCCAGCGCCGGGCGTCCCAAAAACGCATCGAAAAGCTCCCGCACATAGGTTTCTGGCAGATCCTTCACGATCATCACCAGAAGCGTCTCGCGCTTATCCTGCGGCCAATGCGGCAGGCGCGCAGGCGGATGGAAAATCTTCTGCACACCATGAGTGACAACCGGACGATCCGGGTCTTCGGCAATCTGCACAATGCCCTTTACCCGCAGCAGCTTCTCGCCATGCGTCGAACGCAGAAGATCGAGGAACATGTCGAAGGTGGATAGCGGGATCGGCGCATCGTGACGAAGCGAAAAGGACCGGATCGCATCGTCATGGTGATGATGATGCGCGTGGCCATGATGGTGATCGTGGTGATGATGGTCGTGATCGCAATCCGGCCCGCAGACATGGTCATGCCCATGATGTGAATGATCATCATGGGAGTCGTCATGATGCTCGTCCTCATAGGCTTCCGCCTTGAGCCAGCGCTGCACATCCGCCGATTTCGTTTCCGGATTATAAAGACCGCATTCGAAAAGCGCCGCATAGCCGGTGCGCTTTTCACCAGCTTCCAGAATATCGGCACCGGGATTGAGCGCATGGAGGCGCGCCTTGAGTGTCGCCAGTCCGGCCTGCGCTTCCGGAAGATCGGTTTTGGTCAGCACGATGCGGTCGGCCATAGCGGCCTGCTTGACGGCTTCCGCGTGATTGTCGAGCGTCGCCATGCCGTTGACGGCATCCACTGTCGCCAGAACACCATCGAGCCTGAAAGCCTGCATGAGCACCGGATGCCCCATGATCGAATGCAGCACCGGCGCCGGATCGGCAAGCCCGGTGGTTTCGATAATGACGCGCTTCAGCGTCTTGATGCGCCCGGTCTGGAGGCGGTCGATCAGATCTGCCAGCGTATCCACCAGTTCGCCGCGCACCGTGCAGCACAGGCAGCCGTCGGAAAGCTCGATCACGCCTTCGCTCGCCTGCTCAACCAGCAGGTGATCGATGCCGACTTCGCCGAACTCATTGATGATGACCGCCGTATCGCTCAGCGCCGGATCTTTCAGAAGCCGGTTGAGAAGCGTCGTCTTGCCTGAACCGAGAAAGCCGGTCAGCACGGAAACGGGAATGGGATTTCGCATATCAGTTGATGGCCGTTGTCTTCACGCCTGCTGCCCGCTGCGGGCGCGGCATCGGCACCGGAATCTGCGAAATGTCGAGCTGGCTCGGACGGGTCGTCGGACCCGGCTCGGAAACCAAACCAACCCTAACCGGAACCGGGTCGCGATCCATGGCATGGATATAGGGCGAATTGATTTTCAGCTTGCCTTCGACATCGCGTCCGTCCCAGCGATCGGCCATGGCCTGCTGGCTGCAGATCGCCTTGCGCATGTCGACGGCCTGATTGAGATTACCGCCAGCCGCCGGACGCAAGGTCGCCAGCGTCGCGCCACCACCGGCACTTGCGCGGAACGCATCGGTCATTAGCTGTGCAGCCTGAACCGCACGCGCTTCCTGCCGGTCAGCACCGAGAATGATTGCCAGCACAGTTCGGCCATTGCGCGTGGCCGAACTTGCAAGGTTGAAGCCGGATGCGCAGACGAAACCGGTCTTCATCCCATCCGCACCGTCATAGCGACCGAGCAGGATGTTGTAATTGGCCTGAACCTTCTTGCCTGCGCCCGGATCGATCGCCTCAGTCGCGAAATAATGCGCATATTGCGGGAATTCGCGGCGAAGCTGCACGGCCAGAACCGCGAGGTCGCGCGCCGTCGTGTAGTTGTTGGGGTTGTGCAGGCCGTTCGGATTGGCAAAATGCGAGCCGACCATGCCGATACGCTGCGCTTCCTCGTTCATGCGCTGCACGAAACCGGATTCCGTTCCGCCCACGGCTTCGGCAACGGCAACGGCAACGTCATTGGCCGACTTCACCAGCATGATCTTCAACGCCGTATCGAGCGTCATGACAGATCCCGGCTTGTAGCCCATCTTGCTCGGCGGTTCCTTGGCGGCGTTAACCGTCATGCGTACCGGAGAATCCAGCGTCATCTGGCCTGACTGAAGCGCACGGAATGCCACATAGGCCGTCATCATCTTGGTCAGGGAAGCGGGATACCAGCGCTGAAAAGCTTCCTGCTGCTGGTAGACCTTGCCGGTTGCGACATCCACTGCAATCGAGGGATTAGCCGCAGCTGACGCCAGCGCGGTAGCGGACATGCCAGCAGCGACAAACCAGATTTTCAATGATTTCGACATCATTCCGTAGTTCCAATCGAAATAGCCTGCAACTTCTGCGGGTTCGAATTGCGCTCTAGAGCATTTCCAGCAAAAATGCGAAGCGGTTTTGCGTCGGATAATGCATAAAAACATAGAGGTAGAGCCGTTCCAGTGACTCTGTATCAACCGGAACCGCTCTGATGGGAGATTAACGCTTTCTTTATCTATGCCATGTGGCGATGAAAAGGCAAACAGGGATTGCCCGCTTTCACCGAAACGTCATATCCTGTTTTCTTCAAATCATGCCCAATCCGGGGAGCCCTCAGAAAATGCCAGTGTTGAATCGTGCCGTTGAAACGCAAGCGGAAATTGCCGCATGGCGACGAAAACTGCACCAGAATCCTGAACTTCTCTATGACGTGCACGAAACTGCAAAATTTGTCGAAGACAAGCTGAAATCCTTCGGTTGTGATCTCGTGGAAACAGGCGTCGGGCGCACCGGCGTCGTCGGCATCATCAAGGGACGTCACGGCGATGGCCCGGCCATCGGCCTGCGCGCCGACATGGACGCCCTGCCGATCACTGAAACCAGCGGCGTCGAATGGGCCTCGCAAAATCCCGGCAAGGCGCATTCCTGCGGCCATGACGGACACACCTCAATGCTGCTGGGCGCAGCGCAATATCTCGCAGAGACCCGCAATTTCCGCGGTTCGGTCGCGCTTCTGTTCCAGCCTGCGGAAGAAGGTGGCGCCGGTGGCCTCGCCATGGTCGAGGACGGCGTGATGGACCGTTTCAACATTTCGGAAGTCTATGGCGTCCACAACATGCCGGGCCTGCCGGTCGGCCAATTCGCGATGCGAAAAGGCCCGATCATGGCCGCAACCGATGAATTCGACCTTTTCATTACCGGGCGCGGCGGCCACGCAGCGCAGCCGCATCGTACCATCGATCCGATCCTGGCCGGTTCCCAGCTGATGATTGCCCTTCAGGGCATCGTGTCGCGCAATGCCGATCCGCTCGATTCGCTTGTGATCTCGGTGACGAAGTTCATTGCGGGCGAGGCTTATAATGTGATCCCGGAAAAGGCGACGCTGTCGGGCACGGTGCGCACCTTGAAGAAGGAAACCCGCGCCTTTGCCGAACGCCGTATCCGTGAAGCTGCCGCCGGTATAGCAGCCGCCACCGGCGCGGAAATCACCGTGCGCTACAAGAACAATTATCCGGTCACCTACAACCATGATGCACAGACGGAGTTTGCCGCCCGTATCGCCAGCGCAGTGGCGGGCGAAGGCAAGGTGGACGAGAACGTCGAGCCGATGATGGCAGCGGAAGATTTTTCCTACATGCTGGAAGCGCGCCCCGGCGCCTATATCTTCCTCGGCAATGGCGACACGCCCGGCCTTCACCACCCAGCCTATGACTTCAACGACGATGCCATTCCCTATGGGGTCAGCTACTTTGTGGCGGTAGCGGAAACGGCGCTCGCCGTCTGATGCCTGAATAAATCCGCCTGCCCCGCTTTTTGCGGGGTTGGCGATCGGCATGAAAAACAGTATGTGTCTGAAAGCATTCGCAATGCCGGAATCACCGGTGAATGCTTATCGGTCGGTCCCGTAGCTCAGTAGGATAGAGCGACAGATTCCTAATCTGTAGGCCACTGGTTCGAATCCAGTCGGGATCACCACCGAAATTAGCTTGTGAGCCAACCCGATTCCCAAAACAAGGCTAACTGCCTTGCTTCTTCAAATCGGTCATTCTAAGGAGCGCCATGATTTCATTGACTTGGTGGCAAATCATAATTGCCTTGCTGGTGATCTATTGGCCGATAACGATCCTCGGTGCCGCAGCTATCGTTGCGACAGGCTTTTTGGCCACCAGAAGCACGGCATGGCGGGCAACCTGGACAATTGTGGCTCTGTTTTTATCATCGCCGGTCTGGTGGTTCTTCCTGTTTGTCTGAGCTGTCTATACGCCCGTCACGATCTGGAACCATCACCACCACTACCCCTCATAAGGCCAGTTGGCCTGCGAGAAGACACCGCCATCGACCCAGATCGTCTGGCCGGTGACAAAACGCGCCGCATCGGACGCAAAGAACAGGACCGGGCCGGAAATATCCTCAGCCGTGCCCACCCTGCGCAGCGGCGTGATGCGCGCCCAGGTGCCCGCATAATCGGGCTGCTCTTCTGCTGTGCGTTCATTGAGGATCGCGCCGGGGGCCACACAATTCACCCGGATGCCGTGCGGTCCGAGCTCCACCGCCGAAGCCTTGGTGAACTGCTCTATCCCGCCCTTCGACGCCGTGTAGGAAACCAGTTTCGGAAAGGCGAGCTTGTTGCAGCCTGATCCGATATTGACGATGGCACCGCCCTTGTCTGCCTCCACCATGCGCTTTGCGGCAGCCTGCGTGTTGAGGAAACAGCCTTTCAGATTGGTGCGGATGACGTCGTCCCAGCCATCCTCGGAAAGCTCCAGCAAGGGTGCCCAGGTCTGGATGCCTGCATTGTTGACCAGCACGTCGGGCGCATCACCGAACCAGTCACAGACCTCATCGAAGAAGGCTTCGACCTCGACGCGCCTTCCGACATCGCAGCCAAGCCCCAGCGCCTGACCGCCCGCCTCCTCAATGGCTTCCACGAGCGATTGTGCAGCTTCGTCATCGTGCTTGTAGCTGAAGGCCACCGTGTAGCCCGCTTCGGCAAAAGCAGAAACAAGGTGCCTTCCGATGCCTGTGCTCCCACCCGTGACGACTGCAAATTCACCCATGCCAAATCCCTCCCGGAAGTATTCCCGGTCACGAATTTAATCGGTTTTCAGCGATGGTAAACCGGCAAAAAACAAAATACCTTCCGTATGAGTGCGTCCCGAAAAGTGTGAAACGCCTACGCAGCGAAATTAGTCCACTGGACTGATTTCTAATCCTGCTTCGATCAGAAAAGATGCGCGTCAAAACAAATATTTAGTACGAGGAGAGAAAATGAATCCTGACATCAAGGAAGCCAATGGCGCGTGTCACTGCGGGACCGTGCGTTTTCGCGTCAAACTATCCAATGGCCTGCATACAGCACGGCGCTGCACGTGCTCCTATTGCCGGATGCGCGGGGCTGTCGCTGTTTCCGCAGAACTGGACGAGCTGGACGTGTTTGAAGGGAAAGATGCGCTGACGCTCTACCAGTTCAATACCGGTACAGCGAAACATTATTTCTGCTCGAAATGCGGGATTTACACCTTCCACCAGCGCCGTTCCAATCCGCGCCAGTTCGGCGTGAATGCCGCTTGTCTGGAGGGCGTATCACCATTCGATTTTGCGGTCGTTGAAGTGACTGACGGAATCAATCATCCCGCCGATCATCCTGAAAGGAAAAGTTCTGATATTGTTGGTTATTTATATTATAAAGCGCTAAAATAATAGTAGCAACAAATTCAAAATAATACTTATATTTCGCCATCAATAGAACACATAATTCAAAATAATGAATATTGTCATTTATATTTTATGGAGATATATTTTGAAAGCAAATTATTGCGTGGCACTCGCCGTTATTTTTTCTTCTTTTGGACTGACGCAAACAAGCTATGCTCAGACAGCATCCAATGATGTTATGATCATCGCGACTCCGACCACGCAATCTGCGACGACGAACGGCGAAAAGGTCTTCTTCAGCCAGACCTTTCACATTGCCGTTGCCAATACGGGGGAAGCTGACATCAATCTCGACGATGTTTGCTTCATCGCCCATGGTGATACGGAGAAAACCTTCAACACTGATACGATCGATGAAAAGCTGGCATCCGGCATACTGAAACCGGGAGAGCAGGTGAAGGGCTTTGTCGCCTTCGCTACATCAGACAAATCTGTCTACGACGCACGAATTGTGAAAGCATCAAAAGACTGCAAGTGAAGCCGTCACAGGAGCGCAACAACTTCGCCGGATTTCCGGCGAAGTTGTTCGTCAGGCGGGACGATATTTGTTGTTTCTCTCCCATGAAAACAGAACTGGCGGTAGCGGATCGAAGCCGCGAATAATATCCGCACCCTTTTCGCCGATCATGATGGTCGGCGCATTGGTGTTGCAGGATGGAACGCGCGGCATGATCGAGCTGTCGCAAACCCGCAGGCCTTCAAGACCGCGCACTTTCAGATCGAGATCGACAACGGCCATCGCATCGGTTCCCATCTTGCAGGTGCCGACCGGATGATGATCGGTCTTGGCATTGGCGCAGGCATAATCGAACAGATCATCGTCACTGATGACCTTCGAGCCTGGCAGGCGCTCGGCCATGACATAGGGCTTCAATGCGTCCTGCTGCATGATTTCGCGCGCGATCTTCAGGCCTTCGAGCGACATTTTGCGATCATGCGGATCGCTCCAGTAATTGGGATCGATCAGGGGGGCTGTTGACGGATCATTGGAAGCAAGCCGCACCGTCCCGCGCGAACGCGGATGCAAATAGGCGGAATTGAGCGTCACGCCTGCATTCTTGAGCTTCTCGACGCCAGCTTCAATGCCCGAACCAAGCCCCAGATGGAACTGGATATCCGGCGAGCGGGCATCCGGATCAGCATACCAGAAGCCGCCGGTTTCAAAGAGGCTGGACGCCACCGGACCAGAGCGCAGAAAGATATATTGCAGGCCCGCGCCAAGCGTGCGGTGGAGCTTTGCGATGCCATCATAGGTGTGATCGCCCGTGCACTCGGCAATGACAAACAGATCAAGGTGATCCTGCATGTTCTCACCCACACCCGGCAGATCATGCTTCACACTCACGCCAGTTTCCTTAAGATGATCGGCCGGGCCGATACCCGATTGCAGCAGAAGTTTCGGCGAACCGATGGCGCCGGATGAAACAATCACTTCGCGGTTTGCCCGCAAGACTTCGCCGCTCATCAGTGTTACGCCGGTAACTAGGGTCTTTTCCAGCTCGATGTTGCGCGCTGGCGCATTGATGCGGATCGTCAGGTTCTGGCGATCCCTGATCGTCGCGAGATAGGCGAGTGATGCGGACGAGCGGCGTTGGTTGCGTTGGGTAAGCTGATAAAAGCCAACACCTGCCTGTTCGCGACCGTTGAAATCCGGATTATACGGAATACCGAGTTCTTGACCCGCGCGAATATAGGCGTCGCAGATCGGCAACGGCGCAGAAGGCATCGAAACGCCAAGCGGCCCGCCATAGGAATGAAAATCATCATTGAAGCGCTGATTGTCTTCGGCCCGTTTGAAATAGGGCAACACATGGCGATAGTCCCAGCCGGTGCAGCCGTCGTCGCCAGCCCATAGATCATAATCGGCTGCATTGCCGCGTGTATAAATCTGCGCATTGATGCTGGAGCCGCCGCCAATGACTTTCGCCTGCGTATAGCGCAGCACACGGTTTTTGAGGTGCTTCTGCGGAACGGTTTCCCAGCCCCAGCTCGCTACGCCCTTGGTCATCTTTGCAAACCCGGCAGGCATGTGAAACAGCGGGTTCCAGTCGCTGCCACCTGCCTCCAGCAACAGCACTTTTATCGATGCATCTTCGCTCAGACGATTGGCGAGAACGCAACCGGCAGGACCGCCGCCAACGATGATATAATCGTAATCCATCACGCCGTTCCTAAAGCTTTGCAATCGACAGGCCGCCATCGGCATGGATCGCCGAGCCCGTCGCAAAAATGAAATCGCCACCGGCAAGTCCGGCCACAATCGCGCCGACATCGCCCGCCTCTCCCCAGCGCTTCATCGGCACCAGACCGGCTTCGATCAGTCCGTCATAACGCTCAGCAACTTTCGCCGTCATATCGGTGCGTATGATGCCGGGACGGACCTCGAACACGCCGATCCGCGCTTCGGCGAGACGCAGCGCCAGCCCCTGCACGAAGGCTGTCAGACCCGCTTTGCTGATGCAGTAATCAAGCCGCTCCGGCGAAGTCATCACCGACGAAACCGAACTGATCGTCACAATGCTGCGTGGAAAACGCACTTCGGTTGCAGCCAGCATGACCTTCACCACGGCCTGCGTGAAAAACACCGTGCCGCGCAGATTCACATCCATGATCATGTCGAAATTTTCGGGCTTCAGCCCAAGAAAATCGCCGCGTTCAACCGAGCCCATGCCTGCATTGTTCACGAGACAGTCAATACCGCCGAATTGTTTCATCACTGCGGCAACGGTTGCCGCATGCATTCCAACGGCAGCCAGATCGCTTTCAAAGAAAGCCACTCGTCCGCCAAGCTCGCGCAATTCATGGATGACCGCATCGTCACATTCGCGGTCGGTAATCGCCAGATCGAAACCCTTGGCGGCCAGAGTGCGGGCAATGCCAAGCCCGATCCCGCGCCGACCGCCGGTTACCACTGCAACAGGTCGTTGATGGTTCATGCCAGCACCTCCCGGTTAAGACTGTCCGCCACGCGCAACGCCTGTGCGGCGATGGTCAGCGCCGGATTGACCGCCGCCGATGTCGGCAGGAACGACGCATCCACCACATGAAGATTGGGATGATCGTAAGCGCGGCAATAAGGATCAAGCGGCGCTGTCGCCGGATCGTTGCCGATGCGCACAGTTCCGCATTGATGCGACGGCGTACGCCGGTCGAAAGCGCGCGACAGCACGACCGGAAAGCCCGCCTGCCGGAGCGCTGATTTGAGCTTTTCGACCAGCATCAGATGCGCCTTCCAGTTACTGCGCACCCAATGCAGAATGATGCGGTCACCATCCACGCTCACACGACTTTCCGGCGACGGCAGATCCTCGCTCATCGCGTAAAAATCAATCGTATGCCCGGCAATGCGATTCAAAAGCCATTCGGGCACACGCGGCATATTGGATTTTAGGATCGCGCCCGACACCCGCCCCAGCAATTGCACATTGCCAAGCGGTGGTCCGCCTGCCCCGTCCGACAGATAGTAATCGTTGAAGCCAAAGGTCTTCTGGTAGATGCTGTCATTGCGATAGCGCGGATCGAAGGCGATCACGGCGCTGGAATTATGGTTCATGAAATTGCGGCCAACCTGATCGGAACGATTCGCCAGTCCCGAACGCAGCAAAAGTGCCGCCGACCGCACGGCACCGGCGGATAGAATGACCAGCTTGGGACGCAGGACCAGCACTTCGCCGTTCTTCACATAATGAACGGCTGTAATGGTTTTGCCGTCGGGCCCGGTTTCCAGCCGCGTTACCCGCGCCGAGGTTTCAAGCCGGACATTTGGATGTTTGAGCGCAAGTGCTAACGGACAGGTTTCCGCATCCATCTTGCCGTCATTGCTGTTGGGATGCGCGTCCCACGGCGTTTTGGCCTTCGCCAGCCAGCGCTCAATATCAACACCCAATGGCAAGGAAGCCGGATGCAGCCCCGCCTTTTTCAGCCGCGCACGCACATCGGCAATCGGACGTTCATCGCGGATGGCCGGATAGGAATAGGGCTTTGAATGATAGGGTTCTGTCGGGTCATCGCCCAACTCACCGCGCACCTGAAAAAGCTCTTCCGCCTTGCAATACCACGGCTCAAGCTCGTCATAGGCAAAGGGCCATGCCGGAGACACGCCTTCAAGATGCGCAAGCTCATCAAAATCCTCGCGCCGATAGCGCACCAGCACTGCGCCATAGAATTTGGAATTGCCGCCGACATTGTAATAATTGCCGGGATTGAAAGGCGTGCCATCGGTCTCGTACCAGAACTCCTTCGGGCGAAAGAAACCCTGTTGGAAAATAGCGCGCGGGTCGCGGTTTTCCGGCCTGTCCGGCAAATGCTCCCCTGCCTCAAGAATAAGAATGTCCGCACCTGATGCGCTCAGACCGGCGGCCATTGTTGCGCCGCCGATACCTGATCCGATGATGATAATATCCGGCTGTCCTCCCAAAGCCGTCACTCCCTACTTAGCCTGCGGCATCCACCAGCCAGTGCGGGCACCGATATGCATGTTGAGCGTCTTGGTTTCAGTGTAATCCTCCACCGCATGACGGCCCAGCTCGCGGCCCAGACCCGACTGGCGATAACCGCCAAAAGGCAGTTCTGGTGTGCCGTCCATGAAGGTGTTCATCCAGACCGTACCGGCGCGCACCTTGCGCCCGATGCTCATGCAGGTATCGAAATCACGGCTCCACACGCCTGCTGACAAGCCATAATCCACTGCATTGGCAATCGAAATTGCCTCATCCACCGTATCAAAAGACAGCACCGACAGAACCGGGCCGAACACTTCTTCACGCGCAACGGCCATGTCGGCTTTCACGCCAGCAATGATGGTCGGTCCCATATATTGGCCAAGGCCAAGATCCAGAACATCGCCGCCATGTGCAATTGCGGCACCCGCCTTTTTAGCCTGATCGACATAAGCGCCAACCTTGCTCAAATGCTGTGGCGTGATGATCGCGCCCACCTGCGTGCTGACATCGAGCGGATCGCCGACAATGACCTTTTTCGACAGATCGGCCACGCGCCCGACAATCTCATCGACAATCGAGCGATGCACGATCAGTCGCGAACCGGCATTGCAGCACTCACCCGCATTGAACCATGCGCCGAACACCGCAGCGTCGATAAAGGCATCCATATCCGCGTCCGGGAACAGGATTTGCGGGTTCTTGCCGCCAAGCTCCAGCGATACTTTTTTCAGTGTCTGAGCGGCATTGGCCATGGTCAGCTTGCCGACGCCAGTGGAGCCGGTGAACGACACCATGTCGACGTCCGGATGCGTACTCATATGCTGGCCAACGTCTGCGCCGGTTCCGGTGATGATATTGACGACACCATCCGGTAGCCCTGCTTCGGCCAGAATTTCGCCGAGTAACAATGTCGAACCCGATGTGAGTTCCGAAGGCTTCACCACCGCCGTACAACCCGCGGCCAAAGCAAATGGCAGCTTCTGGCCGACGATCAGGAACGGAAAATTCCAAGGCGTAATGATGGAAACAACACCAATTGCCTCGCGCAGCACAACACCAAGGGTGCCGTCACCCAGCGTATTATAGCTTTCACCATGCAAATCACGCGCGAGTGCTGCTGCATAGCGCCAGATATCCACGGAACCGGCAATTTCGCCGCGCACCTGAGAAATTGGTTTGCCGGCTTCAATCGCGTCGAGATAGGCAAGCTCTTCCGCCCGTGCTTCAATCAGATCGGCGGCTTTCAGCAAAATCAGCGAACGCTGTGATGCCGTTTTCGACGACCAGCGCCCGTCATCGAAAGCCTTGCGCGCACTCGCTACCGCCAATTCCACGTCGGCCTTGTCGCCGGCAGGATAGCGGCTTACCGTGACGCCATGGCCGGGTGCCACGCGCTCAATGCTGCCGCCGCTTTGACTGCCAACCCATTTGCCATCGATCAGCATCGAGAATTCGCGGACTTCCAGCCCGGTCAACGGCTGCGGCTTTACGACTACGCTCATCACCATTCTCCCTTAAAATTCGCTTCGCGCTTTTCGCTGAACGAGCGCACGCCTTCCTTCAGATCGCCAGTCTTGGCGACAAGGATGGAACCCAATGCCTCGACGGCGGTTCCATTGTCCTCGCCATTGGCGACGGACAGCATCAGTTTGGAAATTTCCAGCGCAGCCGGTCCGCGCTTGGCCACCCGCGCCGCATAGTCCTGCGCCGCCTGCAAGGCTGTGCCCGTCTCGACAACGGCATCCACAATTCCATGCGACAGCGCTTCCTCGGCCGTGAACATTTCACCGCCCAGCACCATGCGGCGTACAATCTGCGCACCGAAACGGCGCACGAGACGCTGTGTGCCCGACCAGCCGGGGATCATCCCAAGCGATGTTTCCGGCAGACCAATCTTTGCCTGTCGTTCAACAATGCGGATATCGGCGGCACCCGCCAGTTCCAGACCACCGCCCAGAGCATGTCCGTTCATCGCTGCGATCAGTGGCACACGCAAAGTCGCAAGCCGCTCGAACACCCGATGACCGTAGCGCACCCAGGCATGGCCGAATTCTGCCGGTTCCATGCCGCCCCAGGCCTTGATGTCACCACCTGCGGAAAAAGCCTTGCCTTCGCCGGTCAGGATCGCAACGCGCACGGTGCACTCCGCTTCCACCCGATCACAGGCCACAGACAATTCCTGCAGAAGCTCAATATCAAACGCATTGAGCTTTTCGGGCCGCTTGATGGTCATGACCGCGATGTGGTTCTCAATCGTGATTTCTATCCGTTGAGCCATTTAAGCCTCCAGCTTTCGCGCAGGCTTTTGCGGCAATTCTAGCCCGATCGGCTCTTCGCGGAACAGTCCGTCATCCATGAGTTTAAGCTTATCCGAAACAATCAGCGGAAACTCAGCTTGATCGAGAATATGCTTCTGCAAATCCACACCCGGCGCAATCTCGGTGAGCACAATGCCTTCTGGCGTGAGCTTCAAAACCGCGCGTTCGGTGACATAGGTAATATCCTGCCTCTGCTCGACCCCACGCGGACCGGAGAAGGTAACATGCTCAACCTCATTAACGAGCTTTTTGAGCTTACCTTCCTTCTCGATCACCAGCTTGCCGTCAGCGACCGACAATTTCGCCCCTGCATTGAACATGCCGGAGAAGACGATCTTCTTGGCCCTTGCAGTAATATCGACAAAACCGCCTGCGCCAGCAGTCACATGCGGACGGAATGACAGCTTCGACACATTGACCGAGCCGTCGCGTCCGATCTCAAGGAAGGACAGAAGCGAGGCGTCGAAGCCTGCGCCCTGAAAATAGGTGAACTGATAGGGCGATGGCATATAAGCATCAGCATTCGACGCGCAGCCAAAGGCAAAGTCGAGAAGCGGCACACCGCCAACTGCACCCTGCTCAATCACCCAGGTCACTGCACCATGCAGCCCCTCTTCCAGCAGAATGCGCGGCACATTGGCGGAAATGCCGAAGCCAAGATTGACCGCACTACCTGCCTGCAATTCCTGTGCAACACGCCGCGCAATCGCCTTCTGAATATTGAATTCGGCCAAGCGGAACGTATCGAGCGGACGGAAAATCTCGCCCGAAATTGCGGGGTCATAAACGGTCTGTGTGGTCTGCTTCTGGTCGGGATCAACGACGATATAGTCAACCAGAACGCCCGGCACGCGCACATCATGCGGTTTCAGTGTGCCTTCCTTGGCAATGCGCTTCACCTGCGCAATGACGATACCGCCATTGTTGCGTGCAGCCAGCGCCTGATCAAGACCACCAAGATAAGCACCCTCATGTTCATAGGTGAGATTGCCGCGCTCATCCGCAGTCGTTGCCCGGATGATAGTGACATGCGGCACGATATTGGGAAAATAGAGCCAGTCCTCACCTTCAAAACTGACCTGCTTGACGACAGGCTCTTCACGCGCCTTGTCGTTCATTGCCGATCCCTGACGCTTGGGATCAACGAAAGTATCAAGCCCCACTTTCGTCAGTACACCGGGACGCTTGGCAGCAGCCTCGCGATGCATGTCGAACAGAATGCCTGACGGAATATTATAGGCCGGAATTTCGTTATTTGTGATCAGCTGCCAGATCAACGGCGGCTCTGCGCTCGATGGTCCCGACGGATAGGAACCGCCGATGATCTTCTTGAGAAGCCCCTTCTTGGCAATGTAATCGACACCCTTGATCCCGCTCATATCGCCCGCAGCAATCGGATGCAGCGTGGTGATATTCTTCGGATGACCGGTTTCATCAAACCGCTCGCCAATGGCTTTCAGCATCATATCCGGACAGCCGAGACCGCTCGACGAGGAGACCGAAACGACAGCGTTGTCGGGAATAAGCGATGCTGCCTGCGCAAATGAAATATGTTTGCTCATAATTTTCAAAGTCCTGAATGAACGGCAGTTGCCTTACCGGTCTTTGCAGCCTCAAGCACGGCAAGCCCAGTCGCAAGTGACCAGATGCCATCCTCTAGAGTTGCGGAAGGCTGGCCTTTGCCTTCGATGGCATTATGGAAAGCCTGCAAGGCGGTTTCGTAGAGATTCTTCTGGTCGAGCGGCAATTCGTGCTCGCCGTCCTTGTCACGCAACAGAACCGAACCGACCGGCTTCTGCGTCATGACATTGCGTGCGATGAGCGAGCCTTCGCTACCATGCACTTCAAAGCCGGTTTCTGCATATTTGGTTGTGAACGCATCATGGAACTGGGCAATCACGCCGGAGGAGAAGCGCAGCACACCCATCACACCGTCTTCCAGCCCTGCGCCGCTGAGGCCCCCTTGCTGGCTGAAAGACACCGCTTCGACCGGGTTTTCACCCAGCACAAAGCGCAATGTATCGGCATCATGCACGGTAATATCGAGGATGACGCCGCCGCCCGCATCGGGTCGTTCAATGCGCCAGCCTTGCAAATGCGGCGGCAGATAAACCGCGTGGAAAACCCGCGCGGCAAGCACCTTGCCGATCTTGCCTGTAGCGATTGCATCCCGCATGGCGCGGTGGCTGGCAGCGTTACGCAAGTGATGGTTGGTGCCTGCCACAACGCCAGCCTCACGCACGGCTTTCAGCATCTGATGCGCGTCGCCAATCGTCAGCGCCAGCGGCTTTTCGCAGAGGATATGCTTAGCCGCTTTGGCGGCTGCAATTGCCTGATCGCGGTGCAGTTCATTGGTGGTGGAGATATAGACAGCGTCGATTTCCGGATCGGACAACAGCGCATCAAGGCTTGTCACAGAGCGGGCAATCCCGTTCTCTCGGGCATAGGTTTCGCCACGCGCGGCATTGGTGCTGTAAACGGAAACAACTTCGCCACCGGTGGCGCGAATGGCTCCGATCACCCACTCTTTTGCAATGGTGCTTGCGCCTATAAGGCCCCACTTTGCCATGCGTTTTTCTCCTCCTTTTTGGATTGCGCGCCGCAACTTGCCCGCACCGCAAGACGCACCGCCAAACGCTGCGCCTCCGCCTCCACCCGTTCCGAATTGATCTGTTTCAGCAAAAGCTGCGCCGCACGCTCTCCCAAACCTTGCGGATCGACAGCCACTGTCGTCAGTGCCGGAACAGCGGTCTTCGCTTCGATCACATCGTCAAAACCAACCACACCGAAATCGCGGCCCGGCTCCAGATTTGCAGCGCGCAAACCATCGCAAACGCCGAAAGCCACAGCGTCATTGAAGCACACCGCTGCCGTCGGTTTCATGCCTGCCCGCAGCATATGTTCAAGGGCCTCCACACCGCCTGCGCGCGAAGGAGGAGAGGTGAAGACCAGCGCATCATCAAAGGCGATACCGGCCTGCTCAAGACCCACGCGATAGCCGGAAACGCGCTCAGTAAATACCGCCGTATCCGCATAGCCGCCCATGAAGGCGATGTTCCTGTGACCGAGACCGACCAGATGTTCGACGGCCTTCGCGACGCCACCACGATTATCAGAAACAATCGACGAAACACCGGAACCCGGCACATCACGCACCATCTGCACAACCGGCAGGCCACTTTTTGCCAATGGTTTCAGATCACTAGCCTCGGTGCCCCGCGCCGGCGAAACAATCAGCCCGGCAATGCCATGCTCCCGCATCGAAGCAATCACCTCACGCTGGCGATCAATGCTTTCCGCCGTATTGGCCAAAAACTGCACATAGCCCGCCGATTGCATGACACGGTCAACACCCACGGCAAGCTCGGCAAAAAAACTGTTGGTAAGATCATTGACCACAAGGCCAATGATTTTCGACTTCGCCTGGCGGAGATTGGCCGCCGAACGGTTATAGACATAACCGAGTTTCTCGATTGCCTCCTGCACCTTGGCGCGGGTTTCGGCATGAACCAGCGGACTGTCACGCAGCACCAGCGAGACGGTCGATTTCGACACGCCAGCCTCGCGCGCAATGTCGATAACGGTGACGCTGTTCTTGCTCATACCCTGCTCCGGTTTCGATTATTGATTTAATTGGAACGTTCCAATGCTGTCAAGAGCTGAGAAAAGAACAGCGATTTGCCTTCACTTTGCCATAATTGAAAGCCCTTTTTCTGTACATATTTTTGAAGAAGTGCGCATTTCATACTCGAGAGCGCTGAAATCACATTTTTGCCTTAATTTTTGACCGGATTGCCATTTGGAACGTTCTAAACTAACAATCAAATATTCAAGCGTAGGAGCGACAAGGGGATGAGCGACCATCAAGTGACATTGCCGGATGGCAACGGAAGCCTGAGTTCCTACACGCTGATCGGGACGCCAACCCCGCGCCCGGCAAGCCCACCGCAGTTCAATCGCATCGCCTATGCGGCAGCGCATGTGGTTTCCGATCCGCTGAAAGATGCCCGCCCATGGAACGACCCGGCCATAGACTGGGACGCGACAATGGCTTTCCGGCATCATCTGTGGAGCTTCGGCTTCAGAATCGCGGAAGCGATGGATACGTCGCAGCGCGGCATGGGACTAAACTGGGCGGGCGCGCAGGAACTGATCCGCGGTTCACTGGCAGAAAGCAGGACCGTGGCAGGCGCTGATCTGGCCTCTGGCGCTGGCACAGATCACCTCGATCCGGCAGAGGCAAAAAGCCTTGATGACGTGATCAAGGCTTATGAGACGCAGGCCGGTTTCATCGAGAAACATGGGGGGCGTTTCATCCTGATGGCAAGCCGCGCACTGGCGCGCATTGCGAGATCGCCGGACGATTACGCCAAGGTCTATGGCCGGATTCTCGCCCAGGCCCGCGAAAAGGTCGTGCTGCACTGGCTGGGCGATATGTTCGATCCGCAGCTTGAAGGCTATTGGGGTTCGGAAAATTTCGACAATGCGCTTGATACGGTGATCGGCATCATCGAAGCCAATCGCGACAAGGTGGAAGGCATCAAGATTTCATTGCTGGAAGAGCGTTATGAAATCGCACTGCGTGACCGCCTGCCGGAAGGCGTGCTCTGTTTCACGGGGGACGATTTCAACTATGCGCCGCTGATCGAAGGCGACGGAAACAAGCATAGCCATGCGCTGCTCGGCATTTTCGATGCGGTCGCACCGCAAGCGTCCAGCGCGCTTGCAGCACTGGCAGCTGGCGACAATGCCCGCTTCCGCGCGATCATCGAGCCGACCGTGCCGCTATCGCGAAAAATCTTTGAAGCACCGACGCAATGTTACAAGGCGGGCGTTGTGTTTCTGGCCTGGCTGAACGGTCACCAGAACCATTTCACCATGCCCGCCGGAATGCAGTCGGCACGCGGTATTTTGCATTACGCCGACATTTTCCGCCTTGCCGATCGGGCCAATGTGCTCGACCGGCCGGACGTCGCCATAAGCCGCATGAGAAAGCTTCTGGCGATTTACGGCATGGAATGAAAACAGGCGGTGGCCTGTTTCTGCGCATATCTTTATCCCGAAACCGGTTTCCACTTTCAGGAGACATGCCTGCACCGCCTGTCTTCAAGAGTACTCAGCGCCAGCCAAGTGCTGGCGCAACATGCTTGAGGATCGACTCGATTACATGCGCGTTGTAGTCGACACCAAGCTGGTTCGGCACCGTGAGAAGCAGCGTATCGGCTTCGGCAATCGCTTCATCCTTTTCGAGTTGCTCGATGAGCTTATCCGGTTCAGCCGCATAAGACCGACCAAAGACCGCCCGGAGATCTTCCTCGATATAGCCGATGGAGTCCTGCTCGTTGCTTCCGCCACCAAAATAGGCCCGGTCGCGATCATCAACCAGCGCGAAGATGCTGCGGCTCACTGAAACACGCGGTTCACGCATATGCCCGGCTTCTTTCCAGGCTTCACGATAGGCGCGGATCTGCTTGGCCTGCTGGATATGCAAAGGCTCACCTGACTCGTCCTTCTTCAGGGTCGAGCTTTGCAAATTCATGCCGAGCTTTGCCGCCCAGATGGCTGTCGCATCCGAGGCAGCACCCCACCAGATACGATCCCGAAGACCTTCCGAATGTGGCTCGATGCGCAGCAGACCGGGAGGATTCGGAAACATCGGGCGCGGGTTTGGCTGGGCAAAGCCCTGTCCCTTCAACGCTTCGAAGAACACCTCGCCATGCTGGCGGCCCATATCGGCATCGGTCTTGCCCTCTTCCGGCGCGTAGCCGAAATAGCGCCAGCCATCGATCACCTGTTCAGGCGAGCCACGGCTGATGCCAAGCTGCAGGCGCCCCTTGGAGATCAAATCAGCGGCACTTGCATCTTCGACCATATAGAACGGATTCTCATACCGCATGTCGATGACAGCCGTGCCGATCTCGATCTTGCTCGTCTTGGCGCCAATGGCTGCGAGCAGCGGAAACGGCGAAGCGAGCTGGCGCGCAAAATGGTGCACGCGGAAATAGGCGCCATCCGCGCCCAGTTCCTCGGCGGCAACAGCAAGGTCAATCGATTGCAGAAGCGCATCGCTTGCGGAACGGGTTCCCGATTGCGGCGATGGCGACCAATGACCGAAGGAAAGAAAGCCGATTTTCTTCATGATGATGTTCCCTGATTGCGGGCAAAAGATTGGTTCCTGTCCAATATGGCGGCGCGGCGCCGGATTGGAAGGGCGCTGAACACTGACACAGTGTTCAGCGTTCGGTGCCTGCGGCTTTCGCGCATTCCATATGGGCGCTTCCTTCGGATACGTTGACAGTCTATCCGGACCCGATTAAGCCTCAAATCTGGCGGATAAACCTTCAATCTGAGGTTATTGGAGAAAAGGTGTTTGCCGATAAGCAACGCACCAAAACAGGGGAGATTTTCATGCGTTCTATGCTTCTGGCCTTGCTGGCCGCAACGGCCATTGCCACCTCGGCACAGGCAAAAGACGTCACCGTCGCCGTAACCGCCATTGTTGAACATCCGGCCCTCGACGCCGCACGCGACGGTGTGAAGGATGCGTTGGCCGAAGCTGGCTACAAGGAAGGCGAAAACCTCAAATTCGTCTATCAGTCCGCACAGGGCAACCCGGCAACCGCCGCGCAGATCGCCCGCCAGTTCGTCGGCGAAGCTCCAGATGTGATCGTTCCGATCTCCACGCCGTCGGCACAGGCTGTCGTTTCGGCCACCCGCGATATTCCGGTCGTCTTCACCGCCGTTTCAGATCCGGTCGGCGCGCAGCTCGTCAAGGACATGACGAAGCCCGGCGGCAACGTGACCGGCCTTTCCGATATGTCGCCAGTGGTAGAGCATATCAAGCTCATCAAGGAAGTGATGCCGAACATCAAGAAGCTCGGCTATCTCTACAATTCCGGCGAAACCAATTCCGTGTCGCTTCTGGCCGCACTGAAGGAAGCCGCTTCCGCCGAAGGCATCGAAATCGTTGAATCGGCAGCCACCAAGTCGGCTGAAGTCCAAGGCGCAGCCCGTGCCCTCGTCGGCCGTGCCGATGCCATGTATGTTCCGACCGACAACACCATCGTTTCGGCTCTGGAAAGCGCCGTCGGCGTTGCCGAGGAAAGCAAGCTGCCGCTCTTCACCGCCGATACGGACTCAGTCAAGCGTGGTGCACTGGCTGCACTCGGCTTCAACTATTACGATGTCGGCAAGCAGACCGGCGCTGTCGTAGTGAAGATTCTCAAGGGTGAAAAGCCGGGCGATATTCCAGTCGACATCGCCAAGGGCACCGATCTCGTCATCAATCTCGGCGCTGCCAAGAAGATGGGCGTCGAATTCCCGCAGGCCGTTATCGACCGCGCGACCAGCAAGATCGACTGATCGGCTTACATATTGTAACAGGAAAAGGGCGGGATGAACTCCCGCCCTTTTCTTTGGAACCTCTTTCCAACATCTGAGCTTTTAATATGCCTGCTATTCGCATCCTCCCCGCTGACGACAACACCAATGGCTGGAGCAAAATATTGCCGGCCCGCACACCACATGCGGCGCTCAAAGGCGATATCAAGGCCGACTGGATTGTGCTCGGTGCGGGCTATGCAGGCGTCGCAGCCGCACGACGTCTGGCCGAGAACCGTCCCAGCGACCGGATTGCACTGATCGATGCGCAGGAAGTCGGAAAAGGCACGTCAGGCCGGGCTGCAGGCTTTGCCATCGATCTGCCGCACAATGTCAGTTCATCAATGGAGGAACTGGCCAAGTCGCACAGCTACCGTGCCCTAGCGCGTGCCGCCATTGATCATCTGAAACAGCAGATCGACCAGCATGGCATCGACTGCGACTGGCGACAGGATGGAAAATTTCACGCGGCAGTTTCCGATCAGGGTATGCGCGAGGTTCTCGAACCCACGGTCAAAGAGCTGGAACGCCTCAAGGAACCCTTCGACTGGCTTGAAGGTGATACTCTGGCCAAACGGCTCGGGACAAGCCATTTCAAGGCTGCCATCTTCACCTATGGCACTTCGCTTCTGAATCCGGCTGCCCTGGTGCGCGGCCTCGCCGACAGCCTGCCCGACAATGTCACGCTTTACGAAAACTCCGCTGTCACCAAAATCGATTACGGCGAGCGCATCCACATCACGACGGCAAAGGGCAGTATTGAGGCTCCTGCCATGATCCTGACGGTCAATGGCTTTGGTGAGCAGTTCGGCTTTTTCAGACGAAAGCTCCTGAACTTTGCAGCCCATGCCAGCCTGAGCCGCCGGCTTACCGACGAGGAATACAGGGCCATCGGCGAAATCGCCCCATGGGGCCTGACACCTGCCAACTCCTTTTCCGGCATCACCATGCGCCTGACCTCTGACCGGCGCATTCTGGTGCGGCAGAACGTGCATTTCTGCCCGTCGCTCCGCCAGTCGGATGCGCGCCGTGAAACGGTCAAGCGCGAGCACAAGCGGCTGTTCGATGAGCGTTTCCCGATGTTGCCCGATGTGGATATGGAGCACACTTGGACAGGTTTCATTTGCCTGTCGCGCAATGGCGCTCCGGGGTTCGGACAGATTGCGAAGAATGTTTTTACGTCACTCTGCCAGAACGGTGTCGGCATCACAAAAGGAACTATTGGCGGCATACTTGCCGCCGACATGGCCTGCGATATCGACAATCCGCTGATCGACGACATGCTGAAGCTCGGCAGTCCGACAGAACTGCCTCCACGGCCTTTCCTCGACATTGGTGTGCGTGCGCGATTTGCCTGGGAGCTGTGGCGTGCGCGCGGCGAAGTGTGACCGAAATCAACTTAGCCGAATGTTGTAGAAGGCCCACAGAATGGTGCTTTTTGGCGCATTTATAGCGATAATGCTTGCGTGCAGCCGCTTTTTGCGTTGTATCCCGAAAACGATATGACAAGAACAACCGTAATCAGTACGGCAAATATAATTTGGAGTGAATTTTGCAACCAGCTGGAGCAAATTCACTTCGGGCATAAAACCGGGGAAATGTTTCAGGTGACAGGCTCACCGGAAGCGAACTCAGAACAAAACCGGTCGTGACTGAAGCTGGCTGCGTGGAATGGCCGGGATTTCCGGTTTCCACAATGCCGATGATCGACGCCGCACTGAAGCGGCGCTCTTTCATTTTGGTCGCGGCGAGAAACAAGGAATGACATTGTGAGTCAGATCGCCTTCTGGGGTGCGGTCGAATTGGGCCTCGTCTTCGCATTTGTAGCCATCGGCGTCTATCTGGCGTTCCGCGTCCTCGATTTCCCCGATCTGACGGTTGATGGTTCGTTTCCGCTGGGCGCTGCCGTAACCGGCGTGCTGATCCTTGCAGGCATGAATGCCTGGCTGGCTGCTGCCATCGCCATGGTTGCCGGTGCTGCCGCCGGGCTTGTGACCGCGACGCTGAATGTGCGTTTCAAGATCCTCAATCTTCTCGCATCCATCCTGACCATGATCGCGCTGTTCTCCGTCAATCTGCGCGTGATGGGGCGTCCCAATATCGCGCTCATCAATCAGGACACCATGCTGACGCCGTTCTTCGGTCACGGCATTCCCGAATATTATGTACGTCCGCTGTTCCTCTTCGTTCTGGTCGCCATCGCGGTGTTTGTCGTCTGGCGCTTTCTGGAAAGTGATATGGGTCTAGCCATGCGCGCGACCGGCGCCAATCCGAGAATGGCGCGCGCGCAAGGCGTTCGCACCGACCGGCAGATCTATCTCGGCATGGCGCTTTCAAACGCACTGGTGGCTCTCGGCGGCTCGCTCTTCGCACAGACAAACGGCTTTGCCGATGTGACTTCCGGCGTGGGCACCATCGTGGTTGGCCTTGCAGCGGTTATCATCGGTGAGACCCTGCTGCGCAGCCGCTTCATTCTGGTGATCCTGATTGGCTGTGTGCTTGGCTCGATCATCTATCGTATCGCCATCCAGCTAGCGCTTTCGAACGGCGACGTTATTGGCCTGCAGGCGTCCGATCTCAACATCGCGACCGCCCTTCTCGTCACCTTCGCCCTGATTTTGCCGCGCCTGCGTCGCGGAGGAGCATCCGCATGATCGAACTTTCCAATCTCGATGTTGTGTTCGGTCGCGGCACTCCGCTCGAAAAGCAGGTCCTGAACAAGATCAATCTGACCATGGACAAGGGTTCCTTCGTCACGGTGATCGGGTCGAATGGTGCTGGCAAATCGACGATGCTTGGCGTTCTTGCAGGCGATGTGATCCCGACCGCTGGCAAGGTCGTCATCAGCGGCAAGGATGTGACGCGCAAGCCGACCGCCGAGCGGGCTGGTCTCGTCGCCCGCGTGTTTCAGGACCCCCTGGCAGGCAGTTGCGGTACGTTGTCGATTGAGGAAAACCTTGCGCTCGCGGCTTCACGCGGCAAGACGCGCGGGCTCACCCACGCGCTCAACGCCAACCGCCGTGCGTGGTTTCGCGAGCGCGTTGCAAGCCTCAATCTGGGGCTGGAAAACCGTATGCAGGACCGCATGGAACTGCTCTCCGGTGGCCAGCGCCAGGCCCTGTCACTTATCATGGCAACGCTTTCCGGTTCGGAAGTCATGTTGCTTGACGAACATACCGCAGCGCTTGATCCCGGCATGGCCGAATTCGTGATGGAACTGACACGGACGCTGATTGCCGAGAACAAGCTGACCGCGCTGATGGTCACCCACTCCATGCGGCAGGCGCTCGATTATGGCGACCGCACGATCATGCTGCATGGCGGCAAAATCCTGCTCGACGTGACCGGCGACAAGCGCAAGACGCTGGGTGTCGAAGACCTTATCGAAATGTTCCGCAAGGTACGCGGCCAGACGCTCGACGACGACGCGCTGCTGATCGAGTAGGTTTTGCAAACAGCTTTGTTTCACAGCCGTCGTTCAGTTTGAGCGGCGGCTGTTTTGTTTGAAGGCGAATTGCGTTAGTGAAATTCTATGGCGCAGAAGAAAGCACACGAAGTCGATAGTTTTCTGGCAAGACCGACGAGCTCGTTCCCGGTCGTGCTTCTCTATGGCCCCGACAAGGGACTGGTGAGCGAACGTGCGCGCCGTTTTGCTGAAGCAAGCAAATTGCCGCTGGATGACCCCTTTGCCGTCATTCGCATGGAAGCGGACGAGATCGAGGCCGACCCGGCGAAACTTGCCGACGAAGCCCGCACGATCTCCATGTTCGGCGGCCAGCGCCTGATCTGGATCAAGAATGCCGCTGGCCAGAAGAAGCTGGCCGAAGCGGTCAAGCTGCTTGCAACCGAGCCGCCGCATGAAACATTCGTCCTGGTCGAAGCTGGCGATCTCAAGAAGGGAGCTGCCTTGCGCAGCGCCGTCGAGAACGCTTCCGCCGGTATGGCCCTGCCCTGTTACTCGGATGATAGCCGCGGCATCGATGGCGTCATCGATGACGTTCTGACCGAATGGAAGATGCAAATCACGCTCGACGGTCGCCAGCTTCTGCGCGCAAGTCTCGGTGGTGATCGCCTCGCCACGCGCGGGGAGCTGGAGAAGCTCTGCCTCTATGCACGCGGCAAGGAGCGGATCGATATCGATGATGTGCGCGAGGCGGTCGGTGATGTTGCCGGTCTTTCCACCGACGAGGTGATCGATGCGGTTCTGGCTGGTGATCTTCCGCGTTTCGAAGTCTCCTTCGACCGCGTCGTGAAATCCGGCACCGCACCGTTTCTACTGCTCAATACGGCGATGCGCCAGTTCCAGCAGGTTCAAACTTTGCGTCATATCGCCGATACCGAACGCAAAAGCGCATCGGTCGTTGTGGCCGGAGCCCGCCCGCCGATCTTCTTCAACCGCAAGAAGCTGATCGAAAATGCCGTAAGCCGGTGGACGGGTGAAAGCCTTGCGCGCGTCATGGAGCGCCTGCAGCGCGCTGTCCTCGAGAGCCGCCAGAATGCAGCCCTTGGCGTCCCCATCATTCGCCAATGCCTGTTGGCAATCAGTGTCGAATCACTGCGGAACGCGCGGCGATAGCAAGGCATTTCCAGAAAAATGCGAAGCGATTTTGCGTAAGGCAAATGCGAAAAGAAAATAGATACATTTCCACATGAGATACAGGAAATGATCTATCAGTCACTTCAAGTAACAACTTGCTCGAAATAAAAAACTCGCCGCAATGCATTGCGGCGAGTTTTTATAGGTTGCGTATTGTTTCAAAGATCAGCTCTGGAGACGCCGGCAAATCTCATCGAGTTGTTCAAGAGAACTATATCGTATCTTGACCTCACCGCCACGATCACGGTGATTGATTTCAACTTTCATGCCAGTAACGTCGGAAAGCAGCTTTTCGAGCGCCTTGGTGTCAGCATCTTTTTCGACAGGCGCCGCCTTGCCAGGCTTGGCTTCGACACCGCCACGGGCCTCTGCCTGCGCAAGCGCTTCAACCTGTCGTACAGACAAACCGTCCTTGACGATCCGTTCCGCGAGCGCAGTCGGGTTTTCCATCGTGATGAGGCTTCGTGCATGACCTGCCGAAAGCGCACCGTCGACGATGAAATCCTGCACGGGTTGCGGCAGTTTCAGCAGGCGCAGCGTATTGGCAACATGGCTGCGGCTTTTGCCAATGACCTGTGCCAGATCATTCTGCGTATAGTCGTGATTATCGATAAGCTGTTGATATCCCAACGCTTCTTCAACCGCATTGAGGTCGGCGCGCTGCACGTTTTCGATGATTGCGATCTCAAGCGCGACGCGATCATCCACGTCACGAACAATAACCGGGATCGTGTCGACGCCAGCCCGTTGCGAAGCGCGCCAGCGACGTTCACCAGCAATCAGCTCGAAGTGGTCCGGTTGTCCCGGAGCCGGACGCACGACGATCGGCTGCACGACACCGTGTTCCTTGATCGACTGCGCCAGATCTTCCAACTCGCCTTCCGAGAACATGCGACGCGGATTGCGCGGATTGCGCGTCACGAATTCAATCGGAACGTTCCGCTCGATCGGAACAGGTGCCTTACGCTCTTCAACAGGGCGGTCGATTTCACCGATCAGCGCCGCTAATCCGCGGCCAAGGCGCTTTTTTGAAGGATCGTCATTCATCGTTCGGCTTATTCCTGAATTGTTTCGTCGTCGAATCGATTGGTTAGGCGGCCTGTAATTGCCGCTCGCGCTGGATAACTTCCGATGCAAGCTGCAAATAGGCCTGGCTACCGGCGCATTTCAGATCGTAGAGAATTGCCGGTTTTCCATGAGATGGCGCTTCAGATACGCGCACATTACGCGGAATGACGGTACGATAGACTTTCTCTCCCATGAAAGCACGAACATCATCCACCACTTGCGCGGCGAGATTGTTGCGGCTGTCGAACATGGTCAGCACGATGCCCTGGATCGATAGCTCGGGATTGATCGTTGACCGCACCTGATCAACCGTCTGCAAAAGCTGGCTCAAGCCTTCCAGAGCAAAGAACTCGCACTGCAATGGCACCAGAACCGAATCGGCTGCGGCCATTGCATTCAACGTCAAAAGATTGAGCGATGGCGGACAATCGACAAGCACATAGGAAAAGCGCTCGGACACACCGGAATCAAAACGCAGAGCATCACGCAGGCGGCGCGTACGATCGGCTGACTGCGCAATTTCCATTTCAATACCAAGAAGATCCAATGTCGATGGCACGATATGGAGGTTTGGTACGTCAGTCGGCATGGCAGCGTCGGGAACCGACGATTCCTGTGTGAGTACATCATAGGAGGACAGTGGCCGATTGCGACGATCAATCCCCAAACCGGTACTGGCATTGCCCTGCGGATCGAGATCGACAATCAATACCGTCTCACCGATTGCGGCCAACGCGGTAGCCAGATTGATGGCGGTGGTCGTTTTACCCACGCCGCCCTTCTGGTTTGCAATGGTTATGATCCTGGCCATTTTGTTCATCACCGTCGCCTTGCTGCTGCCCGCCCCTTCGAAATTTCCGACCATCAGACAGCTTTACGCCGAAGATTGGTGATTTCGAGTATGACCGAAGCCTGATCGATAGCACTTTGATGTTGTACCAGATCGAAGCTCCAACCAACATGGCTTTCATCGATCTCGCGCTGGTAATCCCGACCTTTTTGGAAGAGAGCCTTGGCGCCATTGGTCAGCCACGGCTCCGTCAGACTGAAAAGATCGTTCAGCGACGCCAATGCGCGTGCCGTAACCACTTGAGGTGTTTCGATTTTCTGCCACATCGATTCAATGCGGGCGGAATGGACCCGCGCCGGTACATGCAAATGTCCGGCAGCAGTGCGCAAGAATGCCGCCTTTTTTCCCGCACTTTCAATGAGATCAATGACGCCACCGGACTGGTCGGCCAGAAAACAGGCCGTCACAATGCCCGGAAATCCACCGCCCGAGCCAATATCCAGCCAGCGCCTGGCGTCGCTCGCCAAGGGAAATAGCTGGGCACTGTCCAGAATATGGCGGGTCCACAACGCGTTCAAGGTTGAGGGCGAGGCAAGATTGATCGCCTTGGACCATTTACGAAACAGTTCTTCAAAGGCAATCAGGCGGTCCGCTGTTTCACGTGAAACAGAGGGCACGATTGCTTTCAGACTTTCAAAACGAGTATCGGCGCTCATGCGGCGCCCTGCCCCTCGGACAGTTCCGACGCAACCCGATGGCGATATCCGAACTTCTTGATCTGCGCGATAAGGAGCGCCAGAGCCGCAGGTGTCATCCCGTCAACACGCTGCGCTTCGGCAATCGTTTCCGGCTTGCGCTGCTTGAGCTTGTGCTTCAACTCATTGGAAAGACCAGATATTCCGTCAATATCCAAACCGACTGGAATGAGCAGTTGCTCCTCGCGCTCCATCACCGCAATATCGCTCTTCTGTCGGTCCATATAGACTGCATATTGAGCCTCGATCTCCAGAGCTTCCCGCGTTGCCGGAGCGATAGTTTCAAGCTCAGGCCAGATCGGCTTCAACCGATCCAGATCGATTTCCGGATAGGAAAGAAGATCATAGGCTGAACGGCGCACACCATCCTGATTGAGGCGCAGATCATAACGACCAGCCAGATTGGGTGTGATCGTCAATGACTGCGCCAGTGACCGCGCCTCATTCAAGGCAGCCTCACGTGCTTCAAAGCGTTCCTTGCGTGCCTGCCCCAATATGCCGAGCTTGTCTGCCAAAGGTGTCAGTCGTTGATCGGCATTATCTGCGCGAAGCGACAAACGGAATTCTGCACGCGAGGTAAACATGCGATAGGGTTCGCTGACCCCGCGTGACGTCAGATCATCGACCATAACGCCTATATAAGCTTCCGTACGCTGGATAATGACAGGCTCGCCACCAGAAGCCCGACGCGCCGCATTGATACCAGCAAGCAAGCCCTGCGCACCGGCCTCTTCATAACCGGTTGTGCCATTGATCTGTCCGGCCAGAAAAAGACCGGTTACTTTCCGGGTTTCAAGGCTGCGCTTCAACTCGCGCGGATCAATGAAATCATACTCGATCGCATATCCGGGTTGCAGCATAACCGCCTTTTCAAGCCCCGGTATGGTCTTCAATATGTCGAGCTGTACTTCTTCGGGAAGCGATGTCGAAATGCCATTTGGATAAACGGTATCGTCATCCAGCCCCTCCGGTTCCAGGAATATCTGGTGACCGTCGCGATCGCCGAACTTGACGATCTTGTCCTCAACCGACGGACAATATCGCGGACCTATGCCTTCGATAGAGCCCGAATACATGGCAGAACGATGCAGATTGGCTCGAATGACAGCGTGGGTTTCTGGCGTCGTGCGCGTAATGCCACAATCGATCTGTGGCGTGGTGATGCGATCCGTCATAAGAGAGAATGGCACAGGCTCTTCATCGGCAGACTGCATGTCGAGGCTCTGCCAATCAATCGTGCGTCCATCCAGCCGCGGTGGCGTGCCAGTCTTGAGACGACCAAGCGCAAAGCCAAACGAGGTCAATCGTTCGGAAAGACCAAGCGCCGGCTTTTCACCCATGCGTCCAGCCGGAATCTTCTTCTCGCCAATATGGATCAACCCGTTCAGGAACGTGCCGGTCGTCAGAACGACGGCGCCGCATGTCAAGGTCCGACCATCGGACAGAACAACCCCGGTAATGCACCCGTCTTCTCCCCGAAGATCGTGAGCGCCACCTTCGACAACAAACAGATTATCCTGAGCCGCGATCATTTTCTGCATGGCAAGTCGATAAAGCTTGCGGTCAGCCTGGGTTCTAGGGCCGCGAACAGCTGGTCCCTTTCGACGGTTGAGCAGACGAAACTGAATACCAGCTTCATCGGCAACACGCCCCATCAAGCCGTCAAGTGCATCGATCTCGCGAACAAGATGCCCTTTTCCCAATCCACCAATAGCTGGGTTGCAAGACATAATGCCAATAGTATCAAAGCGATGTGTTACAAGCGCGGTCTTGGCACCGGCGCGTGCAGCTGCAGAAGCAGCCTCGCATCCCGCGTGGCCGCCACCAATCACAATGACATCAAAGACTGTGGCTTCGGTCGAACTCATTGGGTTCATCCTGACGCAACTCGAATCCGTTTCTGAAAGATGTCTCTTTGCCACGAATGGGCTTGAAACGGAAGATCAAATTGGCGGGTTGCGCGATCAAATCTCGGCGACGCAGCGACTCATGGATGAGAGACGGAGTCAATCACCCCAGTCAGTCACCTCAGCGAGATTCCACAGATGTTTCACGTGAAACAATTTTCAAGGCAAATCATCACGTGTTTCACGTGAATCATTTTCCAATACAGAACTGTGAGAAAATAACGTCCAGAATCTCTTCGACATCAACATCTCCGGTAATGCGTCCGAGATGTTGAGACGCGAGGCGCATGTTCTCAGCGCGGAGTTCAAGCGGAAGATTTTTCCCGTTTATAGCCTTGTCGATTTCAGTAACAGTAGATCGCAGAAGGTTGATATGCCTCTGTCGTGTGGGAACAGCGTCTTCAATCTGGCCGATCTGCGCTTCAGCAAAGCTTTGGAGTGCATTCAGCAATCCGTCCAATCCCTCACCGGTTTTGGTCGAGATGCGATAGGACCAGTTGCCGGAAGACTCCTCCTTCAGGTCAGCCTTCGTCCCTATTTTCCATAAAATTGCTGATGTTTCATCGGGCATGACCTCTATGGGATCGCTCATATCCCCCAGCAAAAGGACCAGATCAGCATCTGCCATACGCGCGCGGGCGCGTTCAATTCCGATCTTCTCGACCGAGCTATCGGTCTCCCGTAAACCTGCTGTATCCGTCACGTAAACCGGGATGCCACCCAGATCGAGTTTGACTTCCAAAAGATCGCGGGTCGTTCCCGCTTCTTCCGATATGATCGCCACTTCGCGCCCGGCCAGAAAATTCAACAGGCTGGATTTACCGGCATTCGGCGCGCCAACAATCACGACATGCAGTCCGTCGCGCAGCATGGAAGCGCGCTTGCCGCTTGCTATATGGCTCTCGATCTCTCTCTTCAACAGTGCCAGCGATTGCCAGACCTGCTCTGATACGGAACCTGGAACATCGCTTTCATCGGCAAAGTCGAGTTCTGCTTCGATAAAGGCGCGTGCCTGCAACAAACGTTGACGCCATTCCGTATAGAGTTCGCGCTGCGTACCCGACGCAACCTGTAAAGCAAGCCGCCTCTGTCCTTCGGTTTCCGCAGCGATCAGATCCGCGAGGCCTTCGGCAATGGTCAGGTCCATCTTGCCATTGGAAAAAGCCCGTCGCGTAAACTCTCCGGCTTCCGCTATACGACAACCGGGAAGCTCTCCCATTTCAGACAAGAGCTTTTCGACAACGGCTTTACCGCCATGCAAATGAAATTCGGCACAATCCTCGCCAGTAAAACTGTTCGGCCCAGGAAAAAACAGGACAAGTCCGCGATCAACTGAATCTCCATTTCGGTCACGGAACAGCTTATAGGCTGCATATCGCGGTGTCGGTAGCGACCCGATTATCGTTTCGAGTACGAATCGAACTTCTGGGCCAGAAATGCGCACCACGGCAACGCCGGACGGTAGGCGACCGCTCGACAAGGCAAAAATCGTATCTTGAAAGGAAGCGATCTCGCTCATTTCATTTCCTGACCTATAATCAATAAGGATGAAAGCAACCAAACGGGTGCTGAAGGAATGGCATATTCATTCGTGCAGTGAAAGAAAAGCCTTATGACTGAGTTAGACCGCACTCGCCTTGCTGGCAGTAACCGCCTTGCCGGTGAACCAAGCGCCTATCTGCGCCAGCACGCCGATAATCCCGTTCACTGGCAGCCCTGGGGCAGGCAAGCACTGGATGCCGCAAAGGAACTGGACCGGCCCATTCTGCTTTCGGTGGGCTATGCTGCCTGCCACTGGTGCCATGTCATGGCGCATGAGTCCTTTGAAAATCCTGATGTCGCGGAAGTGATGAATGCCTTGTTCGTCAATGTGAAGGTGGACCGCGAGGAACGGCCCGACATAGACCAAATATATATGGCAGCGCTTGGAGCGATGGGACAACAGGGTGGCTGGCCGCTTACCATGTTTCTGAGGCCAGATGGAAAGCCCTTCTGGGGCGGTACCTATTTTCCCCCGCACAAGCGCCACAACATGCCCGGCTTTGTCGATGTGCTGCATGCGGTCAATAATCTCTGGCACAAGGATAAAGAGAAAATTAACCATAATGCACAGGCCGTCTTCGATCATCTGGAAGGCCGTCTGGCTGCGCAGATCTCCCCGGTAACAAATGAAGTGGAACGATTTGACGAGATCGCAACCCGCATCAACAGCCTGATTGATCCGATCCGGGGCGGAATAGAAGGAGCGCCCAAGTTCCCGAACGCGCCTTTTATGGACAATCTATGGCTCTCCTGGCTCTATGGGCGCAACGAAACACATCGAGACAATTTCCTCCTGTCGCTCAAGATTATGCTCCAGGGCGGGATTTACGACCATCTGGGTGGCGGGCTTTGCCGGTACTCCACTGATGCCAACTGGCTGGTGCCGCATTTCGAAAAAATGCTCTATGACAATGCCCAATTCATTCGCCATGCGACCTACGCATTCGCCGAGACCGGAAATGATTTGTTTCGTGTACGAATCGAAGAGACCGTCGATTGGCTGATCCGGGAAATGCGTTTGTCCGACGGAAGTTTTGCATCCAGCCTGGACGCCGATAGCGAAGGTGAGGAAGGACGGTTTTACGTCTGGAGTGAGCAGGAAATCGATAAGGCGCTTGGCAACGATAGCGAAGCCTTCAAGGACTATTACGGTGTCACAGCAGGCGGAAACTGGGAAGGCCAGAATATTCTGAACCGTCTTCACGCAGTCGATAACGGCACGTCCCTGCCCCCAATGATAGAAGCATCGCGGCAGAAGCTGCTTGCGCGTCGTGAATTGCGGGTCCGTCCCGGACGGGATGAAAAGGCACTGACCGACTGGAATGGGCTTGCCATTCGTGCTTTGGCCGAAGCAGGTCGGAGTTTCAGACGGCAGGACTGGATCAATCTCGCGGTCGATGCCTATCGCTCGATAGCGAGCAGCTTTCGCGACGGCCGGATCGCACATTGCCGTATGGAAAATTCGCTTCTCTACCCCGCCCTTTCAACTAATTATGCGTCGATGATCAATGCAGCCATTGCTCTTTATGAAGCAACGAGCGAACAGGCGTTCATCGATGATGCTTTGAAATTCAAAAAGTCGCTTGATAACGATCACCGCGATGATACTGGTAATTATCGCCTGTCCGCACTAGACGCCGATGATGTCATCCTGCACGCCTATGGCGACTATGATGAAGCGATACCGAGCGCGACCAGCCAGATCATCGAAGCACTGACAAGGCTGTTTCTCGCAACGGGTAATATCGATCTCTATCAAAGCAATGAGAGGCTGATAGAACAGGCGCTCGGGCGAGCCTTCGCGCAGCAATATGGACAGATTGGGATATTGAATGCGGCTCGTTTTGCGGCAGAGCCGCTTTCTCTTGTCGTGGCCACGGAGGACAATGCTGGAGACCTTGTTTCGACTGCGAATCGAAATCCTGACCCCCGACGCGTAGACAAGTTCGCGCGGTTCGAGGCCGGCAGGATAATAGAGCTACCGACCGGGGGAACAGCAAGGCCTGAGCATCCGTCAGCCTGGTTCTGCAAGGGGCATGTCTGCCTGCCCCCCGTTGAAAGCGCCGATGCTTTGCGACTGCTCCTCGGCAAAGCATCCTGAAACAAGAAGCGCCGCAACGGTTTCCCGTGCGGCGCCTCTCAAACAGTTTGAACCGAACAATGTTTAGGTATTCATCGAGTCGAAGAATTCCGAATTGCTCTTGGTCTGCTTGAGCTTGTCGATAAGGAATTCGATCGCATCGGTGGTGCCCATCGGCGCGAGGATACGGCGCAGAACGAAAATCTTTTGCAGATCGGCGCGCGGAACCAGCAGGTCTTCCTTGCGGGTGCCGGACTTGAGAATGTCCATGGCCGGGAAGATGCGCTTGTCCGCAACCTTGCGGTCGAGCACGATTTCCGAGTTGCCTGTGCCCTTGAATTCTTCAAAGATCACTTCATCCATACGGCTGCCCGTATCGATCAGCGCGGTTGCGATGATGGTCAGCGAACCGCCTTCTTCGATATTACGCGCTGCACCGAAGAAGCGCTTCGGGCGCTGCAATGCGTTGGCATCCACACCGCCGGTCAGAACCTTGCCGGAAGACGGCACGACCGTGTTGTAGGCGCGGCCGAGACGCGTAATCGAGTCGAGCAGAATCACAACGTCGCGACCATGTTCGACAAGGCGCTTGGCCTTTTCGATGACCATTTCGGCCACCTGAACGTGACGCGCTGCCGGTTCATCGAAGGTAGAGGAAATCACTTCGCCCTTCACCGAGCGCTGCATGTCGGTCACTTCTTCCGGACGTTCATCGATCAGGAGAACGATCAGATAGCATTCCGGATGATTTGCGGTGATCGAATGGGCAATATTCTGAAGAAGAACAGTCTTACCGGTACGTGGCGGAGCGACAATCAGGCCGCGCTGGCCCTTGCCGAGCGGTGCCACCAGATCGATGACGCGCGGCGAAAGATCCTTGGAGGTTGGAACTTCGAGTTCCATCTTGAAGCGCTCATTGGGATAGAGCGGCGTCAGATTGTCGAAGTGAACCTTGTGTCGGATTTTTTCCGGGTCTTCGAAATTGATTGTATTGACCTTGAGCAGCGCGAAATAACGCTCGCCTTCCTTGGGACCACGGATCGGGCCTTCGACCGTATCACCGGTCTTGAGAGAAAAACGACGCAGCTGCGAGGGAGAAATATAAATATCGTCTGGACCCGGCAGGTAGTTGGCATCAGCAGAGCGCAGGAAGCCAAATCCGTCCTGCAGCACTTCAACGACGCCCTCGCCGATAATTTCGACGTCCTGGGCCGCCAGCTTCTTGAGAATCGCGAACATTAGTTCCTGCTTGCGCATGGCGCTCGCGTTTTCGACCTCAAGCGTTTCGGCAAAAGCCAGCAGCTCCACCGGTGTCTTGTTCTTTAGTTCTTGTAGTTTCATTTCCTGCATGGATGAGGAACTCTTTTTAAAATGTAAGGAGAAAATGCAGTTGTTCGGAAAGGTGGCCACCTGAATGTCGTGACCGGCATCGAAGGCCTGCTGTCTTGAAGGGAAGAGGCTTCCTACATACTGACTTGCAGCATGCAGAGCAAGCCTCATGTAGGGATAGCGCGAAATTTCTGCAACAGAAAAATGGCAGAAACCCGGCGAGCGGGTTTCTTTCTCGAGACTGTATTCCGATTAAAACGGCTTAACGATCACCAGTATGACGATCAGAATCATCAGAATCGTCGGCACTTCATTGATGATTCGCCAGTGTTTGGCCGAGCGCATATTGCGGTCTTCAGCAAAAAGTCGGGTCGACTTGGCGAGGTAGCCGTGCAGGCCGGACATCAGCACGACCAGCAGCAGTTTTGCATGCAGCCAGCCACCCTGGAAACCGAAGATTTCCCAAGCCATCCAGAGACCGGCAATCCAGGTCACGATCATGGCCGGATTGATGATGAAGCGCAGCAACCGTTTCTCCATCACCTTGAAGGTCTCCGATGTTTCGGAACCAGGCTTTGCAGCGCAGTGATAGACGAAGAGGCGCGGCAGATAGAGCATCCCGGCCATCCATGCGATGACGGCAATCACATGCAGCGACTTGATCCAGAGATAGGCGTCGGCTGGATTCACGTGAAACAATGCCCAGACGCCAAGCGCGACCACAACCAGCGAAACAACAGTGCGAATGGCGACTGCCGAGCCGCGATTTTCCGGAGCTGTCTGGCTCATGATTTTCCTCCGCGAATACGGTCGATCATGCGCTGAACATTTTCAATCGGCGCCTGCGGTGTGATTCCGTGACCGAGATTGAAGATCAGCGGACCCTGACCGAGGCGTTCGAGAATGGTGTCCACGCCTTCATCCAGCGCATTGCCGCCTGCTACAACGCGCAGCGGATCGAGATTGCCCTGTATCGCGCCTTCTTCCTGAAGGGCGGCAGCAAAGGAAAAGGGAACAGACCAGTCGAGACCGAGCGCATCCACACCGGTCTTTTCACGATAGCCTGCATAAAGCATTCCTGCCCCTTTCGGGAAGCCGATGATGCGCGCCTCTGGATAAACCGCCCTCACCTTCTGGACGATCCGGGCAACGGGCCGGATGCAGAAACGCTCAAAGCAGTCCTCATCCAAAACGCCCGACCATGAATCGAAAATCTGAACCGCATCAGCACCGGCATCCAGCTGCTCGATAAGATATTCGGCAGAAACATCGGCAAGATCGTTCAGGAGCTTTTCAAAAGCTTCGGGGAAGCGATAGGCGAAAAGACGGGCGGGTGCCTGATCCGGCGTGCCGTGACCGGCAATCATATAGGTCGCAACGGTCCAGGGAGCGCCACAGAAGCCCAGCAGCGTGGTTTCGTCGGGCAACTGCTCGCGCAGCAGCCGAACCGTCTCGTAGACCGGCTCCAGCCTTTTGGCGACACCTTCCGTCTCAAGCCAGAAAATCTCGTCCGCATCAATCGGTGTCATCAAAGGTCCCTT
>WPCJ01194189.1_pt1 | contig 37168 bp, 45 predicted proteins | sample 5399831 | NCBI WGS metagenome assembly WPCJ01 (sample SAMN12869470, study PRJNA574797) | sludge metagenome | isolation source: wastewater treatment of pH10 | place: China:Beijing | collected 2019-05-20 | reverse complement strand
TGGAAATAAGAAAATAACCTTGTCGTCCGCGCGCGACATTCCCTTCGACAAGCTGGTTCTGAGCCAGTCCAATGTCCGCCGGATAAAGGCCGGGATTTCGATCGACGATCTGGCGGCGTCGATCGCCAGGCGTGGACTCATCCAGAGCCTGAGCGTCACTGCCGTGGTCGACGACCAGGGCCAGCCGACCGGCATGTTCGAAATCCCGGCCGGTGGTCGACGTTACCGGGCACTAGAGCTTTTGGTGAAACAGAAGCGGCTCGCCCGCAATGCGGCTGTGCCCTGTGTCGTTCGCGACTGTGACGGGGCGATCCTTCCCGAAGAAGTTTCACTGGCCGAAAATATCGAACGCGCGCCGTTGCATCCTCTCGACCAGTTTCGCGCGTTCCACCAGATGCGTTGCAAGGGCATGAACGAGGAAGACATCGCGGCCGCGTTTTTTGTCTCGGCCCAGGTGGTCAAGCAGCGCCTTCGCCTCGCTTCGGTCTCGCCAGTGCTTCTTGACGTCTATGCTGAAGACGGCATGACGCTGGAGCAACTCATGGCATTCACCATTTCCAGCGACCATCTTCGCCAGGAAGAGGTCTGGAGTGCGGTCAAGGATGCGTGGTCGAAGGAGCCCTACCAGATCCGGCGCATGCTGACCGAGTCAACGGTGCGCGCGTCTGACAAGCGCGCTGTGTTCTTAGGATTAGAGGCATACGAGGCTGCCGGCGGCGTTGTCCTGAATGACTTGTTTCAATCCGACGATGGCGGATGGCTGCAGGATCCGGCCCTGCTTGATCGGCTCGTCGCGGAAAAGCTGCGAGACGTGGCGGCCGAACTGGCCGCTGAAGGCTGGAAGTGGGTGGAGGCGGCTGCCAACTTTCCCTTTGACGTCACGCGCAATCTGCGTGTGCTTCGCGGCGAGCCGCTCGACCTGACGGAGGACGAGCGCGCTGCGGTCGACCTGCTGAACGCCGAGTATCAGCAGTTGGAAGTCGAACACGAGGGCGTCGAAGAGCTGCCGGACGATGTCGACCAACGGCTCGGGCAAATTGAGGCAGAACTCGCCACCTTCGCGGCTCGGCCAGTTCGCTTTGCACCGCAAGACATCGAGCGCGCGGGCGTCTTTGTCACAATTGCCCATAATGGCGGGCTCGATATCCAGCGCGGTTACGTCAGGCCCGAGGATGACTTGGCGCCGGAAACCGATGAATCGACGAGCGCGGACGGAGATAGGGATCACCCTGCGCAAAGTGCTCAGGGCGCTGTCATCACGACTGATGGGCATTCGAGCCAAGACGAGGATGACGACGAGAAGATCAAACCGCTTCCGGATCGTCTGCTCACGGAGTTGACAGCTCATCGCACGCTGGCGCTTCGCAATGCGGTCGCCGGCAATCCCCAGGTCGCCCTGACGGCGCTTCTGCACAAGCTGGTCTGCGATACGTTTCTGCATCGCAGTCATTGCGGCTCGCTCGACGTGACCGTCCGGCATGTGTTCTTCCCTTTCCAGCATGAAGCTTTGAAGGACAGCGCTGCCGCCCGCGCGCGGCATGAACGTGACGAGAGCTGGGCCAACGACATCCCCGATGACGACGATGCGCTGTGGCAATGGCTTGCCGGTCTGGACAATGACTGCCGAATGGCCCTCCTCGCCCATTGCGTCAGCGATGGCGTCAATGCGCTTTACGAAAAGCCCAATCCCTATGGCGCCCAGGGCCTGTCGCAGAGCGGGCTTGAAAGACGGCTCCGTCAGGCAGATCGCCTGGCGCGCGAGACCGGTCTGGACATGGCCGAAGCCGGCTGGCGGGCTTCTGTCGGCAACTATCTCGGCCGCGTGAGCAAAGCGCGAATCCTTGAGGCCGTACGCGAAGCCTCGGGCGAGCAGGCCGTGCAGCGCCTAAGTCACCTGAAGAAAGCCGACATGGCCGAGGAAGCCGAACGGCTGCTTGCTGCCTCGGGTTGGCTGCCAGAGCCACTGCGTACACCACTCGCAGCCTCCGAGGTCGCTTGCCAGTCCTCTATCGACGATGTCGGGGAAACGGCGGCCACGGGCGATAAATCGGCTCTGGGCGATACCGACAACTTGGAAGACGATCCCGCTCACGCGATCGCCGCCGAATGAGCCACCGGCACTTGCAAGACGCGCCCGCCGGTGACGGCGGGCGTTTGCATGCAATGGAGGCAATCATGGCTGACACGCCGCATGAACTGGCATGCCGCCTTGCAGAAAAAGCTGAAGCGGTGTGCCGGCACTATCTTTCGAATGGTCGCCGTGTCGGGCGCTACTGGCTGGTGGGCGACGTGCGCAACGTCCCCGGGCGGTCAATGTATGTGCGCCTTGTCGCGTCGCCCCGGACGCCTGCTGGAAAATGGGTCGACGCCGCCACCGGCGAGCATGGCGATCTCCTCGATGTGATCCGGGAAAACTGTGGCTTTGCCGCCTTCAAAGACGTCGCCAACGAGGCCCGGAGTTTTCTGGGCACCCCAAATTCTGCGGCCGCACCGACGGCAAGCCGGATGATTGCGGTGGCACGTGACACGGCATTTTCGGCCTGTCGTCTGTTCAAGCTATCGCAGCCGATCGTCGGTACGCTTGCTCACGCCTATCTTCAGCGTCGCGGCATAACGCAGTTGTTAGGGACTGCCAGCCTTCGTTTCCATCCGCGCTGCTATCACCGTCCTGAGGACGGCCGGAACGAGACGTGGCCAGCGATGATTGCTGCGGTCACCAATCTCGATGGCGATATCACCGGTGTCCATCGCACCTGGCTCGATCCGCATGGCCTCGGCAAGGCCCCGCTCGACACACCGCGTCGGGCGATGGGAGACCTGCTTGGCAATGCGGTACGCTTCGGCACCGGTTGCGAGATCATGGCCGCCGGGGAGGGCATCGAAACCGTACTTTCGGTCCGTCAGGTCCTCGCCGATATGCCTGCGCTGGCAGCGCTCTCTGCAGCGCATCTCGCAGCCATCCTGTTTCCCGACACGCTGCGGCGGCTCTACATCCTTCGCGATAACGACCCTGCCGGCGACAGCGCACGCGATCGCCTGCTCGAACGGGCCAGCGGGGCCGGAATTGAGGCAATCGTCCTGTCACCTTGCCTCTTCGATTTCAACGAAGACCTTTGCAATCTCGGTCTTGAAGCCTTGCGCCGTCACATCAGCAGTCAGATCGCGCCCGCAGATAGCGTCCGCTTCCTGTCGCTGGCACGGTGAGCTGGCGGTTCGAAGCGGAAGGCGGAATCGCCTTGTGTGGACCAATCCATCTCGATTAGGCCCTGCGTCCCGGTCTTGAAGAGACGCGATGTGCCCACAGACCGACCGGTCCCGCAATGGCTGCGGCCGGCTATTTTCCGTGGCCCTGCGGGCCTTCCACCGCGAAACAAAATAGCCCGCCGCAACCATCCTTCGCCGTGCTTCGGCGGGTGCGTGACCGGTCGGCTTGAGGGCTTCCGCTTCATCAAGACCGCGGCGGTCGCGGTCCAACCGATGGAGTTTCACCATGACGAGCGGTCACGCCAACTTCGAGCCTCCTCATCAATCATCGCCAACCGAGCATGTTCTCAACGAACTCCAACTTCATGGCTACCGGCCATTTGCCGATGAGCCCGACCAGCGACATCTGCCTGACGGCAGCGCCGTCGCAGGTGCCGTCGCGGACATCTTCGACGCCCTGATCGCGACGCTGGCCGACACACGCCTTGAGCCCGATCTGGATGAACTTCTCTGGTCGACCGTCAATCTCTTCCACCGCGCCGCCGAACGGGCCGGCCGCGAACTGGACGACAACGAACGCGCACAAAGGCGCTCTCAACGGGAACAGGACGGCAGCGAGGTGAAATCGGTCGAACTCGAACGCCTCACGGCAGAAGGGCAGACCCTGATCGAACGGCGCGCCAGCATGGAACTCTTCCGCGACCTCGCCGCCGAGGCCTTCGAGCACCACACGGGCAGCGCCTGGCGGCCGCGCAGCGGTTCGATGGTCAACCATCGTAACCTGACCGCCGCGATGATTGACAGCCGCGATTTCCTCGCCGCGAAGCGCCGGGCCGAGACCGAGGTGATGCTGCCCCCCGGCCCGAAGGTGGCCCTGACCGGCGGCGCCGACTTCAACGATCACCGCCTGATCTGGGCGAAGCTCGATCAGGTCCATGCCAAGCACCCCGACATGGTGTTGCTGCACGGCGGGTCGCCCAAGGGAGCCGAACTGATCGCTTCCCGTTGGGCAGATCACCGCAAGGTGCCCCAGGTCGCCTTCCGGCCCGACTGGACCAAGCACGCCAAGGCGGCGCCGTTCAAGCGAAACGATGCCATGCTGGACGTGCTGCCGGTCGGCGTCCTCGTCTTCCCCGGCACCGGGATTCAGGAGAATCTCGCCGACAAGGCCCGCAAGCTCGGCATCCCGGTCATGAAGTTCGACGGCGGCGCGTAAGCGCCGCCGCCTGGCGGCTTTCGGCCGCCGATACTTGACAAGATGCAAGGCCGCGCCTTTGATGGAACATCCTTGCAGAACCGGCGAAGCAGCATAGTCGCAGGCGGAGCGCATCTCCCGGCAGCCTGTCGTGATCCCCAACCGTTCTCTGGAGGTTTCCATGACGCTGATCCTGCTCGCCATCTCGCTCACCATCGCGGCCTGCGTGATCGCCTGGAATCTCGCGATCTATGCCTTGCCCGTCATGGCAGCCATCACGGCAGCGCAATATGCCTGGGGCGCGGGCGCCGGGGTCGTGATGTCCGGCCTCATGGCCATCGGCGCCGCCGTGCTCTCGATCGCGCTTGTGATCGTGACTCTTGGCTTCGCGAAGAACCCGGCCCTGCGGCTCATTGCGCTCGCTCTCTTCGCCGTGCCCGCCGTCATCGCCGGCTATGCCCTTGTCTATGGCATCACCAAGAACGCCATCGACTCGGGGCTGGTTCTCAACCTGTTCGGCGGCATGGGCGGTCTCGTCATCGGCATCTCGGCCATCGTCAATCTGAACGCCCTCGGCGAGTCGGTGTTCTCGCGCTGAAACGGCAGACGCGATCAGCCACTTCTGAGGAAGGCCGGCAGCTTGCGCCGCCGAGCCCCGGTCGTTTCGCCCAAGACGGAAAAGCAGTTCGTCGCAGCATGTCACCATCGCACCCGGTCTGCTTCTCGCGGCGCTTGAAATGGTCTGCGGTGCGAACCGTGGTCCCGTGCGGTCGATGCCCCGCTGCATCGGTCCACGTCGTTTCGTGGGGCCTTCGCGAACACCTTCCTTGTCCCTTCACGATGCTGAGGGACCGAGCCTTTGGCCGATGAAGCAGGGCGGCGCCATACCGGACCTGAGAACCCGATAGCCTGTCCGATCACATCGCGGATGACATGGCCTTCCGGCGGCGGACACGACGGTGACCGGCAAAGACGGTTGAAGGAGTGCCATGCCGGTGGTCTCGGTTCGCATGGGGGCCTGCCTGGTCGCTGTCGCCAGCAAGGACGATGGTTCTGCTGTGCGTCCCCGATCTGCTTTCGAAAGCACCATCCCTCCGCCTGACTGATCCCCTAAGTCCGTTCGGCTTCCACCAGCAACCCCCGCGGCTCCCAGCCGTGTTGCCGCGCAAACGCGGCTGCCCGCCCCACCTGGGGCCTTAGGGGCAAGCTGCCGCAAGGGCGGCAGTTGCGGGAGTCTTCCGACGGCCTTGGCCGGGTCTCGTCGGAGGGACGGTCCCTCCGAGGAGCAACGGAGACCTACAATGCAGAACATCGTCATCCTCGCCGGCAACATCGGTCAGGCCCCCGAAACCCGCACCACCCAGGGCGGCACCGGCATCACCCACTTCACCCTGGCCACCTCGCGCCCCCGCTATTCGGAAGGCCGCGTCCTGCGCGACGAGAACGGCTATCGGGTCCAGGACACCGAATGGCACCGCATCACCTGCTTCAACGGCCTCGGCAAGACGGTCCAGCAGCATTGCGACAAGGGCATGAAGGTTCTGGTTCGCGGCCGCATCCACTACACGAAATGGACCGATGCCGCCGGGGTCGATCGCTACGGCTGCGAGATCATCGCCGAGACGGTCGATTTCCTGAGCCGGGCGAAGCAGACCCAGAACGACGACGGCAAGTTCATCGACGACGATGACATTCCGTTCTGATCGGGAACCCGAGGCCCGGCGGCGCAAGCCGCCGGACTTCTCCCCTGCTTCACCGGATCGCGCCTGCCGCGTCTGGCAAGGTCCAGCGACCGAATCAGACGGGCATGGACGGGAGCGTCGCCTCTCTATCCTTGATAATTGCACCTGAATTTCGGCTGGTGCTCACAGCAAGAACGACTATTATAGTCGTAGTTCTGGAGTGCGTGCGTATCCCGGTGGGAGGTGATCATGTATGATCACCGCTCGCCAATCTCGGGCTGCGCGCGCGTTACTGGGATGGACACAGGAGACGCTCGCCGACAAGGCCCAGGTCGCATTGACCGCACTCAAACGCCTCGAATCCCAAAGCGGGCTCGAGGTGTTCGAGTCCACCCGCGACCAGGTGCGCCGCGCTCTCGAAGCGGCCGGGATCGTTTTCTTGTCGACGGATAAGGGCGAGGGCGTGTTGCTGCAACACGATACGGTCAACACCGACAAACGGTGAAACAGCGGCCAGCGTGATGTCAGGTTCTCGTCAAAAGGAATGGCTGTCTTCCGCCGAAGATGGTTAACAAATACGTTACCCAAACGTGAGCGAATGATGGGACGCCCGACACAGACTTTCCTCGACAAGCCACCGTCCAGCCAGACGCTGACGTCCTATGATCGCGAGCATATGAAACTCTACATGCGCCTGCTCGATGCCGAGCGTGATGGCGCCGATTGGCGCGAAGCTGTGCAGGTTCTCTTTGGCCTCGATCCCGAACATGACCCCGAGCATTGCCGGTCCATCCATGACGCTCACCTCGCCCGCGCGCACTGGATGACCGAACACGGCTACCGCGAGCTGGTCCGCGAAAGCCAGCGCAATTCCTGACGCGTGATGCGTGCCGCGCATCACCTGTTGACCATCGCCTGACTTCCTCAATTCAACGCGTGCGGGAATCCTGACCCTTCTCAATTCGTTTGAGTAGACCCGGGAGGCCGCGATGACCCCTGACGCATCGACTTGGCGTTCGTCGGCGCAATACGACCATCTGGATGAACTGACGGCATCCGATCTGGCCTGGGAATGGCTGCGCCGCAATGACGATTATGACGCAGATTTTGAAGCCTCAATTGCCGACCATGGAGACCCCCAACCGCTGACCGAACGGATCCGGCAGCGATGGGGGTTGCGATTTCCCTGTCGATCCGTTGGTCCCGCCACCCGATGCGCCGGTCTTTTGGCTCCCGGCGGAGGACACAAGTGTGGTGGTGCTGACCGGGGTCCCTTCGGAACTTGGCGACAGCGCTGACGTCACTCCGCAGAACTGGCGCATCGACTACGCGGTCGAGAATGCAGGTGCGGAGTTTCACTTTCCGCTCGGCAACGGGCAGAAGCTCCAGATTTTCGACGGTGCCATCAAGGGGGACGCGATCGCGGTCGCCATCGTCCCTCTCAGCCTCGCCGGTTTCGACCGGATCGAGGCCATTCAACGCTTCCTTTCGGCCGTGCATGGTCGCGCGATCCCGCCGGATACGCGCCTGACACGCCAGCAACGCGCACGCCTCCGACGGATGCTGCGGGCCTTCGATGGCCATCGGGCCGGCGTCACGCAGCAGGAGATCGCGCGGGTTCTTCTGAACACCGGCCGGCTTGAGCGGGACGAATGGCAGGCGTCCTCGGCCCGTCATGCCATCAAGGCACTCCTGCGCGACGCCCGTTCCATGGTCGCCGGCGGTTATCGGAAACTCCTTCGTCATCGCCGCCCACGATAACGCGATCCTTTGCCCTGATGGTGGGCGATTTCGATACCCCCCAACTTCGCCCTGCAACTCGCCGCTCTTCCTGCGCCACCGTGGTCATTGCCCGCCGCTGATCCGCAGCGGCCGCTTGCAACCCCACGGAGGCCCGATCATGCCACATGAACCCGTCGTCCTGCCGCCGCGTTTTCTACGGACCAAGGAGGCCGCGACCTTTCTCAGCCTCTCGGCCCGGACCCTCGAAAAGCACCGCACCTACGGAACCGGGCCTGCCTATCGCAAGCTCGGCGGCCGTGTGGTCTATGCCATCGACGATCTCGAGGCCTGGACCGAGCGCGGCGCGGTGACCTCCACCTCCGATCCGCGTGGCTCAGTGCTGCCCGCCAAGCGTCAGTCGCTTCCGTCCGGCCCGCAGGCCGGTCGTTACGCCCGCTGATCGCAGCCGGTTCCCTTCATGACGGTGCGACGCCGATCCCTTTCTGAGCGCGGGCAGCTCGACCTGTTCCGGGCGCTCCCCGGCGACTTCGCGCCACGAGACGCGCAGGATCTCATGGCCTATCCCTTCTTCTCCCTCGCCAAGTCGAAGCGCATCGCGCCCATCGACTTCGCTGCCGGCAGCGTGACCATCCGGGTCGAGGCGGTTCCCGATCATGGCATGGCCACGATCTGGGACGCCGACATCCTGATCTGGGCCGCGAGCCAGATCGTCGAAGCCCGCGATGCCGGGCTTCGCACCTCCCGGCTGATGGCCGCCACGCCCTATGAGATTCTCACCTATGTCGGGCGCGGCACGTCGCTTCGCGACTACCAGCGGCTGAAGGCGGCGCTCGACCGGCTGCAATCGACCACGATTTCCACCTCGATCCGCCAGCCGACCGAAGGCCGCCGTCATCGTTTCTCGTGGATCAACGAATGGCAGGAGCGCACCGACCGCAACGGCCGACCCGACGGCATCGAGATGATCGTGCCGGACTGGTTCTACCAAGCCGTCCTCGACGATGCGCTCGTGCTGACCATCGACCGGACCTATTTCGATCTCACCGGCGGCCTCGACCGCTGGCTCTACCGCCTGGTGCGCAAGCACGGCGGCCGCCAGCGCGATGGCTGGCGGTTCGATTTCCGTCACCTTCACCAGAAATCCGGCAGCCTGTCGCCGTTCAAGCGCTTCGCCTTCGAGCTGCGCGACATCATCCGGCGCCAGCCTCTGCCGGGCTATTCGCTGTTTCTCGAAGCTGAGGTTGGCGGGCGGATGCTGCTGGCCTTCGAGCCGGTCGCGCCCTGTGGAAAACCTGTGGATGGCCTCGTGCTATCAGGAACCCGGACTATCGTGCTATCGGGAACCGGAGGCTCGTGCTATCAGGAACCGAAACCGGGCTTAACACCCGGAACCCATTCAGGAAATCGCGCCCTTAACTTAGAGTCTAACAAAGAGTCTAACTTTGAAGAGCGCGCGCGCGATGTGGAAAACCTCATCCGCGACACCGCCAGAAGCCTTGGTAGAGCCGCTAAGAAGAGGGCATCCGACGCCCCGGCATCGCCTCGACCGGCATCTGATCGAGGCGCAACCGAGGCTCCTGAATCTGCAGAAAGACCCCGCCTGCCTCTCGATCTGCCGGGGGGGTGCAAATGATCATCGCGCTCCTCAACCAGAAGGGCGGTGTCGGCAAGACGACGCTGGCGCTGCATCTTGCCGGTGAACTGGCTCAGGGTGGCAAGCGCGTCACCCTGATCGACGCCGATCCGCAAGGCTCCGCCCTCGACTGGTCGCAACAACGCGCGCGTGAGGGCCTGCCACGCGCCTTCGGCACCGTTGGCCTGGCCCGCGACACGCTGCATCGCGAAGCGCCCGAACTCGCCCGCGATGTCGATCGCATCGTCATCGACGGGCCACCGCGCGTCGCCGGCCTCATGCGCTCCGCGCTGCTCGCCGCCGATCTCGTGCTGATCCCGGTGCAGCCATCGCCGTTCGACGGCTGGGCTTCGGCGGAGATGCTCGCCCTCCTGGCGGAGGCGCGCATCTACCGGCCCCAGCTCGTTGCCCGCTTCGTGCTCAACCGCTGCGGTGCCCGCACCGTCATCGCCCGCGAGACCGCCGAGACGCTGGCGGACCACGATCCTCCCGTGCTCACCAGCGCCATCGGCCAGCGCGTCGTCTTCGCCGACGCCGCGCAGACCGGGCGGCTCGTCCGCGAGATCGGGCGCCGATCACCCGCCGCGCGCGAGATTGCCGCCCTGGCCGCCGAGATCGGCCTGCTGGGGATCGGGAGGGTATCGGCATGACGATCCTTACCGGCGACTGCCGCGAAGAAATGCCCTGGCACGCACCCTACGACATGATCATCGCCGATCCGCCCTATGGCGACACTTCGCTCGCCTGGGATCGGCGCGTCGAGGGCTGGGTCGTGCTGGCGCGCGCCGCCCTCAGGCCGACCGGCTCGCTCTGGGTCTTCGGCTCGCTGCGCAGCTTCATGGCGACCGCCGACCGCTTCACTGACGCCGGCTTGCGGATCGCGCAGGAGATCGTCTGGGAAAAGCAGAACGGCACCGGCTTTCATGCCGACCGCTTCAAGCGGGTGCATGAACTGGCCGTCCAGTTCTATCCCGCCGAGACCGCTTGGCGTGACATCTACAACGACGTCCAGACCACGCCCGACGCGACGGCCCGCACGGTGCGGCGCAAGCAGCGCCCGCCCCATACCGGCCAGATCGACGCCGGCCATTATGTCAGCCATGACGGCGGGCCGCGCCTCATGCGCTCGGTCATCTACCTGCGCAACTGCCACGGCCGCGCCATCCATCCGACCGAAAAGCCGTCGGCGCTCCTGGAGATCCTGATCCGCACGAGCTGCCCCGAAGGCGGCCTGGTCGGCGACTGGTTCGCCGGTTCCGGCGCGGCCGGGGAAGCCTGCCGGCTTTCCGGCCGGCGCTATCTCGGCTGCGAGATCGACCCCGACATGGCCGAGTGCGCGCGGGCGCGCATCGCCACCGTGCTGCCATTCCATGACGGAATTTCGTCATGACGGCGCGCACCGAGAAGCGCAGCTTCGCTACGCGCCCGGCCGATCCCGATAACTGGATCAAGGCGGGCGACGCGCCGCCAAAGCGCACGGATACCGCCGACGCCTATTCGGCGCGGCTGACTGTGGACATCACGCCGGCGCTGCGCGGCCGCATCAAGATCGCGGCCTTCCAGCGCGGCATCACCGTCGCCGACATGCTGCGCGACCTGCTGGCGCGCGAGTTTCCCGACATAGGGGGAGACCGCCCATGATCGGCATCGACGCCCATGACGGCGATCTGACCCGCGCGGAACTGACCTGGGTGGAAGGCAAGACCGAATACTGGATCAGATTCGGCCATGCGACTGGTGAGCAGATCCTCGATCGCAACCGGCGTGTTGTATTCTTCCATCCCGGCACGGTGTTTGCGTTCGTCCGCTGGGCGGCGAACGACCACGGCACGATCATTTCGCGCCTCGACATCCTGCGCGCGGTTGCGCCGGGCCAGTCCTATCAGACGCTGCCCTTCGTCCGTCCAGGCGGCGAAATCCTGCTGAAGATCGAAGGCTGGCCGAAGGTCGAGGCTGTCCTTCGCCATGTCGACGGGATCGAGGCCATAGGTGTCGATCCGGCCCAAGTCGATCCCGATCATTGGCGGCACGTCTCCCACTGGATAAACGCAGGCGAAGCGCCGCGTCCCTACACCGCGGAGCGTCATCAGGCATGGCTCTGGCGGCGGGAGATCGCCCCATGACGCGCTTTCGCTATGTCATGGTGACGACGGTTGCCACGCTCGGGATCGCCTTTGCCGGATTCGTTCCGACTGCGCCAAGGCTGGTCTGGAACGCATCGGCCAGCGTGCCGATCGGGTTCTATACTGTCGCACCCGACGACCGGATCGCGGTGCCCGATCTGGTCGCCGTCATCCCACCCGAACCCTTCGCCTCGTTTATGGTCGAGCGCGGCTACGTCGCACGCGACGTGCCGCTTCTGAAGCACGTTCTCGGCCTGCCCGGACAGCGCCTGTGCCGCGATGGCCGCGCCATTATCGTCGACGGCGTTCCGCTCGGCGAGGCGCGCGACCACGACAGCTTCGGCCGAGACCTGCCGGTCTGGCAGGGCTGTCGCGTCATCGCCGAGGGCGAAGTGTTCCTGATGAACCCGGACGTCGGCGACAGCCTCGACGGCCGCTATTTCGGCCCGTTCCCCGCCTCGGCGGTGATCGGCCACGCGATCCCGCTTTTCACCGACGAAGACGGCGAGGGCCGCTTTGTCTGGCGCGCGCCGATGCGGTGACAGCGCGTCCAGAGCGGGGCCGTTGAGCCGTCCCGCGTCTTCTCCACCGCATAGGAAAGGAGCCTTCCATGGCACAGATCGGCCAGTTTACCCGCACCCCGTCCGGCTATTCCGGGCGACTCCGCACGCTCTCGCTGGACGTCGAGCTGACCTTCACGCCGTCGGAAAATGCGGACGCCGACAAGGCGCCTGCCTATCGCATCCATCTCGGCGATGAGTATGGGCCGGAAGTCGGCGCAGGCTGGAAACATTCCGGCGAGCGCGCGGGACCGTTCGTCTCCGTGCTTCTCGACGATCTAGTTTTCCAGCAGCCGATCCGCGCCCGCCTGTTCCAGTCGGACGAAGACGGCCGCGACTGGGGCTTGCACTGGACCCGCCAAAAGAAGCGCGACGAGCAGGAGTGATCATGGTCACGTCCTGCATCCGTCCCGCCTCGGGGAGATGTGGCGCCCGCCGCCGCATCCTCCTCCTTCTTCTTTCCGGCCTGTTCGTCACAGCCATTGCCCCGCTGCCCGGCCTGGCGCAGATCGCCGTGATGGGTCGTGCCGTCGCCGTGCATCCGCACGGCGCCCATATCGAAGAGGCTTCGCAGCGGTTCGGCATCCCGGCGGCATGGATCATCGCCGTGATGCAGGTCGAAAGCGCGGGCAATATGCACGCCATATCGTCTGCCGGCGCGATGGGGCTGATGCAGGTCATGCCCTCGACTTGGGCGGAGCTGCGCATCCGCCATGCTCTCGGCCGCGACCCCTTCGAGCCGCGCGACAACATCCTCGCGGGCACCGCCTACCTACGCGAGATGTGGGATCGCTACGGCAATGTCGCCGCGATGCTCGCGGCCTACAATGCCGGTCCCGGTCGCTACGATGAATACCGCGCGACGGCTCGTCCGCTGCCTGCCGAGACGCGCGCCTATGTCGCTGCTTTGACGCCGATCCTGCTCGGCGAGCGGCCTTCCGGCAGCGGCTCGACGGTCGCTCCGCCGCCCGACTGGCGCGAGGCGGCGCTCTTCGTCGCGCGTGAAATCGGCGCTTCCGCTGCCGATCCCGCGTCCCCCGACCGCACGCCGGACGATGCCCCTTCGCTCGTCCCGGCGGCACCGGACGCACTCACCGCCTTGCAGTCGGAGGGGCTGTTCGTCGCCCGCGATGCCGGTGGGGACCGGCCATGAGCAGCGGCACCGCAATTCGCATCCCATCGGGCGCTGGCGTGTCATGGAGGGCGCAGAGGGTGGCGGCAGGCACCACGACCGAAAGATGGCGAGATAAAAGGGCGCACGGTGCGCTTCGGTTGGGCGGTTGTTTTTGTTCAGGTTTCCGGCGCGTTCCGCACCGTGCGGCGCTGGCGCGCACCGTGCGCTGCGCGCCCATCTTTCTGATTTTCCATGATGGTTTGCACCGTGCGGGGCGACGCCATGTCCGATGAGCGCGAGTTCCGCATTCGTCCGGGCCGCATCCGGTCGACCCATGCGCAGCAGGCCCGGCCCTTCGTAGCCCAAGCACTCGCCGCCGCCCAGAAGGCCGGCGGGCGCGTCTCGCGCTCCGGCAAGATCACATCGGGCAACCGCTCACGCTTCGGGCGCGGTCAGCGCGCCAGCATCCAGGCCAATCGTCTCCTCACCGGACGCTCGCGCATCGTCGTCATCAAGACCCGCGTGGTTCGCCATACGGCGCGCTCGGCTCCGCTCGGCGCACACCTCGATTATCTGCGCCGCGATGGCGTGACCCGTGCCGCGAACGAAGTGAGCAATGGGCAGCAGTACGAAAAGGCGCGGATGTTCGGCCCGGAAGGCGACGACATGGACGTGCGTGCCTTCGCCGAGCGCTGCGATGACGACCGGCATCATTTCCGCTTCATCGTCTCGCCCGAAGACGCGGTAGACATGGCCGATCTCAAGGATCACGCCCGCGAATTGATGGGGCAGATGGAGAAGGACCTCGGCACCCGGCTCGACTGGGTGGCGGTCGATCACTGGAACACCGACAATCCCCACATCCATGTCATCCTGCGCGGCCGCGCCGACGACGGCCAGGACCTCGTGATCTCCCGCGACTACATTAAGGAAGGCATGCGCGCCCGTGCGCAGGATCTGGTCACGCAGGAACTCGGCCCGCGCACCGATCTGGAGATCCACCGCAATCTGGAGCGGCAGGTCGAGGCGGAACGCTGGACGCAACTCGACCGGCAGCTTGTCCGCGACGCCGGCAAGTCCGGCATCATTGACCTTGCCCCGCCCGCCGACCGTCAGCCGGACGAGTTTCATGCGCTGAAGGTGGGGCGGCTGCGAACCCTCGAAATTCGCGGGCTGGCCGGACAGGTCGGCCATTCGCAATGGTTCATCAAGCCCGAAGCCGAAACGGTGCTGCGCGAGATGGGCGAGCGCGGCGACATCATTAAACGTATGCACCGTGCCCTGACCGAACGCGGCATCGAGCGCGGTTCGGCCAGCTACGTCCTTGCCGGTGAAAGCCTCGACGTTCCCGTCATCGGCCGCCTGGTCGAGCGCGGCCTCGACGACGAGTTGAAAGGCACGGCCTATGCCGTGGTCGATGGCGTCGACGGGCGGACCCATCATATCAAGCTGCCGCATCTCGACGCCGCCGGCGACAGCCCGCCCGGTTCCATCGTTGAACTGCGATCCTGGGAGGACCCGCAGGGGCAGCGCCGCGTCGCGCTCGCCATCCGCGCCGATCTCGATCTTGATGCGCAGGTCGGCGCCATCGGCGCGACCTGGCTCGACCGGCAGGCCGTGGCACGCGAACCGATCTCTCTTTCGGATAGCGGTTTCGGCGCCGAGGTTCGTCAGGCCCTGGACGAACGCGCGAAACATCTGATCGGCGAGGGCTTTGCCGAGCGGCAGGGCGGGCGTGTCGTCTTCGCGCGCCGGCTGCTCAGCACGTTGCGCCAACGCGAACTCGACAGTCTCGGCGAGAAGCTGGCGGCTGAGACCGGCATGTCCTTCGAGCGCGCCGCCAGCGGCGAATATGTTGCCGGCTCCTATCGCCAGCGTTTCGCGCTCGCCTCCGGCCGCTTCGCCATGATCGACGACGGCCTGGGCTTCCAGCTCGTGCCCTGGTCGCCCTCTCTTGAAAAGCAGATCGGCCGCCACGTCTCCGGCGTCGCCCGCGACGATGGCGGCGTCGATTGGGACTTCGGGCGCAAGCGCGCCCTCGGCCTCTGACAGCAATCGGAAAGGAACCACCGCCATGTCCGCCACCAAGATTCTCTGGGGACAGATCACCATCGTCTTCCTCATCATCCTCGCCACCACCTGGGGCGCGACGCAGTATGTCGCCTGGAGCCTCGGCTATCAGGCGCAGCTCGGGCCGCCCTGGTTCGAGCTGTTCGGGATGCCGATCTATTATCCGCCCGCGATCTTCTGGTGGTGGTATTTCTATGAAGCCTATGCGCCGCCGATCTTCGCCAAGGGCGGAGTCATCGCGGCATCGGGCGGCTTCATCGCCATCGCGGTCGCCATCGGCATGTCGGTCTGGCGGGCGCGTGAGGCCAAGAACGTCGCCACCTATGGCTCGGCGCGATGGGCGGAGCAAAGAGAGATCAAGGCGGCGGGCCTGCTCGATCCTGATGGGGTCGTGCTCGGCCGCTACGATCAGGAATATCTGCGCCATGACGGGCCGGAACATGTGCTGTGCTTCGCGCCGACACGATCCGGCAAGGGCGTCGGCTTGGTTGTCCCCTCGCTGCTGACCTGGCCGGGCTCGGCCATCGTCCACGACATCAAGGGCGAGAACTGGCAGCTCACCTCCGGCTTCCGTTCACGCCATGGGCGCGTGCTGCTCTTCGATCCGACCAACCCGAAATCCTCGGCCTACAATCCGCTGCTCGAGGTACGCCGCGGCGAGTGGGAGGTGCGCGACGTCCAGAACATCGCCGACATCCTCGTCGATCCGGAAGGTAGTCTCGACAAGCGCAACCATTGGGAAAAGACCTCCCACAGCCTCCTCGTGGGCGCCATCCTGCATGTGCTTTACGCCGAACCCGACAAGACGCTGGCGGGTGTCGCAAAATTCCTCTCCGATCCGAAGCGCCCGGTGGAATCCACCCTGCGCGCTATGATGAAGACCCCTCATCTGGGTGAAGCGGGGCCGCACCCTGTTGTCGCTAGTGCGGCACGTGAGTTGCGCAACAAATCCGAGAACGAGCGTAGCGGCGTGTTGTCGACGGCGATGTCGTTCCTCGGCCTCTATCGCGATCCGGTCGTGGCCGAGGTCACACGCCGCTCCGACTGGCGCATCAGCGATATAGTGGGAAGCGATCAACCGACCACGCTCTACCTCGTCGTACCGCCTTCCGATATCAACCGCACCAAGCCGCTGATGCGATTGCTGCTGAATCAGGTTGGCCGTCGCCTGACCGAGGATCTGCAGGCGAACTCCGGTCGGCATCGGCTGCTCTTGATGCTCGACGAGTTTCCGGCGCTCGGCAGGCTTGATTTTTTCGAAACCGCGCTGGCCTTCATGGCCGGCTACGGCCTGAAATCCTTCCTGATCGCGCAGTCGCTGAACCAGATCGAGAAAGCCTACGGGCCGAACAATTCGATCCTCGACAACTGCCATGTGCGGGTCAGCTTCGCGACGAATGACGAGCGCACCGCGAAACGGGTGTCGGACGCGCTCGGCACCGCCACCGAGATGAAGGCGATGAAAAACTATGCCGGCCATCGCCTGTCACCCTGGCTCGGGCACCTCATGGTCTCGCGCTCGGAAACCGCGCGCCAGTTGCTGACGCCAGGCGAGATCATGCAGCTTCCCCCACATGAGGAGATCGTCATGGTGGCAGGCATCCCCCCGATCCGGGCGACGAAGGCGCGCTATTACGAGGACGCCCGGTTTCGGGAGCGTGTTCTGTCACCGCCTGAATTGAAAGACCCCGAAGGAACCCGGCCCGACGACTGGACTACGCTTCCGATCCCGCCGCGCCCGGAAGGCGCCACGGATCAAGATGCCCAGAGGACCGATGGTGAAGATCCGACCGAATCCGAACGCCGGTTGCAGCCGGAACTCAACCGCGTGAAGCCGGTGGAGAAGAAAAAGCCGATCGAGAATGAATTCGAGATCGCGCCATCTGATGAAGTCGAGGAAGAAGCCACGCAAAATCGGCGCATGATCCGCCAGGTGCAAGGGATTGCCCGGCAGGTTGCCATGGACCCGAACGACGGCATGGAGCTGTAGCGCCATGGCAAATCGCCGGAAGAAGAAAAAACTCACCGTCTATCTGGACCCCGATGTCGAAAAAGCCCTGACCGAGTTTGCCGCGCGGCGGGATCAGTCGCAGTCGATGATCGGCGAGGCGGCCATCGCATCCTTTTTGTCCCCCGACGACGCCGAACGTCGAGAGGCAGTCGTCGCCAGGCGGCTCGACCAGATCGACCGGCGCATCACCCGGATGGAGCGTGACGTCGGTATCGCTGTCGAAAGCCTGGCGGTGTTCATCCGCTTCTGGATCAATACGACACCGGCATTGCCCGAGCCCGCAGCACAGGCGGCACGGGCCAAAGCCAATGAGCGCTATGAAGCATTCATCACGGCACTCGGCCGGCGTTTGGCCCAAGGGCCGAAACTCAGGCAGGAGGTTTCAGAAGATGTAGCTGGTTTTGACGCGCGTGAGTGATTTCTTCATGCGTTCTCCTACGAGTTGATCGGAATCGGATATCGCGCAAATTCGGTCCGAGACATATCTGGGCGAGGACTCTCTATGCAGGTCTCGCATTTTTCGACCGCTTCCGGCCCGAGGCTGTGTGAGAACTCTGCGCAGCTGATCGGTCAAGCTGCCTTTCCATGGCGCGCATCGGCTCCGTTCATCCGGCTATCGCTTTGAGGGTCGAGGCAACGCCGGCGACGGCAATGGCTCGCTTCATGTTGTAGGCCAGGATGGCCAGGCTGGCTTCTGTGGCGACGTTTTTGAGCCCGCGCGTTCGGAAGTGGGTGGCGCCCATCCAGCCTTTTATGGTGCCGAAGACGTGCTCGACCGTGCAGCGTCGTACCGCCATTGCTTCGGGCATCGCTTGGAGCCTTCGCTCCATCTGATCGAGTACTGCTTCGTTCGTGCTCCCATCTTCGGATGCGCTTCTCCTTGCCGGCGGTGCACAGGGGACGAGATGAGCACGCACCGCAGGCTTTCTGGTTGAAGTAAACACCGATGAGCTTGCCGCCCTCCACCCTGGCGAAGCGCTTCTGCAGCTGCTCGCCAACTGGGCAGCGGTAGGTGTCGGTCTCAGGCTCATGCACGAACATAGCCTTGCCCCAAAAGCCACGCGCCTGAGCCGGTGACGTATTGGGCTTGGGTACCATCGGGATGATGCCTGCTTCAGCGCAGGAGCGGATCTGCTCGCCCTCATAGTATCCACGATCGGCAAGCGCGATCATGTCGGAAGCGCCAGCCTCGGCCTGTGCGGCTTTGGCCATCTCAAGCAGATGCGAGCGGTCATGGCCGCGGTTGCTCACCGCATTGGCGACGACGATATGGTGCTTGGTATCGACGGCGGCCTGGACGTTGTAACCGACTACACCGCGATGATCGCTTCCGGTTGCCATGGCGCGGGCGTCCGGGTCGGTGAGCGAGATCTGCTCATCTGGAGCGGCTTGCAGTTGTCGACCAATCTCCTCGAGCTCGCCGAGCCGACCGCGCAGCGACGCCAGTCGCTCGGTCAGGTGCTCGATGCGCGGCGTAGCCGGGCCGGCTTCCGCACTGTCGGCTTCCTCAAGCTCGGCAAGATAGCGCGCGATGCTCTCCTCGACATGGGCCCTCCGGCGCGCCAGCTTGCCCTTGGTGTAGTTCTTCTCGTGCGTGTTCACCGCTGGAGCGCCCGCAAGCGTGACCCATCGATCGCGACCATGCCGCCACCCACCAGACCAAGAGCGCGGCAGATAGCAACAAAGCGCTGACATGCGATCTGGATCGCACCGGCATTGTCGCGGCGGAAGTCGGCGATGGTCTTGAAGTCCGGCACCAGCTTGCCGGTCAGCCACATCAGCTCGATGTTGCGACCTGCCTCGCGCTCGAGTTTCCGGCTCGAGGTCAGCTGATACAGGTATCCATAGACATAGAGCTTGAGCATTGTGCCGGGCGCGTAGCCGGGCCTGCCAGTCGCTGCCGGCTGCACACGAGCGAAACCGAGTTCGGCCAGATCGAGTTCATCGACAAATGCGTCGATGATGCGAACCGGGTTGTCAGCATCCACATAGTCTTCGACACACGCCGGCAAAAAGCTCGCCTGGTGACGGTCAGCAGCTTCAACGAAACGTCCCATACGGCACCCCCGAAGCAGTGCCAGATCATAGCATCATCAGGGGTTTTCACACAGCCTCGGCCCCATCCCGGTCGTTCCTGTTGTCGGTCATCACTCCTAAAACCAGACGTAGGTCGGGGCTGTCGTCATACCTATAACACCTACTGCAGAACGGTCATTTGTCTGGGATCACCGCGACAATGGCCGTGCAGGGTTCGTCATCCCCGTATGCGGCAACGTCACCCCCCATTAGCGGACGGAGCAGGATTTCAAGCATTCCGCGACAACTAGGAAAGCATCTTCGCCGACACCCATGACGAGGGCTGAAGCACGATTTCGCTGCCATGGGCGACCTAAGTGAAAAAGACCTGGTACGGGAGACAGCCCGCCTGCCTGCAGAAAGCTTCCGTTGGAACGGGTACTGCCTGGAATCTGGAGCCATGCGCTCTCATCTCGATATCCAATGCACCAGATGACGGAATCGACCACCCGGTTCGATCCATCGGCAAAGAATGCGAAGCGGTCTTGTGAAGAGACCAAGCGTTTTGCGACGCCTACGCCCCTTCGTTCCAAGTCGTCAAGGCTGCGATCCCTGTCAGGAAAGGGGTCCGCGCGCCGCATCAGGCGTCCTATCGCGGATTCGGGCCTTGCTCTCATCAAGCCCAATGTGTGCAGCCACCACCATGTACTCTTGCCCAGAATGCGCTCGGGAAACAGACCGCGGCTGCGTCCAGCGGCAAGCACCACTTCATGGGTCAAAGCCAGCCCAGCTGCGATGTCGCGCCCGCTTGCTCCATCCCCGACAACAAGGACCGTGCCAGGCGGGAGATCACCGGGATTGTGATAACTTTCCGGTGTCAGTTGAGCGACCGCATTGTTGAAGCCGGCAGCAATCGTTGGGATTATTGGTTTCTGAAACGCACCCGTCGCGACGATTGCCGCCTTGGCTACCACGTGTCTGCCATCATCGAGTTGCGCGGTGAACCGCCCATCGGGCCGGCGTTCGAGCCGAGTCGCGCCATTTTCAGAATGCACCCGTAGGTCGAAGTGGCTGGCGTAGGTTTCGAGATAGTTCGCAAACTCGTCTCGCGTTGGGTAGCCGTCCGGGCCCCCGTCGAGCGCAAGACCAGGCAGCGAACTGAATGCGCGCGGGGTAAACAACGTCATGGAATCGTAGCGACGGCGCCAACTGTCGCCGATGCGGGCGTGGCGATCAACGATCAGGAATGAAAGCTCTGTTCTGGCAAGGTAATAACCGGCTGCGAGACCCGCTTGACCCGCGCCGATCACCAGAACGTCTATTTCCCCCGAACCATGGCTCTCGAATAGCTGGCGAGGACTTCTGTTCATGTAGTTTTTGCTTCACCTCGTGCCAGAACGCTCTCCACGAGCAAAAGCCCTACGCCGCAAACAATCGCTACGTCGGCAACGTTAAAGGTGGGCCAATGATAGCTGCCAACGTAAAAATCCAGAAAATCCGTCACGGCACCCTGGCGCAGCCGATCGAGCAGATTGCCGAGCGCACCTCCGACGATGAGCCCAAGGGCGCAGGCCGTTAGTCTGCTGTCGGTTCGCTTGATCCAGACCAGGAGCCCCGCAACTATGGTAAGCGTGAACGCTACCAGGGTCCAAGCCGGAGCCTGGCCGAACAATCCGAAGCTCACGCCGGTATTGAAGCCGAGCACGAGATTGAAGAAGCCGGTAACGGGGATGACCTGAGGCGGATTCATAGCATGGTTCAGCACCCACCACTTCGTCGCCTGATCGAAGAAAAATCCGCCAAAGGCAATGGGAAGGCCGAGCCTGAGCATGTCGAGATTTCCTTTAACTTCGGTTTAGCCGATGCGGCCGAGGGCCGGGAAGGTCTGGAGCAGCCATATCGCAAAGCTGGAGAGATGGCCGGTGATCATGGCGATGCCCATCACCACCATCACCCCACCAGCGACGATTTTGAGCACGCGGCCAGTGCGGCGCATCGACATCATCCGAGCCATGAACCCGCGCATGAACAAAGCGGCCAAGATGAAAGGGAGGCCAAGACCAAGGGAGTAGACGGCGAGCAGCGTCGTTCCGCTTGCCACCGTGGCGTTCGCGGCGGACAGGGTCAAAATCACTCCCAGCACTGGTCCGATGCAGGGAGTCCAGCCGAACGCGAAAGCGAGACCAAGGAGATAAGCGGCCCCGGCGCTTCCGCTGCCCGGGTTGGCATGGAACCGGGCTTCACGATTGAGCCAGGGCATGGGTACAAGGCCGGTCGTGAACAGGCCGAAAACGATGACGATCCCCCCGCCAATCAGATTAGCTTCGAAAAGATACATGCGCAGGAGCCGGCTCAACACGGTGGCGCTGGCCCCAAGGATGACGAACACGGTCGTGAAGCCGAGGACGAAGCAGAGGCTGAGGCCGAGAGTTCGGCCCGCTGCCCTGAATTCTGTATCGGCCGCAATTCCGTCTGGGCTAATCGTCCGGCCTGCGACGTAGGAAATATAGCCCGGCACCAGCGGCAGAACGCAGGGCGACAGGAAGGATACGACGCCAGCGGCGAAAGCCGTCGCTATTCCGATGCTGGAGAACTCCATCAGCCAATCTCGCCCGCCAGGCGGCGGAGCTTCTGCAATCGAATCTCTCGCGGCTCGTGCATGTCGAGCGTGCCGACGAATTGGCTCTCGGCATCCATCATGTAGACGCCTGCGGTGTGATCCATCGTGTATTCGCCCCCCTCCAGAGGCACTTTTCGCGCGTAGGCCGCAAAGGCCTTCACCACGGCGTCCGTTTCCTGTCGATTTCCCCGCAATGCGAGGATGCGATCATCAAAGGCTGTCATGTATTGAGACAGCAGTTCTTGGGTGTCCCGTTCGGGATCGACGGTGAAGAACAGTACGTTGAACTGGTCGGCTGCCGGCCCGAGCTCGTTCATGAGATCGCTGAGTTCGTAGAGCGTGGTCGGACACACATCGGGACAATGGGTGAAGCCGAAGAAGGCGAGATAAGGCTTTCCAGCCAGCGCGGCATTGCCGATTGTCTCGCCTTGATGAGATGTGAGCTGGAACGGGCCGCCGATAGCTGCGATGCCTGTCGAAGACGCGACCGCCGCAGTTTGCTGCTGCCAAGGCTTGGATACTGACAAGCCGATGAAAAGCCCGCCGACAACGGCGACGGCAACCCATGCAACGAGGCGGAAAAGTTTGACGCCGCTCATTGGACAGCCTCTCCGTGCCCGTCATGTTCGTTCGCAGATTCCGGACGAGCACCCATGTTCTGCACAGCGAACTCAACGTCAATGGTACCGGCTAGCTCGAACACCAGCGTTGCCGCAAACCGCTCCCCTTCCTTCAAAGGACGCGATGGCTTCAAAAACATGATGTGCATACGGCCAGGTTGAAGTTCGATCTTCTCGCCAGCCCCAATTTCGATGCCATTTTGCACAGGCCTCATGCTGGCAACCCCGTCGCTCACGGTCGACGCGTGGATCTCCACCCGTTCTGACAGAGGTGATGAGATTGAGACCAGACGGTCGGCAATGTCGCCATCGTTCGTCAGCGTCAGATAGCCACCGGCTACCGGGGCGATCGGCGGAGTCGCGCGTGACCACGGATGATCGATGGTGATCGAACCACCCTGGAAGTCGTGCCCCACAGCAGGAGAGATCGATACTGCAAGGGCAAGGAAGGCGGCGGATAGAGCTCGCATGTTGGCCATGTTATTTTCCTTTGTTTCCAGCTTCTCCGGCCTTTTCAAGGATTTCCAAGCCGCTTCTGACAACGACAACAACCACACCCAGGCCAATGATCAGATCCGGATAGGGCGAGCTGAAAAGAATTACGGCGAGACCAGAAACAGCGATCGCCGAGTTCACGAGCATGTCGTTTGTCGTGAAAATCCATGAGGCTTGCAGATGCACGCCGTTTTCCCGATGTGATTTTAAAATCCACATACAGACCGTATTCGTAAGGGCGCTCGCTATCGCCACGGCGATCATGACCGGCCCTATTGGATCAGAGCCAGTAATGAAGCGTCGACCGACCTCAAACAGAAGCAGACCGGCGAATATAATCAGTAGGATACCTGACAACCGGGCAACGCGAACCTTCGCCGCCAATCCGCGCCCTACGACGAAAAGACTGATGGCGTAGACACCGGCATCGCCAAGATTATCGAGTGCAGAGCCCATCAATCCTGTTGACTGAGCCCACCACCCTAATCCTCCCACAATGGCTGCCTGGGCCGTATTGATCGCAAGCACCCATGCGAGCGCCCATTGTTCGCTCTTCTCGGATGAAGTGGCACTGCCCTTGGACTGATTATTCATAAACTACACCTCGGCTTTCTTGGCGAGAAGTGGAAGCCGCGACCTGCCTTCGCGCACTGCTTAAGCTCATTTGTCGCGGGTGCCGCGCCAGGTCAGCAGGCGCAGCGCACTGGCCGTAACGAGGACCGTAGCGCCCGTATCGGCGAGGATCGCCATCCAGAGCGTGGTAATGCCGAATAGAGTCGTCACGAGGAAGACGGCCTTCAGACCAAGCGCTATGGCGATATTTTGCCAAATATTGCCGAGTGTCGCCTGTGACAACCCGATGAGATCGGCAACACCCGTCACCCGGTTTCTGAGCAGCGCGGCATCTGCGGTCTCCAGAGCAACGTCGGTGCCTGCACCCATGGCAACGCCAACGGAAGCGGCTGCGAGCGCCGGCGCGTCATTGATACCGTCTCCCACCATGGCGATCGGGCCATTTGCTTTGAGGCGACCGATCTCGGCGAGCTTGGCGTCGGGCAACAATTCGGCGCTTGCCTCAAGGCCAAGATGGGCCGCAATGGCGTCGGCCGTGCGCTTGTTGTCGCCGGTCAGCATCAGAGGGCGCACACCTCGATCTGTCAGTCGCTTCACACCTTCGATAGCGTCGTCGCGCGGTTCGTCGCGCAACGCGATCAATCCCTCGATGCTCTTGCCCTTTATAAGCACGACGACCGTCTTGCCCTGGCTCTCCAGTGTGGTGATCGCCTCGGCGATGTTCTCTTCGAGTGCAGTCTGTTCGGCGGCATGACGGGGAGACCCGACCGAAGCGAAGCCGTCCTTCAACCGCGCTGTGACCGCTTTGCCGGGTGTGGCAACGCCGCCCCCGAAGGTGACGGGCAGTTCGAGCCCCCGCACCTTTGCCGCCTCCACGATTGCAACCCCGAGAGGATGGCTGGTGCTGCGCTCGACGGCCGCTGCAATGGCAAGGACGGAATTCTCGTCCCCAATGATCGGCACAATGTCCGTCACCTGGGGATGGCCACGCGTCAGCGTTCCTGTCTTGTCGAAGGCAACAGTTACGACCTTACCGAGTATTTCCAGCGCCGCACCGCTCTTGATCAGCAATCCCTGACGCGCGCCGGCGGCAAGACCTGAGGCGATGGCCGCCGGCGTGGAAATAACGAGTGCGCAGGGGCAAGCAATGAGCAGCGTGGCAAGGCCCCGATACACCCATGTCATCCAGTCTCCGCCGAAGGCGAGCGGGGGCACGACAACGATCAGAGCTGCGACGACCATCGCGCCCGGCGTATACCAACGGCTGAAACGGTCGATCATACGCGCCGTCGGGGCCTTTGATTCCTGAGCTTCCTCGACCATGTGGATGATGCGGGCAATGGTATTGTCGGCCGCGACATGGCTGATCGACACCCGCAACTCGCCATTTGCATTGATGCTGCCGGCATAGACGTTTGCGCCGGCTTCTTTCAGCACGGGCATGGATTCGCCTGTCACGGGCGCCTCATCGACCTCAGATGCACCATCAATCACCGTGCCGTCAGACGGCACACGGTCCCCAGGCCGAACAACGACGACATCACCAATGGCCAGCTCTTCGGCAGCGACCTGCTCAATGACACCATCACGCTCGCGGAACGCGACCCGGGGCACGAGATCGATCAGCGCTTCAATGCCTGCCCGCGCACGGCCTGCCGCCACGGTTTCAAGCAGTTCGCCCACTGCGAACAGGAAGATCACGACAGCAGCTTCTTCGGCCTCGCCGATGGCGACCGCGCCGAGTGCCGCGACCGTCATCAACGTCTCGATAGTGAAGGGTGAGCCGGACATCGCACCGGCGACCGCCCGCCTCGCGAACGGGATGACGCTGATCAATGCAGCGCCCGAATAGAGCCATTGCTCCCATTCGGGCAGGACACGCGCGAGGGCGAAGGCAAGGATGAACAACGCGCCGGTAAGGAGCACAAGCCGACCCTTGTTGCCTTTCCACCATGCCTCTGCGATGCGCTTCCGAGGTGGGCTCGCCTTTGCCTCGGTCTGCTCGAGCACTGGTGTGTAGCCGAGCGCTCGGATCTTTTGCTCAATGGTGCCGAGGACCGTCCGGTCTTCATCGAGTTGCAATGCAAGCGTCTCGTTGGCGTAGCTGACATTGATGTCGCTAACGCCCGGCAGGCGTTGCACCGCCGTCTCGATTTTCAACGCGCAAGAGGCGCAGTCCATGCCTTCGACACGTAGTCTGTAATTGCTCGCAGCCGCCATGGTATCACCTCGCCAATTAGATGTGACACCGCAGATAGACCCTGTAGCAACTACAGGGTCAAGGGCCGGTTTTCTATGATTACCTTTGTGCGGCGATCCGTGTGCGAATTCGTCGCACAGCTTCAACAAAAGAGACTTGACCTTGTAGCTGGTACAGGGTGCAACGATGCGTGAAATACAAAGCTTGATGGAACGAAAGAAACGCTGCGAAAGGGAGTGCTATGACCGCCGGAGCAGGCACAACTGCAAATGCTTGGGCGGTCGTGTTCCTGGCGTGGTTCATCGCGCTTGCTGCCTCGCTCGGCGCTCTCTTCATTGGTGAGATCATGGGACAGACGCCGTGCAATCTGTGCTGGTATCAGCGCGCTTTCATGTTTCCGCTGGCGGTCATTCTGGCTGTCGCTAGCTTTCGGGGCGAGACCAGCGTTTCCTGGTACGGGCTTCCATTGACCACCCTCGGCGCCGCCATCGCGGCGTTCCACTCCCTGCTTTATGCGGGCATCATTCCCGCCGCCATCGAGCCCTGTGGTCAAGACGGCCCATCCTGTTCGAGCGCCGATATGACGATCCTTGGCGTTTTGCCGCTCCCCTACCTGTCGCTCGTTGCCTTCTTGAGCATTGCCCTTCTTCTCATTCTCGCGCGCCGGAGGCGTCCAGCATGACCAGACGGTCCGTCGTACTTTTCACTGGCCTCGTCGCACTGATCGTCTTTGCCGGCGGAGCCTTTCTCTACGACCGCTACGGCAGCACCTCGGCACAGCCCGTTCCAGCACCGCAAGGTGATGCGATGACCAGGGCGCATTCACCAATCATTGGCCCTGCGGATGCGCCGGTGACGATCGTGGAATTCTTCGATCCTTCTTGCGAGGCGTGCCGAGCTTTTTATCCAGCCGTTAAGCAGATCATGGCGAATTTCCCTGGCGAGACGCGCCTTGTCATCCGATACGCGCCCTTCCATGAGGGATCGGACGAAGCCGTCAGGATTTTGGAAGCGGCTCGTCTTCAGGACCGCTACGAACCGGTGCTGGAGGCCCTGCTGGCGCGACAGCCGGAATGGGCCGTGCATGGTGCACCCGACCTTGCGAAAGCCTGGGAGATCGCAGCGGCGGCCGGGCTTAATGCCGAACAGGCACGGCGCGAAATGTCCTCGGCCGAGATCGATGCGGTTCTTGAGCTGGATCTGGCCGATGTTCAGAGCAATAATATCCGTCAGACACCAACCTTTTTTGTGAATAGTAGGCCGCTGGGATCCATCGGACCGCAGCAACTCTACGATCTGGTGCGTGAAGAAGTGGAGAGCGCCAGAGCGGCGCAATAGGCTACCCATCGAGATCGACAAACGTCCAGATCCGGCCTACATTAACCCTGTATTCGCTACAGGGTAGTTCAATGAACTCTTCCATTCTGACGATCGGTCATCTTGCAAGGCAAACCAGTACCAAGGTCGAAACAATCCGGTTTTACGAGAAGAAGGGTCTACTGCCCGAGCCGTCACGCACCGACGGTAACTACCGGGCCTATGAGCCGGATCATCTGAATCGCCTAAGCTTCATCCGGCGCGCGCGTGATCTCGGTTTTTCGCTCGACCAGATCAGGGCACTTCTCGCGCTCTCCGACAATCGCGGGCAATCCTGCGCGGCTGTTGATGCCATCGCCAGTGAACATCGTGCAGAGGTCGAAAAGAAGATCACTGATCTGATGGCGCTAAAGGCCGAACTCGACAGGATGATCGACCAGTGTGGGTGCGGCGTGGTCGCCGATTGCAGGATTATTGAAACCCTGTCGCCGAAATGATTGGCGGGGTGGAAGTGCAGAACATTGACGTGCGCGCCCACCAAATATAATTGTCATTTCGATAAAACGTGAAATGTTAAAATGTTATGGAAGAGAATGACGCGCTTGTGGGCTTCGCCGCGCTGGCTCACGAGGATCGCTTACGGATAATCCGCATGTTGGTGGTCGCTGGCGCTGACGGGATGGCCGCTGGTGCCATCGCCCTCGCGCTCGATGATTCGCCGCCATCGCGCATTTCCTTCCATCTCAAGGAACTGGAACACGCCGGACTCGTGCGGGGGCGACGAGATGGGAAGTCGATTATCTATAGTGCCTGTTGGCCGGCGCTTTCCGATCTAGTCGCCTTTCTCATGCACGACTGCTGCGAGGGCCACTGTAAATATTGCGATCAAGCGATTGCCTTATTCGCAAAATGCGAAGGCCGCCCAACAGGGTCGATCCGCAGCGACTAGGACTGGCCGTGCAAAAAATCCTCCCCTTAGTTGAAAACAACCTCCTGCTGCTGGCCGTCGCGACGGCCGCGCTCGGCCTGCTGGTGCCTTCTGTCGGGGTCATCCTTGAAAGCGGCATAAGCCCGCTTCTGGCCATGCTGATGCTGGTTATCAGCCTGACCTTTGACGTTCATGCCGTGAAGTTGGTTTTCAAAAAGCCGAGTCGGCAGCTATGGACGCTCGGACTCGTCTATGGCCCTATGTCGCTCGCCGGCTGGCTTACAGGACGCCTGTTTTTCGGTTCGGGGCCGCTGGCCGCAGGTCAAACCCTTGTGGGAACCCTGCCGACTGACGTTTCCGCGCCGCTGTTGGTCCTACTCGCGCGCGGCAATGTAGCCCTCGCGGCCGTCCTCAATGCCGTCAACACGGTCCTTTCGCCATTCATCGTGCCGATCTTGTTCCTACTTCTCACCGGCATCGAGCTGCAAGTGCCGATCGGGGCGGTCATCATGGAATTGGTGCTGATCGTGGTGCTACCGACTGTGATCGGGGTCTATCTGCGTACACGATACCCGGAAGCTATCGGCCGACACGATGGCCTCTATCCGTGCTTCATGTCATAGCAGCTTTGGCGACGATCAACGTCTTGATCGCCGGCATGCTTTGGCAGGTCGTTCAACAACGTCCGCTTGGAGGTGTTGACTGCTGAAAGCTGCCTTTCAGCATTCCCTGAAGGTTTTTCGATGCGGGCCGCAGCGCGGCGTTGGCCGCCGGAGTTGGCGGCAGAAGCAAACGGGCTGATCTGAGGGGCGCGCGATGACATGATCGGAAGCAGGTCTGACCGTCTCCTTCCTGTCGTGTTCGATGGTCTTGCGGTGTTCAGCGTTACGTGGCGCAAACCGATGCCTCAAAAACCCGGCGAAACCCTTGATGGCCCGAGTATGGGCCTCCTGAGCCTTGTCGCCCATTCCACGGATACGCATGTCTTCGATCATGCGCGCGCGCAGTGGGGTGGTCCCCTCCTTCTTCATGGGAACCTCCTGTCTGATGATTGAGATGACCCCAATCGTCAGGCCAGGAACCCGAGTCACAAAGAACCCTGGTCGATCAGCAGGCGCACCGCTTGTCACGAGCGCCATTGCCGCGCGAGCGGCTTAGTCCTTCCACCCCATTTCTGCTTTCGGACGGATCGCCGATTCGCCGCAGACATTGTCGTGGTGAACAACCGCCGTTCTCCTGTATTTGCACGCTACGCTACTACTACGACCGAAACTTGTTGAAAGGACCGGTTTTGAGTCTCTTTTAGTGATCCCCATCCGGGGATCGCATCTCGCCTCCTCGGCGGAACGGGGACGAGATGGCAGGCATCAACCACAAACAGGCAACCGTGGACCGCGGCGCGCGCATGCTCCGGACGGCGCTCGGGCCTGCCATCTCAGCCCTGCTGCAAGACCCGTCCGTTGTCGAGGTCATGCTGAACCCCGACGGACGCATCTGGGTCGACCGGCTGTCCGAAGGACTGGCCGACACCGGCGAGATGCTGCCCGCCGCCGATGGCGAGCGAATCGTGCGGCTGGTTGCCCACCATGTCGGCGTCGCAGTTCACACCCGCAGCCCCCGCGTCTCGGCGGAACTTCCGGAAACAGGTGAGCGGTTCGAGGGATTGCTGCCGCCGGTCGTCGCCGCGCCGGCCTTCGCCATCCGCAAACCAGCCGTCGCGGTCTTCACGTTGGACGACTATGTGGCGGCCGAAATCATGTCCGCAGATCAGGCGGAAACGCTCCGCGCCGCCGTCCAGTCGCGAGCGAACATCCTCGTCGCGGGCGGCACGTCCACTGGCAAGACCACGCTGACCAATGCGCTTCTGGCCGAAGTCGCAAAGGGCGCCGATCGTGTCGTCATCATCGAGGACACCCGCGAGTTGCAATGCGCAGCGCCCAATCTCGTGGCGATGCGCACCAAGGATGGCGTCGCCAGCTTGTCCGATCTGGTGCGGTCTTCGCTACGCCTGCGTCCGGACCGCATTCCGATCGGTGAGGTGCGCGGCGCCGAGGCGCTCGATCTCCTCAAAGCCTGGGGCACCGGCCATCCGGGCGGCATCGGCACCATCCATGCCGGGTCCGGCATCGGCGCCCTGCGCCGCCTCGAACAATTGATCCAGGAAGCCGTCGTCACCGTCCCGCGCGCCATGATCGCCGAGACCATCGACCTCGTGGCCGTCCTCGCCGGTCGTGGTTCCGCACGGCGGCTTGTCGAACTCGCCCGCGTAGAAGGTCTCGGTCCCGACGGCGACTACCGGATTTCCCCCGCTTTCCCCGAACCCACCAGCACTCACGATTCAGGAGATCCCGCATGATCCGTCGCGCCTTCCGTATCCGCCATCATATCGCAACCGCCTCTGCCTTCGCCTGGGTAAGCCTGATGACGTCCCCGGCCTTTGCCTCGGGCTCTTCCATGCCCTGGGAGGCGCCGCTGCAATCCATCCTCGAATCCGTCGAAGGGCCGGTGGCGAAAATCGTGGCGGTGATTATCATCATCGTCACCGGCCTGACGCTCGCCTTCGGCGATACCGGCGGCGGCTTCCGGCGCCTGATCCAGATCGTCTTCGGCATCTCTATCGCCTTCGCGGCCAGTTCCTTCTTCCTGAGCTTCTTCAGCTTCGGCGGCGGGGCGCTGGTCTGATGGCGGTGAGTTTCGAGGCCCTCGACACGGTGCCGGGCTTTTCCGTTCCAGTCCATCGCGCCCTGACCGAGCCGATCCTGCTCGGCGGGGCGCCGCGCTCCGTCGCGATCCTCAATGGCACGCTGGCCGGAGCCGTGGGCCTCGGCCTTCAGCTCTGGCTGGCTGGCATCCTGATTTGGACGGTGGGCCATATCGCCGCCGTCTGGGCCGCCAAACGCGATCCGCTCTTCGTCGAGGTCGCGCGCCGCCATTTGCGCATCCCCGGCCATCTTTCGGTGTGAGGCACGGCCATGATGAATCTCTCGGAATACCGCCGCACCGCCTCCCGCCTCGCCGATTACCTTCCCTGGGTCGCGCTGGTCGGCTCCGGCGTCGTGCTGAACAAGGATGGCTCGTTCCAAAGGACCGCGAAGTTTCGTGGGCCGGATCTCGATTCCGCCGTCGCGGCCGAGTTGGTCGCGGTCGCCGGACGGCTGAACAACGCCTTCCGCCGCCTCGGCTCCGGCTGGGCCATCTTCGTCGAGGCGCAGCGCTCGGAAGCCGCGACCTATCCTGCGAGCCGCTTCCCCGAGCCGGCCTCCGCGCTGGTCGATGCCGAGCGGAAGGCCGATTTCGAGGAGGAAGGCAGCCATTTCGTGTCGGGCTACTTCCTGACCTTCCTGTGGCTTCCGCCCGCCGAGGATGCCGCCCGCTCTGAGTCTTGGCTCTACGAGGGCCGCGAGACCACGGGCGTGAACCCCTGGGAACTGGTGCGCGGCTTCATCGACCGCACCGACCGCGTGCTGGCGCTGCTCGACGGATTCATGCCGGAATGCCGCTGGCTCGATGACGCCGGGACGCTGACCTACCTGCATTCGACGATTTCGACCAACCGGCATCGCGTCTGCGTGCCGGAAACCCCGATCTATCTGGATGCGCTGCTGGCCGATCAGCCGCTGACCGGCGGGCTGGAGCCGCGCCTGGGTAATCAGCATCTCCGGATTCTGACGATCACAGGCTTCCCGAGCACGACTACCCCCGGCCTGCTCGACGAGATGAACCGGCTGGCCTTTCCCTATCGCTGGTCCACCCGCGCCATCCTCATGGACAAGACCGACGCGACCCGGCTGCTGACAAAGATCAGGCGGCAGTGGTTCGCCAAGCGCAAGAGCATCGCGGCGATCATCAAGGAGGTGATGACCAACGAGCAATCGGCGCTCGTGGACACCGATGCAGCAAACAAGGCCGCCGACGCGGACATGGCGTTGCAGGAACTCGGCGCCGACATGGCCGGCATGGCCTATGTCACGGCGACCGTCACCGTCTGGGACGAGGACGCCCGTCGCGCCGACGAAAAGCTGCGACTGGTCGAGAAGATCATCCAGTCCCGCGATTTCAGCGTCATGGTGGAGACGGTCAACGCCGTCGACGCCTGGCTCGGCAGCTTGCCCGGACATGCCTATGCCAATGTCCGGCAGCCTCCGGTCTCGACGCTCAACCTTGCCCACATGGTTCCCTCAAGCGCCGTGTGGGCGGGGGCGGAACGGGACGATCACTTCGGCTCGCCCCCGCTGCTGTATGGCAGGACCGAAGGATCGACGCCGTTCCGGCTCTCCCTTCATGTCGGCGACGTGGGCCATACCCTCGTCGTCGGTCCGACCGGCGCGGGCAAGTCCGTGCTGCTGGCGCTGATGGCCTTGCAGTTCCGCCGCTATGCAGGATCGCAGGTTTTTGCCTTCGATTTCGGTGGCAGCATCCGCGCCTCCGCTCTCGCCATGCAGGGTGACTGGCACGATCTCGGCGGTGAACTGACCGACGCGGCGGAGGCTTCCGTCTCGCTGCAACCGCTGGCCCGCATCCACGAGACGGCCGAACGCGCCTGGGCCGCCGACTGGATCGTGGCGATCCTGATGCGCGAGAACATCCAGATCACGCCCGAGGTGAAGGAACATCTCTGGACGGCGCTGACCTCGCTCGCTTCCGCCCCGGTCGGCGAACGCACGATCACCGGCCTTGCCGTGCTGCTGCAATCCAATGACCTGAAACAGGCACTGCGCTCCTATTGTGTCGGTGGACCCTATGGACGCCTTCTCGATGCAGAGGCTGAGCATCTCGGCTCGGCCGATGTGCAGGCGTTCGAGATCGAGGGCCTGGTTGGGACCGGTGCCGCGCCCACCGTCCTGTCCTACCTGTTTCATCGCATCGGCGACCGCCTCGATGGCCGTCCGACGCTGCTCATCATCGACGAGGGATGGCTGGCGCTGGACGACAAGGGGTTCGCGGACCAGTTGCGGGAATGGCTCAAGACCCTGCGCAAGAAAAACGCCAGCGTCATCTTCGCCACGCAGTCGCTGTCCGATATCGACAATTCCGCCATCGCACCGGCCATCATCGAGAGCTGCCCGACGCGGCTGCTCCTGCCGAACGAGCGCGCCATCGAGCCGCAGATCACGGAGATCTATCGCCGGTTCGGCTTGAACGACAGGCAAATAGAAATCTTGGCCAGGGCTGCGCCCAAGCGGGACTATTACTGCCAAAGCCGCAGAGGCAATCGCCTGTTCGAGCTGGGCCTTTCCGAAGTCGGCCTCGCCCTCTGCGCCGCATCGGCCAAGTCCGATCAAGCCCTGATCGCAGAAATCCTCGCCGAGCATGGCCGCGATGGCTTCCTCGCCGCCTGGCTGCGCGCCCGCGGCGTCGATTGGGCCGCCGACCTGATCCCGGACCTCACCAATCTCGCGACTGAAAGCGAGACCCTGCCGCTCGGCGTCCCCGACGGCGGCGACATCGAACTCACCCTGGAAGAAGAGGAGATCATCCCATGACGCGCAGAATGCCCCGGATCACCCGCATGGCCAGTGTCTCGGCGCTGGCCCTTGCCCTTGCCGCACCGCTGGCACTGGCACCGGTCTTCACGACACCGGCCCATGCCTTCTTCGGCGGGTTTGGCCGGATCGTCTATGACCCGACCAACCATGCCGAGAACCTGCTGACCGCCGCCCGCACGCTGGAGCAGATCAACAACCAGATCACCTCGCTCCAGAACGAGGCGCAGATGCTGATCAACCAGGCCCGCAATCTCGCGAGCCTGCCTCATAGCTCGCTTCAGGCCCTTCAACAGAACGTCCAGCGGACCCAGCAGCTTCTCGGCCAGGCCCAGAACATCGCCTTCGACGTGCAGAACATCGACCAGATGTTCCAGCAGGACTACGGCAACCTGTCCCTCACAGCGACCGATCAGCAGCTCATCGCGACTGCCCGGTCCCGCTGGGAAAACACGGTCGGCGGCTTGCAGGACGCCATGCGGGTGCAGGCAGGTGTCGTCGGCAATATCGACAGCAACCGCGCCGAGATGTCCGCGCTCGTTGGCGAAAGCCAGAATGCTGTCGGCGCGCTTCAGGCCACACAGGCTGGCAATCAGCTTCTTGCTCTCCAGTCGCAGCAGCTCTCCGACCTGATCGCGGTGATCTCAGCCAATGGCCGAGCGGACGCCTTGTCGGAGGCAGAGCGTGCCACGGCAGCCGAACAGGGCCGCATCCAGCGTGAGCGCTTCCTGTCGCCGAGCTCGGGCTACCAGCCCGGCAACGCGCAGATGTTCAACTGAGGCCGGGGAGGGGAGATTATGGAAGGGAAGGTGCTGGCCCGGATCGCGGCCATCGTGTTCGTCGCCGTTGCCATCACGGCGGCGATCATCGAGATAACCCGTGAGGACGTCTCCGGCCCGGCGCCTTCCGCCCCGGCCCTCCAGCCATCGGCCGATCCTCTGCGCGAAGGTCAGCGCCGCTGCCAGGAAATGGGTGAGGCCGCTGCCAATGATGCGGAATGCCTCGCCATCTGGGCCGAGACCCGTGACCGTTTCCTTGGTCGGTCCCCCGCGCAGACGGCTCCCGGCCCGAACCGGGAGCGATGAGCCATGGGCGGAACGGGGGTCATCGACAACTTTCTCGGCATCTTCACCAGCTACATCGACTCTGGTTTCGGTCTGCTCGGCGGTGAGGTTGCCTTCATTGCGACGACGCTGATCGTCATTGACGTCACGCTCGCCGCCCTCTTCTGGGCCTGGGGCGCGGATGACGACATCATCGCGCGTCTGGTCAAGAAGACCATCTTCATCGGGGTGTTTGCCTATATCATCAGCAATTGGAACAACCTCTCGCGCATCGTCTTCGAGAGCTTCGCCGGGCTCGGGCTCATGGCCTCTGGCACCGGGTTTTCCGCCGCCGATCTCCTGCGACCCGGCCGCGTTGCCCAGATCGGACTCGACGCCGGCCGGCCGCTCTTGGAATCCATCTCGGACCTGATGGGCTGGATCGCCGTCTTCGAGAACCTGGTGCAGATCCTCTGCCTGTTCTTCGCCTGGGCGCTGGTCATCCTCGCCTTCTTCATTCTGGCGATCCAGCTTTTCGTCACCCTGATCGAGTTCAAGTTGACCACCTTGGCCGGGTTCGTGCTCATCCCCTTCGGTCTTTTCGGCAAGACCGCCTTCATGGCCGAGCGCGTGCTGGGCAATGTCGTCTCCAGCGGCATCAAGGTGTTGGTCCTCGCCGTCATCATCGGGATCGGCTCGACGCTCTTCGGCCAGTTCACCGCCGGCTTCGGCGGCGCGACCCCGACCATCGACGACGCCATGGCGATCGTGCTGGCCGCGCTCTCTCTTCTCGGCCTCGGCATCTTCGGCCCCGGCATCGCCACCGGCCTCGTCTCCGGCGGACCGCAACTCAGTGCCGGCGCTGCCGTGGGCACCGGCCTGGCTGTCGGTGGTGCCGCGATTGCAGCAGGCGGCGCGACCATGCTCGCGGTGGCGATCTGGATCTCGCAGGCACGCTGGAGCGACCAGTGCTTGATGAACGCCTCGGGCACGGTCCTGCCCATCACCAGGATGCCGTGGTTCCTGAGCAGCATCACGCGCTTGTCGCCAAGATGCGCGAGCAGCCGCTCGCCTTCCTCGTCGCGCACCGTCACGCCCTCGAAATCATGATAGGCGATCTGGCCGGCGAAGTTGCAGGCATAGAAGTTGGTGGGGCGCAGGCCCCCTTCGACGCTGGCGACCGCCATGCCCGCCGTGGTGTGGGTGTGCGCGATGCAATGCGCATCGGGCAGATGGCGGTGGAACAGCGAATGCTGGACGAAGCCGGCACGGTTCACCGGATAGGGCGAGTCGTCGAGCTTGTTGCCGTCGATGTCGATCTTGACCAGGTTCGACGCCTTCACTTCGCTGAAGTGCAGCCCGAACGGGTTGATCAGGAAGGCGCCTTCCTCGCCCGGCACCTTCAGCGTGATGTGATTGTAGATCATCTCGGACCAGCCGAGCATGTCGAACACGCGGTAGCAGGCGGCGAGCTGCTGGCGGGCCTCCCACTCGGCTCCGGTCATGGTGGAATTGCGCAGCGCGGTGGCCATCATACCTCTCCCAAGGCTTTTTTCGTGGATCGGGTATGCCATGCCCGTGGCGGCGCCTGCAACTGTTGTCGCTTGCGGCCGGCGCAGCGGAGCGCGTTCTAGAAATGCGCCGGGCCGAACCGCAGATAGGCGGCGAGACTCGTTACGAGCACGGGCGTGATCCCCATGATGAACCACATGCGCTGCATATGGCGTGGGAAGCCGCGCATTATGCCGCTGCCCTTCTCGAGAGCGGCCTTTTCCCGGCGGCTGAGCTCTCGAGCATCCGTCAGATGCGGGAAGTCGCCATTCGCGATGGGGGTGGCAAGCCGTGCATTTCCCTTTTCCCGCAATATCTTGAGGGAGTCGGTGGCGGCCTGGATGGATGATCGGGTGAGCCGCGCGGCGTCATAGCCGATATAGGCCAGTATCGAATGAACCAGGGTTCCGAGCGCGAGCAGCGCGAGAAGCTTGGCATCCACGCTCATTCTCGAAGCCGCGCTGAGCATGCCGCCGAGGATCAGCACGGAGAAGCCGATCAGGAAGGAATTCATGCTGAGGAAGGAGGACAGCCGGGTATTCATCAGGCCGTCCTCATGTTTGATATAGTCGCGGAAGACGTTGTAGATTTCGAGGTCGCTCAGCGGCTTGGCGTGCGGAGCGGGGTCCGGGGCAAGCGCGGCCAGCGGATTGATGCCCTCGCCGCCGATCTTGCCGGCGTATTTGCTCACAGTCTCGTGCATGGGCCCCTCCGTGTCCGGCGATGGTGCAGGCCGGTCACGCGGCCGGGAAAGGCTGCTTGAGGTGCCAATCGCCGACAATCGGAATCGCGGTCGTTTCGGTGCATTCGCGATGCTTCCGGGCCGTTTCGATCGGGTGCGGCAGGCGGCTCATCTGAACCCGTAGGGCACCACGCTGCGCCGATCCGGATCGATCGCGATCGCCGAGGCGGCGGGCGGGAAGGCGCGCTGGTCGCAGTCCGCCCGCGGGCAGATGCGGCAGCTGGCGCCGATCGGAGTGGCCGCGC
>WPCJ01299800.1_pt1 | contig 37195 bp, 32 predicted proteins | sample 5399831 | NCBI WGS metagenome assembly WPCJ01 (sample SAMN12869470, study PRJNA574797) | sludge metagenome | isolation source: wastewater treatment of pH10 | place: China:Beijing | collected 2019-05-20 | reverse complement strand
TATTAATTTACACTTGATTTTTAGATGAATAATATATTAAATTCTTATATCAATATTGGTCTTTCCAAATTATAATACTTCTTTAATATAGATGTACATATTAAATATTCAAAAAATCATCTTAAAATAGGTTCTAAAATTGAACTGAATTTACGTAATTTTCTTTAGTAACCTTTTTCTAAGAACTGTTTCTGAATCTGTAAAACTGACTCTTTTGAAGGGTAAAAACTAAAGTAATCTAAAACTTTTAAAATTATAGAACTTGAAATATTTATACCTCCCTCCAGAATTTCTAATCGTGAATATTCCTCATTAATAGTGATTTTATCTGTTTTTGTCGTTCTTATCTTCATAAGCGGCATGTGATTCTCGCTGTCCAAATGTAATCTTCTATCTTTTAACTCATTAAATATAATAGAAATACTCAAACCTTCTTTATATAATCCTTCTATTGTTAAGTGTTCAATAAAAACATATAGTTGAGTAAGATAATGTATAATACTTGTATAATAAAACAAGTATTGACCAGAAGGAAATTTTGATGCCCAAGCCCCTCTCAAATGATCACCTTCTAGCCAGTCTTCTACAAAGCTGTTAATCATGCAAAAACTCTCTGACAAATACATTCTCCACAGTTCTTTTCGAGCTCCTAAATCGGAAAAAGCCTCGTAAGAATTTTCAGCAGTAACTAAACTACCCTCGTGTAACGTTCTTGGTATAAATGGCAATGACCATGACGCCTTTACCTGTGCTTTTTCGACAACTTCAAGACATCTTTTAAGACTATGTAAATTACCTTTTTGAAGAGGAGTTATATAAACTTCGCAATTGCCTTTCGATTTTATTAATTCATATGATGATGTCTGCTGAAAAGCTTTTATTTCTGCGTCAAATATTTCTGCGTCAATATTGGGAATGGTATAGCCAAAACTTTTTCTGCGTTGCATTAATCTAACGGCTGCCAACTCAATGAGATCTCGCAAATCGCTGACATTTGATATGGCTGCGCTTTCAGGTCTCTTATTTGTATTTCTATAATACAAAGTACTTGCTCTCATTTCTCCGTCCAGAGTTTTTTTACAAAGAGTTGGAATTTCTTTGAAAGAGAAGATCTTGATTACCACATATTTTAATTCGTTTCTATCTTCCGGAAAATAGACATTGAAATCTACCATTGGTTCTGCATATTTTGAAACCTGATCTCGCATTTCATCATATTTGTAAGTGATAATATTTTTCTGGTCAACTCCTACATTAATAAATTCATTATCCTTTTCCTCAATTCCAATTACAATGTGACCTCCATCTGGTAGATTTGACATTGCCAAGATATCTTTTGTTAGCTTCTTATAATCCCAAGGACTGTTTGCTTTAAAATCTAGTGAAGGGCTTTCCGTTTGACCCTCAATCAATCTTATAAAATCTTCTGTATTCATTTATTTTCCAATTTTATTAATATATTTCCCAAAAATATCTCACGACAAAATGTTAATTATTTAAATTGAAGTAATTCTTCTCGTAACATATAGGCTTTAGGAGAACTTCTTTTGACTAGAAAATCTAAAATAAATAGAAAGTCAGCTAAAGTATTTTTATCTCTTTTTATTTTACCACCATATTTATAAAAAGCTTTTTCAACGAATTTTTCTAAAATATCGTTCTCGACCAGTTCAGCATTTTGGCTTTGGAGCATGGGAACAATCCATGATATTGAGTTAGGCATAAAATTATAAAATGCAATGCCACTTAAAAATTTTATCGATGAATTAATTCTGTTAAATCCTAAAGTAATTATAAAATCTTTGAAATATAAGCTTTTACCATCCAATACTGACCATTTTTCAGAGCTCTCCACCCAGTCAATGTCAAAAAGAAAAATTGGTAGAAATCTCGCATTGCTGTTATTGATCATCCAATCTTTCAAAAATTCCCAAAATATCCAGAAATTTTCGAGTTGAATTCTACCTATCGCTGCTCTAATAAACTCTTCAACTAACTTATATATAAATTTTAAATAATCATCAGGGATACTTTTTTCAGGTGTTTCTATACTTGAATCAAGTATTTTTTTTAAGAGAGGTAATGATAATTCTGTAGGCTGATTCAGCAGATATCGTGGATAATAAAAAGTAAATGCATGTCTACTTTCATAAAAATCCAGCATGCTTGATTTGGGATCATTTAAAAAAACAGTGTGTAGTGTCAGAACATCCTGAATAAATTTGTGGTGAGCAGGAAGAGCCGTATTCCATGGGATGATACGAAGCATGTCATCCAAGTACCACTGAGTATGTAAGTCTAATGAAACGATAATTTCATCAGGTATGTTTATACTTCCTTTGATAACAGAATTAATTAGTACTTCCGACCAATTGTCTTCTTCCGACTTATTAAAATCACGAGCACTTAATTTCCCTTGATGATATAACATTCGCTTTCTCTCGCTTTCTTTATTTTGTGCCTTTAGAATTACGATGGCTTCTGCTAATCCATACCAACAGTTTAAAACAAAATCAGGTTCAAATAATACTAATTCCTGTAAAATAGCGTGCTGCAAAGCGATTCGTTCCCTAGCGTCAAGACCCTTTAAAAGTAAACGGAAAATTAATTCTTTAACCTTCAATTTTAAATCTTGCTCAATATCAACTTTAAAAATATAGCATAATCCTTTAAGAGAAGGTATATTATCCAATAAATCAAAATTAATAGCGTATGGATCTGTTTTCGCTAATTTTTTTGCTTCTAAATTGATAATAGTTTCACAACACCATGCAATTTCATCAGGTTGAAGTTGATTTGAAAAGTCACGAAGAGCAATAGACGCCATAGTACCTGGAGAAACCATAATTTCTCGTCTACCATCTAGTTGCAAAATAAATTCATATCCTATTTTCCAAGTTTCATAGTTATGATCATCAACTTCTTCGTATTCGAAAACTTTTCTTGCCCAAGTCGTATTAGCTGTCGGAACTGTATAATCATTCCCACTTTCTACAACATTTCTAATTGTATCATCATATCCGGGAACTACCTGAACATAATTTTCATATCCCTTTTGATTAAAATGTTTAAATTCATACTTTCTAGCATCCATATCAAACAAAAACTTTTTAAAAAGCCAATCATCTTCCTTGACATTCTCCCACATTCTGTCGACCTGTTTGAATAAAAGTTCATTATACTCTCGTTGATAAAACATATAGTCAGCCACAAATCCAACTAAACCTACATAATACTTATTGCGATGAATTCTTTGATTTGCGGCAATTCGTTCTTTTCTTTCGAATTCTTCGTCATTATAGACATTGCTTCTCATCATATCCGAAGTAGACCTTGTAGAATCCCACTTAAAAAACAGTGGGACACCTAATAAGGAGACAGAAGTTTCATCAACTAAATTAGGAAATGCTTGTAAAATGCTGCAGACCACTCCTAAAATGGCAATATTGTTAGACTCTCTTATCAACCTGTCTAAAAATATGCGTGCTGTTGAAAAATCTTTTTTATCCCCAATTTCTAACAAAGTCTTTTCCAAAGCCATCAGCACTGATATTAAGACCTTATCATAAATTGAAAATCCTCGGTACATAGACCAGTACTCAGGATTCCCATAGTATACACCACACGATCCATCTTCAAAAACAACCTCAATCCTTTCCACCCCTCTCTTTTTTAAAGACAGAAGAATTTCATAATTTTTTTCAAAAGCATCATTTAAAAATGGAATAAGGAAATCAAGAGCTTTTTCACCGTGATACAAAAACATCCAATAAAAAAAAGTCTGATAACCTGATGGTAATCCATAATCATATTCTAAATCTTTATTTAAACCAAAATCATTTACTTTAGGCTCTCGAATAAGCATACTATTAATACTCCCCGGTGCATATTTCTCTTCCTTTTGAGCCCAGTCTTCAGTAGCCATTTGAATAACTTCTTCAGGGAAAAAGCGACAAATTTGATCTGAAATAACACCTCCGGTAATATAAGCTCTTATTTCTCGTAGAAAAGCAGGATCAGTCCATCTTTCATTACCTGTTTCAGGAATCAAGCAAGCTTGAATAATCGAAGCAATAAGTTCCTGATCGGCTGCCGTCAATTTAAAAAGAATTTTAATATATTTTTTTAAATATTCAGAAGATCTCCTGCCTAATCTCCTCTGAATTGAACGACCCTGCAACCTAAAAATAAAATCTTCCAACAGAAAAGCAGCGCTTTTTGCACCAGATGGAAGTATGCCTTGGTTAAATTCAGGGAGCTGTTTTGACCATGATTCAATAAGAGTCAAATGTTTTAATTCAAAATTTTGCAGCTTAATTTCATTAATATTAGCTTTGATAAAATCAATTATATAATCCCATCCGGAGCCAATAGGCAGAAGATCATTAAAATTTCTTTTTTGAGGATCTATTTTTTTACAACTCGTTTGTAGTAAATAGATTATGCGATCCAACAATTTCGCTTCATCTTCAAGAAGCTGTACTTTTAAACTATCCAGTAGTACTTTGGAATGATTTGATCTAAGTGAAACAATCAGTAGCTCATCTTTCCATGAAGGGGACAAAGTATCATCACTTAAGAGCTCGTGCATAAAATATACGGAAGCTTCCGGTTCATATTCATAAAACTCTTCCATCCATAATCTGAATGCCCTTCTCATGGCGGGAGTATTTTCTATCGAAAGTAAAAAATCTTTTGAGTTTGCAATCTCCGATTTTTGATTTCTTATAAATCTGATCAATGCCCAATCTTCCAATATGTCGTGAGAAGGACTGTAAGCACTGGTATCGGACATATCATCCAACTGTAGAATATTATCTTTAACAAGATCAGCAGTCACACTGTTATCGCTCTCATATGTTGTAAAAAGAGACATTTCTCTAGATCTTTTAAGACAAATCTCATAGAAAACAGTTCCTCGTCGTGATTGATTGTCTTCAACAATATATTTCCACATTAACCTTTTAAATTGTAACTCGTCCAAGTGTTCCTCACTTAATAGTTCTGGTATAATTCGTACAGCTTTATCAAGATAATAAGGAGTTCTCAAAAGATGCTTAATCTTAGAATTTTCCATCAATGGCAGTAAGTCAGGAATTTTTTCAACGATTAATTCAACCTCAGCATCATTAAATTCACCTACTTGAAAATAAGCAATATTTTCTGGCAGCTCATAATAGTAATCGATTTTAAACTTCTGTAATAAGTAGTCTCTTATTGTTAAAACTATAGTTATATTTTTATTTTTTTCCAGTATCTGAAGTAGTTCATTAAATGCTCCCGAGCTACCTGACTCTATTAGTTTTTCAAAGCTTTCTATCCAAATTAAAAAATACTTATTTGATAAAGGACTTGCCAATATTTGTTCGATACTAACTTTACATCCGGCTTTTATCAAAGCTTCACTAATTGTTTCACAATACAGGTTTTCAGCGGTAAAAGTTAAAACACTACGATCTCCAGACATTTTCAAATCACTTACAGCTGATTTTGTCAAAGCCGATTTTCCAACTCCCGGGTTTCCATGAACCACTACAAGATTCTTTTCTTTAAGCAATTGCAGGAGGTCTATATTATCACGAGGAACATTAAAATCTCCGATTTTTTCTCTAGTTCTAGAATTAGTGGTTTGTTCATTTTTTTCCATTTCTTCATAACTTAAGAGAACATCTTTATCTGTCTCCGGTTTGATAGAATTGATCAGACTGAACTTAGGATATGGAATCAGCTTATTGTATGCTAAAACTTTGGTCGCCAAAAAAAATCCACCGTCCTCGTATGTATGAATAATACCTGTAAAATAAGTTTTTCCATACAAGATAGAATAAGCGCCACTTCCAGACAATCCTTCAACATTTTCCAAGGCCTGTTGATAATATGTATCGAGAGAATTTTCAGACTTTAGTGTAAATTTATATCGATTGCTCTTGATATCTTCGATAAATTTCATAGGAAAAGATCGATCTGCCTCTTGATCATTAAAATTAGCATACCCTCTAATTTGATAATCTTCCACCATTTCATCAGTATCAATTACCTGACAAAAAAATTGTTTACCTGTAAGTGGAAGAATATTCTTTTTAGAAAGAATCAACAATGCCATATCCTCATCATCATCTGACACAATAACAATATCTGTTTCGGTCAAATTGTATGAATGAAATTCTGATGTTTCCTGATTAAAAATCTCTTCAAGTTTAATATCCGTATTTACATATTCTTTATCGAACTTTTTACCTTCTAAACAATGTTTTGCAGTCAAGACATACACGTCATCAACATCAGGACTCGGGTAGAAAATTACTGCTGTAGCAATTTCGTGGTTACATCTGATTTTGATTGTAGAAAGCTGTGGTATATTTTCATTCATATTTTATGAGTTAAGGGCAGGTACGAAAGTTCTAAGCTGTCAGGTCCTATTTGTGAATAATCACATTCAAATGTATATCTTTCAAAAGCGTCGTCATCGACCTCAAAGATATTTCTCAATTCTTGAGTATCACAAGCAAAATGAATTTTGATAATTTCAGAATTTCTTCTCTCGTTCGTAATGATTCTAACTATAGTCTCTTTATCCGGATGTCTGTTATGGATACCGTTTCCAGTTATCACATAACAATTGGTCTGAACTATTTCCAGCAATTTAGGGCAGGTATTGGCTTTACTGCCATGATGTGATAATTGCATAAACTTCACGGGCAGTGGCCGATCTTTATTATACCCCAATGCATCTAAACTGTCAATTATATCAGAGGGATGACTGTCGGCTAATAAGAGTACTTTTACCTTATCAAACTCGGCAAGAACAGCAATAGAGCTTCCATTAACAGGATCTGTATCCGGTTTAAATTCATTCCCTGTAAGTTCTTCAATTATTTTTTTATGGTCGGATTGATTTTCTTTTCTACCAATTTTACCATTACTTTCTTCTTCTTTCCACAATTCTGTTGCAGCAGCTTCCTTTTCAGGTGTAGGTGAAAGAATGGTCATTTTAAAACCAAAACATTCAATTGGTAATGTTTCAGTATTTATTGGCACTGTGGTAAGAAGATTATTTGCAGTTAAAAAATCCCTAAGTAAAATCCCGTCACCGACTGAGATTTTCCCATTAGATTCCTTTATCATCTCAGGAGAATGATTAAATAAAAAATTCTTTACAGCGTCTTGTTTATTTTCAATTTTTTTGTCCACGACAAAACCTTTTACGGCACCGATATGGTCGCGATCTATATGGCTGATAATCCAATTTTCAATTTGTTCGCCAGAAGACAAAATTTCTTTTATTAATGGGGCAAAAGAATTTTTGTACTCTTTACCATATCCTCCATCAATAAGTATATTATGCCATTGGGAATCTGTTCCTAAAAATCTGATAAAAATAGCATCACCGCCGCCGATATCGAAAAAATGAAAACTAATCCGATGTGTTTTTTGAGTCATAAAATAATGGTTATTAATACTTTCTTATTTTTTCTAAAATAGGAAAAGTTAATTGGATAAGTAAGAGTTTATTTAAATAATTAAACGAAAGGTCAAATTAATCCTTTCTTTCATTTTTACTGTTGATTTAGCAATTCGATGTTCCCAGTTTTCCTGTAAATCCCCTTTCATAATGAGTAACGAACCGTGAGGCAATGGCAAACTGTATTTGCTCTGATGATGGTCTTTTTTTCTGAAATCAAAGTTTCTGGTTTGACCTAAACTGATTGATGCAATCACAGGTCGTTTTCCATAGCGGCTTTCTTTATCTCTGTGCCATGCCACGGAATCATTATTATCACGATACAGGTTTAATAAAACACCATTGAACTGATACCCAAATTCTTTTTCTATCCTTTCTTTTAAAGTATAAAGCTCGGGAGTCCAAGGATTAGTTCCTGAAACATTTCCGTCTGAATCGTAAGAGCTATCATTTCCTCCATACCAAGCAGTAAGGCGGGGTGTTACAACTGTTTTATCATACATCTTCTGAGTTCGCTGTTCCCAAGGTGTCGTTTTCAGCAGTATATCTTTCAATTCATCGGCTTCTTTGCTGCTCAGGAAATGTTCCTTGTATTCCAAAAGGTCTTTTGGAAATTTATAAAACTCTTCCGTATCAAATAAACTCAGCTGACTCATTGCAATTTTCTATTAAAATATTTATATTTGATCTGGCCCGTTTATACGGGATTTTTTTCATCATTTGTGTTTTTGCTTCCCTTAGGAGATTTTTTTTTATGAAGTAATGTTAGGAAACTTATTTTTGAGCTTTATTCAAATGAATTCAATTCTTATCTCCTATTTTTTCTTTAATCTGTTTGATATCGGTCTTGATCTCTGTCATAAAGTTTTGAATATTACGTTCTGCAAATTCATCAGCTCCATATTCTATCGTATTGATACTACAGGCAAATTCCCAGATCTCTTTAATTTCAGATAATGGAATTTTATATGGCTCATAAAATTGATTGTCAGCTTTTACCCATATACTGTCTGCTTCATGAAACTGGAATCTTTTGTAACTGATTCCATCATTAGTGGTGATGAAAATATAAGTCCGGTCCGTTTTCAGATCAGAAAGATTTTCTACATATTTTCCAACAATATAAGTTCCGTTCTTATAAGGCGGCATAGAATCTCCGTCCGCTGGAAACGCTCTAAACTTCCCACCTTTTAAAAAAGGTAAGGATATCGTTTCCAAACTTTCTATGTATTCCGGATCTCCATAACCGTTCAGATAACCCATAGAGGCTTTTTGTGGAATAATCTCAATCTGATCGTTTCCATCCTGATCAACCCTGATAGGCAGAACAATCCTATTGTCAGGGAGCTCCATAATCTCATCAATCGAATATTTGCTGACGTTGATGGTCAAAAGTAAATCGATGCTGATATTATAATATCTTGAAATTTTCACTAAAATATCAAGGGGTGGCGCTGCGGCATCATCTTCATACTTACTATATCGGCCTCGGGTAATTAAAAGATCATCGGCAACCTTTTGTTGAGACAGATTGAGCTTACCTCTTAAATACCGCATGTTTTCTGATAAAATTGACATTGCTATAAATTATAGCAACAAATATACAATTTTTTGCTACAAATCGTGATAATTTTGTCAAATGGAACGAGCGATTGCACATATGGATCTGGATACATTCTTTGTTTCCTGTGAACGGCTGAGAGACTCTGTATTGGAGAATCAGCCCGTGATCATAGGTGGCGGAGATCGTGGTGTAGTAGCATCTTGTTCCTATGAAGCCAGGAAATTTGGGGTTCGTTCTGCGATGCCTTTGCGAATGGCTTTACGCTTATGTCCCGAAGCGCAGGTTATCAAAGGTGATATGGAGTATTATTCCAAAATGTCACATTTGGTGACTGAAATCATTCAGGAAAAAGTTCCTGTTATGGAAAAAGCAAGTGTAGACGAGTTCTATCTTGATCTGTCGGGCATGGATAAGTTCTTCGGCTGCTATCAATGGACAACCGAAATTGCGGAAGCGGTAAAGAAAAATACAGGTCTACCTATTAGTTTTGCATTGTCTACCAATAAAACAGTTTCAAAGATTGGAACAGGTGAAGCAAAGCCAGCCGGTAAATTAGAATTAAAACCGCTCGCAATACAGCCTTTTTTAAATCCTTTATCCGTCAGAAAGATTCCTATGGTTGGTGATGTGACCTTTGAACTCCTTTCAAGATTAGGTGTAAGAAAGATTGAAACACTTGCTAAAATGCCAGTGGATGTGCTTCAGGAATTAATTGGAAAAAATGGAACTGAGTTATGGAAAAAAGCCAATGGCATTGATTTAAATCCTGTGATTCAATATTCAGAGCGTAAATCCATATCAACTGAAACAACTTTTTCCGAAGACACCATCGATATTCCGAATATCAGAAGTATTCTTTCCGGAATGGTTGAACAGTTATGCTACCAGTTAAGACAGGAAAAATGGCTGACCTCAACGGTATCAGTAAGAATAAGATATGCCAACTTTGATACAGAGACTAAACAATGTAAGGTGGCTTATACCTCAGCAGACCACACATTGCTGAAATATATTCTGGAACTCTTCAAGAAAGTTTATACCCGAAGAATGAGAATTCGTCTTGTAGGTGTCAAGTTTACAGGACTGGTTCACGGAAGCCATCAGATGAATCTTTTTGAAGATACCGAAGAGCTGATCTCATTATATCAGACCATGGATAAAATGAAAGACCGTTTTGGTGCTAAAAGCCTTGGAAGGGCTTCCGGTTTTTTGACTCAATAAATAAAATTATGTTCCTCAATTGTCATACCTATCATAGCCTTCGTTATGGGACTATTTCTGTTGAAGAATTAGTTGATCTGGCTATGGATTATAAGCTGAAAGTTCTTGCGCTAACTGATATCAATACCGTAACGGGAATCTATCAGTTTTATAAACTGTGTGAAGATAAAGGCATTAAACCTATTGTAGGCGTTGATGTCAGAGTTGAAAATGAGCAGTATTATATATGCTTAGCGAAGAACCCGAAAGGAATAGCTGAAGTCAACAGGCTTTTGACCGATTATAATTGTGAAAATATTGAAATTCCAAAATCTAATCCTCAATTAGAAAACTGCTTTGTGATTTATACTTTACAAAATAAACCTGATATATTATTGGAACACGAGTTTATCGGAATCAGACAAGATGAGTTAAACCTTTTAATCAATTCTGAATTCAAATCCCTCACTCATAAAATGGTTATCCTTCATCCGGTAACGTTTAAGACTGATGACGAATACGAACTTCATAAAATATTACGAGCCATAGATGGTAATATTCTTTTTACAAAACTGGCTGAAAAAGATTATTGTAGAAAAGATGAGTTGTTTATGAGTAAGAAAACTCTTCTCGATCAGTTTAAGCATTACCCAGAAATCGTTGAAAACACGAAATTTATCGTCAGTCAATGCAGTTTTGATTTTGAATTTAAAACCCCGAAGAATAAAAAATATTATACTGACAGCAAGGAAAATGACTTTAAATTGTTATCCCAGCTTGCTTATGAAGGTTTATCTCATAGATATCCTGATAATAACAGACAGGCTATTGAGAGAGCTGAAAAAGAATTAACAGTTATTCATCAACTTAATTTTTGCGGCTACTTCTTGATTACTTGGGATATTATTCAATACAGTAAGCGTATGGGTTTTATGCACGTCGGAAGAGGAAGTGGCGCTAACAGTATTATAGCTTATTGTTTAGGCATTTCCGACATATGTCCTCTAGAGCTAGATTTGTACTTTGAGCGTTTTCTAAACTTAAACCGTAAAAGTCCTCCCGACTTCGACATCGATTGGAGTTGGAAGAATCGTGACACTATTTTGGAATACATTTTTGATAAATATGGAAAAAATCACGTTGCTTTTTGTGGAACTAATGTGGAGTTCAAGAGAAAATCGAGATTCAGAGAACTGGGAAAAGTCTTTGGACTGCCGAAAGATGAACTAGATCAGCTTTCAAAAAAACCGAGAGAACTACACGATCAAAATTCAATTGTTCAAGAGATTTATAAGTATGAACAGTTGTTAGTTGGATTTCCCAATCAAAGAAGTATGCATTCTTGTGGGATTCTTATTTCCGAAGAACCTATTACAAATTATTCAGTTTTAGAATTTCCTCCAAAAGAATTTCCAATTGTTCAGTTTGATATGCATACAGCTGAGGATATTGGTCTGGAAAAGTTTGACATTCTTTCACAAAGAGGATTGGGAACGATTAAAGATACCGTTAATCTAATTAAAGAAAAAAAGGGAATCAATGTAGATATTGAAGATACCAGAATCTCTAAGGATGAAGTCAAGTGCAATGAATTTTTGAGCATTGGAAAGACCATTGGTTGTTTCTACATTGAATCTCCAGCTATGCGTGGACTTTTGAGAAGATTAAAATGTGATAATTACAAAGTATTGGTTGCTGCATCATCAATTATTCGTCCAGGAGTTGCACAGAGTGGAATGATGCGGGAGTACATTTTCCGACACAATCATCCCGGTCAATTTGAATACTTCCACGATGTATTTGAAAAAGAATTAGGCGAAACCTATGGCATTATGGTTTATCAAGAAGATGTCATTAAAATTGCGATGCACTTTGGTGGAGTTTCTGCAGCTAATGGAGATGTTCTTCGAAGAGCTATGAGTGGTAAAGGACGATCACTTTCAGCTTTACAAAAATTAAAAGATGATTTCTTTGAATCCTGCAAAAGGAAAGGACATCCTGAGCAGCTTTCTCAGGAAGTATATCGACAGATTGAATCTTTTGCCGGCTACTCCTTTTGTAAAGCACACTCTGCTTCTTATGCCGTGGAGAGCTATCAGAGTCTGTTTCTGAAAGCCTATTACCCTATCGAATTTATGGTATCTGCTATTAATAATGGCGGTGGTTTTTACCGAACAGAAGTTTATGTACACGAGGCGAAGATGTCAGGTGCTAAAATTCATAACCCCTGCATTAACCTAAGCGAATTTCATACAACATTATATGGAACAGATGTGTACTTAGGTCTAATGCATATTGAAAAACTTGAAGCTTCTATCAAAGTAAATATCCCGGAAGAAAGGAAAGAAAACGGCGATTACGGATCATTAGAAGATTTTATAAAAAGAGTCAACATTGGTATTGAAACTTTACAGATATTAATTTTTGTCGGGGCTTTCAGATTTACCGGAAAGCAGAAACACGAACTTTTAATTGAAGCAAGATTCCTACTTTCAAAGAATCAATATAAAAGCAAGATCATATCATTATTTGAGGAACCTCAAAAAGATTATAAGCTACCGACAATAGATAGAAACCCTTTTGAAGACGCTTTTGATGAAATTGAAATTTTAGGATTTCCAGTTTCCTATTCGATCTTTGATTTACTCAAGACTAAATACAGAGGTCACGTTTTGGTTAAAGATCTCTTGAAGTATCATAAAAAACAGGTTAAAATGCTGGCATATTTAATTTCCAGGAAACACGTTCCTATCAAGATGAGAAATCATCCTGGAAAGAAAGACGATATGTATTTCGGAACATGGATCGATGCTGAAGGTGAGTATTTTGACACGGCACATTTTCCCGACAGTTTAAAACAATTTCCCTTTAAGGAAGGAGGAGTCTACCTTTTATTAGGAACTGTTGAAGTAGATTATCATTTTCCTACTATTACCATTACTAAAATGGCAAAAATGCCTTTGATTGCCGATCCGCGATATTCGATGGATGATGAAAAATCTAAAGAAATGGAAAGAAGTCTACGGGAAGACGTTAGTATGACTCACCGAAATCCCTATCCACAGGAACATGAAATTGGATTACCAAGAAAAAAGATAAACTGATTCTTTAGTATTCTTGTTATTTATTTTCACAAAGTTCCAGACCTTTAGTGATAAAATCTCCGTATGAAATTTTTAATCCAGCCCATTTGGGATCATCCAACCATATTTCATCAACTTTACTGATAGCAGCATTATTATGTGAAACACCTTTAGCAGTTCCATTTAAAGCATATGTCTTTCCATTGCTGGCCTTGCAGTAAATTTCTTTATATCCAGAACAATAAACTTCAACTTCATCAACTGAAAATGGCCATTTTTCTCCATACTCCAGCTTTGAAAATTTTATTGTATTTCGCTGGACTGGGTTAGAACACGATAATATTAATACTAAAAGTAATAAACTGTAAATAGCTTTCATTTTTTAATTTTGTCAAAGATAGATTTGAAAACTAAATTGACATTACGGGAAACCGTATTACTAAGAACATAAATAGTATTTATGACAAATCTTCTTTATTCACAACAATACCAAGCTGGGTTATAAGAAATGTCTTTTGTTCAAAGATTTGGTTCATAATCATCCATACTTTATCCACTAGAGAAAATGTTTTTTGATGGTCCTTATTAATAATAGTTAGTAAACCTGTGTAGGTAATGCTTTTTATCTTTTGATAATTTCCATTAAAAAACAGTCTATGATCTGTAAAATCGTAAGATTTCAAAACCATTTCAAAAGGTTTTTGAGTGTGTAGATTTTTTTTAAAAACCATTACAGAATCATACAATCTTATTTTTGTGCCATCTTTATTTTCAATATAAACCAAATATTGCTGTGTTTCAGGAAGTATAATTTCATTATCGTCATTTGTTTTAACAACTATTCTTGTGACCTCTGGTCTGCTCACATTGATCTTGAAAAATAAATCTAAAATTCCAAATTCAACTTCCTTCTGTTCATTATCATTATTTTCAGATTCTCTCAGCTGCACTATCTTTATATTATGATGTTCTGCAAACATTTGTGCATCCCGAGTAAATCCATTCCTTGACACAATAATTCCTCTTTGTATATCGGTATCATTGATGATAGAAAGAAGCTTCATAACTGTATCTTTAGTTACTTTTTTTTTCCAGTATTTACATTCGATAGCCGTTTTGTAAGTTTGGCAACCATCAAACTCAGCGGTCAGCACATCAATTTGATGCATAACCCCTGAATTACCTTTTATTTTACAATTCTGCCCATAACCCTCCACTGGAATATGATATTCTTTTTTTAAAGTATCATAAATATATTTTGTCAGAGATTCATAAATCTTCCAATCAAGACTGTTTAATTCATCCATCGTATTTCACATCAAATTACAACATATAGGTCTTCATCTTGATCATATATAGCCTTCCCTGATTTTACCAAAGGATTCCAAACTTTATCAATTGCTTCTGGCGTATTCCACTCACAATAATTATCAGATTTTTTCAAATTACTACTGGAAATTATCCTCTTTCCAAAAATTTCTCTACACTTTAGAAGAAGGCTGATCGAAATTCCTTTCCCCAAATAGTACTTACTACTGTCAGGATATAAGTCAACTACTTTTAAATCAGTTTCATTTTCCATCTCTAATAAAATGAGACTAAAAGAATCATCACTTTCCTTTGACTCTTCATACACTTCAAATACATAAGTAAAACCGTTATATGTCTCATTAAACATATAAGTACATCTAGAAGTAAATTGATAAGTCACATTATTTTTAGTACTTATAAAAATAAACTTTCTGGATTCATTAATCTCTAATATCATAGTGTACATTTTATTAAAAAATAAGATTATCAAACTGTTAACTAAACAAAAAAAATTAGAATTTAAGTTCCTCCATTAGTTTTACTGTCAAAATAACTTGACGCTGTTTTGCAAATTTATCAAATGATGAAAAATTTAAATCATTGGGAAAATAGTACTTTTTCTTATTAATTTTATTTGTAGAAACCCAATCTGCAAGTTGCTTTGCACCTTTTGACTTGTTTTCATTACCATCTAACATTTGGAGATTAATAATGGAATTAAAATACTCCGGATCTGTAAAGTATTCTCTATTAGAATCAGTCAATTGGATATTATTTAATTTTAGCTTTTTTTCATTGAAATTTGATATCGGATGACAATGATCAAGATTAAAATCTCCATCCTTATATTTTAAGTTAGGATAAAGTAATGCGAGTATGGGAAAAGCGTATCTATTTTCTTTCTGAGTATATAAAAGATTTTCTACAAACTCTTTATCGACGTTTATACTTTTATTGGTTTTAGAAAGCCTCTTTGCAATAGCGGCAGCAGGGAAAACTGCCGGAGACTTAGCAATTTCTTTTTTCAAAGTATCTCTGATAGCTTTTAATACACCTTCAGCTTGCCCGCCAAATATTTGATGTAGCAAAACAACATGAAGCCATTTTTTAATAATTGCTCTATCATCTTTATATGCAACTTTCTTATGAAAATCTTTTACTTTATCAGTTTTGTATAAATAATATATAATCGGAAGAACAGCATTTAATGATGTCAGTGTTTTTGGAGCATATCCAAAGTCTACAATAAGTTGAAAGACTTCTTTAATTGCTTTCCTAATATTTTCCCATTTACTTTCAAAATCTTTAGCATTCTTAATACTGAAATTGGTTACTCTAAATTTAATATCATCGTTGTACAAAATCAGATAGGTACGCAAAATCAAATCTTTGTTTACGGCAAAGCCGTATTCCTTTACAATTTCATCAACTAATCCATTAATTTCTTTGCGGGCATCTAGAATCATCCAACCTGAAATAGTTGTTGACATTACTAAATCCGAATAACTTAAGTTAATACCGCCTGAATTTATTCGTATAAAAATATCTAATGCTCTGGTAAAATCAGAACCTTTTTCAAGATAGTAGTGAATAAGTTTCTCAAGATGAACAATATCGTGAAGCCGACTCAATATCTCCTGAGCATCCTGATCTTCTATTTCGTGTTTCTTACAATAAGAATTCAGCTGTGCCATTCCGCGAATACCCAAAATATCTCCGACTTTGAACCATTTATTTCCATCTTCATTTTTTGCTTCTGAAGGTTTTAAAAACAAGAATTCATATTTTCTATCATCGTCACTATCGTTTAAGTCCTTGCTAGAATCCTTTTTATATTTAAGATTTAAATAAAGATATCTTGTAGGAATAGAGTGTTCATTATCTTTCCAAGCCAGATTATATTCGTGATAAGCATAAGAACCTTTCAACCCCAGATAAAGTGCAGTAAGGCGCTGCTGCCCGTCTAAAACGACTTCGAAGCTAGGAAGTTTTTTTGTATCAACTTCTTCTGATCTATTGAGGAATCTTTCTCTATATTTTTTTAAGATCCCATAAAATCGTTGGTTTTGTGTGTTATTACCTTCAACTCTCCAAAGCAACATTGAACCAATTGGATATTGTTGCATAAGTGAGTCAAATAACATCTCTATTTTTCCAGATGACCAAACAAAATCTCGTTGAATTGCAGGAAGTAAATATTGATTGTAATCTATTTTATCGATTGCATCTGCAATTGAAAGCGGAGGAAAAAATGACATAATTTATTTTTTAATTTTAATGTTTTTAGCTTTAAGAACTTTATGTTGATCACTTATAAAGGTCGAGATAACAAAGAGAATATCAATTACTACTCTTTTTATCAAACAAATATTTGCCTTCTTGTATTTCGAGATAGTCGATTACAAAATGCACAACTTTTCTGGCATCCTTCAGGACTTCTGGTGCTAGTCCAGGCACTTTAAATTGATTAATCTCTGAATTATAATTAATCATTTCACTATCAAAATTTTCAATCCCTTTTGGTTTACGTAATCTACAGTAAGGATTTATAATACTTAGATTTAAGGTTTCATTCAAGTTCCAGGAATTCTCAATATTTTTATTATAGAAATCTTTGTGCTTGTAATATAAGTTAGTTAAAATCACTAAGTCTACATTATTGTAATCAGCAGGGTCGCAAAAAGAACCATTAGTAAACAGACCTTCGGGGCCGTTAAGATAACCTACCCAGCTCTGCATATCCTCTCTATCACCACAGCATATTAATAAAATATTGATCTCATTTTCTTTTGATAAATCATTAAATTTTTCGTGCGCGTTAATCAGAAAATCTTTAAGATTATTATCCATACTTTTTAACTCAGAATGTTCTTTCAGAGATTTACCTTGCTTTATTAAACCTTCATCTATCGCATTGGAAAGTATTGACATTATGTCTAGCCTATTGTCAAGTCGACCATAAGTTTGATATTTGAAAGATTCTGTATTTTGTACCTTCTCTCTATTAGTAAAAGCCGCACATTTTACTTCAATATTGTATGTGAAATTGTTAGACTGAAATTTAACGTCTACATCTTTTTGATTTTTAGGGTTTACTTTAGCTTCGACCCTGAAACCATTTTTCTCACAAAAATAATTTGCAACTGCCAGCTCACAGGCACTTTGAATATAAGCTTTTTCGTCAAATTTTGCTTTTTTTAGCTGTAACTTATTTCCCCAGAGATCCTTGAAATCTCTATTGGATATAAACTGTTTAATTTTTGAAACAGATTCAATAAATTCATCAAAATAAATATTTCCGGAATTTTTTGCAATTTTAAGGTAATGACCATCCGGTACATTTAATTCATTAAATTCTTCTCTCATGAAGTGGCAATTAGTTTTGGATTTTAAGAAAATAACTTTTAGAATCACTGGGAAAGTGACTCTTAGATTTAGAGTGAATGACTTAGTTTGCTAAAGTCTCGCAAAGAAATATGCAAGATCAAAGATTTCAATTTCTTGTTTTTGATTATTAATATCATCAATATATATTCTCAAATCACCAACTCTTGTTAAAACACCTTCCATTTCTTTCTTATCGTCATACCAAGAAGTTGAATAAACTACATATAATTCTTTACCAACAACAGTTTCAAAATCAGCTTTTTTTACACTAAAGGGATCAAGAATATATTTATTAAAAATAAATAGAAAGTCAAATTCAAAGTACATATTATCGTAGAACCAATCTTTTACTGAGAGTCTAAGTTTATTACCATGCAAAGAATGATCTATAATATGTTCGTACCCAAAACGATATTCTTTTGGCTTTGGAGCATTAATCCTTAAAAGAACGACTGACTTTTCTTGGAAAATGATTCTGAATGGGCTTTTCTCTACTTGCTTTATAGAATCATGTTTCTTGATAACTGAGCAAAAACAATTGAAATCCTGATCAATTTTTAAATTATTTCTTCTCAAGAATTCAATAATGGAATGTTGCATAACGTAAATTATTAGTTTTTTATAAATTTACAAAAAAAGCCTGAATAGATATTCAGACTTTAGAATGTTTTAAACAGAGTTATTTTTTAGGTGTAGAAGGCTTACTACTTCCTCCACTTGAAGTTTTAGCAGGATTGTTTCCCCTATTTCCTCCAGAAGGATTTCCTGTTTTACTTGGCCAGTTTTTGTTTGAATTACTCATTATTTTAATTTGTTTTAGTGCCTACTACTTTTAACGTCGATGTTGGGCTAGTTTTGACATGATCATGTAATCGAAATACGTGCCAAATGTTAAAAAAAGTTAAAATAAGAAATTATTTTAGGAGCTATCCATTATAATCAAAATCAGCCAATGGATGTTTTACTCTTTCAGCGGTCGGAATTAGAGAATTGAATCTTATTATAACTTTAATTACCTGCTCAATTAGAAGAAGTTGTTCTTTACCAGTAATATTATTAGGTTGGTTTTGAATCAATTCTAATTTAACTTTTGACTTATTTATTACGGAAGTGTTATCTTCAATTTCTAAACTATGATTCGGCTTAGTGTGAATTCCAAAATTGTGCATTGTATTTCGCAAATAGAAAAAATAGATAATCACATCTCTTTCATAAGCTGTAATACCTGCAAAAAAGGAAATCATACTTAATAACTTTTCAAAAGTCTCCTTTATAGAAGTTTTATTAATTGTATTAGCCCTTGCCTCAAAGTGCTTTGCTATAGCTCTAAAGTTGGTTTCAATGGAAATAAACAGAGCATTATAAAAGGCATCTTTAATGAATCCATTAAAATTATGATCTAGATCAACCAGATCATTTTCTACAAATCCTTCCCAAATATTTTCTTGAAGATATTTAATATCACTTAAGTGTGTCGATAATTTAAGAGCAATCAGGTAATTTTGAATGCTTGATGCAATAGCATCCATTGTTATGTTTCTAACATCTTCCAGATCACCGTGATTATTATTAGAAGATGCAAAATTTAGTAATTTCGATACTAGTTCAATCTTTTCGTCAAATTCCATAGATAGTTTTTTAATTTTTATATTTTATTTATTTCAATCCGCTTTACTTCAAATACGAAAGTTATCTGAGTTTTTTGTCTACTAAAGCAAGATATTTCATTCCTGATTGGTCAAAGACATTTTCCGTTTTTTCAATTTTCATCGCGGAATATACAGCATTTGCAAATCCTGGTAATCCCCAAAGCATAGATTTTAAATCTCCGGTGGCTACAATTCCTTGCGTGGCACCAATAATCCCACATACTGATCCGAAAATAATATTTCCTATTTGACTCTCTCCCATTTTTGCGGTTAGCTCACCTTTTCTAATCACCAATTCTCTGATCTTTTCGTTAAATAAATCTGTCCCCTCTATTACTGTGGGATCAAGCACAAGTAATTCAACTCTGCTTGTAAAAGCATCTAACAGATCACCATGCTTCTCCTTGAAGCGCAACATTTTATCTAACTTTATATTTTGTGGAAATGGGATCAAACTTTCTAAAATCGTCTGCCTTTTTTTTTGGTTTTTTAGATTTTTAATACTGTAAAACCTTGACCTTAAATTATCAGTCATAGGAATTCTGTTCGTCTTAGCTCCAATTATGGTAGCTACGAACTTCATTAATTGATCTGCCGTTTTTGTTTCCACTGCATACCAATTTCCCTCTGCTCTACTGGCAAGCCCTAAATTTTCAAGACTATAGAAGACATTATCATCAAACTTATCAGCGTGTATTCTGGCAGAAGAAAACTTCTGAGAATGCACTAAATTCCTTTGACTATTATAGAATCGATTTTGTGCTTTTTCAAGTGAATTTTTATTCTTCTCAATCTCGGTAACGAAAGGTTTTGTTACTTCCCAAGGTTCATCAAATATCTCAATAGGATTTATAGGAACTATCAGAGACATTCTAACAAGCTCCATCATAAACGGGTCATAATTCCGTTCTGGTTGCCAAAGATATTCCTGAGGTACAATCGCAGCAATATCCTTGTAATAAAGAAGAGTTCTTATAGTCCAGTCATTATCCGGTACATTGATATAAGGGTAATATAAAATATCACTCATAGTAATTAGTTTTTAGTTTTTAGTTTTTACAATAATTTGGTTATTCTTTATCTAAGTCATTTCTTTTTTTAACCTGTTCGTCATGATGGTCATTAATTATGGCAAATAAATCTTTCATATTCCAAAGGTTTGTAAACATAAAAGTGGAATTATTAAATCCAGAATTAAAGCGGTTATAGATTCCCTCCGCAATATCAGAAAGTTGCTTTATTTCAGCGAGGCTTTCAACTTCTATCTCACCAAGTTTATCAGGATCGAAGTGAGCATAATAAGAGTCTCGTCTTGCTTTAATTTTCTCAACCAAAAACTCCGCCTGATTAATCTCTTCTCTGGAAATAGCAATAGCATTTTTAATATCTGCTTTATGTTTAAACAGATAGTCATATTCACCTTCACTACCATTTTCAGAAAGCTTACGATTTTTAGTCAGCATCTCTTTGAGTTCTTCGTCAAAATCGCTGTTTTCTAACTTATTCATCAATTTTTTCAGGCTGCGTTTTTCATCCTGAACAAACAGTTTAGACAATGTTAGTGTTGCAAAGGAATAAGCTAGTGCTACATAATGCCCTAAAAAATAACTAAAAGGAGCAATTTTTTCTCTGCTTTCATTATTTTGCTCAATAATCTCGTCAATATTTGAAGTGCAGATAACTAGATCACGAATCATAATTTGGAAATACTGCATAAAGCTATTCAGCTCATCTTTTGTAAAAATATTTTTCATTAAACTAATATAAAAAATTGTTTTTAGTTGTTTCTCCAAACATTTACATCCGTGTAGACAAGCTTTTTCAGCTCATTAAATCGAGTATCATCCAGATCTTTTCCGCAAATGACTTCATGCAAGACCCCCGCGTAATCTTTAATTTCTTGGTTAACAATTTTTGCAACTGTTTCCAGTTGATCTTCTGTAAGATTTATATTTTTATTTTATTATTATCTAGGTTGATAATCTTTAAGGTTTAGTTATAGATTTGTTACAGTATTAAAGAATTTTTTTACAATTTTAGTCCAGCTGCAATACCTAATCCAAAGAATCTTTTTCCTTGATATGCCCAAGCATCTGCATTACTTCCTGTCATAAAATCATATCCATAACTAAAAATAATTCCTATATCATTTCTTGCAATCGTTAAACCTGCTGAAGGAGAAAGAACAAGATTACTTGGATTATAAGTAGTAACAACTTTTTTCTTCAGCGGTTCTTTTCCCAAGCTTGCTGATGAGAATCCGAATGAAGCTCCGGGAGTTACCGACCAGCTGGTACTTGACCTGTGTGAAAAAGTTGTCCAACCCCATGAATATCCAACAGAAAAACCCAAATTAATATTCCCAGTTACGACATTAGCAGAGTACTGATTATTATTATAGTCGACAACTGAAGGTCTAACTTTTACACCTATAGCGTTAATTCCGACAATAACGGTCTGGTAATGCAGAGTAATGCTTCTTGTAGGATCGCCCACTTTATCTCTACTCAATTTCACAAGTTTAAGTTTATTAGGAGTAGCTGCATTAATAATTCTTTCCTGACCGTAACAGGGATCTACTGCGCCTTTAGCATCAGAGCCTCCTTTATCATGCTCTATTTGCCAAGGGTCAATAAATAATTCTCCATCCTTATTGGTTACTAAACATTTAAAAGATTTATTTAAGGCAGGACAAAAACTGTAATTAGTCGTAGTACCGTCAGTAATCACATACCCTTGATCATTTAAATCTTTCAATTTTTCTTTAGAAATGTGATAACGAAATTTGAGTCTGTAGCTGCTAGTTTGTGAATGTAAAAAAGTGATCATGCTGAAAAGCATAAACAATCCCAGAATAATTGTTTTCATGTTTTATTAGTTTTTTGGTTATGAGGTAAATATACAAATATAAGTTCTCAAAATAGAGAAATTTTCATATCCAAATTACGAACTAACTTAATGTTATTAAAATTAAAATATTTCTACTTTTAAACTAATAAATTACAAATACAAAACAATTTTAAAACGAAATAAACATGAACAGACAAAGATTAATCCGAAAATTAAGAATTATTAATCATAAGTTGAATAAAAAATACATTCCAGTAGAGGATAAGCCGTTTGTGAAAATTGCCGAATTAACAGCTATATTGCCTGCACTTGGATTATTTTATTTGTGGCATTATTTTGATTTATTAGGAATTAGCTACTATCGATATTTCAATCTGTCGGACGCAATTGCTGTACTATATGAAAACCTAATGTTAATGATTTTAATTGGAGTGTTATTCTCACCAGGAATCGTCTGTTTGTTGCTGACTGACTTAAAGTCAAGAAGCAAAGGTTTATCAATAATTACATTAATTGTAATTATCGTATTATTAATTTGTGGTTTCGGTGTACTAATCAATATGTACAAATTTGCTACGCCAGTAAATATTGTTTTTATAACAATTATCACTATTTCCAGCTATGTTTACTTTTTTGAAAGTCGAAATCTTGGATTTTGGATGCATTTAGCATTCGCATTTATCTATATGTACGCAACCGCTGCACAGGAAGCAAAGTATATATTAAAAGAAAAACCAAAATTTACAATATACTTAAAGCAACACTCGGAGCAACCAATTCTTACGGAGGAAAGTAGTACAAGGTTCTATCTTTATAAGACTTCTAATTACTATTTTATAAAAGATGAAAAAGAAAATAAAATATTTGGATATTCAATATCAACTCAGGAAGAAACAGTTGTTGTACCACTAACCAGATAGTATTAATGTAATTGTCAGTCCTTCGGATTTTTTTGATCCACTTAAGACTTTGCTCCATGAAGTATTCTTAATATATTTGTGGTAAACAAAAAATAAAAAAAGTATAAGAATAAATAAATCTTAAATACATATAAAAACATTGCGTTAAGCAGTTATTTTCTAAACTCAAATACTGGTACTATAAGAATTCTAAGAAAATGTAACTGCAAGATTCGCCCTTCTGGGGCGTGTTTTGCTGCATTTCTTAGAGGGATTATACCAGTATCCTGAGTTTAGAGTGTCAGTTAATTCACGCTCTTTTTTTATGCCCAAAAACTACAACCAAAAACTAAAAATATAATGAAAATCCCTGAAGTAATATTGGACGGAATCACCGTAATACTACGGTATCAATTTAAAATGACATCCAGTAATATTGCAATAAAAAAACAAAACACAAATTATGCGAAACAGTACAATTTCTATTATACTGCTGTATTTTAGTACAGGATTATCCGCTCAGATTCCAAATCTGCCGACAGGACCAAGTGCATCGACTTCCCCAATTCAAAATTATTCTGAAATATCTTTCAGAAACAATTCTACGTCAAAAAATACGGTATCCATTCCCTCAGTTAATAATTCTTCAAGAAAGTCAGAAATTGAAAGAAGAAACTGGGAAATGCAGCAAAACGATTTTAAAATCGTAGAGAAAGAAAATCGAGAGAAAGAGCAAAAACAGTTTGAACAAAAAGTAAATAATCTAGAAATTTCCGGTTATAATCTGCCATCACTATCAGCTAATTCAGGAACTAACTTCTATTATGATGCCTTGTCTCAACTTAATAATTTAGATCAAAGCAATTATTCATTAGCTGAAGCGAATTTCATTGTTGAAAATGCTTATTCTGAAAGGAAGCTACACTATTCTAATTTCAAAGCCAACATTTCAAAAATAGCTTCTCAGGTTTTGCAAAAAATGAAATCCGGAAAGGTGACCCCAGTCGATAATACTCTGAAAAACATTGCTTTGTTTAAGCATTTCTCAAAGAATTACAAATATGATTTTGATGATTTTATGGGAAAGAAAGAATGGAACAAAATGTTTGTTTCCAAATTACTAAAAACAGGAAAAGGACAATGTCACTCAATGCCTCTACTTTATTTGATGGTAGCAGAATCAATCGGGGCAGATGCTTCATTGGCTATGGCTCCCAATCATACGTATATCCGTTTCAAAGACGATGATAATCAATGGCAGAATATAGAATTGACTAATGGAATCCTTAGTACAAATGCTATGATTTTAGAATCCGGTTACATTGGCTCCGAAGCCTTACTGAATGATGTCTATATGAATAGTTTAAGTAAAAAACAGCTTATGTCATTGTTATATGCAGACTTAGCCAATGGCTATATTCATAAGTACGGAATGGATGAATTTGTCGGAAAAGCATTGGATAAATCTCTTGAACTTTATCCCAATAATATGTATGCTAATTTACTTAAATCAATGTATCAGCAGGCGCGATTTGAATATGTAGCAGCAGAATTAGGAATTCAAAATGTAGAAAATCCTGCAGAACTTGAAAATATAAAATATTTCCCGAAAGGTCTGGAACTTTTAAAAGAAACAAAGATGCAGTTCAACAATATCGACCAGCTCGGATTCAAATTTATGCCAGATGGAGCTTATTCAGAATGGTTGAGCAATATGAACCGTGAAGCCAACAAACAAAGGAGCGAAGAGCTTGCCGAGAAAATTCGTCTTACCAATTTAGAAAAACAGAGAAAAAAGAAGGAAGAAGAACAAAAGAAATTGGAGGAAGAGCGTAGAAAAGCAAAAGAGAAAAAAAGAGAGGAGGAAAAAAATAAACCTAAACCTCTTCTAACATAAAAACATCAAGATGAAAAATCAATATTTTAGAAAATCAATGCAATTTGCTTTGCTTGTAATAGTCTCAATGGTTATTACTGTCAAAGCTCAGCGTAATCAATTTTACGAGGAGGCCTATGCACACATTGACAATATGCTAAGTGGCAAGGAAAAGTATAGTTTTAAGAAAGCTGTCTTAAGTGTTGAGCAGTCTTATTACCAGGGAAAGATTGACACGATAGCGATTAATAATGAACTCAAATTCCTGAAATCATTTGCAGAGCAAATAGTTAAAAGCAGAGAACTGACCTATCAGGGAAATGATAAAGATAAAGTCAGCAAATATGCGGCTCTTTACTCGATCATCTGCCAACCGATACCAGTGATTGTGAAAGACTCTACCATTCAATACAAACCTTTCTCTTACGATTTTACCGACGTCTTTGGTCACGATGATTTACCCAATCTCTTTGTTTCCAAATTACTTGCAACAAAAAAAGGAAATTGCAACTCGATGCCCTATTTGTACAAAATCCTTGCTGAAGAATTGGGAGTTGATGCCAATCTGGCTTTAGCCCCTAATCACGTCTACATCAAGCATAATGTAAAGTCTTTAGGATGGTTTAATACCGAATTGACGAGTGGAATTTTCCCTGAAGATGGTTGGTTAATGGCATCTGGATATATCCATCTGGACGCCATCAGAAACGGTATGTTTATGAAAGCTTTGGATAACAAAGAAAGTTTAGCATTATGCCTATTTGATCTAGCACAAGCTTACAACAGAAGCTTTCCTTCCAACGATGGCGAATTTCTCCTAAAAGTCCTCAATAAAGCTCTCGAAGTTTATCCAAATTTCGCAAAAGCACGCATTCTAAAAGCTGAAACGTATAAAGCCAGATTTCAAAAATTAATGGATAGACAAGATCTAAAGAGTGGGTCTTCAAATAATATCAAACTGGCTTTAGAAAATCCGAAAGCAAAAGAAATATATGATCTGATGGTTCAGGAATACAGTACGCTTTACAAGCTTGGTTACAGACAAATGCCTGAAGGAATGTATTTGGATTGGCTTGTATCTCTGAAAACAGAAAGAAATAAATATGAAAATAAAAAATTAAAAAACAACTTCAAATAACCACGAAAATGAAAAAACTATTTTATGTATTCTTTTTGATAATCGCAGTTTTTCTCAATGCTCAAGTAGAAAAGAATGTTTCAAACAATCCTGAAAAGATTTACGTAAATCCCGTAAAACTTACCAAAGAAGAAAGATTGCGTCCTTATATGGACGAAGTTCTAAAAACGAGGGATACTTTAACACCAGCCGAAGCAGAGCGGAGAAGACAAAACATTGAAGCAGGAAATCCTTTTAAGAAATATGGCTTCTATCCTAAAATTGCTACATTAAGCAAAGGTAAATATTTAGAAGCTCACGACTTAGACAGTATTGTAAGCATTGGATCAGTCCGTTACAATGCAAGAACCAATGAAATTGTTGAATTATTAGATATCAACATAGAAAATGCTGACTCACAACCATATCTTGATACTGCAGGTCGCTGGTTTTCTCCTGATCCACTAAGCGAAGAATACAGACGTTGGTCACCATATAACTACGCAATGAACAATCCATTGCGATTTATTGATCCGGATGGAAGGTCTACCGAAGATGCAGTTGAAGAATCAGAACAATGTTGTCTTTTTGGTATAAGTGGATTAGTGAGATTTATGCCAATCTTTGAAGGTGGCTCAAATGTGAGGCCTAATCCTGTTGTTGAAACAATGACAAAAACTAGTGAAGCAACTACAAAATCTCAGGAACATTTTAACAGAGGTAGGCAGATGGAACCAGAGCAAATAAACAGAATGAATGAAGAAGGACAAAATGTTACAAAGAATACTAAAAATTTTGAAGCAACAGATTCGAAAACAGGTAAAACAGGAGGAACGAGACCTGATGGATTCACCAAAGAAGGAAATCCTGTGGAAATAAAAAATGTAAAAAATCAATCTCTTACAAGACAATTAAGATTTCAGGACAATTTAGTTGATGGAAAAAGGCTAATTTTGAGGATAAACAAGGATGCAAATTTATCAAATCCTTTAAAAGATTCAGGGATTGAAATTCAACCTTATAACCTAACAGGACCAGCTCCTGCAAAAACAGATAACATTAGAGTAAATAACAACCCAGCTCCAAAAATTAAACCTGTCCCAGTAAAAAAAGATCCTTGTGCAGGAATACCAGGTTGTATTTAATTAAAATATTATGGAAGACAAATATATTACAGGCATAAAACAAGTTGTCAAAACTGCTCAAGCATTTTTAAATGAATTTAAAGAGTTTGCTCCATTTGGTTTAATATTTAAAAATAATGAATGGATTGATCTTGGCGCATATGACGAAAACCTTACATCGGATCAAATGAAAAATTTTTTAATTAGTACTATTATAGAAGATTTTAATGAGGGTAACACTGAGTTTGGAGCAGTTTGCGTAGATGCTAAAATTAAAGAAATCGGCGATGTTATTATTATTTACAATACATCAAATGGTAAGGATTGGTTTGAATTAGTTTATAAGTATTATCTCGAAGGAAAGTCGGTTAAAATTATCGAAGAAAATATCGAGTATTAATCCCAATGACATTATTGAAAATGTCTTATAATATTTTTGACTAAAAGATTGGAAATAAGCAGAACAGAAATAGAAGAGAAATTTTTACAACATTCAGTTCAACACGGAGTACTTTATGTAAACGGAGATTATAAAAAAGCAAATAAACTTCACAAAGAATTACATAACCTTTATAACCATGCAAAGGAGCAACGTGAAGAAGAGCTTTTTAGTGAAATGTTGGATAATCCTGACGAATATGTAAAATTGTGGGCGGCCATTTTTACTTTAAAATCAAAACCTGATATAGCTGAGAACATCCTAAAAAAATTATCTACAAATTCGAAAGTAAAAATGACAGCCTCTGCGACTCTTCATTTGTGGAAAGAAGGAAAATTAGAACTATTATTATGAGATTATGAAGAAAATAGTAGACATTGAAACTGCATTAAAAATGTTTGAGGAGGCTTCAATTATTCAAGTAGAATCTACAGAAAATGGTAATTTTAAAGTAGGAAATAAAAATTACGAGAAGGTAATGAATGCAGCTTCATTTCTTAAAAACCAAAATTCAATAGAAAGTTTATTTCAGTTTTTAAACCATCAGCATAAAGGTCCGCGATTATGGTCTGCCTGTTATATCTTACATCTTGATGAAAAGAAAGCGGTCAAAGTTTTAAAAGAAATAATAAAGCAATCGGGAATAATTGGTTCAACAGCTGAAATTACTTTAGACGAGTGGAAAAAAGGAAATCTAACATTTATATAAAATAATTATAGAATCTCAAAAAGAATGGATACTCAAGATTATTTACAAGACCAATTGAAAATTTGTGAAAAGAATTCTCAAATTTCTGATGTAGTAGAGTTAAATACCGTAATTGCATTGGGTCGAAATTTTAATCCCAACATTCAAATAAATGGACTTAGACATCCCCGAACAAAAGGTTTAACTGGTTGGTATATTTGGTCAGGTGAGTTTTCTTATGCAGATGATTTTTTTCAGCCTTCTCACGCCTATCATTTGTTGGAAGATGCTTCTTTTATAATTCAATATCTCGGGCTTCCGGCTGGTAATCGTTTTTTAATAGATAGTAACGGCTACGAGGATATTTGGTATGATGAAAGTTTGTTGGATGTATAATCTTATAACTTTTAATTAATTTCAATCATCAACAATAAAATAACTATGAAAACAAAACTTCTTTTCTTGCTACTAATACAAATTATATTTGTTAGCTGTCAAAAAAAGGTTACTGATTTTAAGCTCGTAAGCTATGATATAAAATCAAACAACGAACTGTCCATTAGTGCTTATACCACTTTGGACAAAGATGGAGTTCTAAATGTTTATCTTGATAGAGAAAGAGATAAAGTATATTATCAATATAAATTAAGCCAGAGTGAACTTGATGAAATCAATAGCTTATCAGATAAAAATTTGGATAAATATGTAATAAAAAAAGCGCTGGATGCAAATCAAGGTTATGCAGGCAGTAGAAATTACTTAAGTTTTAAGGTAAATGGAAAGGAAGACAAAATATGTTTTATTTTACCTTTTATGGATTCTGATTTTAAGAAGGTAATAGATTCGCTGGAAGACAAAATTTATTTGCAGGACGAATCTCAAAGAACTGAAGCATCTCCTATAGATTTCAAAAAAGTAGAAAAAGAAATCATTACACAGAACCAAATTGATAATTATCTTCCAAGCAAGTCATTACCACCTCCTCCGATGCGATAAATTTCATATATTTACAAAAAGCATAAATATGAAAGCAATAAAAATCTACAGTATTGTAGCAACATTGGTAATAGTTGGACTTTCAGTCTGGGTTTACTCAACTAAAAAAGAATTAAAAGAAACAGAAGAAGTTCTTGATCAATGCTCTGATCGGTATTATCAGGAAATTAATAAGTAAAAGAAATCCTAACAAATTAGTTAGGATTTTTTTATTCGTCAATCTTATATTTATTAATATCGAAATCAAAGTCAAAAAGTTCTTTTGGGGTAATACCAAAAGCTGATGACATTTTCAACATCGTTTCTATAGTTGGATTGCCCTTTCCATTTTCAAATTTATTGTAATTGCTTGAATCGAAATTTGAATTCTGCGCAACCTCATCCATTGAGTTATATTTTGTAGCTCGAATCTTTTTCAAATTTTCTGAAAACTCAAGCATAAATAATCTTAAGACTTCTTTGCTATCCATAAATAATGTATTTATGGGCAATTTTGGATTTTTGATTTGAAAATTCGTGGTAATATATTACCATACAATAAATAAAATTACTATATTTGTAAAATAAGTTACAGAATATGTAATTTTGCGATACTTCAAAGAATAATAGAAGCTATTGCTTAGAATCTCAATTCGAAAACTGGTAATTTTAGTATACGAGACGATAAGCAGGAAGCTCACGACCTAGGCGTGGGCTCTCTTATCTGTATACAAGGTATACCAGTACCCCGAATTGGATAATGTAGAGTTCCACGCCGTCTTTTTCCAATGCTGTTCGCTTTTCTACTTCTAAGCACCTTCCAAAAATAGTATCAGATTATATGATACAATGAGGTGTACAACTCATTGCGGCTTTTAAAGCTTTCTCGGGACACAATTTCATTCATATTAAATGGCTTTTAGGTGCCTTGCGGTTAACTAACGACTATCCCCTATCCAAAAGGCACTAAGAAAGTTTTGTTTTCAAATACCTGAATCCAGAAGTAATAATAACTAAAAAATGAAATAAAAAATAATCCTTATAAATAAGAAAGCCCTTCCCTATTCAGTTTGCAGACTTCAGGAAAGAGCTAGGTTTATCAAGGAGTTTAATCAAAAAACCCATACAAAACTATGAAAAAATCCTATTCTAAAATAGGAAGCATTGGTATTGTCTTTTTGTTAACTGCATTATGCAGTAATGCAAAAGCACAAACCAAGACAGTGACCGGAACAGTTACTGTCGGCGAGAATCAGACACCACTTTCTGGAGTCAATGTATCTCAGGAAGGCAGTGATCAAGTTACACAGACCAATTCGAAAGGATTTTACATCTTACAAATAAACGGTGAAAATCCCATCATAATTTTCCGACATCCTGAGTATGCAGAAAAAAGAATTACCGTAAATGGTAAAGCTGTTATTAATCTTTCATTAGATCAGAAAGTACAGGGCATTGAAGAAGTTGTTGTCAATGCCGGATATTATAAAGTAAAAGAGAAAGAAAGTACCGGTAGTATTGCAAAAGTTTCAGCGAAGGATATAGAAAATCAGCCTGTGACTAATGTTCTATCTAGTGTTCAGGGACGACTTGCGGGTGTTACTATCACTCAAAATTCAGGAGTTCCCGGAGGTGGTTATGATATTCAAATAAGAGGTAGAAACAGTTTAAGAAACAAGGACAACAGCACAATTGATGGAAATCAGCCACTTTATGTGATCGATGGTGTTCCGATGGGTGGAGAAATGACATCACTCTATTCGACTGTTATTCTACCCGGAAGAAGTCTTAATCCTCTCAACAGCATCAATCCAAACGACATTGAAAAAATTGAAATTTTAAAAGATGCTGATGCAACAGCAATATATGGCTCCCGTGGTGCTAATGGTGTTGTTTTGGTAACTACTAAAAGAGGAAAGTCAAAACGACTGAATTTAAATTTTAATACATCCTATGGATTAAGTACAGTGATTTCTAATCTCAATTTGATTAATACATCAGAATATTTATCTATGAGAAAAAAAGCATTTGAAAATGATGGAATCAGTACTTATCCTGCAACGGCTTATGATATCAATGGAACTTGGAATCAAGATAGATATACAAACTGGCCGGATAAATTAGTTGGGAACACAGCAGCTTTGTCAAACACACAATTATCATTAAATGGCGGTGGAGAAACAACCAATTTTTTATTGAGCCTTTCAAATAATGAGCAGACCACTGTTTTTGGGGAAGACTTTAAATACAAAAGCAAAAACATTTCCAGCCATATCTCGCATCGATCTGCAGACAATAAATTTCAGATGAATATTGCCAATAGTTTTTCAATTCAGAAAAACAATGTCATTAGAACAGATATTACGAGGCAGGCGTACAATTTAGTTCCAAATGCACCTGAGCTTTACAATTCTGAAGGTGGATTAAACTGGCAGAATAATACATTTGCCAATCCTGTGGCAGCCTACAATAGCACCTATACAAATGAAAACAAGCAATTTCTTAATAGTATTACAACACAGTATGAGGTTTATAAAAACTTATTGCTAAAGCTTAATGGTGGATTTAACTACCAGACATTTGAAGAACTTTCGTTACAGCCCAATACAATTTATAATCCGGCTTATGCTGCGGGTCAGTCAAGCGCAACTTCGACAGCATCTAAGAATAATCAGGACAGATTTTCTTTCATCATTGAACCACAAATTAACTGGAATTACCAATCTGAACATCATAAAATCGATGCTTTGGCGGGAGGAACATTTCAAAGAGAGACAAACGAACAAGGGTCAATTGTAGGTGTAGGCTTTGAAAGTAATGCTTTTATAACAAATATCGGTGCTGCAAGAACAAAAACAGTTTCAGACCAAATCACAAATGAATACAGATACGCCGCATTTTTTGGGAGGCTTAATTATCAATATTTAAATAAATATATAATTAATCTGACTGGCAGACGTGATGGAAGCAGTCGCTTTGGTCCAAATAAAAAGTTTGCCAATTTTGCAGCAGTTGGAGGAGCTTGGTTATTTAAAAAAGAAAAATTTGCCGAAAATCTAGAATGGTTAAGTTTTGGAAAGCTTCGCGGAAGTTATGGTACTGCAGGTAGTGACAACATTGGAGACTATCAATATTTAGATACTTATACTGTCTCATCATCATATATCTATAATTCAGTTACAGGATTGATTCCGTCAAGACTCTATAATGGTAACTATAGTTGGGAAAAAACTAAAAAGCTAGAAGTTGCTTTAGAACTTGGGCTCTTCAAAGACCATATTAATATTACGACAGCTTGGTATAGAAATCTTTCTTCAAATCAATTGGTGGGCTACCAGCTGCCTTCAATCACTGGCTTTACAAGTGTATTGGCAAATCTTGATGCTACGGTCGAAAACAAAGGATGGGAATTTGAGTTGGCAGCTCAGCCACTAAAAACAGGGTCTCTTAAATGGGATACTAATTTCAACATTAGTTTTCCAACAAACAAATTAGTTTCATTTCCGGGACTGGAAGGTTCAACGTATGCCAATCAATTTATCATTGGGCAATCTACTTCAATTATCAAATTGTATCAACTTGAAGGTATCGATCCTAAAACAGGAAAATACAGTTTTACTGATTTCAATGGAGATGGAAAGATATCTTCACCTGAAGATAACAAAGTTGCTCAGGACATAAGTGTAAAGTTCTTCGGTGGGTGGTCGAACAGTTTCAGATATAAAAATTGGGACGTTTCATTTTTGTTTCAGTTCGTTAAGCAAAAAAACAGAAATTACAACAGTATTATAACTGTTCCTGGCAGTATGAATAATCAGCCAGTCGAAGTTTTAGATGTCTGGTCAACGGACAACCCTACTGGTACATATATGCCATATACTTCCGGAGTAAACACGCTTCACACATTTTTTCAAAACAGTACAGCATCAGTGTCGGACGCATCATTTATCAGATTAAAAAATGTACAATTGGGATATCAGATTCCATTAAAAAACAGCGTCTTCAGAAATGTCAAAATATACATTCAAGGACAAAATCTTCTCACGGTAACCAAATATTTTGGTGTTGATCCTGAGTTTTTAGCACTGGGCTATCTGCCACCTCTGAAAACATACTCTTTTGGGTTACAGTTCAATCTTTAAAAAATTTGAAATGAAAACAATTACAAACATTACTATATTATTATTCTCACTATTACTACTCAATCTGATTTCTTGTGAAGAGATGCTGGAAGTTGATGTACCGGAAAATCAAATTGATAAAAACAATGTTTTTCAGGACACTCAAACAGCAAATTCCGCATTATCGGCATTATATTCGAGTTTACGAGATAATTCTCTACTGGCAGGTGATAAGATGGGATTATTTTTGAGCAATTATACAGATGATCTCACTTGTTATGCAACTACCGCAACAAATGGAATCTATGAAATTTCACAAAATCAACTCATTTCCAGCAATGCTGCAGTTTATTCACTGTGGTCAAATACATATCAACAAATCTATTTCTCCAATTCTATCTTAGAAGGTCTTGAAAAATCATCAGGAATTTCAAACACAGACAAAAGAAGAATGAAAGGTGAAGCATTACTGATACGCTGTATTTTATATTTCTATTTACAGCAAATATATGGAGATATTCCTTATTTAACTACAACTGATTACACTGCTAACAACACCTCATCAAAATTGAGTTCTGATGATGTTCTTGTTCGACTTGAAAACGATTTGAACGAATGTTATATATTATTAGCAGACGAATACAGTAACTCCGAAAGAATTTTTGTCAATCGTAAAGTTGCAGAACTGATGATGGCAAAGGTATATTTTGCAGAGCAGAGACCAGCCGATGCGGAAGCTAAATTAAAATCAATAGCTCAAAGTTCTCTTTATACTTTCGAAACTGACATTGCTAAAGTCTTTCAAAAGTCAGGAAAACATATTTTGTGGCAATTAAAACCTAAAAATTCAGGAGATGCAACAAAAGAGGCAAGTTTATATTATTTCACAGGTGCAGCACCTTCGAGCTACGCACTATCGACATCTCTTATGTCCTCCTTTGCATCATCGGATTTCAGAAAATCGAACTGGATGGCAGTAATTACTGTGGGCGCAAACACTTGGTATAGAGCCGATAAATATAAAAATCGCTCAAATAATACCACAGAGTACTCCATTGTTTTCAGGCTTGAAGAAGTTTACCTACTATTATCCGAAAGCTTGGCAAAACAAAACAAACTCAATGAAGCACTGCTATATTTAAATGCTACAAGACAACGTGCTGGACTTTCGGCGGTAACTTCAGGCATTTCACAGTCTGATTTAATTACTGAAATCGCAAGTGAGAACCGTAGAGAATTCTTTACAGAGATGGGGCATCGTTTCTTTGATCTCAAAAGGAATAACAATTTAAATTCTCTTATTTCCTCAAAACCTAATTGGCAGACTAATCATCAACTGTGGCCAATTCCTCAAAAAGATCTTGAACTAAATTCAAATTTAAATCCCCAAAATCCAGGTTACTAATGAGATCATTTAAAAATATAATAATTTTACTGTTACTTGTAGGGATTTCTTTTTGTCAAGGTCAAACGTTGAGAGGCACATTAGAAAAAAAAATGGCTCAGCAATATCGAATAAAAATTCTTGCGATGTCTCCAAAGGGAAACTGGGTTATAGCAGGAAAACATTATGATATTAACAAAGATACTATTGAAATTTTTTCAACAAAGAATAAAATTCAAAAACCTCATCTGTTAACGAAAACCTTAGATATTCCAATTTTTTTACAAGAAGAAGCTGTGGTAGCATTGGCAAAAGATAAAGCTGTCTTAGTTAGTCTGAATGATAGAAGACAGAAGGTTTTTGACAATATTAAAAGAGTTTTTGCGTCTTCAGACACAGGAACTTTTGCATTACTAAACACTGCCGATAAATTGTCTGTCTATAATAACAAAGGGGCATCATACTACGAAATAGATAGTGTAGTCAATATTACGAAAGATAATGTAAGTAAAATTTTTGTCGTAAGAAAGGGTGAAAATAAATACGAAATCTACGACACTTCTTCCCAAAATAAAAAAAAGATCTACGAGAGCCCTGTGCTTATCAAGAGAATTGAAATAAGTGATTCAAAGAAAACACTTTATATAATTGAACAAAACAGTACTGATAAAACGGAAAGTTTAGTTTTATTAGATATCAAATCTGGCAATATCTCAAAACCAATTTTACAAGATATAGATACTGGAGATTACATTGTAGTTAGTGAAATGAATGAAGAAGGAAAGTATTTTGTAAATGGCCAAACGAAGATACCAAAAAACAAAAATGTCGAAATATGGTATGGAAATGATGGTGATTTAAGCAAGCATGACACTGGTTTTGATCCAATTGACAAATATTGGATAATTACAAACAATAATCATGTAAGCGCAATTGATAATAAAGATTCGAAAAAGATTTTTTTATCTGGCAGTGATAAATATCTTTTCGCTTTTAAAAGAGGAAAACTTCAAAATTATACAGTAGATAATCAAAATATTGATTTACAGATTTTAGATACTCAGAATAATACAGCCAAACCCTTTGATATTGTAAAAAGTGCATATTTCACTCTATCCAAAGATGGAGAATTTAGTATTTACAGAGACTTGCAGGATAAATGGGTGTTATGTAATCTTTCTACGATGAAAAAAGGATATATTCAAGATCACAGTCTGCAAAATCCTGTTTTTAGTAAAGACGCGTCATTAATTTACTTTGATTCTCAAAAAGGTATTTTCGTTTATAATATTCAGAAGGATAGACTGATCAAAATTAGCGAAAATCTAAGTAAAAAAGTTAAAATTTTGAATAAAGAGAGTCTACCATTAATTGGGAGCTATTTCAAGATTTACAGATCGTACCTAAAGAATGATAATTCAGTTTTAATAAAAGTCAGAGATGACGAAGAAAACAAAACGTCATATTATACCATTGTAAATAAAGATTTAAAATCAATAATAAAATCCTCAGAAAATTATATTAGAGATTTCTACTACAACAGAAACGCAAATTTTTTTGCTTATACATTAGAAAATTACAACAAACCGATGTCTTTATATTACGTTGATGATCATAAAAAAGAACCAATAATTCTTTTAACCAATGAAAATCGAGATGCTGCAGTAAAGAATCTTAAAATTGAAATAATAAATTATATTAATTCGGATTATCAGAAGTTGAAGGGTATTTTATATTACCCAACTAACTTTGAGCCTAAAAAAAAATATCCTATGATTGTAAGAATTTATCAAATTCAGAATGATTCGGCAAATCAATATGATATTATAGGCTATAATAATCCTGCTTCTTTTGATTTGAGAACTTTACTTGACCAAGGCTATTTCGTTTATTTACCCGATATTGTATTTGGTCCAAAAGGAACATGTAAATCGTCAGCAAAAAGTAGACACTATATAGTATAAAAGTTAAGGAGTGTTTTCCAAAAAAAGAATTACATTTAATTATGGAAACACCTAAAAAGAAAAGTTCCGAAAAATTCGTAAAAGACATCCGTAAAAACACAA
>WPCJ01153029.1_pt1 | contig 37227 bp, 32 predicted proteins | sample 5399831 | NCBI WGS metagenome assembly WPCJ01 (sample SAMN12869470, study PRJNA574797) | sludge metagenome | isolation source: wastewater treatment of pH10 | place: China:Beijing | collected 2019-05-20 | reverse complement strand
GACTCTGGCCGGCTTGCTGGCTCGACGGACCGCGGCGGGACATCCGGCCGCTCTTCTCGCGGTCGTGCCCACCGGTCGGCGGGCGGAGAGTCTGGCGCTGGCGATGCACGCCTACACGCCCGATGCCGACATCCTCACGTTCCCCGCGTGGGAGACGCTCCCGCACGAGCGCCTCAGTCCGAGCCCCGACACGGTGGGTCAGCGGCTGCAGACGCTGCGTCGGATTGCGGAGTGGTCGGGCGACCACCCGTTGATCGTGGTCGCGTCCGTCCGCGCCGCGCTGCAGCCGATCGCGGGCAACCTCGGCGAGATCGCGCCGCTCGAGCTCCTGGTCGGCAGTCGGGGTCACGAACTCGACCGCGTGGTGGAGCAGCTCGTCGAGCGGGCGTACTCGCGCGTCGACATGGTGTCGCGGCGCGGGGAGTTCGCGGTGCGCGGGGGCATCCTCGACGTGTTCCCGCCCACGTCCGAGCATCCCTACCGCGTGGAGTTCTTCGGCGACGAGATCGATCAGATCCGTGCCTTCTCGGTGGCCGACCAGCGTTCGCTTCCGGGCGATGTCCCGAGCGTCGACCTTCCTCCGACCCGTGAACTGCTGCTCACAGCAGACGTCCGCGAACGCGCCCGCGCGCTGATCGGTGGTTTCCCCGCGATCTCCGGCATGCTCGAGAAGATGGCCGAGGGGATCCCGGTCGAGGGGATGGAGTCGCTGCTCCCCGCGGTCGCCGGATCCTTGAAGTCGTTGGCCGAGTACCTGCCGGCCGGCAGCGCGACGGCGGTCATCGACCCCGAGCGCGCGAGCGCACGTGCCATCACCCTGGGCGACACGAACCGCGAGTTCCTCGACGCCGCTTGGAGCGCGGCCACCTCCGGTGCTTCCGCGCCCATCGATCTGGGGGCCGGGGATTTCCTGACGATCGCCGAGCTCCGGGAGGTCGTGCGCGACCGCGGCGGCGTGTGGTGGCGGCTCAGCCCGTTCGGCGCCGGCCTCGGCGAGGGCGAGGTGGAGGCGACCAACCTCGGCGCCGCCGTCATCCCCTCCTTCCACGGCAACGTCGACGGGGCCATCTCCTTCGTCGAGGCGAAGGTGACCGACGGATGGCGTGTGGTCGTGATCGCCGCCGGTCACGGACTGGTCGATCGTGCACGCGACGTCCTCGCAGACCGGGGCCTGGCCGCTCGCGTGCTCGAGACGCTCGACGAGGCGCCGGAGCCCGGTGTCGCGACACTCGTCACCGGTTCGGTCGAAGCGGGCTTCCAGATCGAGGAGGCGAAGCTCGCGGTCCTCACCGACAACGAGTTCTACGGCCGCACGATCGGCGGCGACCAGCGCGTCGTCAAGAAGCTCGCCTCCCGCCGCAAGAACGTCGTCGATCCGCTCCAGCTCAAGCAGGGCGACTTCGTCGTGCACGCCACGCACGGCATCGGCCGGTTCGTCGAGATGACGCAGCGGGAGGTGTCGACCGGGGGACGCAATGCCGCCAAGTCGGTCCGCGACTACCTCGTGCTCGAGTACGCACCGTCCAAACGCGGCTACCCGGGCGACAAGCTCTTCGTGCCGACCGACCAGCTCGACCTGCTCTCGAAGTACGTCGGCGGCGAAGCGCCCACGCTCTCGAAGATGGGCGGAAGCGACTGGTCGCAGGCCAAGGGCAAGGCGCGCAAGGCGGTCCGCGACATCGCCGTCGAGCTCGTGAAGCTCTACTCCGCGCGCATGAGCGCCAAGGGACACGCCTTCGGTCCGGACACGCCGTGGCAGCGTGAGCTGGAGGAGGCGTTCCCGTTCGCCGAGACCCAGGACCAGCTGCAGACCATCGACGAGATCAAGGCCGACATGGAGCGGCCGATCCCGATGGACCGACTGCTCTCGGGGGATGTCGGCTTCGGCAAGACCGAGGTCGCCGTCCGTGCCGCGTTCAAGGCGATCCAGGACGGCAAGCAGGTCGCGATGCTCGTGCCCACGACGCTTCTCGTGAAGCAGCACCTCGAGACCTTCACCGAGCGCTTCGCCGGGTTCCCGGTCAAGGTGCGGCCGTTGTCGCGCTTCCAGACCGACAAGGAAGCCCGGCTCACCCTCCAGGGGCTGTTGGAGGGCTCGGTCGACATGGTGATCGGCACCCACCGCATCCTCACCGATCAGGTGATGTTCAAGGATCTCGGCCTCATGATCATCGACGAGGAGCAGCGGTTCGGGGTCGAGCACAAGGACTCGCTCAAGAAGATGAAGACCAACGTCGACATCCTCGCCATGAGTGCCACTCCCATCCCGCGCACGCTCGAGATGGCGGTCACGGGCATCCGGGAGATGTCGACGCTGGCGACTCCGCCCGAGGACCGTCATCCGATCCTCTCGTTCGTCGGTCCCCGCAGCGACAAGCAGATGGCCGCCGCGATCCGACGCGAGATCCTGCGCGAGGGGCAGATCTTCTTCGTGCACAACCGCGTGCAGTCCATCCAGCGCGTGGCGAGCGAGCTCGCCGAACTCGTGCCGGAGGCCCGCATCGCCGTCGCCCACGGACAGATGGGCGAGCACCAGCTCGAACAGGTCGTCGACGACTTCTGGGAGCGCAAGTTCGACGTCCTCGTCTCGACGACCATCATCGAGACCGGCCTCGACATCGCCAACGCGAACACGATCATCATCGACCGCGCCGACAAGTACGGGCTCAGCCAGCTGCACCAGCTTCGAGGTCGTGTCGGACGAGGGCGCGAGCGCGCGTACGCGTACTTTCTCTACGACGAGACCAAGCCGCTCTCCGAGACCGCGGCAGACCGTCTGCAGACGATCGCGGTCAACAACGACCTCGGCTCCGGCATGCAGGTCGCGCTGAAAGACCTCGAACTGCGTGGGGCGGGCAACCTCCTCGGTGCCGAGCAGGCCGGACACATCGCCGGCGTCGGATTCGACCTGTACCTGCGCATGATCGGCGAGGCCGTGGCGACCTTCCGCGGCGACGAGGTCGAGACCGGACAGGAGCTGCGACTGGAGTTGCCGCTCGATGCGCGCATCCCCGAGTACTACATCGACAGCGAGCGTCTGCGACTCGAGGCCTATCAGAAGCTCTCGGCGGCCTCGGCGGCGACGGCGAAGGACGACGCCATCGACCTCGTGATCGAGGAGCTCGTCGACCGCTACGGCACACCGCCGGAAGAGGTGGAGGGCCTGGTCGCGGTCTCGCGTCTGCGGCGCCGTGCCGCCCGCGCCGGGCTCACGGATGTGGTCGTGATGGGGTCGAACCTGCGCATCGCGCCCGCACGCCTCGAAGACTCGATCAAGGTGCGGTTGCAGCGGCTGTATCCGAAGGCGAAGCTCGTGGCCGGGGGAGAAGCGCTGGTCGTGCCGATGCCCATGGTTCCCGCAGCGGTCGGCGTCGGTCTCGAGCCGCTGCCCGATGCACAGTTGCTCGAGTGGGTCGGACAGCTGTTCACCGCGATCTTCCCCGAGCCGGTCGCGGCTGAGTAGCGCGCGGCGACCGGCGACGGTACTAGTCTGGCCGCATGTTGTACGAGCACCTCGGGGCTCGGCCCCGCATCCATGACACCGCCGTCATCGCCCCCACCGCCGTCGTCTCGGGCGACGTGGAGATCGGGCCGGGCTGCCAGGTGCTGCACGGCGCCGTGATCACGGCCGAAGGAGGAGCGATCACCCTCGGCGAGCACGTGATCGTGATGGAGAACGCGCTCATCCGGGCGACCGCCGCGAACGCGGTGCACATCGGCGCGCACACCCTGATCGGCACACTGTCGAGCATCGCGGGCGCGACCGTGGGTGAGGAGACGTTCCTCGCCTCGGGGTCGCGTCTGTTCAACGGTTCCCTGGTGGGGGCGCGCTGCGAGGTACGCGTCAACGCGATCGTCCTCCGTCGCGCCGTCCTGCCCGAAGGTACGGTGGTCCCGATCGGCTGGGTGGCGGTCGGTGATCCGGTGCAGCTCTTCTCGCCGGACCGTGAGGACGACATCGCGGCCGCCCAGCCCGACCTCGACTTCCCCGGGCACGTCTTCGGCGTCGACCGGGACACCCCCGACCTGATGGTGCAGCTCACCGAGCGCTACGGCAGCTCCCTCGCGCGGCATGCGCAGGACGTGCATCTCGACGACGCACACCGCCGCCCCCACCGCTCCTGACCGCCGGCGCGGTCCCTCACGAGCCCTTCCCGTCGCGATATGTCAGCCGAAATCAGCCGAAACGGTGACATATCGCGACCGGAACGGATCGGGCGAGGGATCAGATGACGCCCTGGGCGAGCATCGCGGCGGCGACGCGCTCGAATCCCGCGATGTTGGCACCGGCCACGTAGTCACCTGCGACACCATGACGCTCCGCGGCGTCGAACGCGGCATCGTGGATGTCCGCCATGATCTCGCGCAGCTTGTTCTCGCTGTCCCCGAAGCTCCAGCGCTGGCGCGACGCGTTCTGGCTCATCTCGAGGGCCGAGGTCGCGACACCGCCCGCGTTGGCGGCCTTTCCGGGGGCGAACAGCACGCCCGCCTTCTGGAACGCGTCGACGGCATCCGGCACACACGGCATGTTCGCGCCTTCCGACACCACGCGCACGCCGTTGGCGATCAGCGCTTCGGCGTCGGACAGGCTGACCTCGTTCTGCGTGGCCGAGGGCACCGCGATGTCGACCGGGACCTCCCAGACGCTGCCGCCCTCGATGAAGCGTGCGCTCGGGCGACGGTTGGCGTACTCGACGATGCGGGCGCGCTCGACCTCCTTGAGCTGACGGAGCAGGTCGACGTCGATGCCGGCGTCGTCGACGACGTAGCCGGAGGAGTCGGAGGCGGTCACCGGGGTCGCGCCGAGCTGCGTGGCCTTCTGGATCGCGTAGATCGCGACGTTGCCGGAGCCCGAGATGCCCACGCGCTTGCCGGCGAGGGAGTCGTCGTGCACAGCGAGCATCTCCTGGGCGAAGAACACCGCGCCGTATCCGGTCGCCTCTGTGCGCACCTCCGCGCCGCCCCACCCGGTGCCCTTGCCGGTGAACATGCCCGACTCGTGGCGGTTGGTGATCTTGCGGTACTGGCCGAACAGGTAGCCGATCTCGCGGCCGCCCACCCCGATGTCGCCGGCGGGGACGTCAGTGTGCTCTCCGAGGTGACGGTAGAGCTCGTTCATGAACGACTGGCAGAAGCGCATGACCTCGGCGTCGGACTTGCCGTGCGGGTCGAAGTCGGATCCGCCCTTGCCGCCGCCGATGCCCTGACCGGTGAGCGCGTTCTTGAAGATCTGCTCGAATCCGAGGAACTTGATGATCGACAGGTCGACCGAGGGGTGGAAGCGCAGCCCACCCTTGTACGGGCCGAGCACCGAGGAGAACTGCACGCGGTAGCCCCGGTTGACCTGGAGCTTTCCGGAGTCGTCGACCCACGGTACGCGGAACAGGATCTGGCGCTCGGGTTCGACGAGCCGTTCCAGGATGCCGCCCTCGACGTACTCCGGGTGCTGCTCCAGGACCGGCGCGATCGAGTGCAGGACTTCGTGGACGGCCTGCTGGAACTCCGGCTCATGCGGGCTGCGGGCGAGCACCGTGTCGAAGACGGGCTGCACGGCGGGGGCGAGCGGGTGGAAGTCGACGGGAGTCGTAGCGGTCACGCGGAAGGGGCTTTCTGGTGGGGGATGGTGGTGCAGGCGATCGTGTCGCGTGAGGCTTCGCCGGATCCGGCGCGAGATTTCACTCTAGCGGCGGTCCATCGTGGGCGACGCACGCGGCAGGCGGGCCGCTGGTCACCCGGTGTTCTGCAGGCCCGCGGCGACTCCACTCACCGAGAGCAGGAGCAGCCGCTGCTGTTCGGCGTCGGCTCCCGAGCCCGTCGGCTCCTCGTCCGCGGAGCGCAGCGCGCGCAGTGCACGCAACTGCAGGAGCGAGAGCGCATCCACGTAGGGACTGCGCAGCTGCACGGCGCGTTGCAGGACCGGCTTGTTCTCCAGGAGGCTGTCGCCGCCGGTGAGCCGGATCACCCAGCGCCGCGTGGTCGCCAGTTCATCGAGGACGAGCTGAGCGAGGTCGTCACGGTCGCCGAGGGCCAGATACTCCCGGGCGATGCGCTCATCCGTCTTGGCCAGGCTCATCGCCACGTTGTCGATCATCGTGTGCAGCAGCGGCCACTCGCGGTACGCCTCGGCAAGGAGCGCCTCATCGCCGACGGCGTCCAGCGCGGTGCCGAGCCCGAACCAGCCCGCGAGGTTGATGCGCGCCTGCGTCCACGCGAACACCCACGGGATCGCCCGCAGATCTTCCAGCGACTCGACCGAGAGTCCTCGGCGTGCGGGGCGGGACCCGAGTGCGAGCAGGCCGATCTCCTCGAGCGGCGTCACGGTGGCGAACCACGGGGCGAAGCCCTCCGCCTTCACGAGTGAGAAGAAGCGCTCCCGGGAGGCGGCGTCCATGATCGAGGCGATCTCGGCGTAGCGCTCGGCGGCGCGGCTGGTGCGCGCTTCCTCCGTGGGGGAGGACGCCAGCAACGTCGCGGCGGCGACCTGGTCGATGTGCCGCATCGCGATGGCGGGCTCGCCGTAGCGCGCGAAGATGACCTCGCCCTGCTCGGTGAGCTTGAACCGACCGTCCACCGAGTGCGGCGGCTGCGCGAGGATGGCGGAGTTCGCAGGCCCGCCACCACGGCCGAGGGCGCCGCCGCGACCGTGGAAGAGCGTCAGGACGATGCCGGATTCCTGCGCCCAGCGGGCGATCTTCTCCTGCGCCTCGTACAGGGCCAGGTTCGCGGCGACCGGACCGACGTCCTTGGACGAGTCCGAGTAGCCGAGCATGACTTCGAGGCGGTTGCCCGTGGCGGCCATGCGTTCGCGGAACTCCGGGAACGTCACGACTTCGGCGAGGATGCCCGGCGCGGCCTGAAGGTCGGCGAACGTCTCGAACAGCGGGACCACGTCGAGCACCGGGGCGTCGTCGCCCAGGGCGTACCGCGCGAGGCGATGCACGTTGGCGAGATCAGAGGCTGCCTGGGTGAACGAGACGACGTAGCGCCCTGCGGCCCGCACACCGCGATCGCGCTGGATGTCCGCGATCGCGCGGAAGACCTCCAGCACCTCCTCGGTCTGGGCGCTGAGAGCCTCGCCGGCGTCCAGCTCGGCCAGCGCCTTCGCGTGCACCTGCGAGTGCTGACGCACCTCGAGCTCGGTCAGGTGGAAGCCGTAGGTCTCGACCTGCCAGATCAGGTGCTGCACGCCGCCGAATGCGTGACGCTTCGCGCCGGCATCCGCGAGCGACGACTGCACGGCCCGCAGATCGGCGAGCAGCTCTTCGGGGCGGGCGTAGGCCCGTGCACCATCGCCCTGACGGGTGGCGGCGATGCGGCGCGCCATCACCAGCAGCACGCGACGGTGGGGCTCGTCCGGCGAGCGGGTCGCGAGTTCCGCGGCCAGCTCGGGGTCTCCAGCCGCGAATCGGTCCCACAGTGCCGTGACGTCGGCGCTCGGCGGGGTGTCGTCCGCCGAGAGCGTGAGTGCACGACCGATCCGCTCGAGCGCGCGCTCGAGGCCGCGCAGCACATGGTCGGCGGCGATCTGCGAGGCCTCGCGGGTCACGGAGGCGGTGACGAACGGGTTGCCGTCCCGATCGCCGCCCACCCACGAGCCGATCCGCACGAACGCGGGCACGACCGGGGCACTGGCGCCGGATTCCTCGCCGCGGAGGGCGTCATCGATGCGGCGATAGACGTGCGGCACGGTCGTGAACAGCGTCTCGTCGAACACGCCCATCACGGTGCGGACCTCGTCGGTCGGGGACGGCTTCTGCGACCGCAGGGGAGCCGTGCGCCAGAGCGTGTCGATCTCCTCCAGCATGCGTCGGCGAGCACGGTGCTCCTCCGAGCCGCCCTCGCTCGCTGCGTCGTGCTGCGTGAGGAGCTCGGACAGGCGACGGATGCTCGACGAGACCGCGCGGCGGCGGGCCTCGGTCGGATGCGCGGTGAAGACCGGGTGGAAGCGCAGGCCTTCGAGGCGGCGGCGCGCCTCGTCGTCGCCGACCTCGGTCCGCAGTCGCGCGTATGCGGTCGCGACGGTGTCGGCGGCATCCTCGCGTCCTGGCTGTCCTGCGCGCTCGCGCAGCACGCGCACGCGTTGGTGCTCCTCGGCGAGGTTCACCAGGTGGAAGTAGCAGGTGAACGCGCGCGCGACCTCGTCGGCGCGGGCGACCGTGAACGACTCGGCGATCGCCGCGGCGCGTTCGAACGCATCGGGGGTCTCCTGGTCGTAGGCCTGGATCGTGGCGAGCCGGAGGCGTTCGACGTCTTCGAAGAGTCCGTCGCCGCCGGCTTCGCGCAGTACCTGCCCGAGCAGCTGCCCGAGCATCCTGACGTCGGTGCGCATGGCATCGGGGATGCCGCGGCCGGCTTCGAAACGGCCGATCACGCGGATCGCCTCGGTGTTCGTGGGTTCGGAGAAGGAGTGTGCGGGGGTCACACTTCGAGAGTATCCCGCACGCCGAGGGTGTTCTGCACGCATGACGGACGCGGGACGGACGCCTGACCGCGGAGCGCGGATCGCGGAAGGCACGGGGACCGCGGAGTGAGCCGGGACCATACGATGGGACGGATGCGCATCTCAGCGAACCCCCTCCGCGGGCAGCAGTTCCCCGCCGTCCTCCTCCTCCTCGCGGCCGGTCTCGGCTTGTTGCTCGCGAACCTGCCCACGCACGATCCGTTGGCCGCCTTCCTCGACTTCCACATCGCGGTGCCGGGGACGGACCTCGACCTGTCGATCGAGCACTGGGTGTCGGACGGACTCCTCGCGGTCTTCTTCCTCGTGGTCGCCATCGAGCTGCGCCACGAACTCACCCACGGCGAGCTCGATTCGCTGCGCAAGGCCGTGCAGCCCGCGATCGCGGCGACCGGCGGTGTCCTGGTCCCGATCGCGGTGTACCTGCTGATCGCCGGGGGAGACAGCTCGACGTCTTCGGGGTGGCCCATTCCGACCGCGACCGACATCGCTTTCGCCCTCGGTGTGCTGGCGATGTTCGGGAAGGGTCTGCCGTCTCGTGTGCGCGTCTTCCTGCTCGCCCTCGCGATCCTCGATGACATCATCGGCATCATCTTCATCGCGGTCCTCTTCGCCGGCGACGTGCAGTGGCTTCTGCTCGGCCTCGCGGTCGTGGGGGTCGCCGTGTTCTGGGCCCTCAGCCGCTTCCTGCATGCGAAGGGGCACCCGCTGATCGCCGTCGCGATGGTGGTGGTCGGTGTCGTGACCTGGGGTCTCGTGGCTTCGTCGGGCATCCACGCCACGATCGCCGGTGTGCTGCTGGGTCTCGTCATGGCTCCGGTTCCCGCTGCCCGCACGCGTCACGCGCTCGAGCCGTCCGTGAACGGGGTGATCCTCCCGATCTTCGCCTTCGTCGCGGCGTTCGTGGTGATCCCCGCCCTCTCGCCCACGCAGCTCTCTCCGGCCTTCTGGGGGATCGTGGTCGCGTTGCCGGTCGGCAAGATCATCGGGATCTCGCTGTTCGGCTGGCTTGCGATGCACATCCGTCCGAAGGGCTCGGATCCGGCGCTGCCGTTCGCCGACATCCTCGCGGCCGGGGCGCTCGGCGGGATCGGGTTCACGGTGTCGCTGCTGTTGGCGAATCTCGCCTTCGCCGATGATCGCGGTATCCGGGACCAGGCGATCCTCGGCGTGCTCGTCGGGTCGTTGATCGCCCTTCTGCTTTCTGCGCTCATCGTGTCGTTGCGTGCGCGCTGGTACCGTCGCACCGCATCCGCCTCGTCCTGAGCGCGGAGCTGGTTCCGCTCTGTTCGAAGGAGGACGCATGAGCTCTCATCCTGAGCCCGGTGCCGGGGTGGACGATCCGCTCCGCGCCGCTGCCGAGACCATGCGGGAGGTGCGTGCGCGCTGCGTCTGGTCGCAGCGCATCACGCACCAGGACCTGGTGCCGTATCTGATCGAGGAATCGCATGAGGTGATCGACGCGGTCGAGACCGGCACCCGGGACGATCTGCGTGAGGAGCTGGGCGATCTGCTCTGGCAGGTGCTGTTCCACGCGGCGATCGCCGCGCAGGATCCCGAGGATCCGTTCGACATCGACGACGTGGCACGGACACTCACCGAGAAGATGGTGCGCCGGCATCCGCATGTCTTCGCCGGTGAGGTCGCCGAGACCCCGGAGCAGGTGCTCGTGCACTGGAACGCGGCGAAGGCCGCGGAGAAGCGCACGCGCCGCAGCGTGCTCGACGGCGTGCCGCGGGGGATGCCGGCACTCGCCCTCGCCCAGAAACTGGTCGGCCGCGCCGCCGAGGTGGAGGTGGCGGTCGAACCCGGCGACGAGGCTGACGTTCCGGGATCGGAAGCCGAGCTCGGTGACGCACTGCTCGCGCTGGTGGCGACGGCCCGCGTCGCAGGGTGGGATGCGGAGCGCGCACTCCGCGAGCGCCTGCGCGTGCTCGAGGACGACGTGAGAGCGGCCGAGGCGCCCTCCTGATCGTCCGGGCGCACGGACCCTCGGGCCGACCTGGGAAGATGGACCCGTGGCTACTGTGAACCCGCCGCGCGGTATGCGCGACATCCTCCCCGCCGACAAGGCCCGCCGTGAGCGGGTCCTCTCCGTCATCCGCGAGCGCTACCTCGCGCACGGCTTCGACGAGATCGAGACGCCCGTCGTCGAGGACTACGATCGCCTCCATGCCGGGATCGGCGGCGATAACGAGAAGCTCTCGTACAACATCCTCCGTCGCGGCCTCGATGCCGACGCGATCCGGGCCGCGGCCGACGACCCCGCCGCGCTCTCGGACCTCGGTCTCCGCTACGACCTGACCGTGCCGCTCGCGCGCTTCTACGCGAGCAACCGCGGCCAGCTCCCCACCGTCTTCCGGTCGATCCAGATCGGCCCGGTGTGGCGCGCCGAGCGGCCGCAGAAGGGGCGCTATCGGCAGTTCGTCCAGTGCGACATCGACATCATGGGTGACGACTCCTCGCGGGCCGAGGCGGAGCTGATGGTCGCCTCCCTCGACGCCGTCGACGCGCTCGGACTCGACGGCGCGACCGTGCGGATCAATGACCGCCGGGTGCTGGACTGGATGCTGGACAGCTTCGGCTTCACGGCCGAGGAGCGCCCCGGGGTGCTCATCACGATCGACAAGCTCGACAAGATCGGCCCGGAGGGCGTCGCCGCGGAGCTGCGCGAGCGCAGCGCTTCCGCCGCCGCCGCCGACGCCTTCGATGCTTTCCTGCAGCGCCCGCAGACGATGGAGTACCACCCGTTCGGGGAGCGGCAGATCCGCAAGGCGCTGCCCGAGGGAGCACCCGTCGAGCTCGTCGAGCACCTGGTCGGCATCGGCGAGGCGGTCGCAGCCGGGCGTGGGCAGTCCGACATCCCGCTCGTGTTCGACCCGTTCCTCGTGCGTGGCATGGGCTACTACACGGGCACGATCTTCGAGCTCGCGCACCCCTCCGTCGGATACTCGCTCGGCGGCGGCGGGCGCTACGACGGCATGATCGGGCGGTTCCTCGGCCAGCAGGTTCCGGCGGTCGGATTCTCGCTCGGGTTCGAGCGTCTCGTCGACCTGATCGCCGAGGAGAAGGACACCGTGGCGCAGGCCGTGGTCCTGATCCACGATGCGGATGTCCCGGTGCAGGAGCTGGTCCGGCAGAAGGCCGCGCTGATCGCCGAGGGCACCCGCGTACGGCTGGAGCGACGGACGAAGAACGTCAAGGCGCTGCTCGAGCGGTCGGCGGCTGACGGCTACACGGCTTTCGCGATGGTCACGGCAGGCGGGGGCGACCTGGAGGTCAAGCCGCTCTCCTGATGCCGGCCCGGGGCACGTGAGCGGCGTCGGGCCGTTCACGCCGTGTTCACGGTGATCGGGTCGAATCGGGTCATGGGCCGGTTCCGTCTCGTGATGCTCACGGCGCTGATCGCCGTGACGGTCGCGGCGTCCCTCCGTCTGGTGCTCGTGCAGCAGGCTGCGCTCGCGCGGAAGCGCATCGGCAAGCCGTTGGGGGAGGAGTCGCTCGATGCGGATCGCGTCTGGCGTGGCGCGCTCGACGGGGAACCGCTCGATCTGCTGATGCTCGGCGACTCCATCGCCGCCGGTCTCGGGGCCGAGCGTCGCAAGGAGACGCTCGGCGGGCGTCTGGCGAAGGCGATCGGACGCCGGATGCACCGTCCGGTGCGGCTGCGTACGGCGGCGGTCGTCGGCTCGGAGTCACCCGACCTGACTGCTCAGCTCGATGCCCTCCCCACCGGGTACCGTCCGCACGTCGCGGTGATCGTGGTGGGCGGCAACGATGTGACGCATCGGCTGCCCGTGGCGCTGTCGGCGCAGCACCTGCAGGAGACGATCCGCAGGCTGAGCGCGCTCGGGGTCGAGGTCGTTGTGGGCACGTGCCCCGACCTCGGGGCGTTGCGCCCGGTGCCGCAGCCTCTCCGTCGGATCGCGTCGAGCCTGTCGCGTCGTCTCGCCGAGATCCAGGACGAGACGGCGCGACAGGCAGGCGCGGAGGCGGTCGATCTGCGTCGCGCGGTGGGGCCGATGTTCTTCGACGAGCCGGAGACGATGTTCAGCCTGGACCGGTTCCACCCGAGTGCCCTGGGTTACCGCCGTACGGCCGAGGCCCTGACACCCGCCGTGTGCCGGGCGGCGGAGCGGTCGCTCAGCTCGCGTCGGCGGGAGCCTCGCTGAACGATGCCGCCCATTCCGCGACCCGTCGGCTGCTCTCTTCCTCGGAGATGTCCTCGACGCGCGTCATGACGGACCAGCGCACGCCGAACGGATCGCGGATGCTGGCGAACCGATCGCCGGAGACGAAGAGGGCCGGTGCTTCGCGCACGGTGGCTCCGGCGACCACGGCCTTCTCGACGACGGTGTCGACGTCGGAGACGTAGAGACCCATCGAGTAGCAGTCGTCATCGCCCTCGGGTGCGCGGACGAGGTGGTACTCCGGATTCGGTTCGCCCAGCTGGAGACGGCCCAGCCCGAAGTCGAGGTCGGCGTGCACGACGACGCCGCCGAACTCGGTGACGTCGACGACCCGCGCGCCGAACACGTCGCGATAGAAGTCGATCGCCTGCTTCGCGCCTCGGATCGCCAGGAACGGGGTGAGGGAGGTGGCCCCGTGCGGGCGGCCGTCGGTGGTGTGGGTGCCGGTGGCACCGGTGGTCGGGGTGGCTGTCGTGGAGGTGTCGTCGCTCATGTCGCCACGGTACGTCGCGCGGGCGGACCACGGCTTGAAGATCCGCGACAACCTCTGCACGTCGGTGGCAGCGCCTACCCTGGCCCCATGGTGAATCCGACTCGTGGCGTGCTCTATCCGGCGCGGCTCCCGGAATTCCATCGGCTGCCCGCGCCGGCGGAGGTCGCGGAGCTGGTCGTGTGGTTCTGGATCCCGGAGTGGGACATCGCCGCCGGGCGCTCATCGCGGCAAGAGATGGTGGCCTACCCCGCACTCAACCTCGTCGTGGATGCCGATGCCGTGATGCTGTCCGGTGTCACGACCCGCGTCTCCCACCGCGACCTGCGAGGGCGAGGCTGGGCGGTCGGTGCCCTGCTGCGCCCCGCCGCGGTGGCCGCGCTGATCGACGACCCGGCTGCGTTGATCGACGGCGAGCGCGCACTGACCGCACCCGAGACCGCGGTGGCCGCGCTCCGCCACGACGTGGTGACCGCGATGGCCTCGGGCGACGGGCGCCGGGAACGAGCGGTGGAGGTCTTCGCACGGTGGCTCGCGGATCGGGTCGGGGCGGTGAGCGAGCCCGACCGGCAGGCGAACGCGTTGACGGACGTGCTGATGGACGACGCGGCGGTGCTCACGCCGGAGGAGGCGGCGACGCGCATGGGGGTCTCGGTGCGGACCCTGCAGCGGATGACCCATCGTCATGTGGGCATCTCGCCGGCCGCGATGATCCGGCGACGGCGTCTGCAGGAGGCGGCACAGCGCGTCCGGGATCAGCCGGGCGTCGACCTCGCCTCGATCGCGGCCGACCTCGGGTACTCCGACCATGCCCATCTCACCCGCGACTTCCAGTCGGTCCTGGGCATCGCGCCGCGGGTGTACCGCGCCGAGTCGAGCCTCTGAGATCAGGATCGGGAGACGCGCAGACGCACCAGCCGATAGGCGACGCCGAGGAGGACCACTGCTGCTCCGATGAGCGAGGCGAGCACAGGAAGCGTGTTCACCAACAGGAGGCAGCCGAGTGCTCCGAGCACCTGCAGCGCGCGGGGGTAGCGGCGAGCGCTTCCGGCCTGTCGGAAGGCGGCCGCATTCGCGATGAGGTAGTACAGGAGCACTCCGAACGACGAGAACCCGATGGCGTCGCGGAGATCAGCGACGAGGACGATCGCGATCACGGCGATCGCGATCACGATCTCTGCGCGCTGCGGCACCTGATGGCGCTGATCGATCTTCGCCAGGAACCTCGGCACGTCGCTCTCCCGTGCCATGGCCAGCGTGGTGCGTCCGATACCGGTCAGCAGCGCGAGGAGGGCTCCGAGTGAGGCGGCCGCGGCGGCCACGCGCACGATCGGCGTGAGCGCGGGCCATCCGGTCGCCACGAGCACGTCGACGAGGGGAGCGGTCGACTCCGCCGCGTCGGCGCCGAGCACGAGGACCACCACGACTGCCACGAGCAGGTAGACGACGACGGCACCGCCCAGCGCGACCACGATGGCACGGGGGATGGTGCGCGCGGGGTCGACCACCTCTTCGCCCATCGTCGCGATGCGGGCGTAACCGGCGAAGGCGAAGAACAGCAGGCCAGCCCCCTGCAACACGCCGTACGCCGTGGCGTCGGGCAGCGGAGCCGCGCTGGTGATCGCGCCGGCGCCGAACCCGAACCCGACCGCGACCGCGATCCCGAGGAGCGAGCAGACGACCAGCACGCGCGTGAGCATCGCGGTGCGCGTGACGCCGAGGCAGTTCACGATCGCGAGCGCGGCGACCGCGGCGACCGCCACCGGAACGGTCCATCCTTCGGGGGCGGCATAGGCGGCGAACGTCATCGCCATGGCGGCGCAGCTGGCGATCTTGCCGATCACGAAGCTCCAGCCGGCGACGAAGCCCCACCAGGGGCCGATCTCCGCGCGTGCATAGGCGTAGGTCCCGCCGGCGACCGGATGGGCAGCGGCGAGCTGCGCCGATGATGTGGCATTGCAGTACGCGACGACGGCGGCGATGGCGAGTGCGACGAAGACTCCGCTTCCCGCGACGCCGATCGCCGGTGCCCACACCGCGAACACGCCGGCACCGATCATGGAACCCAGGCCGATGGCGACGGCGTCCGTGAGTGTCAGGCGACGAGCGAGGGGCATCCCGTCATCGTGGCATGCGACGGTGAACGGCGGGTGACGGCGGTCAGTTCCGTGCGGCGGTGACCCGCTTCTTCTCGCGGATGTAGACCTCGCGGCGCACCTTCGCGACGACGTCGCCCTCGCGGTCGGTGATGACCGTCTCGAACCACTCGAGCACCTTGGCCCCGCCCCGCGTACGCTCGCGGATCTCCTCGGCCTTCTCCTTCGACACCTCGAACTCGGCCGTGAGCACGCCTCGTCCTGGCTTGAGGAACTCGATCTCGCCGCGCGTGTCCCACACGACATGGTCGCGGCCGAGCTGGTGCATCACCAGCATGAAGAAGTACGGGTCGGTCATCGCCGACATCGAGCCGCCGAACGCGGTCTTGACGTAGTTGCGGGTGAAGACGTTGACGTGCAGTTCCACGGTGGCGTGCGTCCAGTCCTCACTGAAGCGGCGGATGCGGATTCCGCTGAAGAGATTGGGGATCCACAGGCTCATACCGATCGCGAGACGGCGGGGAGTGATGCGCATGAGGTCAGTGTGGAGTACCGCTCCGAGAGCGACAAAGACGTGTGGAGGATTGTGACAGTTGTTCTAGTTCGCATAGAATAACTAGAGATTCGAGGAGAGGGGGCCACATGCTCATCCGTGTCGATGTCGACAGCCCGCGTGCGCTGTACGACCAGGTGGCGACCTCCGTCCGCTCCGACATCCTCGCCGGCGTCCTGGCTCCCGGGGACCGGCTCCCCGCGGCGCGCGATGTCGCCGAAGCGCTGTCGATCAATCAGCACACCGTGCTCCACGCCTACCAGCGGCTGCGCGACGAAGGGCTCGTCGACCTCCGCCGGGGCCGAGGGGCGGTCATCGCAGCGTCGGCGGCACCGCTCGCCGAACTCGCCCATGACATCGACGACCTGGTGCGCCGCGCCGCTGCGCTCGGTGTCTCCGCCGATACGCTCGCGGGCATCGTGCGCTCCCATCGAGAGGTCCGCTCCGACCTCGACCACTCCGACCGTCGCGAGGAGGACTCGCCATGACCACCTACGACCTCACCCGCACGCCACCGCCGCTCCTGAAGCGCGCCCGACGGATGTTCTTCCTCGTCGCCGTGCTCGTGCCGATCGTGATCACGACGGTCGCGCTGGTGGTGCTGCTCTCCTGGTTGCCGTCGCTTCCGGAGCAGGTCGCGACCCACTGGGGTGTCGACGGCGCCGACGGGTTCGGACCCGCGGCCACGTATCTCTGGCTCCTGCTCGGGGTGGGCCTCGGGATCCCCGCACTGATGGTCGTCACGACACTCGTCGCGGTCGGGTCGCACTGGGGCGGCGCAGCGCGGCTGATGGGTGCGCTCGCCGCCGGGATGGCGGCCTTCGCCGCCGTGACGAGCATCGGGTCGCTCGCGATCCAGCGCGATCTGTCCGAGTCCTCCGAAATCCCCGGCATCGGCGGTGTCGTCGCCGTTTCCTTCTTCGCGCTCCTCGTCGTCGCCGGAGCGGCCTGGGCCGTGCAGCCTCGCGTCCGCGCTCCCCGGGGCCGCACGCTCGAGCCGCGCTACGCCGTGCACATCGAGAAGGGGGAACGCGTCGTGTGGATCGCCACGACGAGCATGCCCCGCGGTGTGGTCGCCTTCCTCCTCGTCGTGCTGCTCGGACTCGTCGCGCTCGCCGCGTACCTGCTCGGGACCGGAACCGAGGGAGGAGCGATCGTCGCTCTCGTGGTGCTGGTCGTGGGCATCTCGCTGGCGGCCACGGCCTCCTTCCGCGTCATGATCACGCCGGAGGGCTTCGCTGCGCGGGCGCTCCTGGGGTGGCCGCGGGTCCGTGTTCCGCTCGACGAGGTCGAGTCGGCGCGCGCCGTCGACATCTCGCCGTTCGGTGAGTTCGGCGGATGGGGATGGCGCGTCGCCGTCGACGGCCGTTCGGGTATCGTCCTGCGCCGGGGGCCGGCGATCGAGGTCTCGCGCCGCGGTCGACGTCCCTTCCTCGTGACGATCGACGGCGCAGAAGAGGCGGCCGCACTGCTGCAGGCGTATGTCGACCGCACGCGAACATCGGGCACGATGCCCACCGACACCGGAAAGGCGACGTCATGATCGACTCCACTCCACAGCTGCGGCGCGTGCCCTGGGCCGCCGTCCTTCTCTTCGTCGTCGTGGCCTTCGCCCTGGCGTGGCTGGTGGCGCTGCCGCTGTGGCTCGGTGACGGACTCGCCGAACCGCTGACCGTCGTACTGCTCCCGCTGATGATGTGCACTCCGGCGGTCGCCGCGGTCATCGTCACCTTCGCGATGGGGGTTCCCGCTCGGGGTGGGCGCGCCCGGTTCCTCGGACTCTGGCCGCTGCGTCCCGCGAAGCGCGTCGTATGGCTCATCGTCGTCGGATGGCTGGTTCCGCCCCTCCTGGTCGGAGCGAGCCTCCTCGTGGCGGCGGCGTTCGGCTTCGTGCAGTTCGACCCGACCTTCCCCGCCTTCGCCGCCGAACTCGAGAAGGCCGTGCCGGCCGGCACGCCGTTGCCCCCGGTCGGAATCCTCGTGTTCGCGCAGCTCGCCGCGATCCCGGTGGGCGCGTTGATCAACAGCTTCTTCGCGTTCGGCGAGGAGCTCGGCTGGCGGGGCTGGCTGCTGCCGGCGCTGCGCCCGCTCGGGACCTGGCCCGCCCTGATCCTGAGCGGTGTGATCTGGGGCGCCTGGCACAGCCCGATCATCCTGCTCGGGTACAACTTCGGGCGTACCGACATCCTGGGCGTGGTGCTCATGATCGGCGGATGCGTCGCCTGGGGTGTCCTGTTCGGGTGGCTGCGTCTGCGCTCGGGGTCGGTGTGGCCTGCCGTGATCGCGCACGGATCGCTCAATGCCGCCGCCGGACTCGTGCTGATCTTCGCCGCCTCGCAGCCGGACATGGCTCTCGCAGGGCCGCTCGGGCTCGCCGGGTGGATCGTGCTCCTCCTCGTCGCGGTCGTGCTCGCGCTGACCGGGCAGTTCCGCATGCAGCCGGAACTCGCCGCTCCGGCACCCCGGCTCTCTCCACCGCAGCCTTGACGGGCCGAGGCGTCGGGGGTTGGCTGAGGGCATGGAATCCACTCCCGCGGCATGGTCGCAGACCGATTCGTTCCTCGCCGACACCCTGATCGGCTCCGATGCCCACCTCGAGGCGGCGCTCACGGCCCAGCGGGCAGCTGGTCTGCCCGAGATCGAGGTCGCCCCCGTGGCGGGCAAGCTGCTGAACCTCCTCGTCCGGATCAGCGGCGCGCGGCGGGTGCTCGAGATCGGCACGCTCGGCGGCTACTCCACGATCTGGCTCGCTCGCGCCGTCGGGCCCGAGGGGCGGGTGGTGACGGTCGAGGCGGAGCCGGACAACGCCGCCGTCGCCCGGGCGAGCATCGACGCGGCGGGCGTCGGCGATCGTGTCGACATCCGGGTGGGCAGGGGAGCGGACGTGCTCCCGAGCCTGGTCGGCGGTTTCGATCTGGTGTTCATCGACGCCGACAAGGAGTCCAACACGATCTACCTCGACTGGGCGGCGAAGCTCGGGCACGCGGGGACCGTGATCGTGCTGGACAACATCGGGCGCGAGGGGGAGATCGTGCGTGAGGACGCCGTCGACCCGAAGGTGGTCGGCACCCGTGACGGACTCCGGATGCTCGGGGACGATCCGCGCTTCGACGCCACGGCGCTGCAGACCGTCGGGGTCAAGGGCTGGGACGGCTTCGCGATCGCGGTCGTTGTCTGACTGCGCGTACCGGGAGGAAAGAGTCCCTGAGCCGGTCGGGAGCGCGGGCTAGACTGGGCGCGGATCGACGACGCTCCACACCACGTTTTCCCCCTGAGCAAGGAGCACATCAGTGGCACTGATCGAGGCTGTAGGCGCACGCGAGATTCTCGACTCGCGCGGAAACCCGACCGTCGAGGTGGAGGTCCTCCTCGACGACGGCATCGTGCAGCGGGCGGCTGTCCCGTCCGGCGCATCCACCGGCGCGTTCGAGGCGTACGAGCTCCGCGACGGCGACAAGGACCGCTACGGCGGCAAGGGCGTGCTCAAGGCCGTCGAGGCCATCATCGATGAGCTCGGCCCGGCGATCGAAGGTGTCGAGGCGAGCGAGCAGCGCATCGTCGACGAGATCCTCAACGAGGTCGACGGCACCGAGAACAAGAAGCGCGTCGGCGCCAACGCCATCCTCGGCGTGAGCCTCGCGGTCGCCAAGGCTGCCGCCGACTCGGCCGATCTGCCGCTGTTCCGCTACCTCGGCGGCCCGAACGCGCACGTGCTGCCCGTTCCCCTGTTCAACGTCATCAACGGCGGCGAGCACGCCGACAACGGCATCGACATGCAGGAGTTCTTCCTCGCCCCGATCGGTGCGGAGACCTACTCCGAAGCCCTCCGCTGGGGCGTCGAAACCTACCACGTGCTGCGCGCGGAGCTGAAGGCCGCGGGTTACGCGACCGGCCTCGGCGACGAGGGCGGCTTCGCCCCCGACCTGCCCAGCAACCGCGAGGGACTGGACTTCCTGGTGAAGGCGATCGAGAAGGCCGGCTTCACCCCCGGTACCGACATCGCGCTCGGCCTCGACGTCGCCGCCACCGAGTTCTTCAAGGACGGTGTCTACCGTCTCGACAACAAGGACTGGGACGCCGCCGCGCTCACCGAGTACTACGTCGGACTCGTCAACGACTTCCCGATCGTCACGATCGAGGACGCGCTGGCCGAGGACGACTGGGACAACTGGAAGCACCTCACCGACGTCCTCGGCTCCAAGGTGCAGCTGGTCGGCGATGACCTGTTCGTCACGAACCCGGCACGTCTGGCCGACGGCATCACGCGCGGTGTCGCGAATTCCCTGCTCGTCAAGGTGAACCAGATCGGGACGCTGACCGAGACGTTCGACGCGGTCAGCCTCGCTCAGCGCTCGGGCTACACGGCGATGCTCTCGCACCGCTCGGGCGAGACCGAGGACACCACGATCGCCGACCTCGTCGTCGCGACGAACGCCGGTCAGATCAAGGCTGGTGCGCCTGCCCGCAGCGAGCGCGTGGCGAAGTACAATCAGCTTCTGCGCATCGAAGAAGAGCTGGGAGATGCCGCGGTCTTCGCCGGTCGTTCGGCGTTCCCGCGCTACCAGGCCTGAGCGCAGCCGAGACAGCGAGACATCTCGCCCGGCGGAGGATGCACGAACGACCCGTCGGGCAGCACGACGAAGGAGGAGCCGTGGTACGACGACCGGCTCCTCCTTCGGCGTCTCCCGCGCCGAAGACTCCGCGGACGACGGGGACGTCGGCCACGAAGCCGAAGCCCGCGTCCGCATCGAGGCCGACGCATGGCTCCGCTCCGCGTGTCGACGTCCGCGAATGGGCGGCGGGTATCCGTCTGTCCGCCTTCTCCGTCATCATGCTCTCGCTGGTGGTGCTCGGCGCGTGGGTCCTCGTGCCCACGCTCGGTACCTTCATCGATCAGCGCCAGAAGATCGCGGCGCTCGAGGCCTCCGTGCAGGTGAGCGAGGACGAGATCTCGGCGCTCATCGCGGAGCGGGACCGCTGGAGCGACCCCGCCTACATCACCACCCAGGCGCGGGAACGGTTGTACTACGTGAAGCCGGGGGAGGTCGTGTACCTGATCGACAACGATCTCGATCCCTCCGCGCTGCCTCGTGAGCAGGCGCCGGTCAGCGACACCATCCAGGAGAAGCCCGCGGACTGGATGCCGCACCTGTTGCGCACGCTCGTCTCAACGGGCCTGAGCGACACGGCGGCGGTGGCTCGCTGAGGGGTCGCGTCGAGCATCTTCTCGGGCGGCTCCCGTACGCTGGAGAGGTGACCACGCCGCCGTTCCCCGCCCCCACTCCCGCCGAACTCGCCGTCGTATCGGCCCAGCTCGGCCGTCCCGCTCGGGGTGTGGTGGGCATCGCCGCCCGGTGCGCCTGCGGCAACCCGACGGTGGTCGCCACGACCCCCCGTCTTCCGGACGGCACTCCGTTCCCGACCTTCTATTACCTGACCCACCCGGCAGCGACCGCGGCCATGTCGACGCTCGAAGCCACGCAGGTGATGCCGGAGCTCGCCGCCCTGCTCGTCGACGACGAGGAGGTGGCCGCGGCCTACCTCGCCGCCCATCAGGCCTACCTCGCCGACCGCACGAGGTTCGGAGAGGTCCCCGAGATCGACGGCATCTCCGCCGGGGGCATGCCGACGCGCGTGAAGTGCCTCCATGCGCTCGCCGGACACGCGCTCGCGGCGGGCCCTGGAGTGAACCCCATCGGCGACGCCGCGCTGTCGCGCTCCTCGTGGTCCCCGACGGTCTGCCGGTGTGAGGACCCCGGCGCCGCCACGCGTGAAGAGGCGGCTCTCCCGGAATGACCGTGCGTCGGACGTTCCGCAGCGCTGCCGCCGTCGTGGTGGTCGCGGCCTCCGTCCTGCTCCTCGGAGCCTCCGCGACCCCGCCGCCGATCCCGGATGATCCGGCCGACCCGACGCGTGCGTCTGAGTACTGGCTCGACGGAGCGCGGATCCGCGAGGCCTGGCAGACCACACGGGGCGAGGGCGTGACGATCGCCGTGATCGACACGGGCATCGGCAAGGTGCCACAGGTGTTCGGCGATGCCGTGGTGGGCGGGACCGACGTTTCCGGCGCGGGAACTCCGGACGGACGCACACCGCTGGGCGCGGTCGACGGCAACCACGGCTCCTGGGTGGCGTCGCTCGCTGCGGGGCGCGGCGCGGCGGACGGCACCGGCATGATCGGTGTGGCGCCCGAGGCGAACCTGCTGTCGATCTCCGTGGGGTTCGGTGCGGCGGCGGCCGTCCCGTTCACGGAGCAGGTCGCGAAGGGCATGCGCTGGGCCGTCGACAACGGCGCCGACATCATCAACCTCTCCTTCACGACGAACACGCTGGATTGGGACGAGAGCTGGGACGATGCGTTCCTGTACGCCTTCGAGCACGACGTCGTCGTGGTCGTCGCTGCAGGGAACAGGGGGAGCGGGACGAACATCATCGGCGCCCCGGCCACGATCCCCGGTGTGCTCACGGTCGGCGGGGTGGACCAGACGGGCACGGCGAGTGTCGAGGCCTCCACGCAGGGCATCACGATCGGCATCTCGGCGCCCAGCGAGGGCTTGATCGGCGTCTCGGCCGACGGGACGATCCAGCCCTGGCGCGGAACGAGCGGCGCGGCCCCCATCGTCGCCGGCGTCGCAGCTCTGATCCGTTCGGCGCACCCCGACATCAAGGCGATCGACGTGATCAACCGGATCATCCAGACGGCCATCCCGGTTCCGGATGCCGTCAAGCCGCGGGATCCGCTCTACGGCTACGGTCTCGTGGATGCGGCGGCGGCGATCTCCGCGGACATCGCGCCGGTGACCGAGAACCCGATGGGCGATCTCGCCGAGTGGATCCGGTGGTTCCGCCGCGCGGAGGCGAAACCGGAACCCGAGGCGTCCGTCACACCGGTTGCCGTGCCGCCTCTCCCGGCCGCGGACGCGCCCAGCGAGGCCGGTTCACCGTTGCTTCCCAGCGCTGATTCGCTGCGTTACGGTACCCTGCCGCTCATTGCGCTCACGGTCCCTGGTATCCTGATAGCGCTTGGCGTCACCGCAGCTGCCCGGCGCATCCGATCGGCGCGCGTTCCCGTACGCCAAATCCCCGACTCCGAGGAGTAGTTCTTCTGTGCCTCAGAACAGCACTGTGCCCAAGATTCTGATCGTCGGCGGAGGGTACGCAGGTTTCTACACTGCGTGGAAGCTCGAGAAGCACCTGCGCAAGGGTGAGGCCGACGTCACGATGGTCGACCCGCTGCCGTACATGACCTACCAGCCGTTCCTCCCCGAGGTCGCCGCCGGTTCGATCGAAGCACGGCACTCGGTGGTCGCCCACCGTCGTCACCTCAAGCGCACGCACGTCCTCACCGCGAAGGTGACGAACATCAACCACGCGCAGAAGGTCGCGACGATCACGCCGCCCGTGGGCGAGCCGTACGAGTTCGCGTACGACCAGATCGTCGTCACTGCCGGAGCGGTGTCGCGCACGTTCCCGATTCCCGGGATCGCCGACAACGCGATCGGGCTGAAGACGATCGAGGAAGCCGTCGCGATCCGCGACAAGGTGATGTCGAACTTCGACAAGGCGGCGTCGCTGCCGGCCGGCCCCGAGCGCGACCGTCTGCTCTCCGTCGTCGTCGTCGGTGGTGGCTTCGCCGGCATCGAGGTGTTCGCGGAGCTGCGCTCGCTCGCCTCCTCGCTCGTCGGCAAGTACCCGCAGCTGAGCTTCGAGGACACGCACTTCCACCTCATCGAGGCCATGGGGCGCATCATGCCCGAGGTCTCGCTGAAGACCAGCGAGTGGGTGCTGAAGGACCTCGCCAAGCGTGGTGCCAACGTGCACCTCGACACCCAGGTCACCGGGGCGATCGACGGCAACGTCGAGCTCTCCACGGGCGAGGTCATCCCGACCGACGTCATCGTGTGGACCGCCGGTGTCATGGCCAACCCGACGGTGGTGCGGGGCGGAGACCTTCCCGTCGAGGAGCGCGGTCGCATCCAGACCCGCGCCGATCTGCGCGTCGGTACCCCCGAGGCCTTCGTCGAGGGTGCCTGGGCCGCGGGTGACGTGTCCGCCGTGCCCGACCTCTCCGGCGGGGGAGTCGGCGGCTTCTGCGTGCCGAACGCTCAGCACGCGGTCCGTCAGGCGAAGCTCCTCGCCAAGAACCTCGTCGCCGTCCTGCGCGGAGAGAACCCCAAGGAGTACTTCCACAAGAACCTGGGCGCCGTCGCCGGCCTCGGCCTCTACAACGGTGTCTTCCAGTCCGGCAAGATCGCCCTCAAGGGCTTCGTGGCCTGGGTCGCGCACCGTGGCTACCACGGCCTCGCGATGCCGACCTGGGAGCGCAAGTTCCGCGTGATCTGGGGCTGGTGGAACAACCTGTGGCTGGGCCGCGACCTGGTGAACCTCGAGACCGTGCAGAACCCGCGTTACGTGTTCGAGGAGTTCGCTGCCCGCCCGCGTCCGGCCGCTCCCGCGGCGCCGGCTGCGGACACGGCTCCGGCCGCGAAGTCCGAGCCTCCCGTCAAGAAGTCTGCGGCCAAGGTTTCCGACGCGGAGGGTGAGGCGGAGGCGAAGAAGCCGGCGACCAAGAAGGCTCCCGCCAAGAAGGCTCCCGCGAAGAAGGCCGCTGAACCCGTCGAGGCTTCGGCGAAGTAGTCGGACGCTCTCGCGTCTCCGGAACGGCCCCGTGCGCTCAGCGCCGGGGCCGTTCCTCGTTTTCTCGGCACCTGTGCGTTTCCGAGGCGTTGCTCAGGCGTGCTCCGATAGTGTCGTCACCGCGAAGGGGAGTACTCCCGTCTGCAGCGTCGTCGTCATTACGAGCACGAGAATGTGCTCCGGCCCGCTGGCCCGCGAGGGTGGAGGAGACCTTGGCACCCGTATCGCGGGCCGCCGAGAAACCCCTGTCGTCTTCTCCGACGTGGGGATGCCCGGTGGTCTGCCCCACGAAGGGATCACCATGGGAAGGCTCGCCCACTGATGCTTCTGTCCATCGACACCGATCACGGCTTCACCGGCCTCACCGGGTTCGCAGCCGATGTGCTCATCGCTCTCGGTGACTTCGGCGTCGGCCTTCTGGTCTTCCTCGAAGTGCTGATTCCGCCGATCCCGAGCGAGGTGATCCTTCCGTTCGCGGGGTACCTGAGCCAGAGCGGTCAGCTGAACCTGGGCTGGCTCATCTTCTGGAGCACGCTGGCATCGTGGATCGGTGCGCTCCTGCTCTACGGCCTCGGCGCAGCGATCGGGATGCACCGGGCGGTGCGTCTGCTCGCGGCGACGCGTCTGGTGAGCCGCTCGGACCTGGAGCGCGGATCCGAGTGGTTCGTGCGCAGCGGCGCGTGGACGGTGCTGGTCGGGCGCATGGTGCCCGGGGTGCGCAGCCTCATCTCGATCCCGGCCGGTGCCGCTCGCATGAACCTGGTGACCTTCAGCCTCTTCACGATCATCGGCAGCGGGCTCTGGAACACGCTGCTCCTGGGGGTCGGCGCGGCCCTCGGCACTCAGCACGAGCAGCTGGAGCAATATCTCGGCTATCTCGACTACGCCGTCTACACGGCGATCGCGATCGCCCTCGTCGTGCTGGTCGTGCGTCGGATACGTGAGGCGGCGGGTGAGCGGAAGAAGCTCGCACGCGCACAGGACTGAAAGCGGTGCCCCCGCTGGGACTTGAACCCAGACTGAAGCGATTTTAAGTCGCCTGCCTCTGCCATTGGGCTACGGGGGCCTGCTCGTCAGCCTAGCCCGGTCAGCGGATGCGACCCGGTGCCGTCGGGGGTGATCCGGAGTACGAGGAGGCCGTAGGGTGGGGGAGTGCTCGACCTCATCGACGAACTGAGCCCGGCCCCCGGCGCGCTCGCGGTCGCCCCCGAATGGGAGGATCCGGCCCGCTATTGGCCGCGCCTCTCCGCCGTGACGGGCCATCTGCCGGCGCCCGTCGCAGTCATCGACCGGGAAGCGCTCCGCTACAACGCCATGGATCTCCTGGTCCGCGCCGGTGGTCTTCCGATCCGCGTGGCGTCGAAGTCGGTGCGTGTGCGTGCCGTGCTCGATGCGGTGCTGAAACTCCCCGGGTTCCGGGGCATCCTCGCGTTCACGCTCGAGGAGGCGCTCTGGCTCGCTGAGACGCATGACGACATCATGCTCGGCTACCCGACCGTGGACCGCGCGGGGCTGGAGAAGCTCTTCGCCGACGAGCAGGCGGCGCAGCGCATCACGCTGATGGTCGATGACCTCGTCCACCTCGATGTGATCGACAGCGTCGCCGGACCGGGATCCCGGCCGGAGATCCGAGTGGCGATCGACGTCGACGCCTCGTGGCGCTCCTCGCTCCTCGGACACATCGGTGTGCGTCGCTCGGCTCTGTTCTCGGCGGGAGAGGTGGCTGCTTTCGCCCGAAAGGTCGTCGCGCGCCCGGGCTTCCGGCTGGTCGGACTGCAGATGTACGACGCGCAGATCGCCGGGCAGGGCGACGACGCCGGCCCCGACGCGCCCCTGATCCGGATGGTGCAGGCGCGCTCCCGCAACGAACTGCGGGAGCGTCGGGCGGACATCGTGGCCGCGGTCGGAGCGATCGCGTCTCTGGAGATCCTCAACGGCGGGGGGACGGGTTCGCTCGAGTTCACCGGGAGCGATGAGTCCCTCACCGAGGCGAGCGCCGGCAGCGGCCTGCTCGGAGGACACCTGTTCGACGGCTACCGCTCCTTCCGTCCCGCGCCGGCTTCCGCATTCGCGTTCGACGTCGTCCGACGCCCGGCCCCGGACATCGCCACCGTGCTCGGCGGCGGATGGATCGCCTCCGGGCCTGCCGTCGCCTCGCGCCAGCCGCGAGCCGTCTGGCCGCAGGGACTCCACACGCTCTCCCGCGAAGCGGCGGGTGAGGTGCAGACACCGCTGCAGGGTCCTGCCGCCAGGTCACTCGGAGTGGGGGATCGGGTCTGGTTCCGTCACGCCAAGAGCGGCGAGCCGGCGGAGCGCATCGACGGATACCACCTGGTGTCGGGTGAGGAGATCATCGACGAGTTGCCGACCTATCGCGGCGAGGGAAAGGCGTTCCTGTGACGAGAATCGGCGGATCCTGGCAGAACTGGGGCCGCTCGGCCTCGGTGCGGCCCGTGCGTGTGGAGCGTCCGCGCAGCCCGGAGGGTGTGCAGCGGGCGGTTCTGGCTGCGGTGAAGCAGGGTCTCAGCATCAAGGCGGTGGGCGCCGGACACAGTTTCACGGGCATCGCCGTGGCGCCGGGAGTCCTGCTCGAGCTCGACGATCTGCAGGGACTCGTCTCCGCGGATGCCGCAACCGGCCGGGTGACGCTTCTCGCAGGAACCCGGCTGCATCGGATCCCGCGCTTGCTCGCACCCTTCGGGCTCGCGATGGAGAACTTGGGGGACATCGACCGACAGTCGATCGCGGGTGCCATCTCGACCGGGACCCACGGCACCGGCGCCGGGTTCGGCGGGCTCGCGACCCAGGTCGTCGGAGTCACGATGGTCACGGCGGACGGCGAGTTCCTCCGCATCGATGACGAGCGCGAGAGTGAGCTGCTCCCGGCCGTCGCGCTCGGCCTCGGCGCGCTCGGGATCATCGTCGAAGTCACGCTCCAGTGCGTGCCGGCCTTCGTGATGCATGCGATCGATGAACCGGCTCCGCTCGACGACGTGCTCGAGACGCTCGAGGAGCGGGTGGCGGCGTCCGATCATTTCGAGTTCTACTGGTTCCCCCACACCGATGTCGCCCTGACCAAGCGTCAGACCCGCCTGCCTGAGTCGACCGTGCGCCAGCCGCTCCCTGTCGTGGGGAGGTGGATCGACGAGACGCTCCTGTCCAACGGTGTGTATCGGGTGGTGTGTGCCGCGGGACAAGCGGTTCCCGCGATCACCCCGCCCTTCAGCCGGCTCGCGGTCAGGCTCACGGGGAATCGCGAGTACACCGAGCTCTCGCACCGAGTGCTGATCCAGAGTCGCACCGTGCGGTTCCGCGAGATGGAGTACGCGCTCCCCGCGGAGAACGTGGTGGCGGCGTTCCAGGCGGTGCGTGCTCTCATCGCCCGACGCGGGTGGCGGATCGAGTTCCCGATCGAGGTGCGCTTCGCCGCCAGCGACGACCGCTGGCTGTCGACGGCGCACGGGCGCGCGACGGCGTACATCGCCGTGCACCGGTACTGGCGGGCTGACCCGACCGAGTACTTCGGCGCGGTGGAGGAGATCATGCTCGAGTTCGGCGGTCGTCCGCACTGGGGCAAACTCCACACGCTGACCGAAGAGACGCTGCGGGAGCGCTACCCGCGCTTCGAGGACTTCGTCGCGTTGCGCGACCGCCTCGACCCGGAGCGCCGGTTCGGGAACCGTTACCTGCAGCGAGTCCTCGGGAGCTGATCCGACGTCCGTGGAGAGTGCGTCGGCGCCCAGTCCACGTGCAGGGTGCGCGTCTAGGATGGGAGAAACACGAGGAAGGGTGGGCCTCTGATGGAATGGCTCGTGCCGGTACTGATCGTTGTCGGAGTGATCTTGCTCGCCGGCATCTATCTGTGGGCCACGTACAACTCGTTGGTGCAGCTCAAGGTGCGCGTCGATGAGGCGTGGAGCGGGATCACGGTGCAGTTGAAGCGACGAGCCGACCTCATCCCGAACCTGATCGAGACCGTCAAGGGTTACGCCTCCCATGAGAAGGCGGTCTTCGAGAACGTCACCCGTGCGCGCGCCGAGACGCTCTCGGCCGGTGGACCCGGCGAGGCGGGCATCGCGGAGGGGCACCTGCAACAGGCCCTGCGCAGTCTGTTCGCGGTCGCCGAGGCATACCCGCAGTTGCAGGCCAGCACCAACTTCCTCCAGGTGCAGCAGGCACTCGTCGACACCGAGGACAAGATCCAAGCCGCGCGCCGGTTCTACAACGGCGGTGTGCGCGAGCTCAACACCAAGATCAAGGTTTTCCCGAACAACCTGTTCGCGAAGGGGCTGGGCTTCACCGAGCGCGAGTTCTTCGAGGTCGCCGACAGCAGCGCGATCTCCGAGCCGCCTCGCGTGCAGTTCTGACCTCGCGTGCAGTTCTGACGGAGAGCGCACTCACCAGACGGACAGCACCAGGCCCTCGTCGGTGAAGGTCACGTCTCCGCGCACGCCCCAGGAATCCGTCCGGTACGTCGTGGTGCGCGCCGCGCCGTCCTGACCGGTGCCGACCAGCGTGGCGACGAGTGCCCCGCCGTCGGCGCGGAACCCGATGCCCTCGAGCGTCACGGCCGGCAGTTCTTCGACGCGGTAGCGGAACTCCGACACCGTGCGGAACTCGGTGCCCCACGGGATCCGGATTCCGCACCCCTCGGGTGCCGCGTCCGACGGCGTCGTGCACGCCGTGAGGTAGTCGTCGAGTTGCTTCTGCGCCGCGACCGTCGCCTCCGGTCGGAGCGTTGCCTCCACGGCGAGCTCCGACTCTTCGCCGGGGAGCACCACCAGCGCGCTGCGGCCGTCGAGCAGTGCGACCGGAGCGGGGGCGACCGAGTAGGCGGCAGGGAGCAGGGAGGCCTTGTCTGCGGTCGGCAGGGTCTGCTCGCCGACCGCGACGAAGGAGCCGATCGTGGTCGTGGGTGTCACCGTGCCCAGGCCGGACGCGTCGACGGTCCAGCGTCCGCCGACAGGCGTCAGAGACAGCTCTGCTGTGTGTTCCTCACCGTCGAGCACGAACGAGATCCCCACGGTCGCTTCTTCACCGTCGCGGGCGCGTCGGTCGTCGCTCGCAGATGTCACCGCGGCGTCTTCGATGACACCGGTCGCGGCGGCGAACGCGGTGAGAGTCTCGGTGGAGACGTCGACTCCCGTCGCCTCGACGGCATCGGGATCACCGGATTCGAGCGCCCGGAGATAGCTGATGGCGGCATCCGCCGGCGTCGGGGAACCTGAGGTCGACTGCCAGATCCAGACGGCGGCAGCCACGAGCACGACTCCTGCGGCTCCGCCGATCATCCACCACCGAGCCCGACTCACGTCGCGCCCTCCCTGACATGTGCGTGCCGCCCGACGGAGCCACCGGCCCGGACCAATGCGCCGTGCACCTCGGCGGTGGCGTCGCCCCAGCCCGACACCGACACGTGCTCGAGACCCTGCCAGTGCGCGGCGAGCATCAGTTCGGCGGCGATCGCATCGGCATCTTCCGGGCGGGCGTGGGGTTCCCACCAGGCGGACTGCACCTGAAGGGTGGAGCTGGCGCGATCGGCCTTGAGATCGACGCGCGCGACGATGCGGTCGTCCACGAGGACCGGGAGCGAGTAGTAGCCGAACCGACGCTTCTCGGCGGGCACGTAGATCTCGATCCGGTAGTCGAGGTCGAAGATGCGAAGAGCGCGCTCGCGGAACCAGACCACCGGATCGAACGGAGTCAGCAGGGCGGCCGCGTCGACTCTGCGAGGGAGCACGGCGTCACGGTGTCGCCAGGCGGGGAGCGGGCGTCCGCCTCGTTCCCATCCGCGGACGTGCACCGGGATCAGCTCGCCCTCGTCGACCAACGCGGCGATCGATCGCGCGATGGTCGCGCGATCGCGGATCCGGTAGTAGTCGGCGAGGTCGGACTGCGTCGCGACGCCGCTCGAGCGGGCGGCACGGCGCGTCAGCTCGAGGATCGCGTCGGCGCGCGAGACCTCCTGCGAACGGATCGGGTCGGGGATGACCTGCTCGGCAAGGGCGTACGTCCGCTCGAAGCCCTTGCGCCCACTGACGGCGACGTCACCTGTGCGCCAGAGGTGCTCGAGCGCCAGCTTGACCTCGTCCCAGTCCCACCAGGTGCCTCGTTCGCGGGGCGCGTCCGCGCGGAGGTCGGCGGGGCGCAGCGGACCTCGGGAGCGCAGTTCGTCTTGCACCCACGCCACGGTGCGGGCGTTTCGGCTCAGCCAGGAATCCTCGTCCGCCCAGCGCCGACGGAAGTCCTCCATACGAAAACGCCAGAGCGGCCAGTCCGCGATCGGGATGAACGTCGCCTCGTGCGCCAGGTACTCGACGTAGTGCGTGGTGCGGGAGAGGAAGACCCGGTCCAGGAGGGCGGGGTCGTAGTCGCCGAGACGCGAGAACAGCGGCAGGTAGTGGGAGCGCGCGAACACGTTCACGGAGTCGATCTGCAGCACGCCGAGACGATCCATCACGCGATGCACGTGGCGCGCAGCGACCGACGCGGGTCGTGCTCGCGTGAAGCCCTGAGCGGCTAGCGCGATGCGGCGCGCCTGGGTGGCGCTGAGGGATTCGGTCACGTCGTCAGCGTATCGCCGGCGTCCGACATCGCGGTCCCGGCGGTGAAGGATGCGTCCAACGGCATACGGCATGACCGTAGACTTGGGCGATGAGTGAGGATCAGCGACCCCGGCTGCGAGATCTCTTCCGTCCGCGCCCGGTCTCCACGGACCGCACCGTGACGACCGAGGCCGACGAGGCGGTACCGCTGCCACTGCGGATCACGGCGAGCTACGCGTGGCGTCTGCTGCTCATCGCGGCGGCGATCGGCGTCTTCATCTGGCTGGTCATGCTGCTCAAGCTCCTGGTCATCCCGCTCATGGTCGGCATCCTCATCACCGCTCTGCTCTGGCCGGCGTTCTCCTGGATGCTGCGTCACGGCGTCCCGCGCTGGTTGGCGATCACGCTCTCCCTCATCGGCACAGCCGCCGTCGTCACGGGGCTGATGTGGCTGGTGGTCTGGCAGGTGCGCGCTCAGCTCCCTGACGTTCAGGCGCGATCGACCGAGGCGTTCGATCAGTTCCAGGTCTGGCTTCACGAAGGTCCGTTGAAGCTCTCCGACACGCAGATCGCCGACTACCTGCAGCAGGGACTCGATTTCCTCACCGAGCAGACCCAGGCCCTCTGGACGGGCGCTCTCGCCATCGGCACGACCGTCGGGCACGTCGCCACCGGCGCACTGCTGTCGCTGTTCATCCTCATCTGCCTGCTCGCCGACGGTGCGGGCATCTGGCGGTGGACGGTCAAGATCTTCCCGCGCAAGGCACGGCCGGCGGTCGATGGAGCTGCGCGCAACGGCTGGGCCACGATCGTGAACTACGCCCGCACCCAGTTGTTCGTGGCGACCATCGATGCGATCGGCATCGGGCTCGGAGCCTTCCTGCTCCAGGTGCCCCTCGCCCTTCCCGTCGCCGTCCTGGTGTTCCTCGGCTCCTTCATCCCGATCGTCGGTGCCGTCGTGACCGGCGCCGTCGCCGTCTTCCTCGCGCTCGTCTACAACGGTCCCTGGATCGCGCTGTGGATGCTCGTGGTCGTGCTGGCCGTCCAGCAGATCGAGGGGCACATCCTGCAGCCGATCATGATGGGCTCGGCGGTCAAGGTGCACCCTCTCGCCGTCGTCCTCGTGGTCGCGGGCGGCGCGATGATCGCGGGAATCCCCGGAGCCCTCTTCGCCGTCCCGTTGGCGGCTTTCGTCAACGTCGCGGCGGTGACCATCAGCACGGGATCCTGGCGCACCGGCGCGGGCCCGAGCGGAGACCTTATCTGGAGCACAGTACCGCGCGAGCGGAGACGGAGGAATCGATGAGCGAAGTCCCCAGCCTGACCGAGTTCGAGCACGCAGCTCAGAGTCTGGCTGAGGTGATCTCGCACACGCCGACGCTGCCGTCGCGAGCGCTGTCGGACATCCACGGCAGCACGGTCCTGCTCAAGATGGAGAATCTTCAGCGCACGGGTTCCTTCAAGATCCGCGGCGCCGCGTACCGGCTGTCGCGGCTGAGCGCTGAGGAGCGCTCCCGCGGTGTCGTCGCCGCCTCCGCGGGCAACCATGCCCAGGGTGTCGCCCTCGCCGCCCAGGCCCTCGGGATCCCGGCCACGATCTTCATGCCGCTCGGCGTGCCCGTGCCCAAGCTCCTCGCCACCCGCGGGTACGGCGCAGAGGTCGTGCTGGAGGGGGAGACCGTCGCGACCTCGCTGCGACTGGCGGCGGAATTCTCCGAGCGCACCGGGGCCGTGCTGATCCACCCGTTCGACCACCGCGACGTCGTGATCGGACAGGGAACGCTCGGCCTTGAACTGCTGGAGGATGCGCCGGACGTCGACACGGTCGTCCTCGGCATCGGGGGAGGCGGGCTCATTGCGGGTGTCGCCGCGGCCGTGAAGGCCCGAGCCGCCGAGCTCGGGCGGACAGTCCGCATCATCGGGGTCCAGGCGGAGAACGCCGCCGCCGTGCCGCCGTCGCTCGCGGCGGGGGAGCCGGTCGACATCGTCACTCGTCCGACCATCGCCGACGGCATCCTCGTCGCCCGTCCGGGAGCCGTCCCGTTCGGGATCATCAAAGACCTCGTCGATGAGGTGGTCACCGTCTCCGACGATGATCTCGCACGGGCCATCCTCATTCTGCTGGAGCAGGCGAAGGTCGTGGTCGAACCCGCCGGTGCCGCGGGTGTGGCGGCGATCCTGGCCGGCAAGGTCTCCGGAACGGGAACGACGATGGCGGTGCTCTCCGGCGGCAACATCGACCCGCTCCTGTTGCAGCGTGTGGTCTCTCACGGCCTCGCGGCCTCCGGCCGGTACCTGACGATCCGGATTCCGCTCCCCGACCGGCCGGGGCAGCTCGCTCGTGTGTCGGAGCTCATCGCCGAAGCCGGGGCGAACGTCATCGAAGCCATGCACACGCGGCACGGTCACGGACTCCAGATCAGCGATGTGATCCTGGAGCTCAGCGTCGAGACACGGGGACCCGAGCATTCGGAGCACACGCTCGACACGCTGCGTCGCGCCGGGTTCGCGCCCATCCTCGTCCCGGATTGAGCACGAGGGCCCGGATCCTCCGCGGCCCCCCTCCACGCAGAAGCGCCCCCGCGTCCGAGAGGATGCGGGGGCGCTCTTCGACGGTGCGTCAGCCCGTGTAGGTCTCGACGTTCACGATCTCGACGTCGATGCTGCGTCCGTTCGGTGCCTCGTACGACGACTTCTCGCCGACCTTGAGGCCGAGGATCGCCTGGCCCAGCGGGCTGGCCTCGCTGTAGACGTCGAGGTCGCCGCCGGAAGCGATCTCGCGGCTGCCGAGGAGGAAGACCTCTTCGCCGCCGGCCACGAGCGCCGTGACGACGGTGCCGGGCTCGACGATCCCGCGGCTGGCCGGAGCTTCACCGACCTTGGCGGTCTTCAACAGGCCCTCGAGGGTGCGGATGCGGGCTTCTTGCTTTCCCTGCTCGTCTTTGGCGGCGTGGTATCCGCCGTTCTCCTTGAGGTCGCCTTCTTCGCGGGCCGCCTCGATGCGCTTGGCGATCTCATCGCGACCGACGGTCGACAGGTGCTCCAGCTCGGCGACGAGCCGGTCATACGCCTCCTGCGTGAGAAAGGGGACCTGAGCATCGGTGGACATGGCGAAGCTCCTTCTTTCGGGATCCCACCGACATGCTGCGGGGGATATGCCAAGACGCCCCGGCACGGTGCCGGGGCGTCGTCTGTCTGGCACGAGTCTAAGCGACCCAGCAGGTGTTCACCAAACCTGTCGTGGCCTGCGCGACCGTCGGGATGGTGACCGAGACGGCCTGGGAGTGGCTGTCTCCGGCGGCGATCTCGACGATCTTCCAGCCCACCACGCCGAACTCCTCGTCGAGTGCTTCGAGGGCGCACACCACGTCCTTGCCCTGCACGCCGGTGACCTGGAAGCTCACGTCGACGGAGTACTCATCGACGAGCGTGAAGCCGAGGTCGTCGGCGTCCACCGAGGCGATCGACTGCGATACGGTCATCCAGCTGAAGGCACCGATGACCACGAGCGCGACAGCGCCACCGATGATCCACGGCAACCGACGCCGTCGCGTTCGGCCATAGCGTTCGTCGAGCTGCTGTGCGGTCGTCACTGGTGGGTCTTCCCGGTCGTTAGGCTGGTGTTACCAGGTTATGCGACCTGCGCACGAAAGGCCGATTCATGCTCGCTCTGACCGAGACCCCGATGCCGACGCCATCCATGACCGTGGCACCGGAGGCCGTCACGCCGGGCTTCATCGGCTTCGCCGCCATCGTCGTCGTCGTGATCGCGGTGATCCTGCTGATCTGGGACATGAATCGTCGCATCCGCCGGGTCCGTTACCGCGACGAGGTGCGGGAAGAGCTCGACGCCGAGGAAGCCGCGCGAGCCGCGGCCGTAGGGGAGGGCGGCACGTCCGCTCCGGATTCGCCCTCACCCGATGGGACGAGCACCCGCGACGGGGACGACCACCCCCCGACGCGCTGAGAGACCCTGCGTGGCGGATGGGCGAGCCGCACCACGCAGAGGCTACGGCGCGCCCAGCGAGGGCGACAGCGGGGCGAGGGTGATGAGCAGACACGCGGTCCAGTGGCAGAGGAACGCGAGCACCGTGCACACATGGAAGATCTCGTGGAAGCCGAAATGGCCGGGCCACGGATTGGGCCTCTTCAGCGCGTAGACGACGGCGCCGCCCGTGTAGAGGAGGCCGCCGACGATCACCAGCACCATCATCGCGAAGTTCGCGTTCATGAGGTCGACGATGTACATCACCGCTGCCCAGCCGAGCAGCAGGTAGAGGGCGACGTAGAGCCAGCGCGGGGCGTTGATCCAGAACACGCGGAAGAGGATGCCCACCAGAGTTCCGCCCCAGACCACGCAGAGCAGCAGCAGGCCCTTGTCCGGGGGCAGCGCCAGTGTCGCCAGGGGAGTGTAGGTCCCGGCGATCAGCAGCAGGATGTTGGCATGGTCGATCCGCTTCAGGACGACCTTCACCCGGGGGGACCAGTCGAACCGGTGGTAGAGGGCGGAATTGCCGAACAGCAGCAACGACGTGAGCATGAACACGGCGGACGCCCATTTCGCCGGGGCACCGTCGGCCACGATGATCAGGACGATGCCCGCGGCGATGGCCACCGGGAAAGTGGCGGCGTGGATCCAGCCGCGCCAGGTCGGCTTGATATCGACCGCAGCATCCACGGCGGCGGCTTCGAGAAGCGGCAGCTGGGGGACATCGGGACCGGACTGCTCGGGTGTGCTCACGTGCTCACTCTAAGCCGCGTGGCATTCCCTGCAGGGCACATATCCTCAGCATCCGCACACGGTGGCCGAGAGGTCGGCACGATAGTGTAGCGGGGTGATATCACGCGAGAATCCGGTGCGGGGACCGCTGTATCGGCTCTACACCAGTCGGCTGCGTCGCGATCTCGATCCTGCATCGGTGCCGCATCATGTCGCGATGATGATCGACGGCAACCGGCGCTGGGCGCGTCAGCTCGGGTACGCCACACCTGCCGAGGGATATCGGGCGGGCGCGGCGAAGATGCACGAGTTCCTCGGCTGGTGTGACGAGCTCGGCGTACGAGTCGTCTCGCTGTATCTGCTCTCCAGCGACAACCTGCGAAAGCGGGACTCCGCCGAGCTCGCCGACCTCATCGAGATCATCGCCGAGCTGGCGGAAGCTCTGTCGCAGGAGGGGAACTGGCGCGTCAAGCACGTCGGACGATCCGACCTCCTGCCGCCGGAGCTCGCGCGCGTGCTCGCAGAGGCGGAGGAGCGGACGAAGGGTCACAGCGGACTCCACGTGAACCTCGCGGTCGGGTACGGCTCACGCAACGAGATCGTCGACGCGGTGCGGAGCATCATCACCAAGCACGAGGCCTCGGGCGGAACGCTGGAAGACCTCGCCGCCCAGCTCACCCCGGAGATGATCGGCGAGCACCTCTACACCGGAGGACAGCCCGATCCCGATCTGGTGATCCGGACGAGCGGCGAGCAGCGGCTCAGCGACTTCCTGCTCTGGCAGAGCGCGCACAGCGAGTTCTACTTCGTGGAAGCGCTGGGGCCCGATCTCCGGCAGGTGGACTTCCTCCGTGCCATCCGCGACTATGCCGACCGCGACCGCAGATACGGCCGGTGACCGTCCGCGCGATGCACGGCGCCGTGCCACAATGACGCAGTGAGCACTTTCCAGGACTACGTCGACACCTTCGACAATGAGTCCGGCTATCTGAACTGGGCCGCCTTCGGCCCGCTGTCGCCCTCCGTGCGCGAAGAGGTCTTCGCCGACGCCGACCTTCTCGGCAGCGGCCGCCCGTCTTCGCTGTCGCTCGTCGCCGAGCGGATCGGCCAGGCACAGGAGCTCGTCGCAGAACTCCTCGGCGGTGAGGCGGACGACGTCACGCTCCAGCCCTCGTCGACCCACGGGCTCATGCACGCCCTGTACGGGCTCAAGGGTGCCGTCATCGCGAGTACGGCGGAGTTCCCCAGTGTCAGTCTGACCGTCGAGCGGGCCGCAGCGGCGTCGGACCGCGCCGTGACGCCGCGATGGATCACCCCCGCAGACGGACGCGTGACCACCGACGCCGTCGCCGAGGCGCTGGACGACGACGTGGTCGCGCTCGCCGTGAGCCACGTCGACTTCCGTACGGGCTATCGGGTGGATCTCGCGGCACTTCGTGAGCTCATCGGCCCCGATCGCCTGCTCATCGTCGATGCCGTCCAGTCCTTCGGCATCATGGACGTCGACTACGGCCCGGCCGATGTCGTGGTGGGCCACG
>WPCJ01265482.1_pt1 | contig 37237 bp, 38 predicted proteins | sample 5399831 | NCBI WGS metagenome assembly WPCJ01 (sample SAMN12869470, study PRJNA574797) | sludge metagenome | isolation source: wastewater treatment of pH10 | place: China:Beijing | collected 2019-05-20 | reverse complement strand
GGCGTCGACGCCGAGATGCTCGATAACGATCTTCTTGACGCGCTCTGCGGTGTCACTCATTTGGGCATCCTCGTCTTCAGGTTAGGTCTGTCTTCGTTAGCGGTCGCAATGCCGCTAATCAAGTTGAAAAGATGGTCCTGCAACAAACGCTACAAAGCAGGCCGCTTCCGGCGAGAGCCTTGGAATTGCGGGCCGCATTACACGAAAATTCCCGCGCGTCCAAGGCGAAAAGCCGACTATACCTAGATCATCGACCTAGATCATCGCCATGCCGCCATTCACATGAATGGTCTGGCCGGTCACATAGGCGGCTTCGTCCGAGGCGAGATAGGCGACCGCGGCGGCGACTTCGTCGCCGGTGCCCATGCGCCTGGCCGGAATGGCCGCCATGATGGTTTCCTTCTGCTTGTCGTTGAGCTTGTCGGTCATGGCCGATTCGATGAAGCCCGGCGCCACGCAGTTGACGGTAATGTTGCGGGTGGCGATCTCCTGCGCCAGCGACTTGGAGAAGCCGATGATGCCGGCTTTGGAGGCGCAGTAGTTCGCCTGGCCCGGATTGCCGGTCACGCCCACGACGGAGCTGATGTTGATGATGCGGCCGTGGCGGCGGCGCATCATCGGATGCGTCAGTTCCCGCGTCAGCCGGAACACGGCCGACAGGTTGACGTTGATGACGTCGTCCCAGTCGGCGTCGCTCATGCGCACGAACAGGCCGTCGCGGGTGATGCCGGCATTGTTGACGAGGATGTCCACGCCTTCGAGCTCGGCTTCCACCTTCTGGCCGAGTGCCTTGACCTCGCCGGCATCCGACAGGTTGGCCGGAAACAGCCTCACCCGCTCGCCAAGTTCGCCGGCCAGCGTCTCGAGCTTTTCAACGCGCGTGCCGTGCAGGCCGACGATGGCGCCATTCGCATGAAGCACACGGGCGATGGCCTCGCCTATTCCGCCGGTCGCGCCCGTCACCAGCGCCTTGCGGCCAGTCAGATCAAACATTTCTGCCTCCTTCAACGCCCCACAAGGCGGCTTGTCCGAAATCAGCCGAGAGCGGCGAGTGCCGCGTCCACATCGGCCGGTGTTCCGACGGAACTGACAGCGATATCGCGATTTATACGGCGCGCAAGCCCGGAGAGCACCTTTCCAGCGCCAATTTCATAAAGCGTGGTGACGCCGTTGGCGCCGAACCACTCGACCGTCTCGCGCCAGCGCACGCGGCCCGTCACCTGCTCCACCAACCGGCTGGTGATCAGCTCGGGATCGGTCGTCGGCTCCACGGACACGTTCGAAACCACGGGCACCACCGGAGCATTGCGCTGCACGCCGGCCAGCGCCTCGCGCATGGCGTCCGCCGCCGGCGCCATCAAGGCGCTGTGGAAGGGTGCGGAAACCTGCAGCATCAGCGCCCGCCTGGCGCCCTTTTCGGTGCACAGCGCCGCCGCCCGCTCGACCGCAGCCTTGCTGCCCGAGATGACGAGCTGACCGCCGCCATTGTCGTTGGCGATCTGGCAGACCTCACCTTGCGCGGCTTCGGCGCAGGCGGCGTCCACGTCCGCCTGTTCGAGACCGATGATGGCAGCCATGGCGCCCTTGCCCGGCGGAACCGCCGCCTGCATGGCGTTGCCGCGAATGCGCAACAGCCGCGCCGCATCGGCAATCGAGACGAAACCGGCCGCAGCAAGCGCCGAGTATTCGCCGAGCGAATGGCCGGCGACATAGGCGACCTTGTCCTTCAGGGAAAAGCCCCGCGCTTCCAGTGCGCGCATGGCAGCCAGCGACACCGCCATCAGCGCCGGCTGGGCGTTGACGGTGAGGGTCAGCGTCTCTTCCGGCCCCTCGAAGATCAGGGTGGAAAGCTTCTCGCCGAGCGCCTCGTCGACTTCCTCGAACACCCGGCGCGCCTCCGGATAGGCATCGGCCAATTCCTTGCCCATGCCCACGGTTTGACTTCCCTGCCCCGGAAAGGTGAATGCGATTGCCATGATCCGCCTCGGTTAGCGCCTGGAACAGGCGGCAGTCAGGTCGGAATCGCCTGGAGCCGCGCATGCGAAAAAATCAAAACGGTGACCGGCATTCGTCGGAATGCGCGCCGCTCTGCCCCCGCGTGTCGCGCATTGAGGCCCGCCAAGTCAAGTCCGGCCCATACATTATGAGGCCGGAACATCGGTCATGATGTTCCGGCCTCATCGATGATCGGGCTGGCCAATCGCGCCGCCGTTGCCCGAAACGGGCATGGAGTGCCGCTACTTGCGGGGTAGCTGGGGCACCAGGCTGCGCTTGCCTCCTTCCCTGGATTTCGGCTGGGCCTTCGGAGGCGAGGCCTTCTTGGCCACGGTCTTCTTCGCGGCGGGTTTGCGGGCTTTCGGCCGCTCCTCCGGCTCCTTCTTCGGCTGCACCTTCGCTTCGTCGGGCACGGTTTCCAGCTTCAGGCCGGTTTCCCCGGTTTCCTTCTTCTCGACGGTCACCCGCACCGTGCCGCCCTTCTTGAGCTTGCCGAACAGCACTTCCTCGGCCAGCGGCTTCTTGATGTGCTCCTGGATGACGCGGCCGAGCGGACGGGCGCCCATCTTTTCGTCATAGCCCTTGTCGGCCAGCCACGCGACCGCCTCCTCCGACAGGTCGAAGGTGACGCCACGCTCGGAAAGCTGGGCTTCGAGTTGCATGACGAACTTCTGCACCACCTGATGGATGACCGGCACCGGCAGCGAGCCGAACGGGATGATCGCATCGAGACGGTTGCGGAACTCCGGCGTGAACAGCCGGTTGATGGCCTCCATGTCGTCGCCTTCGCGCTTCGACGAGCCGAAGCCGATGGCCGCCCTGGCGAGATCCTGTGCGCCCGCATTCGTGGTCATGATAAGGATCACGTTGCGGAAGTCGATCTGCTTGCCGTTGTGGTCGGTCAGCTTGCCGTGGTCCATCACCTGCAACAGGATGTTGAACAGGTCCGGATGCGCCTTCTCGATCTCGTCGAGCAGCAGCACGCAGTGCGGATGCTGGTCGACGCCATCGGTCAGCAGGCCGCCCTGGTCGAAGCCGACATAGCCGGGAGGCGCGCCGATCAACCGCGAAACGGTGTGGCGTTCCATATATTCCGACATGTCGAAGCGCAGCAACTCGACACCGAGCGACGCAGCAAGCTGCTTCGCCACCTCGGTCTTGCCGACGCCGGTAGGACCTGAGAACAGATAGGAACCGATAGGCTTGTCGGGCTCGCGCAGGCCCGCGCGGGCCAGCTTGATGGCCGAGCTGAGCGCGGTGATGGCGGTGTCCTGGCCATAGACCACGCGCTTCAACTCGTTCTCGAGACCGGCCAACACCTTCTCGTCATCGGCGGACACCGTCTTGGGCGGGATGCGCGCCATGGTGGCGATGGTGGCCTCGATTTCCCGGATGCCGATGGTCTTCTTGCGCTTGTTCTCCGGCACCAGCATCTGCGAGGCGCCGGTCTCGTCGATCACGTCGATCGCCTTGTCCGGCAGCTTGCGGTCGCTGATGTAGCGGGCCGACAGCTCCACCGCGCCCTTGATGGCGTCGTTGGTGTACTTGACCTTGTGGAACTCCTCGAAATAGGGCTTCAGCCCCTTCATGATCTCGATGGCGTCCTCGACCGTCGGTTCGTTGACATCGATCTTCTGGAACCGGCGCACAAGTGCCCTGTCCTTCTCGAAGAACTGGCGGAATTCCTTGTAAGTCGTTGATCCAATGCAACGAATTGCACCAGAGGAAAGCGCCGGCTTCAGCAGGTTGGATGCATCCATGGCCCCGCCGGACGTCGCCCCGGCACCGATCACGGTATGGATCTCGTCGATGAACAGGACCGCGCCCGGATAGTCCTCAAGCTCCTTGACGACCTGCTTCAGACGCTCCTCGAAGTCGCCGCGATAGCGGGTGCCGGCCAGCAGCGTGCCCATGTCGAGCGCGAAGATGGTGGCATCGGCCAGGACTTCCGGCACGTCGCCCTCGACGATGCGCTTGGCCAGTCCCTCGGCGATGGCCGTCTTGCCGACGCCGGGATCGCCCACATAGAGCGGGTTGTTCTTGGAGCGGCGGCACAGCACCTGGATGGTGCGGTTGATCTCGGCCGCCCGGCCGATCAGCGGATCGATCTTGCCGGCACGGGCCTTGGCATTGAGGTTGACGCAATAGGCGGTGAGCGCGTCCTGCGCCTTCTTCTTGCCGTCCTCGTGCTGCTCGCCGGGGCCGCCGCCGGGCTGCTCGTCCTCGGCACCGCGCGGGGTGCGGGATTCCGAGGCGCCGGGACGCTTGGCGATGCCGTGGGAAATGTAGTTGACCGCGTCGTAACGGGTCATCTGCTGTTCCTGCAGGAAATAGGCGGCATGGCTCTCGCGCTCGGCGAAGATGGCGACGAGCACATTGGCGCCCGACACTTCCTCGCGGCCGGACGATTGCACATGGATCACCGCACGCTGGATGACGCGCTGAAAGCCGGCGGTCGGCTTCGAATCCTCGTCATAGCCGGTGATCAGGTTGTCGAGTTCGGTGTCGATATAGTTCATCACCGTCTGCCGCAACTCATCGAGGTCGACGTTGCAGGCGCGCATTACCGCGGCCGCCTCGGCGTCGTCGATCAGTGCCAACAGCAGGTGTTCCAGGGTCGCATATTCATGATGACGCTCATTGGCGATCGTCAGCGCCTGGTGAAGTGCCTTTTCCAAGCCTTGGGAGAAAGCTGGCATGTTACCTCACTTCTTCTCCATCACGCATTGCAGCGGATGCTGATTTTGTCGGGCGAAATCCATGACCTGAGATACTTTGGTCTCGGCCACCTCGAATGTGTAAACGCCACATTCTCCCACACCGTGGTTGTGCACATGGAGCATGATACGCGTGGCCGCCTCCCGGTCCTTCTGGAAGAAACGCTCCAGAACGTGGACGACGAACTCCATCGGCGTGTAGTCGTCGTTGAGAATGAGCACGCGATAAAGATTGGGACGCTTGGTCTTCGTCTGGGTGCGCGTGATGACGGCCGTGCCGCGGCCGCCGCCATTGCCGCCTTGATCCTTCTGCATTCGCGCCGCATTTGCCACGGCAACCAGACTGCCAGTCACTTTTATCCCTGCCTCTCGATCCAGCCCCAGGGCCAGTCCCCGGGCCAGCCCCATTGAGCAAATCGACATGTAGGTCGTTCTTGTCGAATTTTAAGCCCTTCTGTGTCCCTGACAATACGGTCGTAAGACCAATAATGCGTCAACGCCAAATAACGTTTCCGCCAGCCGCTCCCAAAAGCAAAAACCCGGCTGCGCGGGAACGCAGCCGGGTTCTGGCCGGACAGGCCGGCAAAAGAATGCCGGGAACCTTAGCGGGCCTTGGCGACGATGCCTTCGAACGGCTTGTAGGCTTCCTTGGCGAGTTCCGAATAGAGGTCGCCGAACTTCGTCGCCTCGGCCACGAAGGACTCGTAGGCCTGCTTGACGTAGTCGGTCTGGATGCCGAGCGCGTCCTCGAACGACTTGGCCGAAAGCAGCTTCTCGAAAGTGGCGCTGCCGGCTTCGAGGCTCTTCTTGGTGTATTCGCTGGCTTCGACGGCGATTGCCTGCGCGCCCTTGGACAGGGAGGCAATGCTCTTGAGACCCGAATCGGCAAATTCCTTGCCGTACTTGCTGAACTCTTCGTAGGTGGTATCGGACATGTGCTGTCCTCCTTCGTGGATCCAAATGGCCGGACGCAAAACCGGATGCCGGCACTTGTGCAATGCCGTATAAATATTGTGCGATGCACAAAATGTCAATCGCGAGGTTGTCGGCCGGCAATTGCTAAGAAACCCATAAAATTTGCCTCGACTGTGCCGGAATTGGTGAACGCGGCGGTTACCATAAACGGATTGGTAACGGTGGGTGGATAGGCTCGGAAAAATCAGGCTGGGATAGGACCTTTGCCATCCCCACCGCAATGAAACCCAAAGGAAGTAACAGTGCGTAAGGCGTTCTCTGGTATCGTTTCCCTTTCCGCGCGTTCTTTCCGGGCAGTGGCCACCGTTGCGGCAACGGCCGCTTTTCTCGTCGGAGCCACGGCGGCATCGCAGGCAGCGGCCAAGGATGCCGCCATCGTCATCGATGCCAATACCGGCAAGACGCTCTATTCCTCCAATGCCAATGCGCGGCGCTATCCGGCGTCCCTCACCAAGATGATGACGCTCTACCTGACCTTCGAGGCGCTTTCGAAGGGCAAGATAGCCAAGTCGACGCAGGTTCGCTTCTCCGCCAATGCGGCGGCGGAGCCTCCGACCAAGCTGGGTGTTCGCAAGGGCGGCTCCATCACCGTCGAAACGGCCATCCTGTCGATGGTCACGAAGTCCGCCAACGATTCATCGACCGCGCTTGCCGAACTGCTCGGCGGCAGCGAGGCGAATTTCGCCAAGATGATGACGGCGAAAGCGCGCTCGCTGGGCATGTCCAACACGGTGTTCCGCAACGCCCACGGCCTGCCCAATCCGGGCCAGTTCACCACCGCGCGGGACATGGCCACGCTCGGCATCGCGCTGCGCGAGCATTACCCGCAATATTATGACTATTTCGCGCAGCGCTCCTTCATGTACGGGCGCCAGCGCATCAACGGCCACAACCGTCTGCTCGGCCGCATCAAGGGCGTGGACGGCATCAAGACCGGCTATACGCGCGCCTCCGGCTTCAACCTCGTCTCCTCGGTGGCGGTGGACGGACGCAAGCTCGTCGCCGTCGTCATGGGCGGCAAGTCCGGCGCCAGCCGCGACAACGAGATGGCGCGCCTGATCAACGCCTACCTGCCCAAGGCCTCGCGGCGGGGCGGCGGCGCCCTCATCGCCAGGACGGACAACGACAGCGCCTCGCAGGCGATCGCCAAGGTCGTGCTGCCCAAGCATGATGCCCCGACGCCGGACGCCAAGCCGGGCACGGTCGAAGCCATCGTCGTCAGCGCGGCGCCGGTCGCCGCCAGCGCGGCACCGGTTCCGTCTCGGGCACCGACGCCCAAGCTGGCGGTCGGCGCCGACTCGGCCGAGCCTGCGGACATTCCGTTCGCCCAGGCCTATGCCGGCCCGGAACCGTCGCAGCAGATCGACCCGGTCAACACCGCATCCCTGCCCACTGGCTGGGTGGTTCAGGTGGCGTCGTCGCCGAGCAAATCGGAAGCGGAAGCCGCTCTCGGCAAGACCGCCACCCAGGCGCGCGCCATCCTCGCCAGCGCCTCGGGCTACACCGTTCCGTTCAGGAAAGGCGGCGTGACCTATTTCCGCGCCCGCTTCGGCGGTTTCGAAACGCAGACCGCCGCGCTCAAGGCGTGCAGCGCCCTGAAGAAGCAGCGCATCGAATGCTTCGCCGTGCAGCAATAGCAGCGCGGCAAACGACTCCCGGAAGAGTTCAGTGTCGAAGGAGTTTCAGTCGTGATCGGAGATCAGCAGGTTGCCGGCTTCATCAACCCGCTTCGCCAGCAGAAGGACCCGGCCAGTGACATCGGAACGCAGGCCCTCTATCAGGCCGCGACGCGACTGAAGAACATCCGCCCCGGCAACTCCCGTTTCAAGACCAAGGATCTTGTGGGGCTGCTTCTCAGCCACGGCGCGCGCACCTGGCGCAACACCCAGCCGGTGGTGCAGATACGCCTCAAGGCCTTCGCGCCGAACGGCCAGCCGGCCATCAGGCTGAAATTCCAGAACCGCTGAATCCCGGCTTAAAGAAGCCCCAGTTCGGCCAGTTCCTGGCGCAGCTTGGGCGGCATTTCCGCCATCCCCGCCCTGCCCTTGCCGAGGTCGGCGGGGGCATCTTCCGCCTTCAGATAGCGCCAGCCCTGAAACGGCCGGCGCGGCTGCCAGTCGGTGCGGACGATCACCGGATCGAGGATGAGCCGGCACCGCCCAATCCCCTGGTCGTCGGTGAAGGGCCGTATCTCGGTGATGAGCTGGCGGCACTGCACATTGCCCTTGATCACCCAGTAAAGCGAGCCGCCATCGGTGATCTCCGGGCCCCGGGCCGGCACCATGCGCGTGGTGTGCCAGTGCTCGACCGGCTCGCCATTGCGGCGGCGCTCGGCCAGTTTCTGGGCGACCCACGCCTCAAGTTCCTCGACGCTGTCGCAGCCGACGCACAGTTTGAGAATGTTCAATGCCATGGCGAGAAACTAGCGTCTGGCCGTTTCGCGTTCAACGCGACATCGTGTTCTGCATCAGCGGGTTTTCCACAGGGGCCGGCTTGTGGATCAACACTCCACAACATTGACGGCGAGACCGCCAAGGCTCGTCTCCTTGTAACGCTCGTTCATGTCGGCGCCGGTCTGGCGCATCGTCTCGATGGCGGCATCCAGCGGCACGAAGTGCTTGCCGTCGCCCTTGATGGCCAGCGAAGCCGCCGTCACCGCCTTGACCGCACCGAGCGCGTTGCGCTCGATGCACGGCACCTGCACAAGCCCGGCGACCGGATCGCAGGTCATGCCAAGGTGATGCTCCAGCGCGATCTCGGCTGCGTTCTCGACCTGCTCCGGCGTTCCGCCCATCACCGCACACAGGCCGGCGGCGGCCATGGCGGAAGCGGAGCCCACCTCGCCCTGGCAGCCGACCTCCGCACCGGAGATGGAAGCGTTGGTCTTGATAATGCCGCCGATGGCGGCAGCGGTCAGCAGGAAATCCCGGATCGAGGCCGGGTCGGCCTCGGGATGGAAATGCAGCCAATAGCGCAGCACCGCCGGCAAGGTCCCGGCCGCGCCATTGGTGGGCGCGGTGACCACACGGCCGCCGGCGGCGTTTTCCTCGTTGACCGCCATGGCGTAGATCGACAGCCAGTCATTGGCGAGCAGCGGATTGGGCCTGTTGCGGCTCCACTCCTCCTGCAACTTCTCATGAAGCTGGCGCGCGCGGCGGCGCACCTTGAGCCCGCCCGGCATGATGCCTTCCTGCGACAGGCCGCGATCGATGCAGCCCTTCATCGCCCCCCAGATTTCGTCGAGTCCGGCATCGAGCTTCTCGCGCGACATATGGGTTTCTTCGTTGATCCGCTTCATCTCGGCGATGGACAGCCCGCTCTTGGCGGCCATGGCCAGCATCTCGACGGCGTTCTTGAAAGGATAGGGCACCTTCTTGCCTTCGGTGGTGATCGAACCGCGCTGCTTCATGCGCTGCAGTTCCTCGTCCGAAACGACGAAACCGCCGCCGATGGAGTAGTAGATGCGCTTCAGGAGCAGCCTATCGCCCGCATCATAGGCGTAGAAGGCCATGCCGTTGGCGTGGCCGGTGAGCGGCGTCTTCTTGTCGAGGACGAGATCGCGCGCCGGATCGAACCGATAGGCGGGATGACCGGGCGGGGAAACCCGTTTCTCGGCGGCAACCTTGTCGACAATGGCATCGGCCTTGTCCGGATCGACCTTGACCGGCACCAGACCGGTGAAGCCGAGGATGACCGCGCGGTCGCTGCCATGGCCGACACCCGTATAGGCCAGCGAACCATGCAGGCTGGCCCCGACCCGATCCACCTTCGCGTCTGCGGGGCGCGGCCAGTCGTCCGACAGGATTTCCGACAAGAACCGCGCCGCAGCCGTCATCGGCCCCATCGTATGGGAACTCGACGGCCCGATACCGATCTTGAACAGGTCGAAAACCGAAAGAAACAACGCCCGCTACCTCCCGAGGCCAACCAACGCATCTTTGCGCCCGACGCCTATATAGTGGTTCCAGCGATGGTTTTCCGCACTTTTCCATAGGGCCACACCCAATTCATGGATGTGACCGACCTCGCCTGCTCCTTGCGCGACATCACGTGTGATAGAAGGGGAACATGGGCGATTCCTTCCATCTCTCCACGGCCGATTTCGCCGCGCTGGGCTTCTTCCTGCTGGCGTGGGGCCTGCACACGCTCGCCTCGGACGGGCGGATATTTCATCGTCCGTCCCTCACCACGGCCATGAGCCGCCAGCGCGAAATCTGGATGGAGCGCATGGCCGAACGCGAGATCCGTATCGTCGACACGGCGATCATGAGTGGGCTTCAGCAGGGCACGGCCTTCTTCGCCTCAAGCGCGCTGATCGCCATCGGCGGCTGCTTCGCCCTGCTTGGCGCTTCGGATCAGGTGGTCGGCGTGCTTGCCGACCTGCATCTGCAAGGCACGGCCACCCGCACGGCATTCCAGCTCAAGGTCGTCGGGCTGGTCATCATCCTGGCGTTCGCCTTCTTCAAGTTCGGCTGGTCCTACCGGCTGTTCAACTACTGCTCGATCCTGATCGGGGCGGTGCCGGTGGCCTATGGCGAGCAGGCGCATAACCCGGTCACACGCGCGGCTGTCCAGCGTGCAGCGAAGATGAACAAGCTCGCCGGCAAGCATTTCAATTCCGGTCTGCGCGCCGTCTTCTTTTCCATAGGCTATCTGGGCTGGTTTGTCGGTCCGATCGCCTTCGTGCTCTCCAGCGCGCTGCTGACGGTGGTGCTGCTGCGCCGGCAGTTCTTCTCGAATGCACGCGCGGCGGTTCTGGCGGCAGACGAGGAAACGGGTCAATCAGCCGGTCCCGGCAGCGGCGAATCGATCCGGCCGGACAGCCAGTAGGCGAGAAGGCCGATCCATTCGCGCATCGCGACGGTCAGGTTCTGCAACGAATCCGCCACATTGTCCTGGGTCAGGCCGACATGTTCGTTGCCGGCGGTGCGATAATCGGCCGGCCACGGCACCACATCGAAGCCGGCCTTGCGAAACAGGGCGACCGAGCGCGGCATGTGGAAGGCCGACGTTACCAGCAGCCAGGTTTCTCCTGCCTTCGAATCAACCATTTCGCGTGTGAAAACAGCGTTTTCATAGGTATTGCGCGAGCGGTTCTCCAGCACCAGCCGGCCGGGCTCGACGCCGAGCGCCGTCAGCAGGCGCGGGGCGGTGTCGCCATCGCCCTCGCCTTCCAGCATCAGGCTGCCGCTTCCGCCGGTCACCACCACGCGCGCCTGCGGGTAGCGCCGCGCCAGCACGGCAGCCTCGACGAAGCGGTCGCCGCTGGAATTCAGCTCATAGCCGCCGCGAACGAGGTTCACGCCGCCCTCGAAGCCGCCGCCGAGGACGATGATGCCGGCAACCTGTGCAGGCGCAGGATCGGGCCGCGCGAAACGATCCTCAAGCGGATGCAGGAGCAGCGCGCCGGTAGACGTCCATGCGCCGATGGCGAGGATCAGGAAGGCGCAGAACGACAGCAAGAGCGACAGGCGACGCCAGCCGGCGATGGCCAGCAAAATGCCCGCCACTATCAGCAGCCCGATCAGGTTGACCGGCTGGGCGACGAACCAGAACAGCTTGGAGAGATAGAAAAACACGGCCTATCTCTCCATCTGGAAGCCTACCACCACTTCTCGGGCTGGAAGGTGCCGGCGGCCTGCTCGACGGCGTGCGCGGTGCGGAACAGGGTTTCCTCATCGAACGGGCGGCCGATAAGCTGGAGGCCGAGCGGCAGGCCCCGACCGTCGAGGCCTGCCGGAACGGCGATGCCGGGAAGGCCGGCCATGTTCACGGTCACGGTGAAAATGTCGTTGAGGTACATCTTCACCGGATCGCTCGCCATGTCCTGATCGGCGATGCCGAACGGAGCCGATGGCGTGGCCGGGGTCAGGATGACGTCGACGCCCGCCGCGAAGGCATCCTCGAAATCCTTCTTGATCAGCGTGCGCACCTTCTGCGCCTGCAGGTAATAGGCGTCGTAATAGCCTGCCGACAGCACATAGGTGCCGATCATGATGCGGCGCTTGACCTCGTCGCCGAAGCCGGCGGCGCGGGTCTTTTCGTACATCTCGACGATGTCCTTGCCGGGCACGCGCAGGCCATAGCGCACGCCGTCATAACGGGCGAGGTTCGAGGAAGCCTCGGCCGGCGAGATGATGTAGTAGGTCGGCAGCGCGTATCTGGTGTGCGGCAGCGAGATGTCGACGATCTCGGCGCCCGCTTCCTTCAACCAGGCGATGCCCTGCTGCCACAGCGCCTCGACTTCCTGCGGCATGCCCTCGACACGGTATTCCTTCGGGATGCCGACCTTCAGGCCCTTCACCGACTGGCCGAGCGCGGCTTCGTAGTCCGGCACCGGACGGTCGACCGACGTCGTGTCCTTGGCGTCGACCGAGGCCATCGACTTCAGCAGGATGGCGGCATCGCGCACGTCGCGCGCGATCGGCCCGGCCTGATCGAGCGAAGACGCATAGGCGACGATGCCCCAGCGCGAGCAGCGGCCATAGGTCGGCTTGATGCCGACGGTGCCGGTGAACGCGGCCGGCTGGCGGATGGAGCCGCCGGTATCGGTGGCCGTCGCGCCGGCGCACAGGAAGGCCGAAACGGCGGCGGCGGAGCCGCCCGAGGAGCCGCCGGGAACGAGATCGGCGTTCGATCCCTTCGCTCGCCACGGGTTCTTCACCGGGCCGTAATAGGAGGTCTCGTTGGAGGAGCCCATGGCGAACTCATCCATGTTGAGCTTGCCGAGCATCACCGCGCCGTCCGCCCACAGATTGGCAGTCACCGTCGATTCATAATGCGGCTTGAAGCCATCCAGCACATGGCTGCATGCCTGCGTGTGCACGCCTTCGGTGGCGAACAGGTCCTTGATGCCGAGCGGAATGCCCTCCAGCGCTCCCGCCTGCCCCGAGGCAAGCCGCGCATCGGATGCCTTGGCCATGTCGCGCGCCTTGTCGTGGGTGACGGCGACATAGGCATTCAGGGCCGGATTGGCCGCGTCGATGGCGGCAAGATAGGCGTCCGTGAGTTCCACGGCAGAAATTTCCTTGCCGCGCAGCTTCTCGCGCGCCTGCGAAATCGTCAGTCTGGTCAGATCGGTCATCGAAATAGCTTCTTCTGGAAAACCTGGCAGGAAAGGTATGACACGCGGCGTATACCGCTATTCGACAACCTTCGGCACAAGGAAGAAATTCTCCTCCGTGGCGGGCGCGTTGGCGACGATGTCGGCGGCCTTGTTGCCGTCGGTGACCTCGTCCCCGCGCTTCTTCATCTCCATCGGGATGACCGAGGTCATCGGCTCGACGCCGGTGACATCGACCTCGCCCAGTTGCTCGACGAAGCCCAGTATGGAATTGAGCTTGCCGGTCATGGCCGCCGCCTCCTCCTCGCTCACCGCAATGCGTGCAAGGCGCGCGACGCGCTTGACCGTCTGTAGATCGACCGACATGTGAAAGCCTGCTTCAAAGCCTGTTTGGAACCTGCCTGCGCTATAGCGGTGCAGGCAGGCAGGTGCAACATCAACCGCCGATCAGATCTCGATCGGCTCGCCGATCTTCGGCAGCGCAATCTTCACGCCGGCGCCTTCCATACCCTCCACGAACTTGTCGGGCGTCTGGTCGATCAGCGGGAAGGTGCCGAAATGGCAGGGGACCACCGTCTCGAAATTGAAGAAGCGCCGGCAGGCAAGGGCGGCCACCGCGCCACCCATGGTGAAGCGGTCGCCCACCGGCACGATGCCGACCTTCGGCTCGTGCAGTTCATTGATCAGCGCCATGTCGGAGAAGATATCGGTGTCGCCCATGTGGTAGAGCGTCGGCGCGTCCGGGAAATGCAGCACCAGCCCGCCCGGATTGCCGAGATAGGTGTTGCCGCCCCCTTCCCCGGAAGCCGAGGACGAATGCAGCGCCTGCACGAATGTGGTGGTGAAGCCCCCGCAATCGACGGTGCCGCCGATGTTGCCGGGATTGATCCTGGCATCGCTGACGCCCTTGCCGACCAGATACATGCAGATCTCGAAATTGGCGACCAGCATGGCGCCCGACTTCTTGAGGATTTCGGCCGCGCCGCTGATGTGATCGTCATGGCCGTGTGTCAGCAGAACGTGCGTGACGCCCTCGGCCGGCTCCTCCCAGCCGCCCTGCCACACCGGATTGCCGATCAGATAGGGATCGATGAGGATCCTGGCATCACCGGTCTCGATGCGGAATGCGGAATGGCCGTACCAGATCAGTTTCATGTCGCGCGTCCTCGATTTTTTCCCTAAAGCGCGTGGCGATCTTCCAGATTCGCTCCTTACGCTTTAAGTTGTTGTTTTTACGCATGTCGTTATCCCGAAACCGGTTTCCACTTTCGGGCGACATGCTTCTCGCAAGGATAGAAGCCTGAAAAGGCATGTCAAAGGAAAGCCGGTGCAGAACGTCATCGAGGTGGAAGAACTGGCTGAACGTCTCAGGCCGGGCCGGACCGTGGCCGGGATCGATCTCGGCGACAAGACCATCGGCGTTGCCGTTTCGGATGCCGGCCTGTCCTTCGCCCATCCCCGTCCCGTCATCATGCGCAAGAAGTTCACGCAGGACGCCACCGCCCTGCTCGCCCTTCTGGCGAAGGAGAATGTCGGCGCCATCGCCATCGGCCTGCCGGTCAACATGGACGGGACGCATGGACCCCGCGCCCAGAAGTCGCGTGCCTTCGTGCGCAACATGGCGCCTCTGACCGACCTGCCGTTCCTGTTCTGGGATGAGCGCCTATCGACCGTGGCTGCCGAGCGCACCCTGATCGAAATGGACTTCTCGCGCGCCAAGCGCAGCGGGAAGATCGATTCGGCCGCCGCTTCCTTCATCCTGCAAGGCGTTCTCGACCGGTTGCGCCGGCTGCGCGCCGGCTGATTCCGTCTCCAGGCCGCGCTTCTTCCTCACCCAGGCCGCGATTTCGCGCCGCCGCCGGAACGCCCAGAAGGCAAGCAGAAGGCCGGTGTCGATGATGCAGGCCCGGGCCACCAGCCCCGGAATGACGGCCGGATCGATACCCAGGGTTTCGCCGTAAAGCTGGAACACGAAATCGTGCAACTGCCGGCTCAGCATCACATAGCCGAAATTGATGTCGTTCAGGGACAGGAAGAACCAGCCCCAGAACAGGATGAGCGGAGCGGCCCACAGCGCGAATATGTAGCGCATCAGCGGAAACTCCCCACCCTGCCGGCTGTTTCCGGTCTTCTCATCGGCACGCCCGGGCGACCCCGCTGGTTAACGACTTGCTAACCATAAATTTGACGCCGACCGGCATGCATCGCAACGGATTCCGTTAACTATGGTTAACGACCGCAGCAATAGGCTGCTTCTCGGGGTTCTCACGCCTCGGGAAGGGTCAGCTTGCCTGTGGATAGAGCGTGTCGACGATCAGTCGTGCATCATGCCGCGAATCGAGCAGGCCGTAGGTCGTGCGCCATTGCCCGGCCAGACGCGTTTCCACGAAGGCGTCGGCAATGCGCCCTGCCCCGAGCCGGCGCAGTTCGGCTGCCGCCCCGGCAAGCGCGAGCTGTTCGGTGAGGATGCGGGCCGAGCCCTCGTCGCTCGAAGCCACCTGCATGGCGGCCTTCAGCACGCCGACCGTGCCGTGGCCGCTGGCGCCGAGATCGCGGTCGATCCCGGCCAGCACCTCGTCGAACAGGCCCGGTCCACGGCCAAGCACGCGCAGCACGTCGAGCGCCATCACATTGCCGGAGCCTTCCCAGATCGCATTGACCGGAGCCTCGCGATAGTAGCGGGCCAGCGGCGCCTCCTCGACATAGCCGTTGCCGCCCAGACACTCCATCGCTTCATAGAGCAGCGCCGGCGCGAGCTTGCAGACCCAGTATTTCACCACCGGGGTCATGGCGCGGGCGAAGGCCGCCTCGCCGCGGTCACCCGCCGCCTCGTCGAAGGACCGCGCCAGCCGGAACGAAAGCGCGGTCGCCGCCGCCACGTCGAGCGCCATGTCGGCCAGCACGCGCTGCATCAGCGGCTGGTCGAACAGTTTTTTGCCGAAAACCTGGCGATGACGGGAATGATGCACCGCCTCGGCAAGGCCGGCGCGCATGAGAGCCGCCGACGCGATGGCGCAATCGAGCCGTGTCAGCGTCACCATGTCCATGATGGTGCGCACACCCGCCCCGGGCTCGCCCACCATCTCGCCGATGGCATTTTCGAACTCCACCTCGGACGAGGCGTTGGAGCGGTTGCCGAGCTTGTCCTTCAGCCGCTGGAAGCGGAAGCCGTTGCCGCTGCCGTCGCCCAGAATGCGCGGCACTAGGAAGCAGGACAGCCCTTCCGTTGCCTGCGCCAGAACCAGAAAAGCATCCGACATCGGCGCCGACATGAACCATTTGTGGCCGGTCAGCCGGAAGAAGCCCGTCGAGCCGGCCCGCTCGGCGCGGGTGGTGTTGGCGCGCACATCGGTGCCGCCCTGCTTCTCGGTCATCCCCATGCCGAGGGTAAGGCCCGTTTTCTCGACCGGCGGCTTCTGCGTCTGGTCATATTTGCGGGTGGTGACGCGCGGCGCCCATTCGCGAAAAATCTTCGGGCTGCCCATCAACGCCGCCAGCGAGGCGCTGGTCATGGTGATCGGGCACAGATGGCCGACCTCGAGCTGGGCCGTCAGGTAGAAGCGCGCGGCCCGCACCTGATGGCGGCGGCCGATCTCGGCATCGCCGTTTTCCCAGATGGACGAATGCAGGCCATTGGCCACGGAACGGCGCATCAGCGCATGGTAGGCCGGATGGTATTCGACCAGATCGATGCGCCGGCCTTGCCGGTCATGGGTGCGCAGGCGCGGCGTCTCGGTATTGGCCAGGCGCGCGAGGTCCTGCGCCTCATGCGTCAGCACGAAGCGACCGAGCCCGTCGAGGTCGCGGCGCACGGGTTCGGAAAACTGCTCGGCAAGCTGGATCAGCAGCGGATCGCCTCTCCAGGCGTTGGCGCCGGTGAGCGGCGGCGGCTGGTTCGTCACGTCGTCTGTCACGCAATGTCCCTGTATGTCTTGGCGGCTTGAATCTTGGGCGGCTTGTATCTTGGCGGCCTGTCGAATCCGCAACAGTGGCCGCTTTATAGCCCATGGCCGCATATGCGGCGATGAAAATAGGGGAAGATGGCCTGCGAATGCAAAGCGGGCGCTTGCGGCTCACCCCGCCTCGCCCTATAGCAGCGCCCTGAGATGACCCAAACAGACGCGCCCCTGCCGCTCTTTCCCCATCGCCATCTGCTTGGCATAAGGGATCTTTCTCCACCCGACATTGAAATCCTGCTCGACCGCGCCGACCGCGCCGTCTCCATCTCGCGGCAGTCCGAGAAGAAGACGTCCACGCTGCGCGGGCGCACGCAGATCAACCTGTTCTTCGAGGCCTCGACCCGGACGCAATCGTCCTTCGAGCTTGCCGGCAAGCGCCTCGGCGCCGATGTCATGAACATGTCGGTGGCCAGTTCTTCAGTGAAGAAGGGCGAGACGCTGATCGACACGGCCATGACGCTCAACGCCATGCGCCCCGACATCCTCATCATCCGCCACCAGTCGGCGGGCGCGGCCGCACTTCTGGCACAGAAGGTCGGCTGCTCGGTGGTGAATGCCGGCGACGGCACGCACGAGCACCCGACGCAGGCGCTGCTCGACGCGCTGACCATACGCCGCGCCAAGGGACGGCTGGCCGGGCTCGTGGTGGCGATCTGCGGCGACATCCTGCATTCACGCGTCGCCCGCTCCAACATCATCCTGCTCAACGCGCTCGGCGCGCAGGTCCGGGTGGTCGCCCCCTCGACGCTGATGCCGTCCGGGATCGAGCAGATGAGCGTCAACGTCTTCCGCAACATGGAGGAAGGGCTGAAGGGTGCCGATGTGGTGATGATGCTGCGCCTGCAGCGCGAGCGCATGGCCGGCAGCTTCGTGCCCTCGGTGCGCGAATATTTCCGTTATTTCGGCCTCGATGCCGAGAAGCTGAAGGCGGCGAAGGAGGATGCGCTGGTCATGCATCCCGGCCCGATGAACCGGGGCGTCGAGATCGCATCGGAGATCGCCGACGGACCGCAAAGCGTGATCCAGGAACAGGTGGAAATGGGCGTTGCCGTGCGCATGGCGGTGATGGAGGCGCTGCTCGACCCGCGCCGCAATCCGGAAGGGCGCAGCGCATGACGACCACGATCTTCAGCCACGCCCGCATCGTCGATCCTTCGCGCGGGCTGGACGAAACCGGCAGCGTCGTCATCCGGAACGGCAAGATCGCCGCGGCCGGCAAGGACGCGCTGAACCAGGGCGCGCCGGAAGGCGCCACCGTCATCGACTGCACGGGCAAGGCGATCATTCCCGGGCTGGTCGACAGCCGCGTGTTCATCGGCGAACCGGGGGGCGAGTATCGCGAGACGATCGCCTCGGCCAGCCAGGCGGCCGCCGCCGGCGGCGTCACCTCCGTCGTCATGATGCCCGATACCGATCCGGCCATCGACAATGTCGCACTGGTGGAGTTCGTGTTGCGCACCGCGCGCGACACGGCCTGCGTCAATGTCTTCCCGGCCGCCGCCATCACCAAGGGCCTCGAAGGCCGGGAGATGACCGAATTCGGGCTGCTGCGCGAAGCCGGCGCGGTCGCCTTCACCGACGGGCGCCATACCATCGCCAATTCGCTGGTGATGCGGCGCGCGCTGACCTATGCCCGCGATTTCGGCGCGACCATCGTTCACGAGACCCTGGATGCCGACCTCGCCTCCTCCGGCGTCATGAACGAAGGGCTCTATGCGAGCTGGCTCGGCCTTTCCGGCATTCCGCGCGAGGCAGAGACGATCCCGCTGGAACGCGACCTGGCACTGGCCCGCCTGACGCGCGGCAATTACCACGCCGCCAAGATCTCGACCGGAATGGCCGCCGACGCCATCCGCCGCGCCAAGGGCGACGGCGCCAATGTGGGCGCCGGCGTGGCGATCTACAATCTGGCGCTCAACGAGCACGATGTCGGCGAATACCGCACCTTCTTCCGTCTCACGCCGCCGCTGCGCGCCGAGGACGATCGTCTCGCCATGATCGAGGCGCTGAAGGACGGCACGGTCGACCTGATCGTCTCCTCGCACGATCCGCAGGATGTCGACACCAAGCGCCTGCCCTTTTCCGATGCCGCCGCCGGCGCCATCGGGCTGGAGACGCTGCTCGCCGTGGCGCTTCGCCTTCATCACAACGGGGAGGTTCCGCTTATCCGCATCGTGGAAGCGCTCTCCACCGCCCCTGCCCGCCTCTTCGGACTACCGGGCGGCCGGCTTGCGCCCGGCGCACCGGCGGACCTCGCCGTGGTCGACCTCAACGAGCCGTGGGTGGTGAACGAGGCCGGCATCCGCTCCCGCTCCAAGAACACCTGCTTCGAGGGCGCCCGGTTGCAAGGCAGGGTCTTGCAAACCATGGTCGGCGGCCACACAGTGTTCGGGGCATAAAGCAGTTCCAGCAAAAGTGCGAACCGGTTTTGCGTCCGGAACCGGCCAGCAGGGGGAAGCATGACCTTCACGACCGTCGCAGCGTTGATCTTCGGCTATCTGCTGGGGTCGATCCCCTTCGGCCTGCTGTTGACGCGCGCCGCCGGGCTCGGCGACGTGCGTTCCATCGGCTCCGGCAACATCGGCGCGACCAACGTGCTGCGCACCGGCAACAGGAAGCTCGCAGCGGCGACCCTGGTGCTCGATGCGCTGAAAGGCACAGCGGCCGTCCTGCTTGCCGGCCGCTATGCACCCGAGCTGGCGCCATGGGCCGGCTTCGGCGCGTTCCTCGGCCATCTGTTTCCTGTCTGGCTCGGCTTCAAGGGCGGCAAAGGCGTGGCCACCTATCTCGGCGTGCTGATCGGGCTTGCCTGGCAAGTGGCGCTGATCTTCGCCGCCGTCTGGCTGCTGGTCGCCATCCTGTTCCGCTATTCGTCGCTGGCCGCACTGTGCGCCGCGATCGCCGTGCCGGTCGCGCTTTGGTTCCTCTCCACGCCGCAGATAGCGGGGCTGTTCGCGCTGATGAGCGTCATCCTCTTCGTCAAGCATCGCGCCAATATCCAGCGCCTGGGCGCCGGTACAGAAGGCAGGATCGGGGCCAAGGGGTGAGCCAGCCGTCCTTCCGGCTGAGCGACCGGCAGCGGCTGGCCTGGCTGCGGCTGATCCGGACGCCCAATGTCGGGCCGGCTTCCTTCCGCGATCTGATCAACCGCTTCGGCTCGGCCCAGACGGCGCTCGAGATGTTGCCGGAACTTGTGCAGTCAGCCGGTTCGCGCAGACCGCTGCGCATTCCCGCCGAATCGGAAATCATCCGGGAAATGGACCATGCGGCACGCATCGGCGCGCGATTCGTATGCATCGGCGAGCCGGACTATCCGCCGCTGCTGAAACGAATCGAGCACCCGCCGCCGGTCCTGGCTGTCCTGGGGGACGGGCCTGTCCTGCGTCTTTCCGCCGTTTCGGTCGTCGGCGCCCGCAATGCTTCCGTTGCCGGTACGAGACTGGCGGCCGCGCTGTCCATGCAGATCGGGCAGGCCGGCTATGCCATCGTGTCCGGCCTGGCGCGTGGCATCGATACCGCCGCCCACCGCGGCAGCATCGCCACCGGCACCATCGGCGTTCTGGCCGGCGGGCTCGACAAGCCCTACCCGCCGGAAAACGAAACGCTATGCCGCGAGATCGTCGACCGTGGTGGCGCCATCGTTTCGGAAATGCCGTTCGGTTGGCAGCCGCGCGCGCAGGACTTTCCACGGCGCAACCGCATCGTGGCCGGCATGGCGCTCGGTCTGCTGGTGGTCGAAGCGGCGAAACGCTCCGGCTCCCTGATCACCGCCAGGCTCGCCGGGGAAATGGGCCGCCTGGTCTTTGCTGTGCCCGGTTCCCCACTCGATCCGCGCGCCGGCGGCACCAACGGCCTGCTCAAGGATGGTGCGACCCTGACGACCGAGGCAAACGACGTGCTCAATGCCATCGCGCCGTTAGGCGGCACCTCCCGCACGATCGAACTGCCGCTTGAGGAACCGGCCGACCTGTCCGCCGCCGCCACCCCTCACGAAGATCAACGCCTGCTGGTGGTGAACGCCCTCGGGCCGACGCCCGTCGAGGTCGACGAAATCATCCGCCACACTGCGCTGAACCCGGCCCAGGTGCAGATGATCCTTCTGGAACTCGACCTGGCTGGGCGCCTCGAACGCCACGCCGGGGGACATGTGTCGCTGCTGGCCACCTAGCGGAAATTGCTGCGGGGACACGGCGCGTTCTCCCCTGATTTCAGCCGTTCGATGGTGAGCCGGGAGGGGATCGAACCCTCGACCACATGATTAAAAGTCACGTGCTCTACCGCTGAGCTACCGGCCCATCACTGCGGTGCGGGCATTTTGTACGAGGCTGTCGGCATGTGCCGGAAGCCTGCCCGCCAACGGTCTTTCCGACCGCGTTTTCGCAGAGTTGCCCGCCGCGAATTGGGCCGGAACATAGGGAGCGCCGCGGGGCCGGTCAACCGGAAAAAGCGCCTCTTCGCGGCCTTTCCCGCCTGATCAGCCCGCTCGGTAAAAACGGGACGGGGTGACAGCCGGACGCCAGCTCATGCCAGGCTGAATCTCGTTTCGGAGGGAACAATTTCGCCTTAAAGCTGTTCTACCCGCAAAGGGACGCCATCGCAGTTCAGGAGAACATGATGAAACGCATTGTTGCAGGCCTGCTCGCATCGGCCCTCTCGCTGTCGTTCATGGCAGCGGATATAGCCGTGGCTAATGCGGCACCGACCTATATCGCGCCTATTGCACCGGCGACACAACCCTTAGCCGCTGATGTGCAACAGGTCGACCATCGCCCCGGCCATCGCATCATCAGACGCGACCACCGTGGGGTTGATAGGCGCGACTTCCGGCGCATAGACCGGCGCGATTTCCGGGACCGCCGCGATTTCCGGCGCGATTTCCGTCGTGACCGCAACGTGTATTGGCGCGGGCATCGTGGCTACCGCGACTATCGCCCCGGCTATCGCCGGCATGGCGACTATTGGTTCCCGCTCGCGGCCTTTGGTGCCGGCGCGATCATAAGCGGCGCCATCGCCAACAGCGCTCCACCGCCACCTCCGGTCTACAGCGGCGGGAATTCACATGTGAGCTGGTGCTACAACCGCTATCGCAGCTATCGCGCGTCGGACAACACGTTCCAGCCCTATAACGGGCCGCGCCGCCAGTGTGTCTCGCCGTACTACTGAGGCAGGCACAAGACAGAAGAAAGCCCGCGAATCTCGCGGGCTTTCTTTTTATTTCAATGCGTTGCGAACATCACCTGATTGTCCGGGTGAACGATATCAGCGGCGGATTGAAGTCGACTGGGTCGTCAGGGTGCGCTGTACGGCGTCCCGCCATCCCTTCAGGCTTGCCGCACGGGTCGCCTTGTCCATCTCCGGGGTAAAACGCCGGTCCAGCGCCCAACCCTTGGCGAACTCCTCCATCGCAGGCCATACGCCGACCTTCGAACCAGCCAGCCATGCGGCACCCAGAGCAGTCGTCTCCAGAATGGTCGGGCGATCCACCGGCGCGTCAAGGATGTCGGCCAGCCGCTGCATGGTCCAGTCCGACGCCACCATACCGCCATCGACCCTCAGCACCGTGTCGGCGCCGTTCGCCCTCCAGTCCCTGTGCATGGCGTCGAGCAGATCGCGGGTCTGGTAGGCGACCGATTCGAGCGCCGCGCGTGCGAACTCGGCCGGGCCGGTGTTGCGGGTCAGGCCATAGATCGCGCCCCTCGCCTCCGCGTCCCAATGCGGCGCGCCGAGCCCGACGAAGGCCGGCACCAGATAAACGGCTTGCGACGGATCGGCCTGCCGTGCCAGCGGACCGGTCTCGTCGGCGCGGCTAACGATCTTCAGCCCGTCGCGCAACCATTGCACCGCCGCCCCGGCAATGAAAATCGACCCCTCCAGCGCATAGGTCGTCTTGCCATCCAGCCGATAGGCAATGGTGGTCAGCAGCCGGTTCTTCGAGCGCACCAGATCGCCGCCGGTATTGAGCAGCGCGAAGCAGCCGGTGCCGTAGGTGGATTTCATCATGCCGGGCTGAAAGCAGGCCTGACCGATGGTGGCCGCCTGCTGGTCGCCGGCGACGCCGAGAATAGGAATCGCCGCGCCGAACAGATTTTCCTCGGTCGCGCCGAAGTCGTCGGCGCAATCCTTCACCTCGGGCAGCAGCGCGGCCGGGATGTCTAGGATGCGCAGAAGCTCCGCATCCCACTGGTTCCTCTCGATATTGTAGACCAGCGTGCGGGAGGCATTGGTCGCGTCGGTGGCGTGCACCTTGCCGCCGGTCAGCCGCCAGATCAGGAAACTGTCGATGGTGCCGGCAAGCAGCTCGCCCTGTTCGGCGCGCTTCCTTGCCCCCTTCACCTTGTCCAGCATCCAGGCGATCTTGGTGCCGGAGAAATAGGGATCGAGCAGCAGGCCGGTCTTGCGTGTGAACTTCGGCTCCAGCCCCTGCTTCTTCAGCTTTGCGCACAGCGGCGCGGTGCGGCGGTCCTGCCAGACGATGGCGTTGTGGATCGGCCTGCCGGTGGCCTTGTCCCAGATGACGACGGTTTCGCGCTGGTTGGTGATGCCGATGGCGGCGACATCCCCGGCCCGGCATTTGGCCTTTTTCAGCGCTTGCTTGACGGTCGCGACGACGCTCGCCCAGATTTCCTCCGGGTCGTGCTCGACCCAGCCGGAAGCCGGATAATGCTGGGTGAATTCCTGCTGGCCGACACCGACCACCCGTCTGTTCCTGTCGAACAGGATCGCCCTGCTCGACGTTGTGCCCTGGTCGATGGCAAGGATGAAGCCGTCCACGGTGTCTCTTGTCCTTGATGCAACTTGATTTGGCGCATGTCGTCATCCCGAAACCGGTTTCCGCTGTCGGGCGTCATGCTCAGGGAAATTGCATCCTCCTGCATTTGGCGGGCGGGATGCAAGACTCAGGCAGGTGTCATCGACACAAAGGACGGGGGCGACAGATGCCGCCCCCGCTGCTTGTCGCGTGGAGGACTATTCCTGCCAGCTCTTGACCAGCTCGTCGTAATTGACGGTGATCGGCTTTTCCTTCTCGTTCTCGATCTTGAGCTGTGGCGCGAGATTGCCCTTCGCCACGGCGTCCTTGTTCCAGTATTCGAGGTCGTGCTCCTCGGCCATCTTGGGGCCGAAGTCACCCTGCACGCCGGACCGCTCGAGGCGCTCCATCACCCTCTCCTGCTCGGCGCAGAGCGAGTCCATGGCTTCCTGAGCGGTCTTGGCGCCCGAAGAGGCATCGCCAATCGCCTGCCACCAGAGCTGCGCCAGCTTCGGATAGTCCGGCACGTTGGTGCCCGTCGGCGACCACTGCACGCGGGCCGGCGAGCGGTAGAACTCGACCAGGCCGCCGAGCTGCGGCGCACGCTCCGTGAAGCTCTCATGCCGGATGGTGCTTTCGCGGATGAAGGTGAGGCCGACATGGGCCTTCTTCACGTCCACCGTCTTGGAGGTGATGAACTGCGCGTAAAGCCATGCAGCCTTGGCGCGGTCGTCGGGCGTCGACTTCATCAGCGTCCACGAACCAACGTCCTGATAGCCGAGCTTCATGCCGTCCTTCCAGTAAACGCCATGCGGCGACGGGGCGAAACGCCACTTCGGCGTGCCGTCCTCGTTCATCACCGGCAGGCCCTCCTTGACCATGTCGGCGGTAAAGGCGGTGTACATGAAGATCTGCTGCGCGATCTCGCCCTGGGCCGGCACCGGGCCGGATTCGGAGAAGGTCATGCCTTGCGCGGAAGCGGGTGCGTAGGCCTTCAGCCAGTCCAGGTATTTCTGGATGGCATAGACGGCGGCCGGGCCGTTGGTGTCGCCGCCGCGCGCCACGCAGGAGCCGACCGGGCGGCTGTTCTCGTCGACCTTGATGCCCCATTCGTCGACGGGCAGGCCGTTCGGGATACCCTTGTCGCCATTGCCAGCCATGGACAGCCAGGCATCGGTGAAACGCCAGCCGAGCGACGGGTCCTTCTTGCCGTAGTCCATGTGACCATAGACTTTCTTGCCGTCGATCTCGCGGCCGGTGAAGAACTCGGCGATGTCCTCGTAGGCCGACCAGTTGACCGGCACGCCGAGGTCGTAGCCATACTTCTCCTTGAAGTCGGCCTTGTTTTTCTCGTCGTTGAACCAGTCGTAGCGGAACCAGTAGACATTGGCGAACTGCTGGTCGGGAAGCTGGTAGAGCTTCTTGTCCGGCGCGGTGGTGAACGACAGGCCGATGAAGTCGTCGAGGTCGAGGTTCGGATTGGTGACGTCCTTGCCCTCGTTGGCCATGAAGTCGGTCAGGTTGCGCACCTGCTGGTAGCGCCAGTGCGTGCCGATCAGGTCGGAGTCGTTCACCCAGGCGTCATAGAGGTTCTGCCCCGTCTGCATCTGGGTCTGGATCTTCTCGACCACGTCACCTTCCTGGATCAGGTCGTGCGTCACCTTGATGCCGGTGATGGCGGAGAAAGCCGGTGCCAGCACTTCCGATTCGTAGGAGTGGGTGGTGATGGTTTCGGAGACGACCTTGATATCCATGCCCGCAAAGGGCTTGGCGGCGTCGATGAACCACTGCATCTCGGCTTCCTGATCGGCGCGCGAGAGCGACGATACATCGCCGATCTCCTTGTCCAGGAACGCCTTCGCCTCGTCCATGCCCGCATAGGCGCTGCCGGCGCCGAGCAGGAGGACGAGAGCCGTTGTCGATGTCAAAAGCTGCCGTCGCATGAGATTCCTCCACTGTTAAAGTTTGTGTATGCGTACGCCCGGCGCGGCCGTTGGCATGCGGCCGCGCCAACAATTTCTCCCTCTATACGTAGCGGAACACCGCTATGGCGTAGGCCACGGAGAGAGCGAGAGCCCACCACAGGCTGGGGCCGACGAGGCCCAGCCAAGCGAGATGGATGAATGCGCTGCCGAGCAGCGATATGAAGAGACGGTCGCCGCGCGTCGTCTCGAAGCGCAGCACGCCCACGCGCGGATTTCCTCCCGGCGAGACATATTCCCACACGCTCATGCCGACGAGCAGCAGGGCGATGACGATGAAGAAGGTGGCCGTCGGCCAGGTCCACGCCATCCAGGACAGATCGAGGTGCATGGTCAGACCCTCCCCAGGGCGAAGCCCTTGGCGATGTAGTTGCGGACGAACCAGATGACGAGCGCTCCGGGAATCAGCGTCAACACGCCGGCGGCGGCGAGCAGGCCCCAGTCCATGCCCGAGGCCGAGACGGTGCGGGTCATGACCGCAGCAATTGGCTTTGCATCGGTCGTGGTGAGCGTGCGGGCGATCAGCAGTTCCACCCACGAGAACATGAAACAGAAGAAGGCGGCGACGCCGATGCCGGAGGCGATCAGCGGCATGAAGATCTTCACGAAGAAGCGCGGGAAGGAATAGCCGTCGATATAGGCGGTCTCGTCAATCTCCTTCGGCACGCCCGACATGAAGCCTTCTAGGATCCACACCGCCAGCGGCACGTTGAACAGGCAGTGCGCCAGCGCCACGGCAATGTGGGTGTCGATCAGCCCGAAGGCCGAATAGAGCTGGAAGAACGGCAGCGCGAACACGGCCGGCGGCGCCATGCGGTTGGTGAGCAACCAGAAGAACAGGTGCTTGTCGCCGAGGAAGCGGTAACGCGAGAAGGCGTAGGCGGCCGGCAAAGCCACGGCCACCGAAATCACCATGTTCATAACGACATAGATGATCGAGTTGATGTAACCCGAATACCAGGAGGCGTCGGTGAAGATGATGCGGTAGTTGCGCAGCGTCGGCTGGTGCGGATAGAGCGTCAGCGACGAAATGATCTCGGTGTTGGTCTTGAAGCTCATATTGATGAGCCAGTAGATCGGCAGCATCAGGAACACGATGTAGAGGGTGGGGACCAGCCACCACCATTTCGATTCCTCGCCGCGACGCTTCATCAGCCGCGCGATCGCCTCCTGCGACATGCCTGCCGACGATTGTCCGGCATCGGCGCGCGCCGATGCCGCCTGCCCCGTCCGTTCGTTCACGCCAGCCATGTCAGCGCTCCGCGTCGTAGTTGGTCATGACGGTGTAGAACACCCATGACAGCAGAAGGATGATGAGGAAGTAGACCAGCGACATCGCCGCGGCGGGGCCGAGATCGAACTGGCCGAGCGCCATCTTGACGAGGTCGATTGACAGGAAGGTCGTAGAATTGCCCGGGCCACCGCCGGTGACGACGAAGGGCTCGGTATAGATCATGAACGAGTCCATGAAGCGCAGCAGCACGGCGATCAGCAGCACGCGCTGCATCTTCGGCAACTGGATATAGCGGAACACGGACCAGCGCGAGGCGCCGTCGATCTTGGCGGCCTGATAGAAGGCGTCGGGAATGGAGACGAGGCCGGCATAGCACAAAAGCACGACGAGGCTCGTCCAGTGCCACACATCCATGACGATGACGGTCACCCAGGCATCGAACGGGTCCTGCACATAGTTGTAGTCGAAACCCAGCCAGTTCAGCCCGTAGCCCAGCAGGCCGATGTCGGTGCGGCCGAACACCTGCCAGATGGTGCCGACGACGTTCCACGGAATGAGCAGCGGCAGCGCCATCAGCACCAGGCAGACCGGCACGCCCCAGCCCTTGCGGGGCATGTTGAGGGCGATGAAGATACCGAGCGGCACCTGGATGGCGAGGATGATGAAGGAAAAGATGAGGTTGCGGCCCATGGCCTGCCAGAAACGGCTGGAATGCAGCAGTTCCTCGAACCATTCGGTTCCGGCCCAGAAGAACTGGTTGTTGCCGAACGTGTCCTGAACCGAATAGTTCACCACCGTCATCAGCGGGATTACGGCCGAGAAGGCCACCAGCACCAGAACCGGCAGCACCAGGAACCATGCCTTGTTGTTCCAGGTTCTTTCCATCTCAGGCCTCCTTTTCCGAATGGCCCGCGTCGGCCCGCCCCATCTCCACCCGCCATGAATCGGCGTAGATGTTGATGGCGTCGGGCTCGAAGCGGACTTTCGGCTCGGCCGGGATCGCGGCATCCTCTCCGAGGACTGCGGCGATCTCCTGCCCTTCCAGTTTTGCGCGCACCACCTTGTGGCGTCCGACATCGTCGACGCGCGTGACCGAAACCGGCATGCCCTCGGTGCCGACGCGCACATATTCGGGCCGGATGCCAAGCTCCACCTTGCCGCCGTTCACCGAAGGCGAACCGGGCAATTCGATGACCTGCGTGCCCAGCCGCGCCGCCCTGCCCTCGATTTCGGTGGGCAGGAAATTCATGCCGGGCGAACCGATGAAATAGCCGACGAAGGTGTGGCGCGGCCGCTCGAACAGTTCGGCCGGCGTGCCGATCTGCACGATCTGGCCGTCATACATCACCACCACCCGCTCGGCGAAGGTCAGCGCCTCGGTCTGGTCGTGGGTGACGTAGACCATGGTATAGCCGTAGCGGCGGTGAAGCTGCTTGAGCTGCGAGCGCAGCACCCATTTCATATGCGGGTCGATGACGGTCAGCGGCTCGTCGAACAGGATGGCGTTGACATCCGAGCGGACCAGCCCCCGGCCCAGCGAAATCTTCTGCTTCTGGTCGGCCGTGAGCCGCCGCGCCTTGCGCTTGGCCCAGTCGGCCAGGTCGATCATGGCCAGCGTCTCGCGCACCTTGCGATCGACCTCCACTTCCGGCACGCCGCGGTTGCGCAGCGGAAAGGCCAGATTGTCGTAGACGGTCATGGTGTCGTAGATGACCGGGAACTGGAACACCTGCGCGATGTTTCGCTCCTGCGTCGACAGGGCGGTGACGTCCTTGCCGTCGAACAGCAGCCTGCCGTGCGACGGTTTCAGCAGACCCGAAATGATGTTGAGCAGCGTGGTCTTGCCACAGCCGGAGGGGCCGAGCAGCGCATAGGCGCCGCCGTCCTCGAAGGTGTGGTGCACTTCGCGCAGGGCGAAATCCTCCTCCCGCCTGGCATTGGGCAGGTAGGAATGGCGGATATGGTCGAGATCGATGCGGGCCATGTTCGGCTCCTATGCCGCCTGCCGCGCTGTCGAGACCGAGCGGCCGGCAGCGTCGAAAACGAGAAGGTGGCGCGAGTCGATGAACACCTCGATCTCCTCGTCCGGCTCGAACTGGTGGATGCCGTGGGCGAGCATGACCCAGCGCACATCGGCGAAATCGAGATGCACGAAGCTTTCCGAACCGGTGATCTCGGTGACTGACACCTTGGCGCGCACCGGCACCGATGCCGCATCCTCCCGCTCCAGAGACAGATGATGCGGCTGGAAGCCGATCGTGTAATTGCCATCGGCGATGGCACCGATGCCGGCCGGAACCGGCAGGCTGATGCCGCCATCCAGCAGGAAATTCGGCCCCTTCTTGACCAGGACGATGGTGTTCAGCGGCGGGTCCGCGAAGGTGCGTGCCGTCAACAGGTCAACAGGCTTGCGGAACACCTCGACGGTCGGACCGAACTGGGTGACGCGCCCTTGCGAAAGCGTTGCGGTATTGCCGCCCAGCAGCAGCGCCTCATGCGGCTCGGTGGTGGCGTAGACGAAGATAGTGCCGGATTCAGCGAAGATGCGCGGCAGTTCCAGCCGCAGTTCCTCGCGCAGCTTGTAGTCGAGATTGGCCAGCGGCTCGTCGAGCAGCACGAGGCTGGCATTCTTGACGATGGCGCGGGCAAGCGCCGTGCGCTGCTGCTGACCGCCGGAAAGGTTGAGCGGGGTGCGGTCGAGATAGGGCGTCAGCTTGAGCAGTTCGGCGGCCCGGCGCACCTCCCTGTCGATGGTGGCCCTGTCCCTGCCGGCCACGCGCAGCGGCGAGGCGATGTTCTCATACACCGTCATGGCCGGGTAGTTGATGAACTGCTGGTAGACCATGGCGACATTGCGCTTCTGCACCGCCACGCCGGTCACATCCTTGCCGTCGAACCAGATGGAACCGGAGCTGGGAACGTCCAGCCCCGCCATCAGCCGCATCAGGCTGGTCTTGCCGGAAAGCGTCGGCCCGAGCAGCACGTTCAGCGAGCCGTGGGCCAGTGTAAGCGACACGTCATCTATGTGAGTTTCGCCGCCTACTACCTTGGAAACATTTCGTAATTCGAGCACAGGCCTCTCCCGCTATTCCGCCGCGGCCGAGTGCCGGCGGCCCAGGCCCTTCATGAATTCATCGAGCGTCTGGGCCTCGGCCGGCGAGAGCCGCAGGCCGCGCTTGGTCCGGCGCCACAGCACGTCCTCGGCCGTCATCGCCCATTCACTGGCGATCAGATAACGCACTTCGGCCTCGTAGAGATCGGCACCGAAATGACGACCCAGATCGGCAACCGACTTGGCCAGGCCAAGCAGGTTCTGCGCGCGCGTGCCGTAGAGGCGCACCAGCCGGCGCGCATGGCGAAGATCGAGGAACGGGTATGCTTCCTTCAGCTTCTCAACCTGCGCCTCGTAGCCCGTGGCCGGGAAATCGCCGCCCGGAAGCGGCGCATTCGCCGTCCACGGCTTGCCCTTCTCGCCCAGCACCTCGCCGATCTTTTCCAGCATCGCCTCCGACAGGCGGCGGTAAGTGGTGATCTTGCCGCCGAAGGCGTTGATGAGCGGTCCAGTGCCCGACTCCGTCCGCAACACATAGTCGCGCGTCGCCTCCTGCGCCTTGGAAGCGCCGTCGTCATAGAGCGGCCGCACGGCGGAATAGGTCCAGACAATGTCGGAGCGCTTCACCGGCTGGACGAAATATTCGCTGGCCGCCGCACACAGATAGTCGACCTCGGCGTCGGAGATCTTCACGTCGTGGGGATCGCCGGAATAATCCTGATCGGTGGTTCCAATCAGCGTGAATTCTTCCTCATAGGGAATGGCGAAGATGATGCGCCCATCCGCGTTCTGGAAGAAATAGGCGCGCGGATCGTCGAACTTCCTGCGCACCACAATGTGACTGCCCTGCACCAGCCGCACATTGTGGACATTGCTGCGGCCGAGCGCCTGCGACAGCACGTGATCCACCCATGGCCCAGCCGCATTGACGATGAGGCGCGCTTTCACCTCATAATGGCTGTCCTTGACGTGGTCATGCACAAGAACGGTCCATGTTCCATCTTCATAGCGCGCATCCTCCACCTCGGTGCGGGTATGGATGCGGGCGCCGCGGTCGGCGGCATCGCGGGCGTTGAGAGCGACGAGGCGGGCATCGTTCACCCAACCGTCGGAATATTCGAAAGCCTTGGCGAATATGGGCTTCAGGGGCCGGCCGGTCGGGTCGCGGCGCATGTCCAGCGTGCGGGTGGGCGGCAGCAGCTTACGGCCGCCGATGTGGTCGTAGATGAACAGGCCGAGCCGCAGCATCCATGCCGGGCGCAATCCCTTGACATAGGGCAGCACGAACCGCAGCGGCCAGATGATGTGCGGCGCGTTGCGCCACAGCACCTCGCGCTCCATCAGCGCTTCACGCACCAGCCGGAATTCATAATGTTCGAGGTAGCGCAGGCCGCCATGGATCAGCTTGGTGGAACCCGAGGAGGTGCCGCTGGCGAGATCGTTCATTTCGGCCAGGAAGACGGAATAACCCCGCCCGGCCGCGTCGCGGGCAATGCCGCAGCCATTTATGCCGCCGCCGACGACAAAAATGTCATGGATCGGGGAATCTTCCACGAAATGCCTCCCACGGCTTCGCAATGCAGCAAATGGCCCGCCGCCGAAACCGTGAGGGGATTATTTCGAAATAGATACGAATGTCAAACGAAATATAACGAAGGTGATTTTGCTATCTCGCGGCTGCCGAAGTTTCGATCAGCCTGACGTCCGTTTCCGCGCAGATCTGCCGCACGGACTCGATATCGCAGCGGTCCGTGATGAAGGTGTTGACCTGCGACAGATGGCCGATGCGTACCGGCGCCGTGCGTTCGAACTTGGTGCGATCCGAGACCAGGATGACATGGCGGGCATTGGCGATGATGGCCTGCGCCACCTTCACCTCGCGAAAGTCGAAGTCGAGCAAGGCACCGTCATGGTCGATGGCCGAGGCCCCGATCACCGCGTAGTCGACCTTGAACTGGCGGATGAAATCCACCGCCGCCTCGCCCACAACGCCGCCGTCGGAGCCGCGCACCACTCCGCCGGCGATGACCACCTCGATGGAAGGATATACCCGCATCCTATTGGCAACATTGATATTATTGGTGATGACCATCAACCCGGAATGATCGAGCAGCGCCTTGCTCACCGCTTCCGTGGTGGTGCCGATATTGATGAACAGGGAGGCGCTGTCGGGAATGAGATCGGCGGCGGCCTTGCCGATCGCATCCTTCTCGTCGGCGGCGATCTTGCGCCGCGCCTCATATTCCATGTTCTCGATACCGGAAGGGAACAGCGCGCCGCCATGGATGCGGCTGAGCAGGCGCTGCTCGCACAGATCATTCAGGTCCTTGCGGATGGTCTGCGGCGTGACGGCAAAATGGGTGGCAAGGTCTTCGACCAGCACCCTGCCCTTGTCCTTCGCCATTTGCAGGATTTCGGCATGGCGCAGCGGCAGGTACAGATCGGGCATACTGCTCTGGCTCCATTTTCGCTTTTTTCGCTTTTAAACAAAAACGAAAATGAAGACCAGCAAAAAGCTTACCTTACGATATGCTCACCCGGCCGGATCAGAAGGCGCGGAAGGTCACCGTGGTAAAGGTATCCTTGATGCCTGGGACGATCTGCACCCGCTGGTTCACGAAGTGGCCGATGTCCTCGTCATCATCGACGTAGAATTTCGCCAGCAGATCATATTGGCCGGCGGTGGAATAGATCTCCGAGGCGATCTCGGCATCCGCCAGTTCGCTGGCAACCTCATAGGCCTTGCCGAGGTCGCACTTGATCTGCACGAAAAACGTCTTCATCGCCTGTCCAGTCCCAATAGCGTTGAGATGGTCTGTTGTCGCAGTTTGGCGGGCAGGTTTCAAGCCGACCCGCCGGTAGCCGGCCTACAGGGCCGGGATATCGCCCCTCGCCCAGCCTTCCGAGATCTCGGCGGCGCGGTCGGCAAACCGCCCGGCCTCGATGGCGTCGCGGATGTCCTGCATCAGCCGCTGGTAATAGGCCAGGTTGTTCCACGTCAGCAGCATGGCGCCCAGCGCCTCCTGCGAGCGCACCAGATGGTGCAGATAGGCCCTGGAATAGTCACGCGCGGCGGGGCAATCGCTCTCCTCGTCCAGCGGACGGTGGTCATCGGCATGGCGGGCATTGCGCAGGTTGACCTTGCCGCGCCTCGTATAGGCAAGGCCGTGGCGGCCTGCCCGCGTCGGCATCACACAATCGAACATGTCGATGCCACGGGCCACGGACCTCAATATGTCGTCCGGCGTGCCGACGCCCATCAGATAGCGCGGCCTGTCCGCCGGCAGCTCGGGACAGGTGATTTCCAGCATCTCGAGCATCACCGCCTGCGGTTCGCCGACGGCGAGGCCGCCCACCGCATAGCCTTTGAGTTTCATGGCCTTCAGCGCCTGTGCGGAACGCACGCGCAATCCGGCATTGTCGCCGCCCTGCACGATGCCGAACATCGCCTTGCCGGGCTGGTCGCCGAACGCCGCCTTGCAGCGCTCCGCCCAGCGCAGCGACAGCTCCATGGCGCGCTCGATCTCGGCCGGCTTGGCCGGCAGCGCCGTGCATTCGTCGAGCTGCATCTGGATATCGGAATCGAGCAGCCCCTGAATCTCGATCGAGCGCTCGGGCGTCATCTCATAGGGCGCGCCATCGATATGCGAGCGGAAGGTGACGCCGTGGTCGGTCAGCTTCCTCAGCTTCGACAGCGACATGACCTGAAACCCGCCGGAATCGGTGAGGATCGGCCACGGCCAGCGCGCCATCTCATGCAGGCCGCCCAGCCGCGCCACGCGCTCCGCACCCGGCCGCAGCATGAGGTGATAGGTGTTGCCAAGGATGATGTCGGCCCCCGTGCCGCGCACCTGATCCATGTACATGGCCTTGACCGTGCCGCCGGTGCCGACCGGCATGAATGCCGGGGTGCGCACCGTGCCGCGCGGCATGGAGACTTCGCCGCGCCGCGCACCGCCATCGGTCGCGATCAGCCGGAAGGAAAAATTCGTGCTCATGTCTGTTGCCTGAAGAGGAGGCTGGCGTCGCCATAGGAATAGAAGCGATAGCCCGTCGAAATCGCGTGTGCGTAGGCTGCCCGCATCGTGTCCAGCCCCGCAAAGGCGGAAACCAGCATGAACAGCGTGGAGCGCGGCAGGTGGAAATTGGTCATCAGCATGTCGGCCGTTTTGAAACGGTAGCCGGGCGTGATGAAGATATCCGTGGCGCCGGACCATTCCTTCACGGTGCCGTCCTGCGCCGCAGCACTTTCGAGCAGGCGCAGCGAGGTCGTCCCGACCGCGACGATGCGCCCGCCCCTTACCCGCGCCGCATTCAGGGCAGCGGCCGTTTCGGCTGATACGGTGCCGCTCTCGGCATGCATCCTGTGCTCGTCGGTATCGTCGGCCTTCACCGGCAGGAAGGTGCCGGCACCGACATGCAGGGTGACGAAATGGCGCTCGACACCCATGGCATCGAGTGCGGCGAACAGGTCCGGCGTGAAATGCAGGCCGGCTGTGGGCGCGGCAACCGCGCCTTCCTCGCGCGCATAGATGGTCTGGTAGTCGCGGCGGTCGCGCTCGTCGTCTTCTCGCTTGGAGGCGATGTAGGGCGGTAGCGGGATATGGCCGACGCTGTGCAGCGCCTCATCCAGGAACGGTCCCGATACGTCGAAGCCCAGCAGCACCTCGCCGCCCTCGCGCTTTTCCAGCACCATGGCGTCGAGCTGGCCGAGGAAGCAGGAATTGCCGTCATGGCCGAAATGGATGCGGTCACCCTCGGCGATGCGCTTGCCGGGCCGCATGAAAGCGAGCCAGCGGTCCGGCCCCATGCGCATATGCAGCGTCGCCTCGACCTGAGCGGTCGCTTCGCCGCGCCGGCGCACGCCTTTAAGCTGCGCGGGGATGACCTTGGTGTCGTTGAAGACCAGAACGTCGCCTGACCGAAGCAGCGACGGCAGGTCGCGCACGGTCAGGTCCTCAGGCGGCGCGCCGGGGACAACCTTCAGCAGCCGCGCGCTGTCGCGCGGCTCGACCGGGCGCAAGGCGATGCGCTCCTCGGGAAGGTCGAAATCGAACAGATCGACGCGCATCAGAGATAGCGGACCATCACCGCGCCGACGAGCAGCAGGCAGGCGCCGGCAAAGCGGCCGAGGGTGATCTCGCGCACCGCCACGCCGAGGAAGCCGATCCGGTCCACCACCATGCCGGCGATGAGCTGGCCGGTGATCAGGAAAGCGATCAGCGCCGCCGCGCCGATGCGCGGAATGAGCATGATGTTGGTGGTGACATAGACGGCGCCAAGCAGGCCCCCGGCCACGAAAAGCCACGGCTCCGGCTCGCGCCAGCCGATGACGACGCCTTGCATGCGGCCGATCACGAAGGTGAGCAGGCCAAGCACCAAGGCGCCGGACAGGAAAGAGATGGCGGCGGCGGCCAGCGTGGAACCCAGGCCGCGCGCCAGATCAGCATTGATCGGCGCCTGGATGGCGACGAACGCGCCGGCCATCATGCCGAGCAATGCCCACAAAAGCCCCGCCATCTCCCGCTCCTTCAGCGTCAGGCGGCGACGTCGGCCGCGACCTTCAGCGACACGATCTTGTCGGGGTCCGGAACCGGCTCGCCGCGCTTGATCTTGTCGACATTCTCCATGCCCTCGATGACCTGGCCCCAGACCGTGTACTGGCGGTTCAGGAACGAGGCGTCATCGAAGCAGATGAAGAACTGCGAGTTGGCGGAATTGGGGTTCTGGGCGCGCGCCATGGAGCAGGCGCCACGGCCGTGGTTGGCGTTCGAGAACTCGGCCTTCAGGTCCGGCTTGTCGGAGCCGCCCATGCCGGCGCGGCCCGGGTTGAAATCCTTGGAGCCGGTCTTGCCGAACTTCACGTCGCCGGTCTGGGCCATGAAGCCGTCGATGACGCGGTGGAAGACAACGCCGTCATAGGCGCCTTCGCGCGCCAGTTCCTTGATGCGGGCGACGTGGCCCGGAGCCAGGTCGGGATAAAGTTCGATCACCACCTGCCCCTGGGTGGTATCCATGATGAGCGCGTTTTCGCGGTCCTTGATCTCAGCCATGTTCAGAATTCCTCTTTTAAAATGATCAGTTGTCAGCCGCTATGCGGGCTTTGACGATGCGATCGGGACTGGCCACCGCACCGTTCTGCGCGTTTGAGCCCTTCTTGATCTTATCCACCAGGTCCATGCCGCTCTCGACCTTGCCGACAACGGTATAGTCGCCGTTCAGCGACGGAGCCGGCGCAAACATGATGAAGAACTGGGAGTTGGCAGAATTCGGATTTTGCGCGCGGGCCATTCCGACCACGCCGCGCTCGAACTTCTCGTTCGAGAACTCCGCCGGCAGGTCCGGAAGATCGGAGCCACCCGTGCCGACGGCACGCGGATTGAAACCGTCTTCCATATCGCCATATTGCACATCGCCGGTCTGGGCCATGAAGCCGTCGATGACCCGGTGGAAGGCCACATTGTCATAGGCGCCGTCGCGCACCAGCTTCCGGATCTGCTCGACATGCTTCGGCGCGAGGTCGGGGCGCAGCCCGATGGTGACATCGCCATCCTTGAGTGTCAGGACAAGAGTGTCTTCAGGTTCGGCGGCCGTGACCGGGAGCGCAGCGACGGTAAGGCCGCCAACCACGATGGCAAAGGCCGCGAGCTTCTTGAGCATGATGGAATATCTCCAGCTATTTCGCGAATTTGGCGATCAGAGGTGAGACGACCGCAGCGGGCACGAACGGCTCGATGTTACCGCCCATGGCGGCGATCTGCCGCACGAGTGTGGCGGTAATGGTTCGCACCGAAGGACTTGCCGGCAGAAAGATGGTCTGAAGATCCGGCGCCATGACTTCGTTCATACCAGCCATCTGCATCTCGTAGTCGAGATCCGTGCCGTCACGCAGACCGCGAATCATGATCGAGGCCCCGAGACGGCGCGCGGCCTCCACCACCAGCCCGTCGAACGACACGACGGAAATGCGCTCGCTGTCACTGCCCAGTTCATGGCGTGCAACCGAGCTGATCAGATCGACGCGCTCTTCGAACGAGAACAGCGGTTTCTTGCCCGGATGAATGCCTATGGCGGCATAAACCTTGTCGGCAATCGCAAGCGACGCTTTCAGCACGTCCAGATGGCCGTTGGTGAGCGGGTCGAAGGAACCAGCATAGATGGCGATACGTTCAGTCATGGCAGATTGCTTCTAGAGACAGCCGGAGCCGAACGCAACGCATTGGCTTCCTCAAATGGGTTTGGCGCACATGAATGCAGAATGAACATGCATGTCAGAAGCCGTTCAAGGCGAATCACCGAACTTAAGCAGAACAATCAGGATGAAACCAAAACCACAGTCACGCGTTCAGGTTACAGGAGACACGATCATGATTATCTACATGCTCGCAGCCGCCATGACTATCGCGATGCTGATAGCCACAGTTTTCGGACTGCATCAGGAAGCTGAACGCAACCGCTCACAACGCCGCTCTGCCGGCTTTCCGCTGCGCCCGCGCAATCCCTACCAGATGT